>Ga0209367_1000279_pt1 | contig 45424 bp, 25 predicted proteins | sample WorMetLIZISLAND2_FD_187412 | JGI IMG/M metagenome (GOLD analysis project Ga0209367, IMG submission 187412) | Marine gutless worms symbiont microbial communities from Max Planck institute for Marine Microbiology, Germany - Olavius geniculatus... ... | reverse complement strand
ATTTCGTCTGCAGTTGTGCCTCATAAAGGTGTGGTCTATATGTCATAAGGAAGCGCAGTTTGAGTACGATACCGCACTGTCTGGAGTGGTATAAGCTTGTACTGCATGCTCGCTTATCCACTCCAGCAGTGCGGTATGCTGTATATATACAACATCGTACACGCTACTCAACACTGAGCATTTTACAAGTAGTAGTCGCCTGAACTGGTTGATAAGACCTCAACAACTGGTCTGAAGCCATAACGGTTGGCTTAACCGCTTAGCCGTTAAGCCAGCGGCTGGCTAGAATCCTAAGCCTCAGTGGCTGGCTTGTAAGACGTCTGTCACTTATAGTAATAATTTTTGAGACTCAGCGGCAACAAGCTTCACTTTGATCTTTACGACATGCAAGAAACTACCATTTTCAACATACATCTGTGTATTGTAAGTTACTGCTTCACTCATCAGTAGGCCTAATCACTACTTCGCTCATAGTGCATTGTCGCGATGCAATTTCCGCTGACCGTAAAAGTTTAACATTTGACGGGAAGATGCGACAAACTCTGCGATCTATCTACGTTTTACTGTATTCAAAAATAATTTTAATTCAGACAGAAATCTCGCTTTAGCGTTCAGTGGTTCATTAATATCACATGACACAAAACCTATATAAGCTAGGCAAGCACAGATTTCTTGGAATGCAGCCGAAAAACTTCTATTATTGTGATCAAAACGCGGCATTCATTAAACCAGCGATGGAATAACCTCCCTGGTAAACAATATAACAAACGAATGCAGCTGCAATGGTTTGTTGATCTTTGACGTTCCAAGATGCCAGATCGATGACAAGACAGTCCACCGTGTCCGGAAATTATTGAGCAAAGACAGTGAGCGTCAAAACCGATGTCGTTCGAATTCATAGCTGCGCGTCTGTTACTGGAACCCTGTTGAATGTAGACGCCAGCAACCACGGTTGTCTTTCGTGCACGTCGGTCACTCCATTCTGAGAGTAGGTCATCCATTGTGGGCCGGCCACGCAGAATGCTCGGTCGTCCGTCCGGTCGCGGCTGTTGCCCGCTATTCCCCGAAGTCGGAGCGACGTTGCCTGTGCCCGGCCGGGCGGTCAAACCACTCCGCTGATTGCACGGCAGGACGACGAAAGACCTACGTCAGCGTCCATCGCGCGCCCGCCGCGTCATCCGCGTAATGGATACAAAAACATTCACCGCGCGACGACGAAAAAACCTGACCGCCTCGTAATTCTCGAAGTGCGCACGCGATCGACCGAGAGAGCCAGCTAGCCAGGGCCGCAATATACAGCTGATCATTGCAGTTTCTGACGTATGACTATTGTGTATCATTAGAGTGTCAAACGAAGCGTAGGCTGGGCTACACACAGCGAGTGAACCAACGCAATAACAATAACAACAACATTATTAGTGCCAGATAATATATGACCTCGCGATCGCCGCTGATGCTGATGCTGCTGGCAGCATGTTGCCATAGCAACGGAGTTTACAGGCGTGCTTTTATCGTCATAGAATGATCGAATCCATATGTAGGTCCATATGCATATGTAGATAATTTCGTCATCAAAACCTTCGTTAGTTGATAAACACATACAGATTCGGACTAATGCGTTATGTACAGAGTGAACCAATAAAAACCTACCACTTTACTTTTGTTTTTATCTTCGCCATTTATTGAACGATTTTCACAATTCTTTTACTGGCACACGCTGTGGACAACTTGCAATAATGCCGTTATTGTATATCTCACCGCAACATAACTGCATATCTACACTACCTTGTGAAATATAAGTGAAATATGCATATAATTACGAACTAATATTTTGGTAGCCTAATATGAAACAAAAAAAAACACTTCAGACCAACATTGCAGTGAATGATCCGTATGACACTGGACTGCGTTGGTCTATCACAGCCTAGTGTGAGGTTGAATGATCTCATTCACCGCAATATTGACTTGAAGAGTTTTTTAAAAATTCTTTTGCCTAAATAATTATTATTATCGTTAGTTTTTCCTTACATTTATATTTCACAAGTACAGTGTAGAAACACATTTACGGTGTAGTGGAATATATAACAATTTCATTACTGCAATTTGTCCGCAGAGTGTAGCAGTAGAAGAATTTTGAAAATCGGTCAATAATTGGCAAAGATATGAACAAAAATAAAGTGGCACGTTTTTTATTGGCCCACGGTGTATATCGACAGTACGGTAAACAAAACTACCGTAATCATGTAGACATTATTATTACCATTGTTAATGTCATTATAGTTATCATAAATATGTTAGCGATTCAAAAAACCTCCACTTACCCAGAATAAGGTGTTGAAAATAATCAAGAGAATCTTTGCACACAAAACCGTACACATCTTGCATCGAAGACTGTCTACCACATCACATCACAGCAGTGATTAATTAAAGTCCAAATGTTAGCTCTTCGTGGAACCCCTATCTCAGAGCTGCTATAAGCCCCGCGACGCGTCCTCTGCCACAACTCTCAAATAAACGATACCTGCTTCAACACAGACCGCACTTGAATTATCAATCCCGGAAAGATGAACGACCGAGCTGACCTACAGGTGGCCGGTTACATACCGAGATAGTTTACCTGTTCGCAGAGTCTCGTATCCAAGTTGTAACCGAAACGACGTACAGCAACTTCGCTGATCGAGAGCAACACGTTAACTGCTACGATATATTTTCAGACTCAATGCCGCAAGTTATTTTTTACTAGATAGGCTTAGTGTAGCTGTAAGAACTATTATAATATGACACATTTATACATATTCAGTCAATAATTTAATATAAGGTACATAGTCCAGTCGCTATATCGTAAAATTTTCACCAGCTTCTTGTTTAGTCTACAGGCCTAAGCTTCTGTTTGACTCAACGCTTGAAAATGACGAAGCTAATATGAACACCTTACGTTGCTCAAGTGTATGATGTCGTTCGCTTTGTATGAAATTGAGTCTCTTAAAGTCCTAAATCACTTCAACTTATCATACATGCCTATACACAGTGATCCAGTACAAAATAAGTTACTAGGTTGCGTTTTTGTCATAATGTGGCCAAATGATAACAGATTTTCCAAAAAAATATAATTGGCAGTAATTTGCACTAAACTGATTAATACGAGTTTCCACCGCACCTCAGCTATGCGAATAACAGGCCCATCTAAAACAAGTCGGCAAATGACGTGGCTCGCGACGAGCGCAGACGTACGTCGTACGTTGTTGGTGGCGCGTTTCCGTCACTAGCAGAAACCCTGCCTGCAAATAAGGGTCGCTTATAGCATGCAGCGTTGCGAGTGCGAGCCAATAAGGCAGAGTTCAGTTCACTTTTTCAGAGCACGTGAGTTTCCCTGACTTTCGCAGCAGGGCAGGCAAAGATTCGTCGATACGCTGTATAACTCTGTGATCGAGGTCGACAGTCAGTGGCGGTTTTAGCCCGCAACATCTGGGGGCACAGCCCCATGGCGAGCGCGGTAGCGCGAACCTATAACGGAGGTCTGGGGGCAGAACCCACAGCGGGGTCCAGGGGCAGAGCCTCTGGTCAGGGGTCGAAGGGGCGAAGCCCTTCTGAAGCTGAAGCACTTCTGGTTTTTGGACTTTCGATGGAAGCCGCAAATCGCCCACTTTTCTACAATTTGGAAACACAAAAAATCAGATTTTTTTGCGTTATTTTTGCAAAAAATCATGAATGGCCACGAAACTCGGGTGACCTTGAACAAAACTGGGGGCTTGTGCCCCCACGGGCCTAAACCTCAACTGTCATCATCATCATTTATTTGTCAGCAAAACCATAACATAGTGCACAAGGTTGACACAAAAATACAGTTGGCAAGACATGCCATGCTCATAGAGCACTTACAGTAGCCTTCCTAAGCAAACTACACAAACACGAGAGTAGCACAGCAACTGAAACAACAGTGTTGTTGCTTGAACATGAATGAGAAAACATGCCAGTGTTTTCAGGATTTATCATTTAATGAATTGTGGTTGTAACAGCTGCAGGACGCATTAAATGATACAAAGATAACAGAAAAATGGACTTTTCTTATTTTTTCATTTTCCCTCAACTTTTCCATGAGCACTACGTAATTCCGACTTCTCCAGATTTTTCATGTTTTCTAGGTGAGTGATAATCGTAAGAGTTGGGCTACAATAGAGGCCTATGGCTATCAAATCGACGTGATAGACCACTGACCTCGTCGCGCGACCACCGACGTAGACGCAAGAGTGTCCTGTAATGTCAAAGCACAGAGATCGCTTATCCCGCTTCCGGTACAGTGTGTCACATTGAGCCGAGTCTATAGGCCTATACTGTTCAGCGTTTAGATCATGCTATCCAGATCACGCAGCCTGGAATAGCAATGTTGTCCTATCGCACGCGACGTCCTATATAAGCGTCCGGCTCGGGCTGCAAATAATCCACCCGCGGACACGAGCTGGCAGCAAGCAGTTTCGACGACAACATTCAGACAGTCTCATGCAAGCGCCCAGTCATGGATCTTAAAACACCAGTTAGGCCTAAAAGTTAAACTAATTGACGGGGACGGCAAAGCAACATATATAGTGCTCTTTCTTCGACGATTCCTTCAGCCGGTTGAAAAAAGGAGGTAACCTATCATAATTTATCAATGTGCAAAATTTTATCGCTCGAATGTGCAGCAGGATTTCGTGTCTTGCATCTCTCCCTACGTGTCCTAGTCTCTCCACCAACGAAGATCTTCCCAAAGTTGCCACGCTGCAATATTATTTCGTCGCTCTCATAGGCCTAATACGCTTTTTTGTACAAATCCGAGTAAAAACAGATGACGTTTAACTGGAATAAATTTGACAAGTCTGGGGGGAAACTGTTAAACTGACTAAAATTTCGGCTGTTTAACGAAGTTGTTGGTCCAAGGGTGGCCGACGGCGCTATTTTTCTGCATTCATCAAATTACCGAAGCCAGGGATTCCGTCAACGACTTTGCTATGGCAAAGACGACAGCACCATAAACACATCTCACTGCGGATCCTTCCATGTAATTGCGGCATGGCTGTGGATTGAGATTCAACGACTCGCGCGCGCCGCAGCAGGCGATCGATCAGCCGCAGCAGCAAAACGCTGCCGCGGATCAAACCGAACAGTTGCAACAAGCCGACTCTCTCTGTCCATCCATATGACCATATGATCTCTCCTGTCCCGAAGAGTCAGTCATAAACTGCCCGTCTCATCCGTTCCGCAACGCTAAACGCCGAGTTCGATGAAGCTCAGCAAATCGCGAGTTGTGCGGCGATTCACTGAATAATCCCCAACATGCTGCATGACGTAAATATGACGATCCGCACGAGATCACCTAGATTCCAACCGACGACCTACGGCCTTGCCTATATAGTTTGATAAATCGTAAAATTTAAACAAAACAGTTTTATGACTATTTCACCACAATGATTAATCCGTGCTAGATTGCAAATAGCTTGGTTGTAGCCTCGGGTACGTACGATCTGTCTGTACTCTGAAACGCATGTATTGTGGCTAAACTGTATTGCGTAGGGAGTCGGCAACGGTACCATTGGATGGCGATGACGAGTTCCTATAAGCCATCGATAATAACCATGTCTCTGTCGTATCCTGCATTGATTGTAGCATTCAATATAGCAGCGTCACCATAGCGTGCATGAAACCACAGTCACTCTAGGAAATTGCTTCTTTCGGCAACCGTTAGTATGCTGATCTTTGGCTTACCCTAGCCACAGCTGGGCTTCTTCTTCTTCTAGTAAAAAATCTTCTCAACTCACTGTAAAATACTGCATTTTCTTACTCAAGTGTAGTTTAAGTTACCGTCTTTGATCTTCCTTTCTACAGCAACAGAAGCAAATTACAGCTAATTGTGCATGTTACTGTCAGTAATCCTGTATTTTTTAACAAAGTAAAGCCCAGCTAACACAAAGGGAAACGCGAGACAGCGGTGCGTGCTTAAAGCCGCAGTGCGAACAAAATCCAGGCTCATTGATCCAAGCAATTGACATTAACCATCTATAGCGCTTCATTTACACTCGCCAGAAGGCGTGACCAGTCTCTCGCAGCTGTACTGGCAAAAATTGCAAATTTTCCCTACCCCCCTGTCATTTAGCGCCCTCACTCGGGGTGACCCCTTTTGAATTTATGTAAAAGCTTTACAGATCCTGAAACTAGAGTCGTCCAGGCAGCCGATGGCAAAAATTTAGTGTTCCTAGCTTGCACTGTTTTCGACTGATCCACCCGTGTGACAGACAGATGGACCGACAGTCGGACAGACAGACTGCGATGACTAAGATGCGCTAGAGCAGTTCCTGCTGTCACGCGTAATAAACAGTAAGCTGTAAAACTATTGCAATGCATGAGAATGTCCACCAAGTACAATATTCACTGGGTGGTCTATAGAGCAAAAAGCTAGCAATATTTGAAACAACTAGGCCTATTTACCAATTTCAAATTTCTTTCACTGGCACTGTGAGCTAAGTGGTTAATTTGTCATTATTTGTTTAAAAAATTCCAACAGCAATTAACTGCAGAAACGAAAAGCCAAAAGCCAGTGCAAAAACTAACTTTCATTGACAAAAGTACTCACTCCGGTCTCACAATTACAGACATTAACAAACAGTAAAAAATGCAAAACAGTATCAAATTGTAACCTTAACAAATCTCTGGTTTATTACTCAGTAACAAACAAATGAGACTCTGCACGAATTACATATCACTAGACGTACTCAAAATCGTGACGAAAAGCATATACCACAATGACATTACGCGCAGCCACACAGGCTGACAAAAATGAAAGCTGAAACAAATTCATGTCCAGTTCATAAACCTGAACAATAACCGTACTGGTTACCAAATGTCACTATTAACGGCAAGTTTGGCAACATAATACTAACACAAAAATAATGCAGTCCATGAAAACGAAACACACTTGGTAGAAATAAGGCACTGTAAAAACAGCTCATCTTCGTTGAAAGCCACGTGACGCTCCGTGCCCAAAGCAAATATTCTTCGGCACTCTGCAACAATGAAACAACTAAACAATGAAATATTGCTGTAATACAGGAAAGTAAATGAATATGCCAAAACCTGATATAATCAAATCTGCAGTCAGCATTAATTCTAGAATACATCAGCAGCAAAAAAAACAAGCATGCGTTCAACTTGACAAATTTACACAAATATTCATTTTGCTTACTCAAACGACATCCTACGTTCAGTATCCAATGAAAGCAATAATCACAATGAAAATTTTCCAGCAGTCAGAACAAACCACAATACATTAGCATTCAGCAATGCATAGAAATTATACTACTGCTGAGTCTTGAGTCAACAAATTTAGCAGCAAAAATTAGTAATGAGCAAAATTTAAGTGCTTGTGTTTGAATGCTCTATACACTCACCTCGGAGAAAACTTACGAGTGGACAGTTTGCTATCAGGCTGTCCTGCAGCAGCAGATGAACTGTCATCAGGTAATGAAAGCATTGAAACAGATTCAACACAATCCATTAATGAACTGTCATCTTTGTCAGCAGCAGTCTTGTGTCTGCATTCACACATAGTGAGATAATGTTTATGATGCAGCATTTACAAGCAGTGGGTTAAAACAGTGAACAAGGCAAAAAGCTGCAATTTTTCGACAAACACTGCACATTTCAAACAGAGAAGATCGTGGGTGCTCAAAATTTCAATTCTGTTAATAAATTTCCCTAAAATGGAGAGTTTCCAACCCCAAATTCCGATGGAAAGGTTTTCCGACAATTTTCCAAAACCAAAAGTATACGGTGGGCAACTGTCCCCCATAGTGGGCCAGCCAAACTTGGAAAAAACCTCTAGAAAATTTTTTTGTGGCATCGCGTGTTAATAGCAGGCATCCATATTAATTCAATCCACTGGAAAGGCAAAAACAACCAGGGTGGCTACCACTCTCGGAATTGATTTTCAAGGTCATATTGAAGGTCACAAAAGTCCTTCTGGGCTGATAGTAGAATATTGGCTGATGGTGCACTTGCAATTGAATTTTTTATAAGATAAAAGTTTGCTATAATCAGTAAGTGGACATTTTTAAAATAAATGTACAAAACATCAGTTTATAGACTTGTTAACAGCAACATTGAAGAACTCGCACATTGAAAACAGCAAAAATCACAAAAGGTGATATTGTCCGCATCACACTGACTGTGTGTCAATGTGCTGCTGAATAATATCACCTTTTGTGATTTTTGCTGTTTTTGATGTGCGAGTTCTTCAATGTTGCTGAGCCCAGCATTCGATTAATATACGTTTTAGCTGGTCAGTTACTGAAATTTTCTGACCATGCTATTTGTTGCAATGCCACCACACTGAATAATTCACAGAATTTAAATCTGGATTTTTTGGCAGTGAGTTTTTGAGTTCAATGAACTCGAGCACATGAGAGTGCAGGCAAATGCCTAATTTCAGGGGTGCAGCATAAGTACACTATGTATATTTGTAATAACACAAATTATCATAGCTGGAAGATAATAAACAAAACCAATAAAGATTTCAGTCGCAATCAAAGTCATTTGCTTTAGCAAATTAACAGCACTCACTTGCATCTGATGAACCGAAATGACGACGGATATTTGTGAGCAGTCACCAGGTGATCCTTGCGCTCAGAGTGTGTCCAGAAACACTCACTGCACATCTCCACTAGACAACGAAACTGCCAACAGCAACACAGACATTGTAGTACATTACCTGTAAAAGTAGTTGATATATGACAAAACTGCTGACATTTCTTTGCATTGCTAATATAGTAACATAACTAATGTGTTACCATGTCCGCATACAAATACAAATACAGTATTTTATGATCACATGACAACTGTCACAGTTTTACATGCATCTCCAAAACCTATCCAAACTATGATGATACATCATCGCTCACTCCTGTATATTACTATAATGCAAGTCTGTCTGTCATGTCTGTCTGTCTCTCTGGTACCTTCTGTGTGGCACAGTCACAGACCCCGACTGCAGCATTTTGGTCCTTGGGCTTTAGGTCGGTGCCCTCCACTTTCCCCCATGGGCAGTCTGAGAAAAGTTGAGTTGAGTTGAAGGGTAATGGAGTAGACCCATCAGTAGGTAATAAAGTGGACCCGCCCACTCATAGCACAGGAACTTTGCTAGTTTACATAATGTCTTGCAACACACTCAAATCGAAACATGAGTGATAAACACAAACCATTTTCTGACTAGAAGACTGCAATTCAAACATGGCATCATGCCACTCAAGAAGATGCAAATCGAGTAAATGCTGAGTTGGAAAATGGCAATGGCAGAATGAACAAACATATCGATGCAACGTGTTGTAGTGCACTTCATACCTGCAAAACACAAAAATTAACACATGACAATAAAACAAACAAGTGCAATGTCCACAGAATTCAAATATTTGAGACAAAAACATAGCAAATAAAAAATTTAATTTCTAGCATTAAGAGTATTTTATTTAAGACTGTGAAGATTAACAATTAATTAATCAGCTAATTTTTAATTTTTTAATGAAATAAAATTCGATCAAATTTTTAAAATACACTACTAATGACATCGTTAACCTGTGCATTTCCAGTCAGTTGTAAACTACAGTAAACAACAACAGTGCATAACTATTTTACATGTACACATGATCAAGATTTAAACTTGTAAGATGTTAACTGAAAAGCGTGTGCTTAGTGAGCTATGACTACGCAGTTTGTGTCATCACGTTTGCTTTAGTTTGCAAAACATAACAAACAGTAGATGAATGCTGGAGTTTTTATGGTCTTCTGATTGATTATAATAATTAATGTAAATATAAAAATTTTTTAATTTATTCCTAAAGGTTAATTGATTAAAAAACTTCAATCAGTAGCAGCCATAATTTTATTACAATAACAGTTTATAAATGCATGAAAATAACTACGTCAATATAAGTATTCAATAATACACAAATATAAGTCAAATTCAGTAAAAATCGAACAACACTTAGTCTGTCTAAAAAAATAAACTTAGTAAAGAATTTTAAAACGTGTACATTAACGGAGCAGTGCATAAATATTATCAGAAAATATATATTTACTCAAAAAGAGTGCAGAACTTCTTTTGACATCCCAGTTGCTGGCAGCTAATATCACTTGGCCTACAACACACAACATCACATTGTCAACCATACTGCCAATGCCAACTGATAATATTTCTATGAAAAACTAGCAAAAACTCAAAGATAACGAGCATTTTATATGCATACATTACAGTTACTAGCAAAGTACCCACCCGTGGGTTACTTTGCTAGCTAGCAAAGTACCCGCCCTATGGGTAGGTTACTTTGCTAGTGAAATGAATGCATGCAAGAGTTTGGGAGCGGTTGTACTCAGTGTATAGTATGTGGTTGTAATAACGCGCAGAGGGTGCCACTGATCCAATTGCCAGCATGATCCAGCACACATCACATAGACTATGAAATTCATGGCCAGCCTTGAGGCCTTAGGCTGCGACCTTTAAGTGGTTGGCATTCACCAGATGTCGTCATGAAGCTGAGCACTATACTAATGAACTTGACAGAATCATCGAGAAAAAAAGATCTGGCAACTCAACCCCCGCCCCTCAGGCTGCCCTTAGGAGCAAGTGGGGGCATGGTAGGGGGGGTACTCAAGGCCCAAGGACTCAAATGCCGCGGTCGGGGTCCGCGACCGTACAACAGAAAAGGCGCTAAAGGGTGCTGACAGACAGACAGACAAAACAGACTTTCCGCCCATTATAATAAGATACCGTTCAGTTTTACAAGACTTTTGTTGCTCTATTAGCACGCTGCAAGGATGTAGTCAGTTCCTAAATTAAGCAAACATATAGCTGAAAAGTGAGAATCAAAGGTACACAAGTTGCTACTCACTCGACCAAAGTATGAATATCGGAGTTACTGCTGTAGGATTCAGCATCGCAGATGTATTTGTGAACACGCAGACGGCATGCTAAATCTCCCGCTTCAAACAGACGGTCGGCTGGTGACAGTCGTCGCTGAAGACACTTCCAACTATACGCACCTTTTGTGTGCCATAAGGACAGTTCTTTGTCCAATTCCATTATCGCAAATCAATAATATAATCATTTACCACATTGTTGCAAAAAACACAAAGAATATCTATTTGTTTACTTTGAAAGTTATATACTTCGGTGGTGATGGGTCGGCCCGGCCCGGGGCCGGGCCTGAAAATTTCTTCTAGAAATCGGGCCGGGCCGGGCCGGGCCGGTTTGCGTAAGCCAGTAAAATTACAATTAGTCAAATTTGCATATTATGGTATGGTGGCACACAGGGGACATCGCGATTCTGAAACAAAAACGGTCTTCTGAAATTGAAACCCGATTCTGAAATACGAACGCAATTCTGAAAATCATGTCCGTATGAATATATAATCAGTGAGCTGTTTAGACTGGTAGAAAAAAATCAGACAGTTTAATTTCAAATTGTACAGCAGCAATGATCCTTTCATCCTTTCTATTATTTTAACTAAACAATAGACGTTGTCAGTCACGACTCACGAGACCATTCGATTCGTCACCCAGCGCGTTACTATAAATGGTCCATCGTCACCATGCGTCTATCTAGCACCGTTATGGAGATATGGCGCCTAAAAAAATAATGGGATCACAAACTTAACCTTTTGGGGTCACTTGACGTCATCGGTCACGTGACCATTCGACTTGCGGTAGGCGACTCAGGCCCGTCGAGAGGGTGGGGTAGGGAGTTAGCTACCCCGGGCCCCGCGACGTTTGGGGGGCCCATCGTCGGCCAGAAATATAAAGTACGCCAGAATGTACCATTTTAAAAAGAAAAATTTTCTCCCCAGAGGGGCCCATAAAAATGTTTGCGGTCCCACAAGAATGTTTTCCCGAGTCCCGCTGTGGCTCTCGACGGGCCTGAGGCGACTTCCTATGGGTGGTCCATAGTGACCATGTGTCTATCTTGCACTGTTATGGAGATATGGCGCCTCAAATGTTGGACGCATGGACGTGGACACGGAAAGAAAGATGGTCGAAGGGAAAGAGAAAGGGGGAGAGGAAGGGAAGGAAAAAAGGAAGTGGAAGGGGAAATGGAAGGGAAAGGAGTAAAGGAATGGAAGGTAAAGGAGAGGGAAATGGAAAGAGGAAGGAATAGAAAAAAGGGAAAGGGTAAGGGAAAAGGGAAGGGAAAGGAAAAGGGATATAGGGGAAGGAAAAGAAAAGGGGAAATGGGAGGGAAAGGGGAAGAGGAAGGAAGGGGAAGACCGAAGGAAGATAGCTTAAGAAAAGTTGGATGCATGGACGGACACTCAGGTGATTTTATACTCTGCTATGCATTGCATTGGACAGAAAATAACATGAACTGAAATATTTTACCACTGTCGCTCTGTACATGGCTTAAAATTGCATGCATCTGTCAATGTGAATTACAACAGTCCGGTAGTCAGGGCCACAGACCTATACATTAAATTTCGGATGGTCAGGGCAACCGTCGGCAGCAAATAAAAGCATGGTCTGAGAGAAATGTTCGTTTGCATATCTTATCAGATGGCATAAAAACATGACTGCATTCTATTTACTTGAAACGTGTAAATATTGCCTGCAATTCACTGTAAAGTGAACAAAATTCACTGTAAAAATATTCACTGTAAAAACAACCAAATTAGTACTGCTAGCAATCATGTACGCTGCACAATACGTATAATTGCCATGGCAGTAACTAAAAGAATAAGAAAATGCCTATAATAGACTTCAAGCTTGTTGTGGCTAGGTACTGCAATCCTGGGATTCTGAATCCTGGCCACTTTCGCCAATTGCAAATCCTGAGATTGGTGGCTTACCAATTCCGGGATTCTGGAATTACAAAAATTGGTTAAAATTGTACTTTTTCAAGTGTTAAATGATACTAATAACAATTCCTGCACAGTAATTTGTATTTTGACCATTACAGTCACTCCCAAATACCTTCTGTAGGGGCCTGTTAATCTTACACATGAAATAAATTTATTGGAGATACTAAAACAACAACCCCGAATCTGGGAGTTGAGAATTTAATCCCGGGATAGCAATCACTACTTGTGACCAAATAATGGAAAACAAAAAATGGTGTTTATCCAACATTCGATCTTGAATACACCAACAGAATGCAGACAACACATCACAAACACAATGCAGACAGTAATGGCCCGCTATAGCGAAAAGCCGCCATAGCGAAAGTCCCCGCCATAGCAACAGTCACACAACTCTCCTTCTCCAAACGCCCTGGGACATTTTTAGAGGCAGAGTGGAAAGAAAGAAAAGGTGAAAACGAAGAAAAATAGTAGAAGCTAGAAGGCTGTTGGAGTGACCTGTGAGGTAGTTTGCTCCCTGGCGTTAAGGCGGATGAACGCTGTTTCTTCATATAGGTAGCCTATTGTTCATTACAAGAGCTAAGTAAGCCCATGCTACATGACCTTCTCAGGAGATCAGGGGGGTGACTTGCCCCCCCCCTGATGCTGAAGCACTGGTTGTTTTTAAACGTTCAATGGAAGCCGCAAATTTGCCCACAGCAAAAAATCTGACATTTGTGTTATCTTGGCCAAAAATCATAGGTGGTCATGAAAACGGGGGAGGCTGGAACAAAACTCGGTGGCTTTGCCCCCCGCCCCGGGCCTAAAAACAAAAACCGCCACTGCACAACACATTACATTACAGTCCGACATACAGACGAACATTAACATTGTGTCATGGACTAAGCAGTCAGACGGTCAGCTAACTGTTGTCCGTAAACATGTGATTTGGGCCAAGCGGCCTACGATAAACACTAGAGACATTGTGTAAGAGATCAGACTTCAACAACTTTTCTGCTCACTTTGATGGTATTTATGCAACAGCAACACTAGTTGAAACTTAAGTTACACAGCATTCTGACTTAGAACCGGTTACTGATATTTGGAACCATGTATGGGTACCCAGTTTCAGCTGTGCATCACTAGTTTTATGTAGTGCTTGAATGTGATGTCACAACTACGTCATAACTTCCGCTTTTTTGCTGGCATTTATTGTTGTTGTCTTACGCACAAAAGTAGACACATAGACAGTTAACGATGAATCGTACATGCACTGTACCAGCGAATAGTAAGGGAGGAATTGTGTTGGTAAGCGAAGAGTTTCGATATCGTCGGCAGAAGTTCCAATGGATCTGCACTGACATGTTGTGCAAAGCTTATCTTCACACTAACTGTTTTGACTACGAACAAGAAGACATTATCGGTAACTGATTAACGTATTGTCATGTTTATTGCACTGTACGAAATAACAAAGGTTACGGGTTGATGCCATCAGCCCTGGCGCCAGACAAAAATAGCCGGGGAGGCTAGAAAGAAGTTAGGGGAGGATAGGTCATCCAGCGAGGTCAGAGACAGAGCCCCAGCCAAAATTATAGACTGTGTCTCAAAAAAACATCCCCAACATTTTTGACTAACTTTAAAACCAATTATCAGATTTTGATAATTTTTGATACAAATATTCCTGACACAACTTGCCATCAAATGACTATTCAGTTGCCCACCTCACTCAACGTTTGTTTCTGCACTACCGCATAGCGGGCCAACACTTCAAGCAATTTTACTACAGGCAGTTGAAAAATGAACAGCTGGATGAAATGTCAGCCACAGTGTCAAAAATGTGAACAAAATGTGCTTTTACGCGTTATGTTATTTAAGCAATCATATCGCATTGGATAAAAAAATGATATTTCACCGGTTGTGTTTTCCCCAGGTAGTGCAGAAACATACACTGGGTGAGGTGGAAATCTGAACGATCATTTGATGGCAAGTTGTGTCAGGAATATTCATACCAAAAATTATCAAAATTTGGTGATCAATTTTCAAGTTACAGTTGAAAATGTCGGGGATGTTTTTTGAGACAGTGTATTTGGCACATATGACAATTATATTTGGCCTTAAAATACGAAATCTGGTGGCAACAGTTTAATTACTTTCCCAAGAGTCGACAGACCAAATTTGGTGCAGTTTAAAAAAATAAAGCAAACAAAATTAACAAAATGCCACAAAATTAAAAGTGGAGCTACAAATAATCTGTGAGCAATGCGAGCAGAATTTTGAATTAGTTGCTGAGTTCAGGAGGCACCAAGTTAGCCCCACTTAAATATGCCCCTAAGTAGGTCTAGAGAACTTTGTAAGCCTCAAGCGGGGTTTGGAGGTGGAGTCGTGGCCGCAAAAGTTTTTTGGGGGGTACGGAAAAAAACTCTGAAAATGCATGCAGTGAGTATAGGCTAATTTCTGTCCATTTTCACTGCACATATTGGGTGTTTGGAGTGTACTCGTAATGAAATATCGAGTACTGACTGTCTGGCTAGAGTTGAAGTGGGACAGTCGCCGTTGTCGGACGACCCTTGTCGTTCTAAAGAAACTTCATTAAGTTATTATAATAAAATAAAGTTGAGCCATTATCGTATAACAGTACTGACGTTGGGCCAACGACAGTATGTGAATAGATGTACTGAACACTACGTAATGTAGATTAACTGACCAAGTGTTCAGTCAAGATTAACACACACAGTTACAACTATAACTACACAAATGGTTACATTATGACGTCTATAATGTTCTCATAGTTTTGCTTTAAGCCTATAAGAGTTAACATTTACATAGCTTATGGAGAGAGATAATAAGTATGTAAAACCAGTGGCTTCTATCCCCCAAATCTCGAATTAAAATCGGGCGCAACTTCCCACAGTTTTGGGCTGAGGTTCCCCCTAATTTCTGACCCAAGTTTGGTGTAAATTTTGGCAGACCTTTGCTATGTCAGCTCCTCGCTATAGCGGACCCAAACCAATGCAGACAGACAAACAAACCGAACTCGGGGACAAATGAGAATGGACTGGTGTAGCTCCTTAACTGTCAGTCAATTCATCCTTGCTGACGTAACAACATACACAATCCAGAATTATCAATCAGCTAGATCATGCATGTCACAATGTCAACTTTTGTCGCCATTGGCAGATGATGTCTGTGGCAGCTCAAGTGAAGACCAGCTCCCTGGCTCCATCTTTTTGAGGTTCACTTCAACCTTTGTACCCATCAGGTTCACACAGCTTTTGCTGGGGTCAATCACCTATACAGATGCATAGACAATACAACTGCGAACATCTGTACAGGGACAAAGACAACTATCCAAAACAGACAATTAAATTCATTAATTCAACACAATCAAAGGTAAAAAAGAGATTTAAAAAACCAACTATATGACTAATACAGATTATAAATGGCGGTTGGCTGGGTTGGTATTATAATGACAGCACTCACATATACATGTAGATTAAGTTTTTTTCGCACTGACACCTTTACACTATAAGTTAGTGACTAATACAAGGTGTTTCATAAAAAAGCACCCTTTTTCTTTTTTACATTTTTTACTCAAATGGTGATCAATTTACATGAAATTATTATCAGATGTAGCTAAGGAAATACTAATTCCAAAAATTTTGATAAACTATGGTGGTTGGTTAAATATTCTTTGATAGTTGTGATGTAATGCTGATGTCATAATGTGCCGCAACGTAAGTACAAACTTGCATATTGCAACCGGTGCTCACATACTTGCTAAATAGCTACCTTGCTTCGATGGTGGACTTCATCCGCTTCACTGATGGCAAATTGGTGAAGTTTTAACATTGCAGCCACAAAAACACCCAAAACGATTACTTTCACACACTTCTCGGGATAGCCTGACTTTTACATCTTCCAGCAAGACAGCCACCAGCACACGATGCTTGCAAGATGGTTGAGCTTTTGTATCGCGAGATGCCAGATTTCATGCCCCCATGTTGCTTAGTGCTGATGCGATGAACATTTTTCATCAGTGAACCAGACAAAGTTCACCACTGAAGCAGGTTAGTAACTGACAGCACCAGCTGAGACAAGCAAGCATGTAGGCACGACACATTATGACGTCAGCGTTACATCACGACTAGCAAAGAACATTTAGCTAACAGCCACATTTTGTTGAAATATTTTGAATTAGCATTTCTTCAAATACAACTGGTAAAAATTTCATGTAAACTGATCACCATTCGACTGAGTTACAAAAGAAAGAAAAAGGGTGCCTTTTTATGAAACATCGCGTATTTCTGCACACATCAGAATCGACTTAAAGCAAACACATACACCACGCAGGATAAATGACTTGTTGAAGTAGCTCAGACCAGCATCAAACACAACATTCAGCTTTGCTGTGACTTTGTTAACTTCGACGGTCGTCTTTGCCGGGTCGGCCAGTTTGGCGTAGACTGAGATCGTTACAGTCGATGCCGTCTGGTGCCAGTCAAACCTGCAGCTAACCTTCTTCTCGACTTCATCACTCTGTAACAAAGGCCACAAGCTCAGTCATAAAACATAGGCACAACACTTACACGCTGAAAACAGAATTCCCACCGTACTCATGAAATGAAATTCATAACTTCCAAGAACTGACGATATTATTTTTCTAGGAATGAATGTCAACATTAGTTAATATCACTGAATATTACACGACATCGCTATGTGTTAAACTGCATGCATTCAAGTTGAGACCATTTTCAAATACTGCCAGCGAATTAATTTCAAGTGCTCAGTACGTTTCTTTTCTTAAGAAACTGCATGTTCACGTAACACGTGACCTGTATGTTTACACTGCTAAATACGCTGAAAAAATTTAACACTTTTAATGACCCAACCTGTTTTCAAAGACTTTCAAGGCCTAGAATTTAGATTTAAAAAATTCCAGGACTTTCAAGGATGCGTGGGACCCTGTTAAAAGCTGTGCAAATGACAGTTCACAAACAAGACGCACTGATTATTGCTGATTAGATTTGGATTGGCTGATTATTTGTCTGAGTTGGCAAATTAACTGTCAGCATGATCTGACAACTGACTGTCTATCAAATGTTCTACATTTCAGTTACCAGATGCACTCAATATGAAACGCATGGCAAACTGCAACCACTTCTACTGCAAATGGACAGCAGAGCGAACATTCTTTGAATCGAGTTTACCATTTACATATTCTTTGTGACAGAACTAGCAGTATAAGAGTTCTCTCACAAACAGTACTGTAAAGAGCATGCATTTTTTTTTGGAGGCCCAATAAAACCAACTAGAAATATGGGGCAAAGCCCAACGTGAGTCCGCCCGGCGCCCTAAGTCCGACTGAGGGGAAATTATGGGGGGGGTAAAATTTCCCCGGCATCAAAGTCATGTGGCCCGAACTCAAATGCATGGCATACGCCGAACACGCATTGTCGACTTAGGGTAGGTCAACATGAGCGCCTATAACTTTGTTCGTAGTAAACAGAATTTCACAAATTTTTTTTGTTCAACGCCGAAAGGATCGCTCTCGTCAACGCCATTTAGACTTTGTCACTATCTTCATCGGTTCCAGAGATATTCACGGTCAAACTCAAAAGTTGTCGTAAAACGTACTATATTTTGCACGTTTTTTGCCCTCCCAAATTTTAAGGGGGGGTGCCCCCAAATGTTGTCTTTGCGTTAACACCCCAACCTAGAGCTGCATCAAGTGCCAAAATTTCGTCGGGCTACACCCCCCAACTCCGAAGTTATAAGCGCTCCTTTATTTCATTTTAAGCCAATTTTTGACCTCCCTTTGAAAAAATTGCAAGGGGGGCCCCCGTCCCCGGTGAGGGTGCGCTAGTAAGACTTGGTGATTCTCTAGCACGTGTAAAAATTTGGGGGCACAGCACCCCCTAGGGGCCGAAATATGTTCTTCCGAAAAATGCGCTTTAGGTGGGTACGAGTTCACATCGAGATCTCCAAGGTTACTGGACCAAAGTTCACCGGACTTGTTTCGCCTAACGCAGAAGGAATCGCGGTAGATAAGGTAAAAATCAGATTTTGAATATCTTTATCCGTTTTGGAGATATTCGCCGCCGAACTTCAAAGTCGTTCGAAATCGGGCCAAATTTTGCATGTTTTTAGCCCCTGAAATTTTTTTGGGGTGCGCCCCCAAAATTTTGGACCGGCATTATAAAACTGGGCCTAGTGCTGACCATCGTGCAAAATTTCACGTAGGTCGACCCACGCATCTCGAAGATCTCGCGCGGGAAAAAAAAAAAATAAATAAAAAACATCTGGGGTAAAACTTAAGTCCGCTCCGCAAGCTATCGCTTCCAGGCGGACTAATAATGGCAACTAAACCTGGCATTTTAGTTAATAAAGAACGATGAATTACATGTCAACTGCAACAAACTGTACATGTAATGAATATCAGTTACTTTTCTCTTCCAGACATGTCTGCCGGTGCAACAGCCTTCCTGCGCCAAAAATGAATTGAAGTCGGTTGTCTTACGCTGACAGCATGACCAGAACTTCATTCTTCGGCACAGCAACACACACAGGCATTCAGTTAAACATCATGAAGCCCTACGACACTAGCAACAATACCACAATCACTCAAGCCTTACTGATCATGGACTGCATGAAAGCTCATCTTGTTACTAAATAGCCTCAACGCAGCGTGACTTTTACAAGCACAACCAAGCTGTTATTGGTTCTCTCATACACAGCTACAGAATAAAGACTACTTCTGACCTCACTGTCAACTGAATACTACAGTACTATAGGACACAAGCAATATAAAAGAAAATAATGAAATAGTGCAATGCTGATGCAACTCTGCACAGTACAGACACCGACAGCATAAACAGAAATTATGAACCGAATTTGGTTTTGTAACTACATGTCAGAAGTGTCAGCAATGTCCATATGCACCTTTGGACGACACATAAATCGCAGTCAACTGAAAGCAATAAGAAATACATACAGATACATGAAGCATACTGATGAGCAGTATGATGTAACTGTGCAACAAAGTACAATACTTGATTAAAATGATTTCCAATAAGTAGATAAAAATAAAACAAATACCACTCCAAACAAGTAAGCAGAAGTTGACCGACCCTTCATGAAATATCGGAACTCCTGTGTGGTAGACACAAGTCTCGAGATCACTCTGTTCATCTTCATATACCTACAGAGAATGTGATAGTCATTAGTCAGTCAAAACTAAGTATACTGATTCCGTGTGCTTTGTCCACTGGACAACTGGTCAATCTGTTGGACCCAACCCCTGATCTGTTCGTTGTTGTCTTCCCATGATGCACCAGTAAGAAAAGTTACGAGAAAAACCAACAACACATTAGAGCAACAAACCACAAGTGCTCCACGATGGTCTTTTAACAAGTATCTTGGTCCCAACCTTTATACTTTTGACCCGACCAAACAATCAAAGCAGTTATTACCGACAGTACTATTCAATACATTACTGACAAGTTTGCCGAAATCACAGAAACATGATTGGGGAGAGACGCACAGATAGATGACGTGAAAATGCAATACCTGCATAATACCAATTTCTGCGGTACTCACAACCTGGAATGTCTCTCAAAATTACTTCGAATGTGTGCTGCACAATTCGGATCTGAGAATAAGACTGGCCAGAAAAATATCCACATGAAAGATTCTAAGCCTAATGTTCAATGATTTTCAAAGCTGAAGTCTTTTAAACCATTCAAGCCAAAAAATGTCAAAAGTAACATAAAAGTTTTTTCATCACATTCAAGCAAAAACTTTAACGCAAAACCACTTATAATAAAACGTTGTTCTTACAACAGTACAGGCACTGTTCTTGCACGAAGCTCCTTTGCTAATTTCACAAGCATCTGTGCAAACATTCCACTCAGTGTCAATAATTCAACCCAATACAATGAGTGCAGTTTTTTTCATTTTAAGATATCTGACTGCAAGGTCAAATGTGAACACTATATAACACAAGAAAAGCCCAGCTAACGCAAAGGGGAATGCACGACAGCGATGCACGTTTGAAGGCCCACTGCGAACAAATCTAAGCTCATCGATCCAGCAACTGACATTGGGTACGATGTATTTACATACGCCAGATGGCGCCACCATCTCGCGTGAATGCTGCCGCTCTTAAAATGTGTCGCAGCCCAAAATTGCCGAAAAATCCATCAAACCCCTATTTTTGCGTTCAAGGTCATCCAAGGTCATTGATCTAGGTGGCAATTGAGAGCCAGTGTACGATTTCCTATTAGTGATTAATAGTAAGCTAGGCCCTATCTCGCACCGTTATTGAGATACAGGTACAGCGACTTATTGGTCAAAAATCGCAAATTTTGCCCACCCCCTCTCATTTAGCACCCTCGTTCAGGGTGACCCCCTTCAAAATTATGGAAAAGGTTTACGGTTCCTGAAACTACAGTCTTCTGAGCAGCCGACGGTGAAAATTTGGTAATCCTAGCTTGCACCGCTTTTGACTGATCCACCCATGTGACAGACAGATGGATGGATGAACGGACAGAATTGCGATGGCTAAGACGCGCTATAGCAGTACCTGCTGTCATGCGTACTGCGTAACAATATGCTGCAAACCAAATAACAAAATTATTAACAAGCTGTACTTATGCAAAGACACGTAACCAGATTTGCCTAATCATCTAGACTTGCTGAACAATATGGTTTATTGCAGTATTGCTGGCCCAATTTCCTTCCTTGCATTCAATCCATAACCGACCGAACACTTGTCTGAAATACTTTGACAGTTACCCGACTTTTTGAAACTTTCTCCCTTCTGCTGCAACTTACAATAATAAGTATATCACATGTACCACCAGCATAATAATGAACAACAGAGTGAAATAAGCATAATGACGTAACACAATGCACCACCTAAATCTAAATCACTATGTTAATGCTATGCTTCTGAACACACTGGTTTTTATGTGAAGTCAAAAAACTGTTTTCTGTAACCAGATTTCTGATTTTTCTCTAACATTTCCCTGACTTACTGTCTATATTTCAGTGACAGGCTGATGTCACATTCTCGGACATATCCAGGTTTTTCGTCAATGTCACTGAAAGATACAATACCTTCGGCCTTGTCATCAGAGACTTTCATCTGCTGCAGTTTGTTTGCCAGAGCCTGTTTTAATGAGTTGCTGACAGTCGCTGTAAGATGTGTCAGTGGTTCGTCAGCCGACGGCCGTTCAACCGGTGGTTGTATCGGCTTTACCACTACCTGAGGCTTCACCTCCACTGTCTGCACAAAATGAAAAGACGATGCTAGTATACAATACAAATTAACCACATTACAACCAGCTGCCTTCTTTGGTATAATTTCTGTTAGTCGACAAGTCAGCGCAACAAACAATTTGACACAGATATGAGGCATCCTGTGCAGAATGGGATTTTCACACATTGGCATCTAGTGGTGAACAGAAATTCTGTCAAAGAAAACAACAGTGTTCACCAGAATGTCAACAAATTAGTAAATAAAGACAGTAATTTGATGAATTATTATTATGTTTCAACTTATAAGTTCATCTCCAGAAAAAAATACAATAAAAAAACAAATCCTTACCATGCCACACACACTCACGCATGTTACGAGCCAACTGATAAAGAATTAGTTATACAACTCAGCAAATGTCTTTAGCATCCAATGTAGTGAAGAACGACAGCGAAAAAATCACAGGAAGAAAAACAAGGACTTTGTATGCATGGCTAAAAAGAAACAAATTGTAACAGTGACAATCTCTTACAGATACAATTAATGCCGGTTACCTCAGGACAGTTAACTTCGGCTGCAGGCTTCTTCTCTGGTTCTGGTGGTTTTTCATTGCTGTGTCGTCCATTTGTGCAGCCGGGTATATTGAGGAACTCAGTAAAGTCCGTGCTACGTCGGCTGCAGCACGACCATCCTTTGAGTGCATCATGAAACACTGGCACTCCAGGATGATGTTGACAACAACCTTCGATATACATGACACAAAACATGCACTTGCACTTCACTTACGCTGTACAGCCAATTCGGTCACAAGACGTTTCGATCAGTGATTGATTTGGTCGATGTCGAAAGAATAGTTAAAACTATAATTCATGTGAAGTCCTTCAGTTACAATAACCTAATAAAACGTGTAGACCCACCTTACAGGAGCCACACAGACTCGATTTCATTAGTAGTGCCATGGTCTCTGACATAGCACTGATAGCGAGCCATCCAGACATACAGAACCCTCATCTACGCTATGCTTCACTCTTGTGTTAAGTTGCATCATTGCTTCAGGACCAAAATTTACTTCAGGCCCATGTACAGAAGTCGAGACAGTTCAGGTCCCAACGTTTTTGGTGGCCAAATCGACTGGCGACCAAAAAATCCTACGAGCAAACGGTCTGTAAACAACACTGAAATGTAAACACACAACAGCAATACATGCAATAACACACAAACTTCAACATACTCAACTGTACACAAACTAATTCCTACTATGCTGGTAGTGATAATTTATGCCTGGCACAGCATCAGAACAATATTTTCAATGATGGCTCAGATACAAAAAATAATGGTCAGGACTTTCGTCATTTTGCCCAAAAGATTGCCTTTGTTGTTGCAGCCATTAGCCAAGTGGTTTCAAACTCGCCAGTACAAGTGCTAAACTTAGGTAATCGAAATAGCGTTTCAGGGTGCCAGTGTTTCCATATTTCCAAAATTTTGATGTACCAGTGTCATGGGCTGAGGTTACCTGGAAGCTGCGTTTACCACAGGGTACGACTGCGCATGCGCGAACTACTTATTTATCATGGTGTCCTGAGTTTACCGAGTTTGTTTATATCTTGGAACCAGTATACAGTACTATACACGCAATATTTATTTGCTCAAGGTTTATGTAAAATTTGAGACATAATGGAGGAAACAACAACCACGACAGAACGAGACGAGAAGTGCACTTTAAAGGAATGAAGTGTTGCCTATAGAGAGCAGACTGATTTGCATTTTCAGTGTTTTTCTTATATTACAACAGTGTCGCTTTGTATAATTCTTGTGCAAGATGTTCTGTAATCATGATTTATACAAAGAAAACAAAAGTATAAAAAGTAAAGTTAATGCCTATCCACATACTATTCTACCATATCATTACGCACTTTCATGATGCTGAATTTATCATAATTTAACCAATGCAATAATTCGTATGCAGACTGCAGCGCTGGCAGGAACGTCGGTGTCATGCTGCAGGTAGACCGAGACTATGGCCTTCACACAGCAACAGCGACCGACTTCCACGGACCCACTACCGTGCAATTAGGCCCATTTTGACGCAATTTTCGAGTTTGGACTTCCGTCTGCAAACCGGAAGTGGATAGCGAGACGTCGATGTCATGCTGCAGGTAGACTGAAACTATGGACTTCACACAGCAACAGCGACAACACTGCCTTCGAACGCTGCAATCAACGCTAATATATTAAAAGTTTTAAAATTACCGTCCGGGTTGTCCTGTGGGTTGAACTTGCTACCGCAGCCTCTATTATAGCACAAAACTGACGACATGTCCATGCTTTCCTGCGTAAACAAAATAAAACTACCGGAAGAACATTCCAGATATAATGACGTCAGTCATCCATTAAAATAAGTAACAATCAACAACTAGAATGCGGGACCTCTTTTTTTAAAAAAAACTTAATAATTTAAAAAATGTTGGCTTTTAGCAAAAAAGTGAAGTTGGATTATTTTGGGGCTCTAACTACCATTTACGGAAACAGTTAACTCGAGAAGCTACAGGTCAGTCTGTGGCTGCATTATGAATATTAATGAACACTATCGGGTTATCCTTACATCTATATTTAGCTCAAATAATTCGTTTCACGTCATTTCCGTAGTTCCCAGGAATGCCGTTTCGATGTCATTTATCCAATGAAAACTCAGGAAATCAGGTCATGACGTCATTCGATATTGAATCCTCTATAAATATGTGAAGCTGACCTTATTGAGGTCAGTTTTGAGTAACTACGCAGTGCGATGTGTTTGCGTTTGGCTCACTTCAAGTTAGTAAATAGTAAATTGTTGTAAACTGTCAACATCGGAAGGTGGAAAACTATTGTGACGGAACCAACCATCGTAAGTTTTACGTTGTACGTCGTTCGACAGTACGATTGCCGGAATAAAGTAGTTTACACCACGCTTTGTGTGAATGATAGTCGGGTAGTTTACATGGCTTCAGTGACGAATCTAGTTTGTATAGGTAGTTTGTATTACGTATTTGTTTAGAATTGGACCTACAGGCTACATTCCTCTTGTGGTAATTTGGGTGATCTGATAAACTATCAGTCGCAGTGCACTGGACTTACCCCAAGTACATGCTTACTCATACTTTTCGTGTGCACACATTACTTAAATTCTTCTTCGGCGTATGGTCAAACTTCAACAAGTTCAAGACTCCTGACCAGTAGTGGTTGTGGACATGCCGGCAGTGCTGAGTGCGTGAAGAAAAATCATGAACGATGTCCCGGTGCAAAATAGGTGCTAATTAAAATAGAGAAGTGTCTCTGGCTCCTCACGGAAGGGTCGTAATCCCTGAAATGCTCAGGGATCGATGTATTTTTTTACCTTGTAGGCCTACTTCATTGGATAGTGCAGTTGGTGCAACAAAGTAAACGTTTTCTTTTGGTGATTTATTTGTTTAGATTTTGATGCCCGTGGATCATTATCCGGAATTCTTCACCACTAGGAACGATCAAACGATTTGTCATTCATCTGCAAAGACGATGTCGGCTTCTGAAAAGCGCGGAGTGATGAATTTGGACCTGAATTCCACGGCGGAGCTTCATCGTAGTCGCATCATGTCGCTGTCTGAACTCGTATTTGACGAGCTGCTATCGCCGATGAAGAACACATCATCTGGTAGCTGTCATACTGTCGTAACCTCCGCCACCTTGACACCTACACCAACACAGATCTTTTTCCCAACGTCGGTGACTGCCGAACAGGAGGCATATGCGAGTGGATTTGCACGTGCCTTGGAAGAAATCTACCGTTCAGAACGACAACTTGCCAGTCAGCCGAAAATGGTCACGTTGATGGATAACTCCTCGACTGCAGCATCCTCACAGCTTGCTACACTCAACAATGTATCTAGATTCAGTTCATTTCCTTCACCTCCGTCGTATTCGCTAGCAACAACAGGAATATGCTCGAATGTTATGTGGCCGGGAAGCAAAGGTGTCGAATCAGTTCGAAACACGCCGAGTGCCCAATCGGAGATGAGTTATTTTTCTTGTCTGCCCACAGCAAATTGTTTTAACAGTGTAGGTGTTAGTCATCCTATAAACGTTCCTTCATCATGCGTTTTTGATCAGTTTCCTGTGCAGAAAGTGGATGACTGTGGTCAGGATATAAACTGGCATACTCCTGAGACGCTCTGTGCTGTGTCTTCTACATCAAAAGCTGCTGACAATTGTGCATTTTTGTCAGTTGCTGCAGACTCTACTGTTAGCAGTTCGCTGACAAGGGTTGACTTGGACGAGCAAGAACAATGGCGACTGGAGCGCAAACGGGCAAAGAACCGTGTGGCCGCTGCACGCTGCCAGACTCGGAAACTGGAGCGAATAAATCGACTGCAGGAAAAAGTACAAGAGTTGCGAAACAACAACGCCCGTTTGGAACGGACAGCTGTTGAACTACGGAATCACGTTTCGAATCTCCGCAAGCAGATACTCATGCATACTGAACGTGGTTGTCGAATGATGATTCCAGCAATGACATAACGATGACTGTGACTACAAACATTCTTATATACCGGTACACAGTATAATTGCCAATGTGTTCATTGTATGGTAGTTGTTTTGCAATGTTGAACATTGGGCGACTTCACTTTTTAACTTAAAACTTTCGATGAGCCTAAACTTCGATCTTAGTACCGATTTAAGTACCTACTTAGACCAAAGTTTAGCGAACTAACCTAGCTAAAGTTGGTTCAGTTTGCAAAACTTTCGCTGAGTCTGAATCCACTTCAACTTTTGACTTTAGCTGAGCGAAAACATGGCGACTATTTACAGTCCTATACGTACGGATAGTTTAGTAAATTAAAGTAGTCTGGTACCATAAATAAATGCCAATGACTACACAATGACATAAGACGTAACATAATTACATCATTTGAGTGGCACAATTAAATAAGCAAGTTCAAGCGTAACTGGTTGATATATTTCCTGTTAGGTTTAGTGGTTTTTTCCGCCATTTTTAATCATTTTGGTCTAAACCTTGGTCCAAGTCACTAGACCAGTGTTTATCAACCTTTTTGCTGCAGCGGAACCCTACATAAGTGTGACGATCACTCACGGAACCCCATGCAATGATTCGTGAATCCAGCGGCGTACATAGTCGAAGTGGAAGTTTTGGGGTATATGCGGACCGATGTCCCAAGCGGAGTTGAGGCAAAGAACCTGTGGGGCTTGAAAACGAAGCACTCAAAAGCAGACGATAAATCAGCAGGCAAAATACTTGTTGAATTTGACCGCATTAAATAATATTATTTAGCAATTTCATTTTACTCGTAGACAGCATTACAGTATTGTATTTAAGCAAAAACACCCGACGAAGAGGTCGCCAATGGCCCAAAAATTATCATCGGATCTTTTTACGGTTTACGTTCAGAGAAAGCTCAGAGGTCTGGACCCCTGCAGCGAGTTATGTTTTTATATTTTTCAAGCAGAATGTTTCAAGAAATGAAAGTTATTCAATAAATGGACAAAATTTCTTAACACTAACACTAATACGTTAAATGTCTGGTGTTCAATGTTAATATTTTAACACTGTTAAAAACAACAAATAATATTCCACAGTGTATGCAATTTAGTAAACTGCTAGAAGCGCTAATTTGGAACTAAGCATTTGGTGCGTAGTACTTCTGTGGCTTGGTCTGACGTAATTTCGTACGCCAGGTTATTTTTATTTTTTCACTGACCAGCCGCGGAACCCTTGGCAGATGCTTGCGGAACCCTTGGGTTCCGCGGAACCCCGGTTGAAAATCACTGCACTAGACTTAGACCAAAGTTTAGTTGAACTTTGGTCTAATTACAGACTTTCGCGTTCAGGTTTAGCTTTGGCTCAGCGAAAGTCTAAGTCAAAAGGCTAAGTCAAAAAGTGAAGTCACTCATTGTGCTATTTTCAAAGTACTTTTTAATATTTATAGTTTTTTATACTGATGGTTGCATAACGTTGCTGCTCTTTTGTGCGACTTTTTGATACAGCTATATTGGAGATGTCTGAGTGACTTCTAGTATATTTTTAGCCTTTTAATACAGTGCATGTATGTTAATCAATGTAGATACCATATTAGCATGATTAGTTTCCAGTTGCTGGTTCTATAATGTCATTTGCATTTGAGCAAGTGTTCAACTGAGAACTATTGAAATATATTGCAACTCACTGCTTGAGCATCATTGCTTTTTATTTTTTTATTTTGTCTGATGCTCAACTTTTTATTGTTAATCCTGGTTAATGCGTAACTAATGTTTGGATGTATTAGTTCATTTTTCAAAATCTTGTAAGAGCTGGTCATCTTCAAATGCAGCCAGAACTGCAGCTGCTTTTAGAACAGAGAATACTGTACAGTATGTACTTACCTGGTATTGTTTTTTGTCATGTTTTCTGCAGTCTAAGTATAAGTGAACTTTTTGAAATTGTGCAGCTGCAAAGTCATTAACAATATTATTGCATTGGAGCACTGAAATGACAAGTTTCATTACCAGTAGTACATCGTGCAATTGCACTGTAGAGGTGCGTAGAAATCCAGAAAAATCTGGTCAAAAATGCTCCGGCTGGATGCAACTGGAACAAAAGTCCAGTACATATCTAAATAGCTATTTTTTGCAATAGAATCTAGAAGTATGTATTGAATTAACTTTCACACTAATATTAGTGATATGGTGCTGATTGCTGTGTTATACTTTGTACAACTGGAATGTTCGTATGTTATTCATGTGGTAATCAAAGTTGCTTATTTTTCTGAAGACATGTGTCTTCATTTCATTCTGTTACTCCATGGTTATTCTCTAAGTTACAGTGTGTACCCTACATCTATTAGCACTCACCATAAAACTAAACGAGTTGAAAAAGAATAACACGAATCTTCCTTTTACTTTGCTATATGCTTTTAGCTACGTATTTTACTTGAGTTATTCTAAAACTAACGGTCAACTTTGTGGGAACTGCATGTTCAACATGGAGGCTTAATGTTGATAATAGATGATACTTCAAAACAAAGTACAAACTGTATTAAAATCTGCTTAAGCATCATGCATCGCACATTGCAAGTTAGATTGCAATCCAATTAAAAACATCACAGGTTCATCCCGCACTATTTTCCTGAGAGAATGTCATTTCTGTAGCTTAGTGTTCTAACGAAAGTGTGAGATGCTTGTGCAAGAATTCAAGAATTCTACGTTAGCCAATTATTGTAATCACTGCCATGAAAGAAGTACATATTATGGGCAAAGCTACTGAAATATAGCAAAGAAATTTCTTGTTTGTGAAATCCTGTATCGGCTAGATTGCTGCAGTGCAAGAAGCATATAGTATGCCACCAACTACTGAAATCTCATAGGGAAATGTGCGAGACACACCTAATCATAATCACAATGTAATATCTATGAAATGATCCCACATAACCAAGTAAGTAAGTTGCCCAAGTTGTCACCAGGGTCCTTGGTGCAGCTTCAGCCAAAGGTAAAGAACTGCGTGTGAACATCAGTGTCCCATACTCTTAACTACGTGCAAGGTTTCGAACTTCAGATTAATTTGAGATCGAGAGACTGTTTAACAAAATGTTGCCCATAATTGCACAACTTCCTTCCCCATGTGTCAGTAGGCAGCACACCCAAATTGCTGAATTTGACACCGCACAGCCTTAGCTGCACCAAGGAATTACCACAGCACAAATAGTACATTTTTATCCATATTTACCGTCACATAAGCATGAGTGCTCCCCTCAGATCAACGAATGCGATGATTTACCAAATGACTAACACACTACATAAAACGCACAAAAACTGTCCGAGCTAAAATAAAACACAAATGGTGAATGAATAAGACATTTTACGTCTTTCCAAATAAAATGAATATGCACGCAACCCTCTGCTTAAAAAGCGCAGTTCTGGCTGCATTTTTTTCTTACACATGATACATTTAGTATCACTCATTGTAATGAGTCCTAACATACACCACAGTCCCACATGGTCAGCGGGAAGCAGAATACAGAATAAGAACTGAGTTAACCGTACATTTTGGGAGTTTTAATCCAGAAAGGGTAAAGTGCGATGCTGACCCAGTAAAATGTAAGACCTTTTAACCGTGCAAGCTCAAAACGCATGACACAATTGGTAGCGTCTTCTCTCAACAGACTGCAAACACAGTGTGACTACCAATTCATCCCAAGCAATAAATTTTGTGCATTTGATGCGTAAGCTTGAACAGAACGGTAAAGCCCAAATTCCATTATGTATACCGACTTTCATCGAAACTTCCATGTGGGGAAAATCGCGGACGCGTATCACGAAAGTCGCGGACACAAACCATCTTGACATGTCCAGGCGTTTGCGACAAAGTCCGTGACAAGTCAACGACAAACCAGTTTGTGTCACTCTAACGGAACCTAGTCCATTACACTGCACGGGGAGTCGGACACAAATAATGAAAGTCAGCGACATGACATGTGCTGCGGACTTTGTCGTGAACTTTGTCGCAAAGTTGGCATTATGGAATTTGGGCGTAATCGGACTGACATTTGTAATAGTGATTCTGTATCCTGTATCCATAGCCAGAGTATAACACGTGGAGCAAAATGATATACATAATAAGGCCTCCGACGTGGAGGGCTACATGATACATAGCAACAGATTAGAAAAGCATAGCTATGCAGTAAGGCACAGAAAGGTATTATAGTCCACTGGGTAAACTGAGAACACATGATGAGAATGTGCATGTGACATCTTATGTGTGCATTCCGATGGCGACAACCAGTTAGATGTAGATATACATGAAAGCAAAATGTAGCGGACAGGCCTCCAACTCATATATGATAATGGTGAAAAATGGTCAAAATTCAGGACATTTAACAGAATGTTTCCAATCAGTTAATTCAGAAAGTACCACAGAGAGTACAAAAATGATGCTAAAGACTCAAGAAACCAGTAGGCCCATATGCAGAAATTATGCAAAAATGTGCAACGTCCATAAAAAGTGCATATCTTCGCATTATATCTGCACATGTGAGCACATTTTTGACAACTTCATTCCTGTTGTACATTTACCAGAACATATGACATATCTGTCATTATTTCTACTGGATGAATATATTTTTGTAATTTTGCAATATGTTCTGGACAAATCTGGTAAAACACAAGCCTCAAATTTCAGGAATTTTAGACTGAGTGTGAGACCTGGGTATAGTACGGTGGTTCATTATCACTCAGATGCATTCATTCATGATGTTATTCATGAATTGATCACAGGAAGCGCTGCCGACTGGACCAGCCATTTACACAAGCGGATAGCTGGCCATTGACGCAACTCCACACTGGTCATCCTTGTTGCGGCTCATCTTGATGTAACCTTCCTCGCCCCAGCCAGTGCCCCAGCTACAATAATACAACCACAAGAGTCAGTAAATAAAGTTTTACGTTCCACTCAACACCCTAAGGTCATTTTCGAGATGACGCTAACCAGGCAATCACTCTCTCTCCCTCTCTCTCATTCCCGGTCAGGGAGGGAGGTAGAGGGGGGGTCACCACCCCGATATGTTCGAGGAAGTCCCAGAGGCATCGAGGGTCCACACTGAATTTTCCTCCTGGCCAGATGTCCCCCCTCAATCACTTATGCTGGTACTGACAACAACAAAACTACAGAACATTAAACAAACTGGTTCCCTGTCGAAACCTGGACTGTGAAAAAACTAGCCCACTACACAAACCCTAACCATAACCATTACCCTAACCCTAACCCTATCCCTATAACTAATCCATGATCCCTAACCCTAACCCTATTCTTAGCCTTATTTCCTAAACCTAAGCGTACCCCACTGTGTCCAGGTTTTGTCAGGACACCAAACAAATTAAGAGCACAAATTAATGTACAGAGCAATGATTCGACACAATTGGCATATGGCCAACTTAACCGAAAAAGCAGTGTGTAAACTGTGTTTTCCATAGACATGCCAAGATTATAAGTTTTCAAAAAAAATTTTACGAAAAAGTTTCGAAACTTGAGTGATTATGTCACATGGTCTGTATAAATGCACCCGACTGGCTGAACTAGTTCAAATCACAACAAATATAACTCATTTTACTGACGACAAAAAACATCATAGTAAACAATATAAAAAATGAACAGTGAAACTATACAGAGAACTAACGAAAGTACAAGTATTGACAGATGCATACCAGCATCGCCTCAACACGGTTGGAAATTAATGGCAACCAAACAGATGTTGAGTTGTTCAAAGGCCAAATCGCAGGAAAAATATTGGCTAAATATGTGTAGAAAGTAATGCTAATTAATAATACGCTGATCAGTTAAAATAAAAACATTGCTTTACATAAATTTCAACGAAAATAATGTGTGATAAAAATAATAACATCACCTACTATGCTTTGTTTATAGTGTGTATTGCAGCGTGCGAGAAAATCACGCCATGAGCTGGCCATAGCGTCGATGCAGCACGCACTCAGAGGGGAACTCGCTTGCATTCCAGAAGCGAAAATCAGAATCTGACGGTGACTGGTGCAATGGAAAGGGCAAAAAGTTGGCCTACTTCTGGTATGACAGCAAATTCTCGAAATGCAAGCGAAGTTATTTCGCCGGGTATCGTGCTCCATCGATGCTGCTGGCGTTCAAATTCTGTCGAACACTGTACTGGTGTTAATAGTTCTTTGTGACGTCACAGTTTCATGACATTTGTCCTTTTTAAACCTTATTTTTATAGTATGTTTTAGATTGTGACCAATCTAATGTGTACTTGCGCGCATTATTTTCTTTTGTATTCTTTTAACTGCTTTTTAGTTCCTTTCTTTTCACACCGCAAATAGCGGTGCCGACAGCATCACCTTGCCGACAACATTAACCGTGCAACTGACGTCATCACGTCACGTGACCCCAAGGTCAGTGTAATATTGAGGACCAACTGATTAATGACTGACCTCTGTTCCTGGAAGAGACTTCCTGGAAGAACTTCAAACAACCATATCTCCATAACGGTGCTAGATAGATGCATGGTCACTATGGACCACCCATAGGAAGTTGACCACCAGGAGTCGAATGGTCACGTGACCGATGACATCACGTGATCCCAAAAGGTCAAACTCGTGACTCCATTATCTTTGAGGCGCCATACCTCCATAATGGTGCTAGTCAGACGAATGGTCTTGTCCATAGTGACATTGCAGAGGTTTTGATATTTTTACATGTATCTCACGCTTAAATCGTTGTAAGTTGCGTTTGTCAACTTTTCATTAAATGAATACATGATGATAATGATGACAAAATTACCAACCTGTTCTTCACAAGCCAATAATCTTTGCCGTCCTCGTTGCCGTAGCCAACAACCAGCACACCGTGGTCCAACTGTGTTCTGCTGCACTCTGGCTCATCGTAAACCCCTGACAACATACCAGATGGCATACTCCAAACAGCAGAATCCTGGCAAAAGGGAGAGACAAGGGAGGCAACATCTCACCCCAAATTTATGGCTGTCAGAAAATCTTCTTGGAAAATCATCCAAAAACGCTAAATTTGAGGCTAAAAAGCCTCATTTCGAAAAAACGTAGGGGAAAAATTCAGCGCCCATAATCGTTTCTGTCAGGAATTTGCAAGCTTATGTCAACATTCTGTCTGAAATTCGCAGTGTCTGTCAAAAAATCACAACTTCCTGCCCTGCTTACTTTTTTCAACCCATTTAACCAATGACTGCAAATTTATTGCATGAGGACGTCATTCAGTCATACAGTTAATAAGAAATTGAATCTTTATCTGAAATTCAACAGTGAACCTATTCAGTTGGTAGCTTTCCCCTAATACTTTTATCGTATCACTGAGTTATGCAGGGATGTGGTCTCGATCGAGACGTACTAACGTCTCGTCTCGAACAAAATCCTCAACGTCTCGGTTTCGGACCGATGTGTCTCGGGTCTCGTCTCAGAGCAATATGTCTCGGTCTCGGCCCAGTAGGTCTCGTCTCGGGTCTCGGGCCATTGCGTCTCATGGAGACGTTTTGTGCAGGTGCGCGCCATGCACACTGTAGCTGCAGTTAGAGCGATACTAACCAGCATGACATTTGTGGCTTAGACATATTTGTTTACAGAGTTTTGTCTTTCATTTACTTATTTATCATAAAGCAGAATTATGTCGTGTCAGTCCTTTTTCGTCATAAAATGATCTAGTCACAATGAAAATAAAGCGCATGATGTCAGAATGAATACTATCAGCCAAACGTAGTCAACATATAAGGCTATTATCACCTGTAGTTTACTAATTTCAGTTGCTTGCAAATTGCGATAAACATAATGGCTCATGTCTACAGCATGCAGTTACAATTCTTTATGGTGCAAGCCGTTAATGATTCAGCGATAATGTCAAAATAAAATGCAAAAACCCACAATATCACAAATGGAAAGCGCTTACCATGGTGCGAGTTAATTAATCCGTATAATTTTTTTTCATCGTCAATGTGTTTCCCCATACATCACGGAAAATGTCTCGGTGAGACGTTGAAGCTCCCGAGACTCTCAAGAGTCTCGGGAGCTTCAAGGTCTTGGCCAGCGCCTAGGAAGCTGCAACGTCTGGTCTCGGTCTCGTCTCGGATTTTAATCTTCGACCACTATAACTAATATTACCAACTTCGAAGTTTACTTATGCAAACAGCAAAAACACAACTCTTCTGGCAACGAAGTAAAAAAAACCTAATGATCAAATGCAATATTATACTAATGTAGCACTAGCACACACTGACCACTGCTGTAGAGCTGAAATGAGTGATGACTTGCATCAATGGCAATAGAGCACGGGCCGACAGTGGCAATGGCTTCCTTCAGCTTGTCTTCATCACCGTGTGGAATGTCGACGTACCCAGAGTCAGTCGCACCTTTGCCACTTGAATCGTAGCGACACTTCTCATCCTGTTGTCATCCAGCACAAATGACGTGTTCTTACTAAAAGTCATCATGTCATCGGGGATCAACGATTCTAAACTACTGTTAAGTCAGGTGACCAACACTGAAGCTAAAAATGATTAATTACCAGCACATCAAAATGAACGCAAAAAAGCACCAGTGGTGTAGGCAGAAATTTCAACCAGGGGGGGTGGGAGGCCTCATCTCCCTTTCTCTACTATTCTCTTTCCCCTTTTGTCCCTCCCCTCCCCTTTTCTCACCCTTTACCCCTTCCTACTCTACCTCTGTTTTCCCTCTTCACCTCCTCTCCTTTTTGTTAGAAGCAGGACTGACTGAAATCCAGCTAGGGGGTCCGAGAGAGTGCTGTAAACTCCTCTAGCGGGGTCAAAGGTGGAGCCCCAGCCAAAATCAAATTCAGCACATTATAGGTTTAAAAGATGATACCTGGTGGCAACAATTTGAATTATTTTTTATCGAGAATAAACTGACCCAACCACCGTCTAGTCTACGCTACTGAAGGGCACAGAATATACTGATGATACTCCAAGCAAAAGGTGCATTGCATCCTCTGATTAGAATGTCTTGAATATGAGGACAGTTAACTGCAATGATGCGACGATGCCACATTTCTAGTTTGCGGTAAAATGGTTATTATAATTTCGCACTGCTTACTCATTTAGCTATCTACAATTTATACAAGTTCAGTACGATATTCTGACGTGTGGTTTTGTAGTGCTACAACTAGTGTTGTTTTATTCTGATGATTTTGGCCACTGATAAATGAAAACTATGTGCTGTTTAACATTGTTCGACGGAAAATTTACTGTATTTTTAGAACAAGTACCAACTTTATCCGTGTGAAAGAGACACTGAAAAATAAGCAAAACAAGCAAGCACGATTATCAACACAAAAACGGCAGCAAGAGCTGTTTTACAACTCATTGATGGTTTTTGTTAGGCATCCTTGTTACCCGGTATGTCTTACATTGCCCTAAACTGATTATGATTGTGACTAAGTGAACAGATGCACGTCTTACCACGCCTCTATATGGATATGATTCTTCGGTGTCGATGCCACCATTGTCCTTAATGTACTTAAATGCCTGATCCATCAGACCTCCCTCACACCCGTGGTTGCCATACTGCTTGGAACAGTCAACCAAATTCTGCTCACTTAGTGATACCAGCTTGCTGGTCTTGCGGAAATGTTGACCTTCCAATGCCCCAGTCTACATAATACATTCACGTACACAAAATATATTAACTTCTAAAACAAAATGCAAATTTGTGGCTAAATTTAGCAGCAGTACCAATACAAACTCGTTGTGCTGCTGGGGAAGAATTATTGTGTGACATCCATTTGGAGTATTATGCTGATGCGTTTATTTTGTTCAGTTAATTTTTCTTTTTCCCCTGCTGTCTGCCATGTTGTCTCACAAAATAAAGGAAATATACGAATTATAACTTTTAACCTATTAAAAAAGATCTCATCACAGGCAGCAAGATTTCTGCATAACTCATCATAACGATATTCGAAAATAAACACAAAATACAGAAAACAAATAAAAACAAACTCTCGAAACCAACCATTGAACTACAAGTCACAGACACCTATATTTCACACTATCAGAAGAACAGAGCTGCGATCTACTTACAGTGCTGAAAGCCCAACAGGATCCACACTGGCCCTGTTACAACACACACAAACATACTTGCATTGGCTCTGTTGTCGTTTTAGCAATAAACATATCCACTGGCGGCAACACAGAAATGGCCACCATGGACCATGGTCCATGGCCACGTTTTTTCATAAAATTTTGTTGTTGTTGTTGTTTAGCCCACAGCTCCTCCCCTTCGTTAGTTGTCGTCGAGCTTAAGAAAATCAGCCGCTGTGTCTGGATCGTCCCATAGGTCTTGAGCTGTCAGTTGCAATGGGCACGCAGAACACTGGAACAGATGTTCAACAGAGTGTGGTCCGGGCAAACATCTGTCACGCCTGCAGTGATGCGGGCCTTGTGAGAGTTGAAGAGCTAGCAGTGACCTGAAAGCAACTGAACAAGAGTAGTGCAGATGGATCTAGAAAGGTAGCATTCAAATGATGATGATTCAGGCGGAGTAGTTCCAAGGAATCTGTTTGGTTCAAAGTTCGACTGTGCATCTACAACTGCTTGGCTGTGAAGAGTGCGTAAAGCAGAACAGTATTGCTCAACTTCAGAGATGCTGTCATCATGGAGTGGTACAACGTCCCTGTCAAATTTACTAAGCGTGCCCTTCATATTTCTAGCTGGGCCTAAAGAGAAAAAATTGACGAACTTCGGTTTACTAACATAAAAGTTATAGATGCAGATGTTGACCTACCCAAGTTCAAAATTTGGCGAGATTTCGGGCAACTTTAAACTTTGACCGTGAATATATCTGGAGCGGATTGACATACTGAAAATCGATAACAAACTTGATCGACTACCATCCTTCCCGCGTTGAACCAAAAAAATTTGGTAAACTTTGGTCCACTAACAAACAAGTTGCAGGCGCAGATGTTGACATACCCTAAGTACACAATACGCGTTTTGCGTATGCTACTGCAGTGTTTTTCAACCGGGGTTCCGCGGAACCCAAGGGTTCCGCGAGCATCTGCCAAGGGTTCCGCGGCTGCATGGTCAGTAAAAAAATTAACCTAGCATGCAAAATTACGTCAGACCAAGCCACAGAAGCAATAAGCACCGTATATCTAGTTCAAAATTTGCGCTTCCAGCCGTCTACTTTTGCATACAGTGTTGAATATTTTTTTTTTGTTAACAATGTTATAATATTTGTATTGAATACTGAACACTAGGCTTAACGTACTTAGGCTCCTTGTAAAGAAATCATGTGTTCATTTATTGAAAAAAAATCATTTTTTAAAACATTTTGTCTAAAAATTATAAAAAGCCTCGCGCATCAGCGTAACTAGCTGGGAGTTCTAGACCCCCTTAGCTGTCTGTGGGCCTTAAAACATAAAAGATCCGGTGTTAGGCCTAATTTTGGGGACCGCCTCGTAGGGCGTTTTTGGTTAAATACAATATCTTACTGCTGTTTGCCGGTGAAACAAAATTGTTAAATAATAACATCTCTTATGCAGTCATTAAATTTTACACATATTTTGCCTGCTGCTTCAATTATCGTCATCTTTTTTGGGCTTTGCTTTCAGACCCCCGCAGATTCTCTGTTTTTGTCCCCAGACACCCTGAAACTTCCACTTCGCCCGTAGGTCTGTACTCTGCTGGACTCACGAATCAATCGCATGGGGTTCCGTGAGTGACCTTCACGCTTGTGTGGGGTTCCGCGGCATCAAAAAGGTTGAAAAACACTGCGATACATTGTTTCACTCACGAATTACGTAGTCAGTCGCACAACTGCATGCTATTTCAAATTAGCCTCGACTCAATCTAGTTTAGCAACTAGAAAGCAGTCAGAGCCCGCACACCTCCGCGAAGGCAACGTGGTTCGCTAGACGGCAGCACCATCTTCGGTTTTGCAGCGGTTTCCCTTATGCCCCATTGAAAGCAATAGTAACGAAAATTTCAAAGTGATCCAGAATCCAGGGTTTCTTCCGGATCACCCCCAAAATTGAATCACTGGTAGCTTTGCCATTCCCAACATACCCTCAAAATTTCAGAAAGATCCATCCATAACTTTTCGAGTTATCTTGCTGACTCACAGACAGACACACAAAGTCTGGCAAAACATTACCTCCTTGGCGGAGGTAAAAAACTTCATTGTTATTATTTGCTTTTCGCTGTGTGTGGCAAGTGCAGTTAGTTGTTATAGCAAAAGGTTAAATAGTGTATAGTGTATAGCCTATGCAAGCCATGATCCCTGTAGATGCACAGATGACAATTACATTTATTTAGTCTAGAAATAACGCATCGCGCAGTACGTCCGTTCGCTACAACAGTATGGCGCTCTTATTTGAGGAGCTTTCAGTTTCCCGCCGATAACGAAGTGCGGTTAATTACAGCAAAACGCGTACAGAGCGACGTAACTGAATTGAACTGACATACGAGTAGTTTAGTTTTTGACGAACTGACCAATAAGCAAGCAGTAGGCCTAATGCATTACAGTAGGCATTGTCTAAGGGTGTCGGTGGCCCACGTGACTACACTCACGTACGCGTCAACCGTTTACCAATGGGCTCGCCCTGCTTGGCCATTGGTCAGTTCGTCAAAAACTAAACCGTTTCAGTTCAGTTCAGTTACGTCGCTCTGTACGCGCCTTTAGATGCCGCGGTCTGTTTGAACAGGTGACGAACGCCATGCCGCAGCATCGTGATCTTCAGATGGCGCAAGCGGTCGAGTGTAGCGAGGCGGATCTGTTCCAGCAATGGTCATTCACGTACGGCTTCGACTTCTCTCGCGTTCCCGCTGACGCCATGCGGTGACACTGGCGTAGCCAGGATCTGGATGTAGCGGAGGGGGCACTTGATGGGTGGAGTGTGGGAAATTAAAGGGTGTTCCCTCCCCAGGGTCTGGGGAGGCTGTTTCCCTTCCCAGAAGGCTTTTGGATTCTTTTGTGTGAAAGTGAAATGTTTTGGTGCCAGTCGCGTCATTACAGTAATCAACGTAGGCCCCTATTGTTTCAAAGATACGATTCACAGAGAAAAATTAAAATCAAAAATCATTGGGGGTCCGTAGACCCCTCCAGCTCCAGCTTTTTTCCTTCAAATGACGCCCCTTTTGGTGCATTTTTGCCACTGTTTTGAGTAATTTAGTAGGCTATTTGTGGTTTTCTAGGGGGCACGTGCACCCAGTGCCCACTCCCACCCCTATCGCTACGCCACTGTGCGGTGGGCGACACATTCGACGATAGGCCTGGTCACAGGCGAAGAACAATACAAGGCCTACAGTTGACTGCTAGTCAGGGTTCCCTCTGAGACTGAAACCGTAACGACACAAGCAAATTTTATGATGCGAACATTTTATCATGATTGTTAAACAGAAATTTTACGACCGTCTCTTTCTGACTTAACGTGCTGATGTAGGCCACATCGCATTACGGCTCAAGGTCTTTGCTGTCCGTCTGTTAGTGCCATACAGGCTCCTAGCTCAAAAACGAGAAAAAATCGAAAAATCCCAATTGATGTTTGCGGCAAGTGTTAACGTGTGCCAATTTTCAGTGTGCCAATTTTCAGTTCAAAAAGTCGAAGGTCATTTTGGTCACCTGACATCTACAGCCTCCACAAAATGCCGTATAGGCCTATACCGGGGCAACGTAATTTCTTACGGCTGGTGGCTCATCGAGCGCTGGCCGACGGCTGGTTTGTGCCCACTGCGCACTAATTGCTGTGCAGTGAACGTGTACAGGCGTAGCTAGACGGACGGCCGCATAGGGTGGCGATATCGTTATCTGTTCAGTTCTGCATGGTCATAGTGGACCACCTATAGGCAACCCTAATGTTGATGCTCCATTATCTCCATCATAACCACTTCGTATTCAACTGAAACTTGAATGCCTAGCTGAGTTTTGGTTCAACAGATCGAGTCATTCGAATGGCTTTTGTTGTTCTGTTACGCTCACTATCCACCTCACTTAATTTATTTCAACGCACTACCGTGCAAAACACAGATGCTCCAAATTGTTACATTAACGCGGTAATTATCAGTATCAGATTGCTCACTTGTGCAATATCAATTCCACAAAAGGCGCCATGGGATTTAATAATTTTGTGGTATTAAACATTTTACGCTGTAAACAGCAGACAACAAAATAACTGATTGATGAACTTAAAACACATTTTATCCAAAATTGGGTGCTGTGCATTTTGATCAGTTGACTGTTAATGCCGCTGTCAGCGTCACGTTAGTGGCGTTATTTCAGTAAATCGTTTGGGGGGGGTCTCAGTGTTCCTTGAGAGTACAAGTCTGCGCAACGTTACAACGTATTGTTTTTGCAGCAGTAACACTGTTTGAAAGATACGATTTAGAGGGAAAGAACTAAAATCGTAAATCCTTGGGGGTCCGTAACCTTTCTAGCCCCCCCCCAAATGACGCCCCCTGCATCAGGTCTAAGCCATTGTGTACACTGTGGACATAAATTCTGATAATTTAGAAGCAAGTTGTTACAAAAACTTAAAATCCTGCTGAATAATCACATTTCAGTTTATTGTGTTTTCAATTAAGTCGTTAGAACTTTACAGAGACAACAACTCAGCATTATGCAACAATTTGGGCATCTATGTTTTACACGGTAGTGCGTTGACATAAATTACGTGAGGTGGACAATGAGTATACCTTACACATTTCTATCGTTTTGGCTATCTGTGTGCCAAAAACTATCAAATTTGGTGGAGAATTGACGAAGTTCTGACAAAAACAAGTTGAGTCATTTTTTGGCACACCCTGTAGACTGCGCTAGACCCACACAGTCTAGTATCAACCGGATCATTCACCGCGATGTTGGTCTGAAGTGTTTTTTTTTCAATTTTACGAAAATGTTTCTTTGTTATTATCGTTATACATTCATATTTCATTTATATTTCTCAACACTCACAAAAGGAGAAAAATCACTTTTTCCACGAAATATATGGAGGACCCTGGGCAACTGCCCAACTTGCCCATTGCTCAATCCAGCCCTGTGGTAACATAAATCAAGTTTGTTTTTCTATCTTGTTCTTGAATGATCAGCAACTATACTTCAAACATACTGCGGTGATAATGCTAATAAGCGGACGTTACACTTTCACTCATTATTCACCTCGCTTTAAATTAAAGTTCATTTCTACCACATAATAAAAATAAAGCTTTGTCACGTTATATAACAGGCATGCAAGAAATTTTCCACGACTGACGGGTAACAATGTATTAATTTTTAAATGGCCTCCTTCATCGAGTCATAGAGCTAAAAAATGCAACATTTACTGGTAAATCACATCTAAAATCAACAGAAATTTCAAATTTGCAACCAAATGTATACAGAAAGCGGTCCAATAAACAGAAAAAAACATAATGAGTTGAACTCTTTTTTTTATGACAAGCATACAACCAAATACAACTTGAAATGAAATGCGTACATATGCAAATACCGAAACGTCACAAACAGTAAACACGACAATGTGAAGAACATGACGCCCTATTTAAGTCTACCAACACAACGTCGCATCCACAATGTGAATCAAAAAACCGGATTCCTGCTACATTCTCAATTAACTCCAACAATCCCGATTCCCATCTTGCACTTTGTTCAATCGAGATTCTTGAATCTGCCAGTGCATTAAACGTGCATCTAGCACCGGAGCAGGTGAGAGCAGATATGACAATATCCAAGTATGAGCACAGAAATTTTTTTCAGGACAAAAAATTCAATACTTTCAGAACATTTTTAAGGACAAATAACACTGACAAACAAGTTGTAAGTAAAGGTAGGGTTTTCGGAGACGGAGCAGTGAAACCATTAAACAGCTAAAGAGAAACAGCTAAAGAGTCTGGGGGAATACCGTAAGCTCCCCCAGCAGGGTCCAAGATAAAGCCCAGGCTGCAAACACATTTTTGGACATAGAAAAAAACCGGAGCAGGACATCTGGGTGCCGCCACTTCGGCGCCACCGTTAGGGCGTTAGGACATTTTGGCACGGGGAAATTTGGGCGCCGCCCTTTGGGCGCCGGATGTTTGGGCGCCAAGCCGTGACAGCGCGGTTAATAGGGTTCGAAAAGTATGCATGATATTGGACAGTGTACAACGCACAATTCACGTACAAGTTACGCAAAACTCTCCCGAGTATTTACGAAGAAAACATCATTGTCTGCTTTCACACTTGACGACATCAGACGACGACGACGTACAATGACGTCACGTGACGACGAACAACAATGATGACTACTAAGTGCAGCACGAACTTATTATTACAGAGCCAATGAAAATCGTATTTGCCAACTTACTTATGATTATAATTTCAAGTTCAACGATATGCAAATTAATTTCAACGACGTTGCAGTTACAAAGCATGGTGCCCAAATGTCCGCCGCCCAAACGGCGGTGGCGAAACTGCGACGCCTAAATGTCAGGTACCCAAAAGAAGCTCCAAAATGCACTCATCGGGTATAGTTTCACTGCAAAAATTGTGTTTAGAACTGCAATCAAGTACCTTTTAAAATTTCAAGACAAATGAACAATTTTCAAGACGCATTGCGGATTTCAGGACTGTGCTTAGGCCTTGATATTGTGAGCAAGAAATATCCTTGCTACGTGTAAAATGTGCAAAAGGTGACCCACGTGCACGCATGGTTGAAGTCTGCCTTCCTGGTAATGGCTTCAAACTTTACCGTAGCTCTGTGATGGGTGTCCTATTTAAAGCTATACACCACCTTTTTACGCGCGAAAGCAGCTATGCTTTCAGCGCATCTTAGCCATCGCAATTCTGTCCGTCTGTCTGCCCGTCTATCACGCGGGTGGATCAGTCGAAAACGGTTCAAGCTAGGATCACCAAATCTTCACCGTCGGCTGCCTGGAAGACTCTGTTTCAGGAACCGTCAAGCTTATCCATAAATTCGAAGGGGGTCACCCCGAACGAAAGCGCTAAATGAGAGGGGGTGGTAAAAATTTGCGATTTTTGGCCAATAAGTCACTGTATCTCAGTAACGGTGCGTGATAGGGCCTAGGATACTATTAATCACTAATAGGAAGTCGTACACTGGCTCTCGATTGGCGCCAAATTCAATGACCTTGAATGACCTTCAACGCCAAAATAAGGTGTTTTATTGATTTTTTTGCGATTTCAGGCTGCGACACAAGTCTATATCATTCACAAGGTGGCGCCACACTACTATCGTTATGCGATCCAGATAGAGAATTTGGTATTTGTATATTAACTTAGCATGAACACCCCAATTTTCAGCTAAACTACTGAACCGGAACTGCTATAGGCTTTCGCGCATCTCGTGAGCATTAGCTCAAATTTCTTGTCACAATTGCTATCGGAAGTCAGCACAGTGCTGAAAACATACAAACTGTGCCGTTTGGCAGATTATGTATTAAATGCTATTTAAATAACCATTCTTTGTACCAAAATTTGTTGATACTGAATCAAGATTGTTCGAGTTATTTGAAAACGATGGCCAGTTTTTAAGACACAATGTCAACGATGCTTATGCCCTGGTCCAACTAAATCAGCAAATGTTAATTTCACAAAGAATTCAAAACAACACAGTTCCTAACTGCATACAAACATTTTCCTCTAGGTACTTTTCGTACAAAGAAGTACGTACAACATAATTAAAAAAAAACTTAAAGTTGACATCAGCGGTGGACATTGCTTTCGGTTGTCCTCGTCCTGCTGCTTGTTCGACAAATGATTACGCCTTCCACACTCGCGAGCTGATGGCTGAGGCTTATGGCATCGTGCGCGAGCATCTGGGGCGCTATGCGGAAGTCATGAAAAGCCGTTATGATGCCGCTGTAAAACCGGCTGAGTTTCAGGTGGACGACTTGGTATGGTACTTTTGTCCGAAGTCACGTCCGGGTACTAGTCCCAAATGGACTAGGTTTTATTCCGGACCATATCGGGTGGTACGGAGGGTGAATGATGTTAATTACGTCATCCAATTGACTCCAAGGTCTCGTCAGATTATCGTTCATGTCAACAAGCTGAAGCCACACCGTGAGTTTCAGCTGGCTTAGTGACGTTATTATGGGCTTCTTAAAACCCGTTTTAATTGGCAGTGGACTGCATTACATACAGGTTTTGTTTTACCCGTTTCTGGGTTCTGGTTGGCCGAACGGTATGGCACCATAAGCCAAATACCCCAGCCTTAACCAGAGGTTGTTTACGGGGTCATGTTTGTTCGCAGTGTGCTCCTTCCTGCAGGAACAGTGGGCACTGGGCAAGAGAAGTGTTTGTCAGTTATCTACCATTTCACGAGTTTAATGCTTAAGCCCATTCACATTAAACCCAGCCACTTTATATCTCGCCCCAGGTTCTCGTGCCTTAAGTTAGAATGCGGCACGGGTCCTTTTTGCTAGGCGACATCGTACTAATGCTTGTGTGTGCATGTGCTGTGTGTGCCGAGGGTTCGTGGCTACTGCACGTACAACATCAACGTCAAGCTGATCGGCCCTCTGACATTATGGACAACTGTTATGGCAACTGTTTAGCATTACGATGTTCGATGGTTTACTGTAGGCCGCGTATTTGCTTAGCTATGTTTATAACTGGCTGTGGTCCATATTTAGATTTAAGAATATGCTTACTATTGTTTATGACAGACTGCGGTTGATAATTATTTAAGTACATGTATAATGACGTTTATGTCAGACTGTGTTTGAGCTGTAATTTAAGGATTTGTGTAATGTTGTTTGAGCTGGACTATGTGACATTTTTCCGTAGCATTAGAAAAGTTTTATTGTATATGTGTTCCCCAACTGTGTG
>Ga0209367_1000278_pt1 | contig 45440 bp, 32 predicted proteins | sample WorMetLIZISLAND2_FD_187412 | JGI IMG/M metagenome (GOLD analysis project Ga0209367, IMG submission 187412) | Marine gutless worms symbiont microbial communities from Max Planck institute for Marine Microbiology, Germany - Olavius geniculatus... ... | reverse complement strand
CTTACTGACTAGTCAGCGGCTCGCAGACGACCATAGTTACCATGACAACAAGACGCCTTCGTGGAAAAAGTTACGATCATTAAAGATAAATTCTGTGAATTCATTTACGACATGTCGTAAGATAATCTTATGACATCTTAAATGATGAGTTATGATAATTTTATGACATGTCTTACGACATGTCTTACGACAATGTTTGTGAATCGGGCTCCAGTTTACCTTGAACTCTTCATTCTGCGTGGATACAGCCTGCAGCAACGGATAGCTTATGAGCACCTTTGCACTTTTACAGGTTTCCTCACTCACTGAAGTCAGACAAGTCACATAAACCGAGTCACAGCTAGTATAAGGTGACTAAAGGCTCGTACAAAGCGACTTACATGAACTGAACTGAACCGACAAGGTTTAGTTTTTGACGAACTGATCAATGGGCAAACAATAATGCACTGTAACCACCGTCTAACGGCGTCGGTGGCCTAGCTACGTGACTACGCTCATCTACGCGTCAACGCCGCCAACCAATGACCAGTGGGCTCGCCCTGTTTGCCCGTTGCTCAGTTCGTCAGGCTTGTCATCTCAGTTTAGTTCAGTTACGTCGCTCTGTTCGTGTCTTAATATGCACAGATTATAGTATTTGGCAAAGTAAAACGTCCGTGCAGCTTGCACCGATTAGTGAACTACTGCGCTTTGGTTTGAGTTGCATGTTCATTATGCTTGATCGTGCATTATTCAAACAAAACGCCACAGGAAATGCTGAGACTTCCGAATGATTACCATCCTATATCCTAGTGTAAAATAGAGAAGTTGAAAGTACTGCAAATGAGAATCTTTTTGACAATAGCCTATCGGAGCGTCGAAGTCGTTAATGGTATGTGTAGGCCTTGAACTACGGATGCTGAGCACCTGACTGCGATGAACAAGCCTCACTGTTAGGCCTACATCTCTCGGCTCATGACTGACCGACGTTACAACAGATTTGCTCATTGCGGCGACGTGTCTGCGTGTGCCCGGAAACAGAAGAACAGACAAGAGTTATGCTGATGCGATGAATGCAATAAATAAGACAGCCAGCGGTTGGTGTTGACAGCGACGTGATAGACTGATAAGTCTTTAACTGCATCGTGAGTTCCTTGGAGTGGATTGACTGCGCGCCGTGTGTGCTTACACGATAAGCAGTTGCAACGGAGGCAGCGCGCATGCAACAGAATTCGCTAGCATCGGAAAGCGTTGTTCCCCCAGACATGCGGCTGCTTCTGCTGGTATTTGGTAACGTTGCCGGCAATCGCGAAACAGTTACTGAGTAACCTGCCATAAGACACATAACAGAAGCGCAGAAGCGGCGTTGTTGTTGAAATATAACGATTAACGATTGATCACTTGCTGATGTTTTTTTCGCTTTTCCATTGCACGCCGACTGACTTGCAATTTTTTTGTGAAATTTCTTAGTTATTTGCCATGCACTGTTGTAAGTTAATTCAAACTTAAATTTCAAATTCCAATAGCAACAAAATCCAACTTTTTATAGTCACAGCCTCTATCTTGTCAGGCATCCTGCAACACGTGGCATGAAAGTTAGACTTGTAATAAAGAAAACATAGAGAGCAGAATTTGAGCTGTTAAAATGACGGGCAGACGTTTGTGAGTTTCTTGAGGCCCAAAAGTGAAATAATCGGATATCAAAGAAGACTGGCATGAGTGAATCAAAACGTTTTTAAAGTGTAGGCCTACAACGAGGCTGATAACGTATTGTGTTCATACAACCATAGGGCCTAGGCTATATATGATCGGTAGGAGACACAACAATCTGAACAACCAGGGCAAAAATTACAAAGTAAAAAAGAACATAGGTGACGGATTCACGACACAGAAGATTGAAAAGGATTTAGGATAATCTCATCGTCAGAGACGCAAGCTGCAGCAAGAGTAGAGACAAAGAATCTATTAAAATTTTACATGTAAATGTAATTGAAGTACTTAGCTAACTATAATCTGCAAGATACATCAAAACAGTCGTTTCATGTAACTCGGCGTCAAGCAGCATATTTACGGCCGATTTATTGTTCTGTACGTTCGCCATAACATACTCTGTTGGCTGCAAAATAGATGGTTGCTTTACTGGAAACGATGAAAGAGTGAACGCAATGCGCGCATGCGTCACGATCGGCCGATGTTGTTTTCTTCTAGTCGAATATGAGGAAGACCATGCAGGGTTTACCAGATATATTTTTTTTACTTTTTGCACCTATGATAAGCAAGAATAAAAACTGTTTTTCATCTGCTGGTTTTACGTGCAAATGACACTTGAAACGCTTCTGTTGCGAGCAGTGTGAAACTTAAAACCACCAAGTTGTCGTAGTTAAGTCAAATACTGTTGTACGCTAGTAATGTCGAGCGAACCGTTCTTGTCAGGAAAACTGCGATTTAAGTCTGCCGCGATCTACTGTTTTTTTGTTCCAATAAGATTTTTAAGTAATGAGCACAGATAACGTGTGAGCGTTTTACTCGTTTTTTCGGTAGTTGAGCAATACCATCAACAATGTTTTTTTTAATAAAGTCATTCGTTACTATCAACCGAATGTTTGCATGGGGACAGCAGGCCATAATCGATTTAGAAAAACCGAAACCAGTTTCGGTTTTGGGTTTTGCTGTGTAAATCGATTGCACCAAACCGTTTCCGTAGGACGGTAGGATTGTAAACAAACAACATGGCGAGCGTCGTAGTTCCCATGGTGATCGAATTTTTTACTACTGAAAAAAATGTATCTTACTGTTGAAGCTTTATTCCTCTACGTGATAACAATTCAACTACAAGTAAACAAAACAGCAGCAAGCAAACGGCTTCCGGTTTCGCCAGTGAAACCTGCTCCAGAGTCGGTTTCAAAAATTAACCCCGGTTTCGCGAAACCGGCTTAATCGATTGCAGAAAACTCTACTCTGAAAGGAAACCGGTTTCAGTTTTTTCCAAATCGATTACGCTCTAAGTGACACATTTACGAACAATTTAACAAAACTAATATTTTGAAGTAATTGTTACATGCTACTAAAATCTTGTATTTTTGATTTTTCTTCCAAAAATACGTCAAAATTAATATTTCACGGTATTGCAGATGCTGTTGATGCAGCGCCGAGAGACAAAGCATCGACCTGCCGTTGCTGCTGCTGCTGCTGCAGAGCTGACGCAGAACAACTGAAACTGGATGCTGCGCGCTGCCTGCAGTGCAGACGCAACGCCTACGTCAGCTGGTGGAAGTCGCGTGAATCTGACTCTCTGCAACAATTAGGTCTACTGCTCTACGCGTTCTGCACTTGACGGCCAGAGATATTTTTCGCGGGTCTGTCTGTGCGACGACGTACAGCAGTAATGGCGACGTTTGACGCGCTGTATGTTCTGACACTACTGATCTCTGCTTCATTTAAGCTTATCGACGCTAACAACGTCTGCTACGTGGAGGAGTCGGGCTGCAAGTTTCGCGTCACTATTCTGCCGATGTCCAGCTGCCCTGCCAACAAAGTCAACGACCAGCCCCACATCACCAAGGTAACTATCCGATCCGTGTGTCTATGTGAAATATTTCGTTACTGACGAAATAATGCTAAAACAAAGTTGTAGAGGTTTTTTGCACTTTATGTAAATAATTATTTTATATGACAGCAGTTATGTAATTTTTGCAACAAATGTGCAAATAAAAAATATTTATTTAGCGACTGAAACAAAACGATTGAACAGTGTAATATGTAAACGTAGGCCTAATAATTACAAAAAATGATTTATAAAATTTGATTAAATGTACACAATTGCTGCTATATCAATCTATTGCTTTGGCAGCGAGCAGCCAAGAACCGCATATTGAAAGTGGTCAAAGGTGGTGTTATAGCTCTTAATGGAAGTTATTCAAGAACTACGAAGCGTCATCTGCCGTATGGGATTTCACAGTGCTACCTGCCACTCGACACAGGTGAACGCGCCCCGCCTTAACCCAAGCCATTCAGGCTGGTACTCGATCTACCTACCCCGGAGGGATGAAAGGTTGAGTTGACTTAGGCGTCTGGTTGCATACCGAGATGGTTTACCTGCTCGCAGGCAGTCACCCATCTAAGTACGTGACCTAATCGTATTAGAATGTGCGTAAAAACTTTTTGCGTAAAAACTTTTTGCGCCCTTGCACTACTGCTAAGATCAATCGCATACAAGTAATATTGTTAACGGACATTTTTTTGCAAAATCCTGTGTTATGTTTTTAAACCTAATAGGCCTGATCGTAAACATCAATTTTTAGAAGCGTATTGCATTAATAATACGCAGTGACTATTTGACCGGCAGTCAGTCAGATAACCTACAGGTTATCTGACCGGTCAAAACGAAAAATCGCAGTTGCCCCTTAGCGAATGACATTAAATACAGTATACGCGCTACTGACTGAAATTCGCGTGAATATTATAGTGTACAGTTTAAAGCTTAGGATTAGGATTAAGGTTAGGTTAGGGTTTGGGTTACGATTGGCGTTTTTAAAAAAATTATGTGAAAATAATGAACACCAAAAGTTAGCATACAATATGGGTAATAAATTCGAGGTTCGTGCAGGCAAGCAAAAAACTTGCCGACTGGTAATCCGTGATAGCCAGGCTGCTTGCTACTCTTGAGGTGCTACTTGGCCGATTGGCTAATCCGCGATACCGTACTTCTACGGTTGAGGTCGTCAGTTGCTCGGCTGCCGCCGTCCCTGCGAAGAAACCGAAAGGTGTTTGTCGTACCGCCGTAAAGACACGGTCTTAGCCAGTACATAAGCACCATTCGGTGTTTGTACGTACTGGCTAAGGCTGTTCAAGACGGTGACCGGTCAAATATCCGGCCTTCACACAGCAGGATATTAAACCGGTGATGACCGGTCAAGCATCCGGCCCTCACAGTGACAGAGGTTTAACCGGTCACAAAAGTTACCGGTGATATAGCCTATAAAATATTTGACTGGCTGCCGGTGAAATATCCTGTGCCTTAAAAATAGCTCCTTCATTTGTCGTATGCTTTTAAAATTTGATGCTGTATGCCTATCAAAACATTAACTGACTGTTTACAAACAAGTCGATTAAAATCGAACTCAAAATATTTAAGCGTGATCAGCTATGGTTCTCGAATAATATCGAAACATTGCCACGTGTCTTAAGTAACGTCTCTGTGAAACGTTAATAGGACAAGAGCATCAAGCCGCTGGGTGATGGCGACGGCGAGGACGCTACGATACCATTGCGGAAGCTCGAGTTGTTGGAGTCGAAGCTGGTGAAGATGATGGAACAATTGTCGATCCGTTCACTGCGTCACATCCGTCAGATTCGCGCGGACTTGCGCCAGATGACGCAGTCTGTGACGGCGCTCGGGGTCAAGGCCGGTAAAGGCGTGGACGTGGCGGCGGCTGGAGGCCCAGGCGTCATCAGTCGACCCACTGGACCACACGCGCGCTGCCCGCACGAGTTTGTCGGCGTCGGACGCTGGCGCACCTGCTACCGCTTCTCAAACTTCGAGGCTTCGTGGCACGAGGCGCGCGAATACTGCTCGGCGTTTGGAGCCAACCTTGTCTCGCTGGACTCGATGAAAGAAGCCTACATCATCGACTATCTCATCAAAAGTCACCCAGGTTGATATCAAATTTACAGCTACAGTTGCACTTGCATATTATGGACTCACAAAAACAAAATGCATTTAATGCCCACGTCTCATCACCCATACTGTCAAACCTGCTGTCGCACTATCTATGATCTGCGTCATAAACTTCACTAAAATACAAGACGTTACGTAAACTGCAGAGATTGCCCACAGAAATATTATGCACTTCCACATTGTATAATATCACTGTTTAATCGACGTTTTGTTTAAATGCTGAAATTTTTGCATGCGCGTTGACTAAAGGTGCGAACAGGGCGACAGAAAGGATGAAACTAAACTGAACTTAACTAAAATGAATTAAAAGCTGAATCGCACGGATTTCATTTCATTTAATTTTTGTCGCTCTGTTCGCAGCGCAAAACTAATTAACTGACATATTTAAAATGTTGGATGCAAAAACAAAACACGAACCGTAGGCCTACATGCTACAGGTAGCGTTAGTAAAGCGCGAATGAACGCATTAGTTCGCATACAGATTGATGTCTTCAAGACATGGCTGGTTTAGCTTTCGTCGGTTTTAAAGGCCACGTCGCATGAAAAAAACGATATTAAATATATAAGTTTAGAATGTAATGCTAATCAATAATACACTGATCAGTTGAAATAAAAACATTGCTTTAAATTAATTTTAATGAAAATATGTTTTGCGAACCGCATCATGACGTCACAATCTACGCTTTTTTGACAGCGTGTATTGCAGCGTGCGAAACTAGCGTGTGGCCGTAACGTCAAGGCAGCGTGCGATCAGCGCGGGAAACTCGCTTGCATTCCGGAACCGGAAGTCAGACGCTGACGGCGATTGGTGCAACGAAAAGAGCATATAGTCCGCCTACTTCCAGTAAAACAGCAACATTTCGAAATGCAAACAAAGTCTCTTCGCCTGGTACCGCGCTCCATTGACGCTGCTAGCGTCAAATTCTTTAGAACGCTACGTTGACGCTAATACTGTAAGTGACGGCATAGCTCCGTCACAATTGTCCACTTTAAAACTTTTTTACCGTATAGAGATAATACTAGCAACAGAAAGATTAAAAATATTGACAAATTAACATGATGAAGCTAATTAGCGCTTTATAACAGTTACGTAAAATGGCGCGACTTGTTTTTTATTTAGTATAATTTTTTTAATAATGTGCATGTCACTAAAATATATTTGGCTAAAAAACGCACACTACAACTAAAAGAAAACTGCATTGGAATTGACTCGGAATATTGTTTGCGCTAAAAAGTTATATATATAGATAAGCATATGGAGCCATTTGACTACAACCACCGCATTATTTCCGTAAGACAACACTAAGAGCTGATCATAACTGTTACACATATACACCGTGGGCCATAAAATAACGTGGCACTTTACTTTTGTCGATATCTTCGCCGATTATTGACCAATTTTCAAAAAAATTTTACTGTCACACTCTGCAGACATATGCAATAAGTGATTATTATATATCTCGCCACACGGTAAATGCGTTTTTACGCTACTTTGTGAAATATAAATGCGAGCAAAAACTAACGATAATAACAAAAAATTAGGTAAATGAAAAACACTTCAGAACAACATTGCGATAAATGATTTTTACCACACTAGCCTATGTTAGACCCACACAGTTTAGTGACATACAGACCTTCACTGCAATGTTGGTCTGAAGTGTTTTTTTTCAATTTTACCAAAATGTTTGTTTGTTATTAGCGTTATGCATGCATATTTCATTGACATTTTACATGGTAGTGTAGAAACGCATTTACGGTGTGGTGGGAAATGCAATAATTACGTTATTGCAAATTGTCTGGTGAGTGTGACAGTGAAGGAATTGTGAAAATAGATCAACAATTGGCGAAGATATGGACAAAAGTGAAGCGCCACGTTTTTGGCCCACCCTGTATAAGTCTGAAAGTTGGAATAGTGCCCTGTAAGTTCTCTGTGTAGGGCACGTTACTAATAATGTTATAGCTGGATGAGTCCGAAAACGTAAGCCGCGGATGTCGTAGAGAGCTGCACAGACTGATTCCAAGAAGCAGAATTAACTGAACTTTGTCTACGTCAGTTTATGTACAGTGTAATACTGTCCGTCTTTGCCGGCGGCGGTCGCGTGTTACCCAATCAGTTGTCAATAAAAATATTCTGCAGTAATAGTTTTATTACGTCTTCAGACTTCTTCCACGAAACTGTGATGTCGTTGTAATGCGGGATGCTATTTATAAAGAGTTCAAAAGTACAAAATCGATTGACTGTTACTGTTTATCAAATCCAACATAAGCCTAAACAAAGTGATGGACACAAGCTTTTTATTTTTAGTTAAACTTAGTTAAACTTTTACTTAAAAATAATAGTTAAACTTATAGATAATTTTTTTAACTACTTAAAAAGTTAACTTAAACTGTTTTTAAATAGTTTAACTTAAATAAATTTTTTACAAGATTGATTTTACGGACTTTATTGACTGTTTTGTGCATCTGCTGAAAGACAATACAACGAAGAATAATGAAGCAGTAAAACTGCAAGTAATGTTATATTTATCATATCAATTAACAGAGTTCTGCAATTCAGTGCATAGACAGTCACATCATAAAGTCATCATTCACCAAAACTCTTAAATTATTACTCTGTTGCTAACAGAATGTCACTTGACTCAGGACTGAGTCTCGCAAACTGCCACTGAATATTTTGAATTAACTAAAATAATCTAATCAAACTTTTTAGTTAGTAACTATTTTTTAAAGTTAAACTACTTTTTAAACTTACTTTTAACAATTAGTTAAACTAATGGTCTAACTAAAAAATTTAGTTCAACTTTTACTTGGCGTAACTTTTTAATTAACTTTTGCCCATCACTGCTTAAACACGTGTCGAACCATGAGCTGGCATTTATTAAAAAACTACAATAACAATGAAAATTAAACGGGATTTCACATGCAAAAGAACTTAAGTGCATAATAACAATAACTAAAACAAAATAATTTCAGCAGTTTTCGGTTTTCTTATAACGCAACACCGCGCTACGTTCGTCGCAACCGAATAAATATTGCTTCTGGCATTGAAAAATAAAAAAATTCCGAATATTTAAAACTTTGCAATTTTTTTTAATTTTGTTTATACGACATCAAGCAAAAAATAGGCCTATTTTCTACTTCAAGTTTTTTACGGGTGATTGTATTAGCATTGTTTTGATTTTCTGTGTTAACTGAGGGCAGTGAGCACTAATTTAAAAAAAACAGTAGAAGAAAAAAAGTGCGCAAGTTTCAAAATACAACATTAGCTCTGTAATGCGTGACGACTTGGCACTTTGCTCTGAGACGTCGAAATCTGTCGGAAAGAGATCTGTGAAATGTCTCGACCACGCCGTGCTAATGTATGAATCTAGACTGATCTATCGGTCTGTCAGCACTGATAACCCCGCAGACAGTAGCATTGCCTGCAGCAGCAGCAGCAGCGCTATCATGACACTGATGTATAGTTTGCAGACAGACCTAGCGGCTGCTCCACTTCACCAGTTCCTGGCAGCTAGCTTCATGCCAAACCTTGACCGATGTCAACTCCTGTCATATTCTTCCAGGGCGGTTAAAGTGTAAAGTGTGAAAATGCAAAGCGTTATAGCTGCAAACTCAAAAACCTCTATTCTCGGCTCGATCACCCACTATAAAAATTTCGTCTAGAAATGCAAAAAATTGAAGCTGAAAAATCCATTTTAGGGAAAATTATAACTGAAATCAGAATTCGGAGCACTCATAATCTCCGCTGTCAGAAATTTGCATCCGTTTGTCGAAATTTTGTCCGAAATTTTTTTATCGTCTGTCGGAAAATTGCAGCTTTTTGCCCCGCCTACTATTTTTAACCCAGGACGCCGTTGGCAAATCGGACGGCCGCATAATAAAGTCTGCGTGCTGTGTTAGGTATATGAGCATGTGATGACTCTTATTGTGCCTTTGAGTGATGCAAGTATGTCTGTGTGTTTGTGTGTGTGTGTGTGTGTTCTTAGAGTACGAGGGTCCGAAGGGCTGGTGGACGAGCGGCAGCTACGTCGCACGCAGTCGTCGCTGGATGTGGATCGAACAGAGTCGAATGCGTCCGATGTCGTACTCGCGGTGGGCTGACGGCGAGCCCAACGCCAGGTCCACGATGCACTGTATGCTGCTGTACAAGGACGCACGTTATCGCTGGCATGACGCGACCTGCACCGATCGTCACACGTTCATCTGTGAGATGCACTGAGCAAGTTGCACTGAGCCACTGAGGGGGACTTAATCGAACTCAACTCGACGCATTGCAGCACGACGCTTGCACATGCGTCTTCAGCAGCTCAGCTGCAGCAGCAGCAACCGATTTGCATGTTCGACCATAGGTGTAATCAGCTTTAGGAGAAAAAAATGTTTTTTAAACGATAAAAATGTGTTTCTTACTTTTATAGTAAAAAGACATATGTTGAATAAAAACGTGATTTTTTTTCATTTGACATAGGCTATTGACTGACTCCGTTGATTCGAAATACAGTTATTTTTGCGTATCCACCAGATTTTTGCCGTCGTACGTAAATTAGTAAATCTAAGCACAAAGTCTGTTATTACTTCATGTAGAGAACACTTTATTTTATGCTTATAAATATTTTGAATTGTCGACATTTACCTCGGCAGTTCAACGTTTATTAAAAATAACAAAACGTTGCAAAAAGTCGTTAAAACCGCGTTTCTATAAATTAAAAAACGTTTATAAACGTTTGTTGCAACGATGTTTGACGTTTTGCGGTGACACACGAAGTTATTCTCGGCTTTGAGAGCTGCATCACATGGTGATGCGATAACGTTACGCATGTAAATTTGTGTTCTATGCGGCATTGAAATACACTCGACACCATAAGACGTGGCTGCCTGTTTTTGGTAACGTTGTACACTTTATGATTGCTGACGTATCGTCACTATAGTCATTGGCTTGTTGCTGTAGATATAAGCATATACACACAGCTGGACTGTCTGTCGTCACGTTGCTTAGCACATTTTTATTATCAATTTAGAATCTACAAGGTCTACGCTTTAGTGCTACGCTTCTATTTTTTGCATGTTTAAAATAAACTGCAAAAAGTAACCAAAATGATATTCCCTTTGTGGTGTTAAGTAGCTGACTGTCAATTTGACTCGTTAACTTGTTTTTGGTAGTAGGCTTATAGTATCTGGAAATAAGTTGGTTATTAAAACAGTCAGACTATTCGGTCTAAAAGTGCACCAGTTTCTAGCGCATGTTTACCGCATTGCTGTTATCTATTTAACTGCGTTTGTGAACGAATATATTGCAGAGGACAAGAGCTGCAAAAGTCCGCCGCATCAGCTTACCTTTCAATAAGACATTGTTTGCTCCATTCTATTAGCTGAGTTTATTCTATACGTGCATAATAATAATGTGCCTTGTGTACCGCGCGTTTGTTCACTGCGAGAGTTCTGCGACTTAAATTCACTCATGATGTAGTAGCCTAACATAAAAATTTTAGAAAGCTGACATTGTATTTACTGTTTACTATTTTTACTTATTATAATGTATTTAAAATACCAATGAAAATATGTATTCACTTATTACTGTATTTATTATTTTTAAAAGGCGAATGTGGCCAGTATATCACGTCTCAATTTTTTAAGACAACCGTTTTTACGCGCGAGAGCTAGCATAGCTATAGTCCGTATTAGTAATTCTGTCTTGGTGTCTGTCTTGGTGTCTGATTGGAGCCCAAATGAAACAGAGACTTCTGGTTTTCACCATATAATAGCATGGTGTCTCTAGTATTTCGTTACAAAATTTCATGCCACTGGGTGAAGGGAGTCCCACCAATGAAGGGGAGAGAGAAGGGCATCTCTCTTAAAAAGGCGTTATTCTACCGTTATTGGCTCGTCTAACGTGAAAATGGTTGAAGACATGCTGCTGATCATAACAAGCACTGGCGAGGAGTTTTTTTAGGAATGTCAACATCGATGATTTAGAATGACTTCGAACCCCCAAAATAAAAAAAATTAGTGAATTTTTCTCGATTTCGGGCTGCGACACGCATTTCAAGAGTGATTTGCACCCAAATGGCTAGAGATAGATCAAGACAACCTGCATATGAAATTTTCCGCATTGAATGTAGATTTTAGCAATTCAAGTCAGGACCCTCTAGATTCAAATAGCCTGCACATGCGGGTGTCAAAGAGGGGTACCCATCTAGAAAGTGGTTATTTATCCGTTGTTGGCTTGTCTAGCTTGAAAATGGTTGCAGATAGCACAGACATGCTGCTTAACGCTGGCGACGAGTTTCTTTGGAATGTCAACATTGATGACCTTGAATGACCTTAAGCCATAAAAATTGGAGTTTTTAGTAATTTTTTGGCGATTTTTGGCTGCAAAAGAGTGAACTGCGACGAAATGGATGGAGACAGACCAAGATTACCTGCGAACAGGAACTGCTATAAACTCTCGCGCGTCTCATGAGCATTAGCTCAGATTTCTTGTTAGGTAAGTTACGATCCGATATGTCTGCGTGGCTAATAGGTTCAGCTTACAATCTCAATATCTCACGGACGCTCGCAATAGCCGTTGTTATAAGCGAAAAACCGACGCAGCGATACTGACTGCCTTCTGAATCTGTTAAACGCTAAGACTGAAGCGACTCAATATTTCTCGTCTAACAGTTTAGTGAAGAGTTATTCATAGTTACAGACAAAAGTAACGATGTGAAGACAGTCACTGCAGTGAGGCGACATTAGGCTATTATAAACTGCATTGTTATGTTATGTCAGTGAAAAAAGTTCAAACTAAACTCATTAGAAACAAAAAAATACGAAACACGTCTTTTGCTTGCACATTACAAGGAGTTTCAATAGTTAGATTCTCCCAAAGTACGCCAGTCAGCTACTGGTAAAAACCAGCGTCGTTTAGCAGTTTATATTCCTTGTTTCACAGAAAACTAGAAATTTGGGGCAGAGCCCAACGTGAGTCCGCCCGGCGCCCTAAGTCCGATTGGGGGAAATTAGGGGGCAGGTAAAATTTCCCTGGCATCAAATTCACGTGGCCCGACTCAAATGCATTGGTATACGCCGAACGCGCATTGTCGACTTAGGGTAGGTCAACATGAGCGCTTATAACTTTGTTCATAGTGGACCGAATTTCACAGATTTTTTTTGTTCAACGCCCAAAAAATCGCTCTCGTCAACGCTGTTTACGCTTTGTCGCTATCTTCATCGTTTCCAGAGATATTTGCGTTCAAACTCGAAAGTTGTCGTAAATCGCACCGATTTTTGCACGTTTTTTGCTCTCCCAAATTTTAAAGAAGGCGGTGTCCCCAAAAGTTGTACTTGCGTTAACACCCCCACCTAGAGACACGTCAAGTGCCAAAGTTTCGTCGGGCTACACCCCCTAATTCCAAAGTTATAATGGCTCATTTATTCCATTTTAAGCCAATTTTTGACTCCCCTTTGAAAAAAGTTGTAAGGGGGCCCCCGTCCCCGTTGGAGGGTGCGCTAGTAACATTTGGTCATTCTCTAGCGCGTGTAAAAATTTGGGGGCGCAGCACCCCCTAGGGGCCGTAATATGGTCTTCCAGATAATGCGACTTAGGGTAGGTTAAAATGAGCCATTATAACTTGGTTCGTAGAAGACCGAAGTTTACACATTTTTTTTGTTCAACGCGGAATTAACCGTGTTTGATAACGCCGTTTACTGCTTGTCGATATCTCTATTCAGTTTAGAGATAGTTGCGCTTAAACTCGAAAGTTCTCGTAAAACGTACTAAATTTTGGACGTTTTTTCACTCCCAAATTTTAAGGGGGGCGGTGCCCCCAAAAGTTGTACTAGCGTTAACACCCCCACCTAGAGACACGTCAAGTGCCAAAGTTTCGTCGAGCTACATTCCCTAACTCCGAAGTTATAATGGCTCATTTATTCCATTTTAAGCCAATTTTTGACCCCCCTTTGAAAAAAGTTGTAAGGGGGCCCCCATCCCCGGCTGGGGGTGCGCTAGTAAGACTTGGTCATTTTCTAGCGCGTGTAAAAATTTGGGGGCGCAGCACCCCCTAGGGGCCGAAATATGGTCTTCCCAAAAATGCACTTTGGGTGGGTACGATTCAACATCGAGATCTCCAAGGTCACTGGACCGAACTTCACCGGACTTGCTTCGCCTAACACAGGAGGAATCGCGGTAGACGGAATAAAAATCCGATTTTGAATATCTTCATCCGCTCCGGAAATATTCGCCGCCGAACTTCGAAGTTGTCCGAAATCGGGCCAAATTTTGCATGTTTTTCGCCCCCGAAATTTTTTAGGGGTGCGCCCCTTAAAATTTTGGACCGGCATTATAAAATTCGGCCTAGTACTGATCATCGTGCAAAATTTCAAGCCGGTCGGCCCACGCATCTCGGAGATCTCGCGTTGAATAAAAAAAACATTATGCGTAAAACATAAGTCCTTCCGAAAACTATCGTTTTCGGGCGGACTAATAAAAAACATCTGGGCTAAAACATAAGTCCGCTCCGCAAGCTATCGCTTCCGGGCGGACTAATTATGACTGGGAAGTGCAGCAAAACTAACGAATATATAAATAACATATAAATAACATATAAATCTAAATGTCAATATACATAGGCACGAAAGGCACTAGTAAATTTATACGACAAAGAAGATCAAATAGCGTAGAAATCACAGTCACGACATATTTGTACGACAAATTATTACAGCGATATAAAATAACAGCACGAGAGTTAACTTAGTAACTTACGATACGGACATAATGGTATACGATCCAATAACACTGCAATAACGCCTTAAATTAACTCAACTGCAGCAAAACGTATTTAAACTATATTACTTTACAAAGCTTGCGGAAAAACATACATACAGTGTACTGAACATGGGCGAACTCCGAAACGGTAAACGAATGAAAGTGAAGCGAATTATTCTTTTCACAAAATATACATAGGATTTTCGTTCTAAGTATACTGCTCTGCCTTTTTGCGTAAGTTGCTGACTGATAGTTCTAGTGAGTACAACCAGTGGCGTAGAAACAGAAAGGCAGGGGAGGACGATTGCCCACCGTAAATTTTTGGCTGGCAGAAAATCTTTTTTTTAAATTGTTGTCCAAAAATGCAAATGCAAAATCCGAGGCGGAAAACACTCATTTTGGTGAATTTAAAGACAAAATTAATATTTTGAGCATAATTTGCAGTGTCTGTCGAAAAAGTGCAACTGTTTGCCCGGCATACTTTCTTGATCCCCCACGACGCCGCTGAATACAAGTGTGCATGGAGATCTAAACCTAATCTCACAGGACTCCACGGCTAGACCCAGTACTGGTTCTTGTCCAGCACCGGTGAAGTCTTGCGGCACAAGTCGAGCAGCTGCGGGTCTACTTTATCCCAGTCGTAAATGACTTGCTGAGCGCCTGGTTGCGTCTCGGCGTCCTGACTGCTGTCAACCGGCGGCTGACGTTGAGGTCGTGACCCAGTCACGTACCCGCCGTCATCGTCACCCGGTGTCTGCGTTTCCGGTCTATTTCTGGCGATGACGTCATTGCAGTGTGAACCGTCTGCGCATGAGTCCCGCGCCTGAGCATCTGTTACCGGCGCGCCTCTGTCTGTCAGCAGTGAGCGTGGGCCTGCAGGGGGTCGTGGAAATGGAAAGAAGGAATGCTCGGGTGTGGTGCTAGGCTGATCCGGGTCTTGACGTCGCCCAGTGCTACCTCGGTCCACAGCTGAACTCTGTCGATCGTTAGGATACCCAGCTGGTGTTGGCGCTGCGGTAAGTCGTGTGGACTCGGAGCCGAGTCTGTCGTCGTGTGGCGGGTAGGACGGCGGTAGAATGGATCGTGCTGGGTGGTCTGGTGTGCTGAGCCACGATGGCATCATGTCAAGGCGGGGGCGTGTGGGCTGGGTGTCTGACTGGTGTGTTGTAGGGTCGCTATCTCTTGTTCTCGCCGGTCGCCCAGTGAGACGTGAGAGATCAGACAGTCCTCGCTGTCGGTCCGCCATGTCTGCTGGCGTGCCCGAGACTGGCTGCGTTCCGCCGAGGCGATCAAACAGCGGCGTCAAGTTGTCGCCGCGGTTGTGCGGACTCTGAGCGTTCTGTGGACTCTGCGGACGGTAGAACGTGTCTCGAGGCAGGGTCTGTTCGTTGTCAGTGTCGCATTGTGACGTCTGCTGCTGATCATCAGCGTTGGAACCAACGCCGGCACACTGCAGTGCGTCACTCAGTCCTTGTTGTCTCGCCTGTCCGTCCGCCATCATGTGCTCAGCGCGTATTCGCCGCAGCTCGCCCTCAGAGGTCGCCACGTACATCGGCTCCGCCCACACAGAGCGTGTGAGCAGCGGCTCGCTGGGGTGTAGGTCGGCGGCGTGTCGTTCCACTGGTTCTGGCTTGTCCTGCAGTGCTTCTTGACGCCGCTTTCTGCGCCGCCGGCGACTGAGACGGTAGCAGCGGTACGAGACGATTGAACAGATGCTGGTCAGCACTCCGCCTGCCACGATGAGTGCCGTAGTCACATACGCCGATCCGTTGTCTTCCTCGTGCTCCACGTCGTCGACGTAAACATACTCGTACTTGTCAACGTCGCCCTCTACCAGTGGAGCTTCGATGGCTGGTGGCAGCATCACCGCAAACGTGAGTGACCCCATCGCCGGCTGAGCGTTGTCCGCTAACAGCATGAATCTAAACCCATCCTCTTGGGGTCCGTTGTCGCCCGCGGGCGCGGCGTCCTGATTTGGTGTGTACAGAACGCGGTCGTTGGCGACGTCATCGTGGCTGAACTCAAGTTTCAAAGCGACGGGATCGTGTCCGGTGTCGTCCTCGCTGTTGTCATTCCTCCGTCTGCGCTCTGAGTCATCACGGAGCTCTGAGTCATCGTGCCGTCGTCGTCGTCGTCGTCGTTGCGAAAGGTCGGTGCTGACGCTGAGAGTCCCAAGCCGTGGCAGCTCAATGACGTCATAGACAGGGTCGTCGTTGGTCTTTTCAGCAAGCAGACTTGCGTCCAGCATGTCGAGACTGATGTGGAACGGTCCGTCGGCGGCGTCGACGTTCACGACGTCTGGATGTTTGATGAGCGGTTCCACCACCACTTCAACCACGATTCCACTGATGACGTTTCCCACCGCGTCACTCACGTCCAACTCAAAGCCATCCAGTGCCGACGTCAGGTCAAACTGCGAGTAAAACAGACGACCCGAGTCCACGTCTGCCTGGCTGAACCTAAAACGAAACACCTTCATTCGTTTCTATTGCATCTAATACGTACGAAAATTGAAAAAAAAACGTAAAATTTTTCTCTAGCCATAGGATCAACAAATCGTCACTGATGTCCGTTTCGTTAGCCCTCGACCGGACACCAGTTTACACTGTGAGACCACAGATACAGAGCTAGTGATAATACTAAACAAATAGCTAGACTGAAGCGGGCTAAAATTTAAGACCTACATGCAACTGCGCATTGAATCAAATTTGCTGAACAACATGCTAAAAAATTTTTAGCACATTGTTCGACAAATTTGAACAATACGCTGAAAAAAAACTTTTGCACAGCAAGCTGTTCGCATTTTAAGCAGTTCATATAAACGAGCATGTCGCAAATAATTAGCGAGGAAGAAAAACCTGGTTACTGGGTGGTTATTGAAGATTAGTTCGCCATAGATTGGATCCTGAGTAAGTTCATAGTAAACCGTTGACCGGTTGCCGTTCGTCTCCAGTGCAAACGTCTCGTTGGTCAAATTGACTTGATTGTCGCCTTGGATCATAAAAAGCATGTGATACGGTTCCAGTGCTATCGTCACCGGTATTATATAAACATTGAAGACCTACACGCAGATCAAAAAATAAAAGCTGTAAAAATTAATGATTATTAACACAGAAATCATTAAATTTTTAATTAATATCACGTTACTACAAAACATTATAAAACAGATATGATGACATCTATCTCAAATCATCTAGAGTATTTTTTTTAAAAAAAAACGTCAACAAAACGGGATAAAAATATATACTCACTAATTTCGTCTCAACAGTTTTGTAAGATCTTATGATAAATTTCTTTAAAGAACTTAAAAACTGTTCTTTTTGTTATTTAACACTTTTAGTTTTTTATTTTAAAAAATACCGGCTAATCAGTTTTAATTTTGAAAAGTTAACTGTCAACAAATAGCATTGTTACTAGCTCTAACAAATTAACAAGTTATATCAAAAGATACGGTCTTATCGTATGTGATGACCCCACAAAATTAATTGCTATGCGCACCAGTACATCAAGTCCACTGTAAAATACGGCCTAAAAGACTACGATATGCCGCATATTTTTTTTACCTTAGCAGCGTATTTGCAACAGTTCCAGGCGTACTTTGAGTCAAGATGTGGTGACGGCGCACGCACATGCTTACACCATCCTACGTCACTACCTCACAGATGTACCTTGTAAAAAAAAGATAAAAGCAGTTGGTAATTTCTATAAAACGACAAACCGTTTACCTTATAGAGAGGTTTGTGAACGCCGTCGCTGACGTGGAAATAGAAGGCGCTGCTGTCGAGACTGGCGTCTGAGACAAATGATATCTTGAGTTGATTGACGTCGAGCTGAGAGAACTGCGTGACGTCATCACCAGGCTGCAGGTCGGCGTTGCACAGGTGCCCGTTCGTCGGCGGCATACTCACCTTGTACATGTAAAATACACTTAGGTATAATAGAATACGCTAACGTACGTTAACTAAAATGCGCTGAATTATATTCATTTTATGAGTTTACGTAAGTAATGAAGAAATGTTGAGTAAAAACACTTGTTGAAGTATGTAATCGACGAGCTTGTACAATCTAAGCCAACTATATTCGACTAAACACAAAAACCTAAACCAAAAATTTGCTGCAAAAACTTTATTGTGTTTTCTTCTAAACGTTCATCCATCCGTGCATGCCAATGTAGACAAAAACATCAGCGAAAAAATGTGGTAAACCTCATTCAGCATAGGCCTATTCTAAAATATGTCAAGAAAGCAAGTTCATTACATCTACAGCAAACATCTTACCTGGTAGACGATCTGGTCTGGGGGCGTGTCGTCGTCGATCGTCAGCAATATGTCTGGAGTGATAATGCGACTGGAGCCCTGGACCACGTCGAGCTGCGGCGACATGGTCATCAGTTGGAACGGTTGATCGTCGACGGGTTGAACGCTGATGTTGAAGCCGAACGGACTCTGGTCGAGATGGGTGGTCCGTGGGGATGAGCCGGCAAGGTCAGAGAGGTCGAGCAAAAACGTGAACTGGTCGGAAGTGGATTCGCTGCCATCATGCTGGTAAGTCAGTTGATCGGCGTCGATCTGACGTTGAGTGAACTGATCTCCAGTCGACAGGTTGAGAGCACCTCGCACGTGCAGAGTGCCATAGTGGGGTGCAGCTGTAAGAGTGTAGCGTACAGATGCATCATCCACGCCGCCAGCCACAGCATTCAAACGACGTTCCAGCCCGCTCACATCCAGCGCTGACTTGCTGATCACAACGTTCCCACCCTCCTCTACGTTCACTCCAGCAAGCGTCATCAGCCAGTTGACGTTGTCTCGGTTGACATGCTCGTACGAGACTGACACACTGAACAGTCGAGACCTCAGCGGCGACGAGACGAACTCGGTCGAGACATCGAACACGAACGAGTCGGTCTGGGACCAGGCAGTCTCGGCCGAGCTCGTCGTCAGCTCGTAGCCGACAAGCCCGGCGTCGACCTGCGCTTGAGTGAACGTGGTTGACTCGTTCTGTGCGCCGTGTTCACCGACCACCACTCGACCGAGGCGAGGCCCTGACCGCACCGTGAACACGATCGGACGCTTCTGGTCCGGGTCGTTTGTGCTGGCGCGCAGATGACTGCGTGTGATCGGCTGAACGATACCTGGGAACGCGTTCAGCGTCGTCAGTACTTCAATGCGCAGTTCCAGTGCGGCGGCTTCGATGAGGAATGAGGCCGGATCAGTCAGACTCAAGCCGTCACTCACCTCGAACTGGAACGAACCGCGACTTGCACCTTGGCATTCAAAACAACCCGTATACGTTATTCGCAAAAGGCAGCAAAGTCAATTTGTAGCAATGCATTTAAAATAAACCAGTATTGGATAGTAACGAAGTAGTTCTACTTCGTTACTCTACTTCAGTAGAAGTTTTTACTTTCTACTTCTACTTAAGTAGTTTTTTTGACAGGCTACTTTTTACTTTTATTTAAGTAGATTTTTGAGCTACTTTCTACTTTTCGTTTCAAAAAGTAGATTGTTTCTCACAATGTAGTTATCTCATCAACTACTGCGATAGAAGTAAAAACACGTTAAGGTTTTTTAAAAAATATTTTATCCTCAACTGATAGTAGTAGTAACCAAGCTCCTTAAGATGGCGTTGCATCATAACGTCTTGCCCTTCTGTAGTATCTTGACATTTAAGACTGTAACACTCATTCTGATTGTTTCATATAGGCTAAGGATTACGCATCGCCATGTAAATTTTTACACAGAATTACTAAACTATTGACAAAAGTTTGATCTCATTTCCTACTGGGGATAAGTGGAGGCAAAATGACTGGTAAATAGCCGGTATCAGTATGGCTCTAGACGTAGTGACGTACCGTAACTTAACCATAACCCTGACCATAACCAGCTAACCACAAAATTCACTCAAGCCTTCTGGCATTTCAACCTGTGAGAACTTCATTGTTCCTGTATATAGTAGTGGCTGCATAAATGCTGTAGAGCAAAGTTTGAGTTTGAGTTTCTAAATTGAAAATTTGTAGCTATTTTATTTTTTAAATTATTTACCATCTTTTTAAGTACAAAAGCTGTATTTTATGTCACTCAAAATGTAAAATTGTGTTTTAGGTAAAAATGAGCATAAACTTGGCACAGATGTAAAAACGTTCCAAAAATTAAAAAAAACTTGTTGCAACGTAAAATGGAAAAAACGTAAGCTTCAATTTGTCCAATCTTTCACCTAATGCTTAATGCTGTAAGTACAGAATAGCTGAAACTAAATAAAACTTATTCAATTTCAAGTCAACCGTGTTGTCATAAGACCAAGTGTCATCAGACTAATTAAGTATACCACCACCACTATGGCCTATTAATTTATTTTTGTGGTTTTAAAAGTGCCTCTCATTTTTTTTTTTTCAATGTCTTTAAAACATTTTTTAATCGTTGAAACAAAATTTAAAAAATGCTAAAACATAAAAAGTACCAAGAAAAAAGTTAAAACATTTATTACATCTTTGATATTTGGTACTTACATAAATGCGTCTAGAAAAAAAATACTTTTAAAGGCAGATGATATCCATCCAGATCCAGCATATATTTTACAGAAAGAAAAATGCTGTCAACATTCGTTTAACTGTATGGCTTTAGGCCTGAGGTCAGTTAAGTGTCAGTATTTTTTATTTTATCTGCAGAAAAAAACCGTCGTATATAACGTTTTAGTTTTGTTTGTATTCTTTATACAGACTATACACGTTAGGGTGACTTGAATAGACAGAAAGCATGCAGATTAATGAATTGACCCTAAAACACACTATTAAGTTTTTAAAGATAGACTGCTTTCTACTTAAGTAGAAAAAATTTCTACTTCTACTAAAGTAGTTTTATTTTGGGCTACTTTTACTTCTACTTAAGTAGATCTTTGGGGTCACTACTTCTACTTCTCCTTAAGTAGAATTTTTGACTACTTTATCCAACACTGAAATAAACACGTAATGGTTGCTAAAAACGCGTAAGCACAGGCTCGTACTCTAAGTATTTACGAGAAAGCATTCAAACAGTGCAAATCTCGCCCAAAGCTGAATGAAAAGTTTTTTTTTTCTAAAAGCGTATCCCGTACTTATAAACCAGTAAATAATGCGTGCACGGAAACATTTCTGATACTGAAATATATACCTGGACAATTAAAAGAGAACATTAAGTGTAGTAGTATAATTATGCTTTTATAAGCTGCCAGTGTGTTGTTTCTAAACAAAATATCTCAAACACAATTATAAAATTTTTTCATAAACTTTCCATAATTAGCCGAGAAAAACGTATTAGATTTTGCAGTCAACTGCTTTCAAGTTAAACGTAAGATCGTAAAATAAAATATGCTTCTAGATGCAGTTTATGCATGACAAATACATCAGTTTTATAAAAAAAATCGTACATATCTTGAGGTTTTATCTTACGTTTTACTTTAAAGCATATAATGCAAACTAATGATCATTTTTGATAAGTGGTTATTTTTTGACTGACTGATTGGTTTAATTGATTGATTAATTATGTCAAAAACTTCACTATTATGCTGTATAACAGTTAGCAGTTAACCTAATCCACTATAACTCTGGCCACATCAATTCCTCATAGAACCGGTGCATGCTAAAACAGTAACATGATGAGACCTTGATGGCGAAAGAACAGCAGTCGGTTGTCGATGTCGTACTGCATAAAGTTACTGACAGGCTTCAACCCTGCGTCACCGGCCAATAGTACCTCGCCATTGGTTGGACGACTGAGCATTGTGTAGACGATGCTTTTAGCTGGAGTGTCATCGTCTTTTACCAGTAGATGCTGGCACGTTATTGGTGCCGTCGACCCTGCAGCAAATCACATTCGCAACATCTGTATTACATACAACACAGCGGCCTAACACGAAGATCTCAACAGCTGCACTGCTCCGAGAGTTGAATATCATTCGGATCACATCTAAAATACTACTTACAATAAAATATCTACGGTAGTCTACAAACAGCATGGTCATTTATTTCCCACTGAAAATCAAGCTGTGTAGTGTAATGGTTATGATTCTAGGTTCGACTCCTGTTCGCCTCACCTAACCACTCAAGACAAGTTATCCACGCAAATGTGGCTCTGACACTAAGCAGTAGGCTATTCTGGTATACCGTTCATAGATTAGTAAAGGTAGTTCAAAGTACACCTAGGTACGTCGTCTCACCGGTTTACTGGCTTACGCTCTTTATTAGAACAACACCCTTTAGCTTGACCGTATTATTTCTGTGGACCACGGAGTACATACGTGACGTAAATTACATTAGTGAAAAAACGCCCAACTAAGAGCGGCAGTTGATAGCTACCTATCCAGACAGTCATGCGAGTATTCGTGACCAACGTTGGCGGTTGGTCGTTGACAGCGATCACGTCGACGTGTACAGTAGTGGCAGCAGTGCGTCTGTCAGGCCGTGATTTCAATCTCGCTGACACAGTGAACGCATCGAAGCCAGTCTCGTCGCCGCTATGTACGTAGCTCAGCGCACCGACCGCTAGCTGGTTGGCCGTGAACTGAGTCAGTGTGATTCCTGGTCTATCAGCTGCTTCGAGATGACCGTGAGACGGCTGAGTCACGATCGTGAAAACGATGTCGTCTGAGTCCCGGTAGCGATCATCAAGCTTCAGAGTGTTGCTGTCCACAGACACCGACTGACCCTCGATCACTGTCAGGTTACCAGCGCCTAGTGACAGCACCGACTCGACCACGCTAATCGTGAACTCCAGACCGTCTCTAATCAGCTCGACGCTGGCGTCGTCGCCAACATGGCGGACACGAAACCGGAAGAAGTCTCGTCCAACACCACTGCCGCTGACGTCACGATGTCTGTAGCGCACTCGGCCGGCGTCGACATCAGCCTGCGTAAACGTCCGCACGGGAGCACCACCAGTCGTCAACAGTACGCCGTGACTCGTCGCCAGCGTAACGTCATACCGAATGTCGCTAGTGCTGACTGTAAGTGACGTCACGGTGACGTTAAGTTGGTCGGTGGTGAGCACGACGTCACCGAGCTCGTCGACTGATGCTGTCATGGTGCCGTGGACGTGCAAATTGGCGGAGGGTGGAAGTGTGGTCACGTGCTGGCGTGACGTCAAATCCACATCCACGCTGCCTGTAGTCTGCAGAGCGTCCAGACGAACTACGACCACAAACTGATCACGTTGCACCTCCTCGGACGACTGCGAGCTGACATTACGTCGATACACGACTAAACCTTGACGCACGTCCGAGAGCGTGAAGCGACGACACGTTGACCTGGTGCGTCCATCGTCATCCACCACTTGCAGCTCACCGTGCACCGGCTCTTTGACCACAGTGAACTGCACCTCGCTGGCGTTTCCGAGCTCTAGGTTCGTCTCTATCGAGACGTGATCCTCAGTTAGCACGGCTACAGCTGTGTCACTATCTGTCGTCAGTGCTGTCGACGTGTTTGACAGCAGGAAGTACGCCTCAACAGCGCGGACATCAAAAACTCCGTTCACCTACAGCAGATTTCAGTTTCGCTGTTCACGTTACTACTGTGCAGTTATTGTATATGACAAAAACAGTCGGTACAGGACTACAGGTCGTGCATTATTTGCTTTTGTGCTAATTATCGTTTAACCGTAATGATTTTCAAACATGCACAAAGTTGCGACTTTTCACTGATTTGTTTTCATTTATTTATACACATATTAGGTTATAAAGCATCACATAAAAATGTAAACCTATCCTACAATGGACAAATGTGTGCTCTGTCAAACAAAGCCTAACGATTCGTGTAAAAGCTATAAACTTACGAAAAGCAACAAAATTTAATACGTTCAACGTTTCCACCGGTGAGCATTTATTGGTACATATTAACGCACATTTGTTTAAGGGTTGAAATTAGACAAAACATCTGCCAGCTTTGAGCTACTATATTTTAGTTTGAGCTTCGAATATGTATAACTAAGTCCAATAGCAATGACCTGGAAAAGTCCGTCGTCGACGGTGAACTCTGACAGTGCGTGAGCGGCGCCTCGATGCTTGAAGTACAACTCGCCGGACGAGACGTTCTTCTGAGTGAATCGATGGACGGCAGTCGTTCGATCGGACGCCGAAACGATTTCGCCGTTTGCGATGCGCGTCCACGTATAAACCAAACGCTGACTGTCAAAGTTGATGTCAGGATCCTTATAGAGCAGGTCCTCTGTCGTCAAAACACGCCCGTGGTTCTCGACTACGTTCAGAGCAGAACGTGATACTTGCTTTGGTGCATTGTCGTTACGCAGAACAATCGAGATATCGAACTGACTGACAAACCACCCGATGTCATCGTCGTCGTTATCGTCACTCGTCGGACCTACGACTGGCACGACAAAGCGGAAAAAGTCGTAATCAGTCTCCGAGTCGTCGTGGACGTAGTAGAGCCGCTGCAGTCGAATGTCGTCGTTGCTGAACGTCGTCGCGTTGTGTTGCAGAACGTCTCCTGACGACGGGTCGACGAGTCGAAGTTCTCCATGCATCGGTCCTCGCACGACGTCGTACTGGTAGTCCGCTCTGCTCTCGGTCTCCACGTAGATGTTTTCGAGGCCGATCAGCTTATGATTACCTTCAAGCACGTCGTACAATCCGTTGTTGATGAGGACCAGGTCGCCGGTCGGTGGTTCGTACTGAAACTCAAACAACGCAACGTCAGACGCTGCGTCTGGAGTCACGAGTTGGAACTCGAAGTCGTCCCGGATGTGCATCATGAGCGCCAGTTGGAGCCGGTAGACCACTCGCCCGGCGTCGATGTCTGCCTGGGTGAAGACGTCCGCTGGCTGGAGTAGAGTGCCGCGATGTCCTGCGGTCGGCGTCAGCAGCAGGTGTCCCCGCCGAGGTGTCGACACAATGCGGTAAGTGATGTCAGTAGCAGAGTGTGACTCGTCAGAGCTGACGGCTCTCAACTCGGACGCTGTGATGACGCCCTGACGCTCGCCGGCACGCAGATTTAACCCGGTACTGCGGACCAGCTCGACGCGACTGTCCACGATGTTAATGTGCAACACATGCCGCTGGTTGCTGCGGACAGTCAGCGCGCCGACACGGAACTCAATTCGCTCGGAGCTCGGTGTCAGTGTCGTGTTGTGCAGCTGATAGCGCACTCGTTGGTCGTCGATCTGTCTCTGAGTGAACGTCGTCACTGTCATCCACTCGTCGCCGTGCTGACGTCGCTGTACATCGCCGTAGCGCGGCGTCGTCACCAGCTCATAACGCACGTCAATGTTCTGATGCACCGCACCACACGAGAAAGTTAGATTGTCACCAGTGATGACGACCGCTGATCCAGACACTCGCACGACCAGACCCGTGTTTCTCGCGGCACGGAGACCGATACTCACCGCGACGATGTGAAGTGGATGTTCGTCGCTGATCTCTTTGCCGTCAGTCACTCGTAGTGTCAGATGTTGTCTGGCTGGACCTCGATGTGCCAAGCGCACGTGACCGGCGTTGACATCAGCCTGCGTCAACCGAGTCAAATTCTTGCCATTTAGCCGTGCATTGGTCAACACAAAGTAACTGCTACCATTCATTCCGTGATCAACGATGAATTGCAGGTTTTCCGGTAAATCGTCCGCATCTATGGCGCTGAGTAAGGACGCCGTTAGACGTAGTTGCGTGTTGGTTATGACTACGAGCGTGTCGTTGGGCGGAAGTGATAACATCGGACGGTCGTTTACGGAAAGTACGCTGATCGGCAGCGTGAAATTATACGCGCGTTGAAAGTCCGCTGAAACGTCGGTCAGTGCGTTAACATCAAACTGGAGCCCAATGTCCACGCCGTCTGCTCTAGTCTCGCTGCAATCGTGAAAATACACCACGCGGTTCTGGCGCAAGTCGGACATGGAAAAAGACACGACGTTTGTCTGAAGGGACAGGCTGTCGGCAACGAAGAGAACACCGTGGATGGGAAGTTTACGTACAGTGAAAACGACGCGGGAATCGGTGATGGCGGCCTTGACGTAATCGATCAGAACGCTGATGTGTTCCGTGCTGAGGCTTCGTCGACCACCCTCGTCTACTACAAGCTCCCGCACCCTCACTGGTCCTTCCACACTCACTGACACAGCAAGTCCAGACGGCGTGCTGCATTGTTCCGTCTCACAGCGGCATTGGTACGTGTCGTAACCATCCTCGACACACCTAGTGCCGTGGCTGCACGGCTCGCCCTGACACGGGTACGTCCACACGCAGCCAGTCAGTAGATGCCGTGATGCCGCCGCTTGCCGCCAGCCGAGCTCCGTCTGTCCCACGACCAGGTGACGTACGCAGCCGACCAGTGAGACCGCCAGCGCCTTGGTGTCGGCGATAAACTCCAGCTGGCGAGACATCACGTGTCTGCGTGTTGACTCGCTCACTCCGCCGACAAACAGACGCGACGCCGTCTCGATGACTGGACGCTCTTCTCTGAGTTCAATCGGCTCCTCGACACGCTGTCCGTCAATCACAACACCGACTGACCCAGGGATGAAGTCCAGCTCAACTCGATGCCACTGACCGTCATTAACCATCACCAATGACGTCACGGCGACCGGACGCTCTCCACCAAGACGCAGCTTGAAGCGGCCAGAGACGATCTCCAGCAGTAGAAATGACGCGCTGTCAGCGTACCGTCCAAAGTCGTAGACGACAAGCGCGTCAACTGATCGAGTCCGTATGTCAAAGCTCAGCCGAGCGCCTGGACTCAACCCGGGCGCATCAAACACCACGTATGCCGCTTCGTTGATGAAACTGATCGCCTCATCCGACCGCGCATCGAACTCTGGGCTGCAGCCATCCCACGTTACGCCGTTCGACGAGCTGGCGCCGCCCTCGTGCGCGAGGTCCAGGAGGTCAATGCCGTCGAACACGACGTGATGCATGCAGCCGCGGAACGCCGGGACATCACCGGTATACAAGTACGCACCGAACGACGTCGACGTGCCGCCAATGTACACATCTCCGGCGACGTTCAGCTCGGTAAACGGCTGAGGAGTGTCGTCAGAGCGCGCGTAGACACGGTCCACGGACAGCAGCACGACGCCGTGCGACCAAGTAGCGTTGATGTAGTGCCAGTCTAGGTCAGCGAATGACGCGTCGGCAGCGCTCGACGACACGGTCAACGTGGTCTCCGCGGCGCCGAGGTCAGTGCTGAGGACGACCGCACCGGACTGCAGCGTGACGGCGCAGTAATCGCTGTCACCGGCCACCAGGAACAGCAGTGCGTCCTGTCGCGATGTACGAAAATGAAGCTCGAGCGTCGTGTGAGACGTTGCGACCCGGCCCACCGGAACTTGCACAAAACCGTCGCCGTAAAACGACACTGCACACCAACAACGAACACGGTCATTCTTCCACCGCAGCAGTATACCGATAAGCACAAGACCAAAAGTGAAACGGGGACAAACGGATAAAATGTCTCTGCTACAGTTTGCTACATTGTCGTAGTTTATCAACCATAAAACTGATAGCTAATGTCTATAGTATTCGGCACAGGTAGCCTACCGAGCTAAAAAAAAGCAGTAAAAGCAGTAAAGAACTAGGGCAAATAAACTACAGTTTTTTTGCTACAGAAAATTACGCACAAACTATCTACCTGTAGACTTTTTTCAGGAAGTTAAACAATGCATACGACTATTTTAAAATATTATCTTCGCAGTCGTTGCATCGCTATTTTTTCCTTCCGGGAATAAGTAAAGTTTTACACAGTAAAAGGTCCATAGCCAAATGTTTTACATTTTTCTCGCTATACGTAATATTTGACCAGCTATGCACATCTGCCACAAGCGACCAAGTACGAATTTTGGGCAAACATCTTTCTGACTGCGATATCAACAAAAATGCGCCTAAGATATGAGCAGAATCGAGCGCCGAGAATTCCTTTGGTGCAGGTCGTAATGCGACGCTGACGTAAATAGACACAAAGTGAACGGTGAAGTGGGCTGCTGGAGGCACGGATGAGATGAAAAGAAACACCGACAGCGCAGGAAACAGATCACCGACAGGAATACTCGGCACTCGCTGACAGCATCAATTAAACGCGCCGCCACTGCTGCCGTCAGCCGTCCGTATCCTCGTATAACTCGGCTTTCTCTCGGCCTACGAAACGCAATAGCTGAAGCAACTTCCACTTCCTGTTCTTCTATGATTCAGAGTAGACGTGAATCTGGAATAAATCTTATTACACGGCGGGACTCCAGCGCTTGTTGCGTAGAGTTCTTGCAATGTACTCGACACTGGTCCGCGGTATGTCCTGTTGGGAGAATACATAGAGGTCACGCTGTAGCAGCATGAATTGGTAGACTTCTGATTGATGTTAGCAGCAACATGATGTGATGACGTGCGTCATGACAGAAGGCAGCGACAGGCTGCAGCCACTGCTGCCGAGTACTAGGGCGCTTACTACAATCTATTATGCCATAGCGTACACTGTACAGGCCTATGCACAACTGTACATTAGTAAGTTGAACTTGATTGTTGCAGTGGCTGGTGAGTGGTGACCCAAGCCAGGGAGATCTGGATAATAGTTAGCCTACTAGAATGTGAGATCTCCCTGTCCAAGCTTATAATCATATGCTGGCCACTGTTTACTTTGTCGTCGTCAAATGTTATTATGTGGACGTCCTAATAGGCCGCATTAAAGGCTTGCCTGTCCGTCTGTCCATCTGTCTCGTACAGGTTCTTATCTTGAAAACAATATACAGAAAAATTAAAATTAGCGCAAAAGTTCCCCAGGTCTAGATTAACCCGTGCGCCAATTTTCTGTTTAAAAAGTCATGGAACGGTTGCATAATATGTCTTTCCAGTTCCGACAAAATGTTTCTAGTTCTAACAGTTCGGCAACTATTTACAGTCTGAAAAGACGGTTGAGTAGGCCTATTTCAATAACGAGCCTCTGTTTTGCTGAAACTACTTCAATCACGCCATGCAGTTAAGCTTTCCTTGTCGTCTATAAATCGAATATCATCGTATAAATTTCGGCAGTAAAAGTCTTCAGTTCTGATTAGAACTAAAAGGTAATCCCATAAATAACGGCACGCGAGCTTGGCGTTATTTTACCGCACGATATAACTCTGATAGACTTCGTACAAGTTCAGTATACAATAACACGATGAAAAGCTTCTACTGCAGTTTTATTGCAATCGTGCGAATCGCATTAAAAGCCAAATAACGAAAGCAAAATTTACGTCAACGACGACTTAAACGATCCGCATAAATTACTATTTCCTTCGAAAGACGTAGCCTACAGGTGTTACGAATACTTCTGTACAGCAGCGGTGGCGACTGGCAGCTGAGAAACATCAAAAAGATGCCGAAGACTGAAGACTGCAGGCGCTGTAGCACAAGCACCGGCCGAATTAACGCATCAGTGAATAGGCATCAAGCAGTGCCACATCAACTGTCAAAACAGACGGGTAAAGATACAGCGCAACTGCAGTAAAAAATTATATCGTGAGCCATGGCCAAATTATCAAAAAAATCGTAATAACGCCAAAATATCATTTAAAAGGCACAAAAATGAAGAAGCAAGTTCAAACACTCTTGATGTTCCTAAGTCTTCGTGCTTCCGTTTCAAGTTTCATCTATGCAGCGTGTTGGATGGGAAAGTAGCATTGTTTTCTGCTACTGCGTCACAAACTGGCGTCATATACCACGATGGTAGTGCCTCCAATATGCACTCGGCCTACAAATGTAGATTGTGGCATAACACGAGACGCACGGACAGATATGATGTGCGCAGCGGCAGCGATCACTGACAACTGAACGCACACCAGAGATGTCCAGACAACTAACCAACAGTAGCAGTTGCAGCAACCGCAGCTGCAGTGGGGATAAACAACAATCACCGATGATCGGAAGATCAACGCGAAACTTTCGGCGTTATTCCATTCATAACACTGTGAAACAGATCGATAAACGTAGCATAGTATCGCCGCACACCGCAGTTCATGTCTTCTTGTTTATTCCTACGCTCTTTCTAGAGGAAAGAAAAAAGCTTATAATCGGTGACAGAAATTAGTCGAAAATAGACCTATTTCACACTCGACGGAAAACTAGGACGCTTAATTTAAAAATATTTAACGACAGTACGTCCTTAGAGCTCGTAATACCAATATTTTTTTTTGTCTCAGGCAAGACGTAGGGGCCCACAGCTTTTACTCACATTGTCTGCAGCGAGGAAACTAAATGAAGAATAAAAAACGTAACAAAAACGCTGTAGACTGCAAACTATTGGGTGGGAATTCGAATGAGCGCCTTTAAATTAATTCTGCTGAAAGCCGATTATCACCATAAAGAAAGATATCGGAACCCGCCGAAGCAGCTACAAAAGAAAGCGAAGATGCAAGTGTTAAAAGATTCTGGAGAGAACGCTACTTAAATGTAACCTTTGCAAGTTTGCACTGAGTGGCTCGCTGTAAGTGAACAGAACAGTTTGCGTTTCCAGTTATAAGCCGCGAGCGGAGCGCAGCAGCTGCGACTGCTGTAAATCAAGTCTTGAGCTGAGCAAAGCAAAGCTATGCTTGAACGACTCGGTGCAGGTAAGCTGTTTGGTCCCTACTGCTACTGCAGAGGCTGCGGCTACATGGTGATGATACTGACGCACAGCCAGGCACCGCGCGCGCCCAACAGCAACACACAGTCAACTATAACGGCCGGACTGACGGACGGATCTTTGGATCAAAGTGGGTGGATACAATCAAAGCCGAACTCGTCTAAGATAAAAGCTTACTTTTACGTGTTTTACTGGTAAAGCAGAACCGGCTAACGTCATTTAAACGATGAATGAAAAAGAGTCTGATAGCGTGGAATTGTCTACGGACGCTTCGAGGCCCTCACTTTAAAATTTGGTAGGATATGAACATTCCCCTTACCTCCGTACGCGAATGAATGCTTGTTTCTGGTCTAGGCCTACACCAGAAAACACCTAATGACATCCTAGTCTTTCTGTTTCTGTTCGAGCATTATAAATTATATAATATGCTAAAATATACATACAAAGTGGTTGAAAGTGCACTTTGTCGTGTTTTGCCAATCGACGTAGAACAGCGTACATGTAGTATACGTGTAGAAAACATAAAATCCTTCCCGAGCCATGTGACACATGCGACAGAGCTGATCTTCGTTTCCTTAGCTCTCAATCAGACACCAGTTACACTGAGACCACGGACGCGGAGCTAGTGCATTGTGCGGTTTGCTTTTCTCATACATGTACGTGTCAGCTTTCACTGGTACATTTTGCGCCAACTCGCGGAAAAAGAGCCAGGCTGAGTTGACCTAGGTGACTGGCTACATACCAAGATGGTTTACCTGCCTGTCGACGGGCAGTAATTTTGTTTCTCTTGTCATCTGTTACGACGTACCTTGCCTAACCAAAACTCATAACTGGCTTTTAGTTTTATTTTTTTTCTCACATTACTATGTTTAATTATATCCCTTTTGTACTAGCTACTTGAAGAACACAGAAGAATTTTTTTGTTCACGATGTCGTTACAGTCATGATCTATTAGCCGTAGTAATAAGAACGTCGTCGTTTTAAGTGATTTCGTTCGTCAGCAAGGTTACTACATCGTTCTCTGACGACTGATCGGTTAACGCATTCAGTTAACTGACTCACCGTAATGCGCCAGTGTGACGGAAGATTGCCAGCACGCCATCGGCATCATCATCATTAACAGAGAACTCATCAGAACATCAGTGATAGTTTGCATGCGCTTCAAACTCATCTTGTTGTTCGACGTTCAGTCTCCGCAGCTTACCGATTGCGACGTCTCACATCACACTTTACGTCCGACAAAATAAACGAAGCAACGGACCACGGCGCCGCAATCGATCTAGGCCTACGGCCAGTTATGAACACCAAGTTTCTGAGCGACAGAGAAGCGAGGAGATATCTGCGCCCTTCGGCGATCAGTCACCGGCACAGATCTCCGGTGCGCGCAGTCAGTGCACTGCCTTCGGCCTCGAGCGCGTTCAACGTAGAGCCCGCTATTTGCAGCGGCAAGCAGCGCGCCTTGGTGAAAGATAGCCTAGAGGTTAGACAAATCTCAGCTCTGACTGACGCCGATAACGCTAACAGGTTGATATCCAGTAGACAAGATCTAGACTGATGTCCGAACTTGCAGCGCCTTAATCGCCACCATACGTAACGCAGCACGCCGTCCGTTGTTAAAGGCCGACGTCTTCTCTTGATTAGACTTACCTGGCAGTGCACTGATTCTTTACAGTTCAGTTTTTCCACTGCGGACGTCAAGCCACTTAGCTCAGCCGACGTAACTCATCTACAGGGTGGGCCAGAAAGTAACCTATGGTACTTTTTCTATATCTTCGCTAAATATTGACAAATTTTCACAATTTTTTCACCAGTAGACTCTGGAAGAAATTTGCTACTCAGTGACATGCACACCACACCTTTATGTCACTACATTACCTTGTATAATAAAAAATATCCCAAAACGTACAATATCTACAGATGGTAATAAGGTCGAATGGTAAATTTTTTTAAAGTAGTAAGGTAAAATGTTAAATCTAAGTTATAGTAAGTGACAAAAAGTTTTAGGTGTAGCGACGGAGTAAGTTTTCATGTTTTAAAACATAGTGCACAGCTTGTAGAGCCGCACAACTGAAATACATTGTTCTGTATGCTCATGCCGTTAACTAAACAAGATTGCAGCCATCAACAAGCATTAATGTACATTAAAAATTAGTGCACAGTAAAATCGTTAAAATTATTTGAAAAAATGTTTAATATGTCCTCCAACGTTTTTGACATTTACTATAACTCATATTTTAACATTTGAGTTAAATACTTAAAACAATTTACCATTAAACTTTTTGCCCATCTGTAGATATTGTATGTTTTTGGATATTTATGTTTTACAAAATACACTGTGTCCCAAAAAAAACATCCCTGACATTTTCGACTGTAACTTAAAACACATTATCAGATTTCGATAATTTTTTGCACGAATATTCCAGACACAACTTGCCATCAAATGACTATTCAGTTTCCCACCTCACCCAACGTTTGTTAGCGCACTACCTGGGGAAAACGCAACCAGCAAAATATCACTTTTTTATCAAATGCGATATCATTGCTTAATTAACATAACGCGTAAAAACACATTTTGTTCACATTTCTGACACTAAGGCTGACACTTCATTCAGTTGTCCATTTTTCAACTGCCCGCAGTAAAATTGCTCGAAGCGTTGGCCCATTATGTGAACACATGCAAGCAGACGTTTACTCCATTTATTGACAGCAGTATCGATAATGTTCTGCTCCTGACCAATCCATGCACTACCAGTCGCTTCTTGACTTCACAAACATTCCTAAACTTTATCTGGTAGACACACTGCTGCACGAACAGTCAAACCTTGTAATAGACTTGCTGTTGGGGCCCACAGATTAAGATAGATGGAATTTATTGACGTTTTTTCATTCACTTTAACACGTATTATGCTTGGTCTGCTTTCTCCAGGTAATGCAGAAACAGACATTGGGTGAGGTGGAAACTAAAACACTTATTTAATAGCCAGTTGTGTTAGAAATATTTCTGCCAGAAATTATTAAAATCTGCTAATGTTTATTCAAGGTAAGGTCGATAATGTCGGGGATGTTTTTTCAGGTTTTCTGTTTATTTCAACGCATATTTCGCTTGATCAGCTTTCCCAAGGTAGTGCAGAAGCACACATTGGGTAAGGTGGAACTGAACGGCCATTTGATGGCAAGTTGTGTCAGGAATATTTGTGCCAAAAATTATCAAAATCAGATAACTGGTTTTCAAGTTACTGTCGAAAATGTCGGGGATGTTTTTTGGGACACAGTGTAGTGTAGCGACAAAATAAGTGTGGTGTGCATGCCACTGAGTAGCAAAGTTATTGCAGAGTGCACTTTTAACAAAAATTGTGAAAATTGATCAATATTTAGCGAAGATATGGACAAAGTGCAATAGCTTACTTTTTGGCCCACCCTGTATTTTTTATCGCTTATCTCTATAGAGACAGCGTCGTAGCATATGTAGTTTAGGGATCAGTGCAATGGGCTACAAACAACAAAAAGGTGTTAAAGGACGTTCATAAGATTATTTCTAACACAACGCAAGGGCGGCAACTAAAATCTTACAGGGACAGGTATTGCAAAAATTCTTGCCTTTAAAAAATATAATTAACTTTTGGTTAATTGTATACTGCCTAAACTTTCAGCAAACTTTTTCGCTAATTAAGAAGCGACATTCAGCGTGTGATGCACTAAGATAGCTGCAGCTTTTCATGCCTTTTCAGCGCTGACAGAAATGTTTACAAAAATTCCAGCGTCGTTCGCCAAAATGCGCTAGAACGCATATTCAATTTTGCAAAATTCCGGGGTAATTTTTCTCGACCATCTTTCACTGTGAACTATCCCATTGCATGGGGTAATGGTGGGATACATAAAAAGGAAAGAAAGGAAAAAAGAAAAGAAGAATTATTAGGAAGCATGACGAAAAAATTGGTCGGAAAAGAAGAGAACGGACGGAAGTGAATGGATGAAATTTGCATTTGCTCCCAAGTGACAATCCCAAGATCTTACAGGCGTTATGCGCGTTAAGCTAATTTCACAAGTCAGCTTTATTACTGTATACTGCTAAAAGCGTATGCAAACGTTAATTATCTTACTATCAGCTGCACTGTTTTTAAGTGAGTTGATAAACAGCACTGAAAACTCGCGACATCGAAGTATCAATAACAATTACAACATCAGACAAATTAACAGCACTGGCAAAAGTTTATTATTATATGATCACCCATGTGCTTGCGCTAATGTTTACTATAATATTTATAACTACACCTGCAGCTTGTATGTAACAAAACGAACAGCAACGTCACTGCCACGTTTCGTACGTAACACGTTCGTAATACATCAAAATAATGACGACGTAACGACGATAGCGTTAACAATATCAAAGTTATTCAAGGCACAATAATTTGGAAACACGTGCAGCAAATGCCAGTAAATAAAATATTATCACTTTCGGCATGATTCTGGAAGATGTGTACTAGTGTTTTATATAAAACGACCTGTACATGTAATTGCAAAAATGTTATATTAATACAACGGCAAACAAAATATAAATACAGCCTCGTATAAAACGTTCAGCAAAGTTTTTTGCAAGGCTATGCGAATCACAGAAACAGTATAACAATAACAAAAAAAGTTTAAGACTCCGATGGCAGACACGATATGCATCCTTGCTTTGATTTCATGATTTCTTTCATTTGTGGCCGTCGACATTAATTTTCAGCAGTATACAGTTCCGAGTGGCGCAAACAAGAGTTCTATCCATGATGACCGTATCTATATATCTGCTATGTATAATTTTGTGCGTCGACTTTTACAACTTGACGTTTCTTGACACTAAAAGCACGCTTACTCTTGCTATGATCAACGAATTTTCTATAAATGTCCATTTTTAGTGAGAAGCTTGAACGGACGGACAGATCGACGGAGAAATTGCAACGTAAAGGCCGCATAACAAAGTACATCCTACAAAAAGTATGGCGCCGATATGGCGGACAGTCAGCCAGCTACTAAGTAGTTTTAACCGTCAAAACAGCAGTGCTTCATCATCGTTCCACTCTGAGAGCTGCACTAAAACACGTCGACCTCTAGGCTCTAACGCCGTCGTTGCCCTGCAGCTCGTACCACTTATGACCGACGTCATCCTGTTCACGGAATGTGTATCTGGTGTCAGAGCCAGCCTCAATGAATGGCACAGGACAACGCTCCGCATGCTTCTTGTAGTACTCATTGCGGTACTCCGTGTTGTCGTCCAGCGGAGCACCGCTCGTGTAACCGTAATCCACCGGCTTGAGACTGCGCGTCATCGCCATCTGGTGCTTTATGTAGTCGCTCTGATAGGTCGGCAGACCTTCAAACGGCGCCTCGTTCGGCTCATAACCTTGCTTCGGAGCGGGGCGTGAGCGATCGGTCGGTGCCCACTTGAGGTAGTCCACCTTGTAGTTAGTGGTGTCGTCGAACTTGCCAACAGCGCGGCGTCCCTCCTGAGGACGCGCTGGTGCGAGGCGCTCCAGTGGTTTGGGCGTGTAGTCGATGTGGGTGGTCGTGTCTAGGTTCATCTCTCCCTCCGGCTTCTGGTAGCGTTCTCGCTCGTGCAGTTTGATGCGCTCGGTCGGCCACTCGATGTAATCAGCGTGATGTGTTGTGTCTCCCTCAAACGGCGCCACAGACTGGAACGCCTTGGTGTCCGGCTTGCACGTCGCCTGCTTGCCAACCTCCTTGGGCGTGTAGTCGCGTCGGTAGTGTGACAGATCGTCCAGCTTAGCGGGGTTTGGTTCCCAGACGACCTTCTCTCTGACCTCGCGAGGTGGCAGCTGGTAAGGCACGTAGCTCTGCCGATAGTCGGTCGCATCCTCGAATGGCTGGTCGGACATCTTGGCTGCCTCGTTGGGTTTCATGCTCTGGCGTGGTGCGCCGGGGTGTTTGATGTAGTCGGTCGTGTAGTTTGAGATGCCCTCGAACTGTGCGCTTGACGGTCGATACGTGTTATCAGCCGCGACTCTCTCTGGTCGTTGCACCTCCCACTCCCTGTAGTCAGCTGCACACACACACACGTACACGCATTCTAACAGTTGCATCATGGCAGCGGACAACAAGGGGGACAGCTGCTGCTTTACCCTAAATTATATTTTTTTAGCAGATTTTCGTCCAAAAATGCAAAATTTGGAGCTGAAAATTCCCATTTAAAAAAACTGCAAGGCAAAGTTAAAATTTTGAGCACCCGTAATCTCTTCTGTTGGAAATTTGCAGTTATTTGTCAGAATTCCATTGAAAAGTTGCAACTTACTGCCCCACTTACTTTTTTTAACTCAGGATGGTACTGCATTTTACACTGAATTCCAACTAACATCCGTCATCTGCTTTTTTACCATTACCCATAGTCATAGTGAATATGAATAGTAATATACATATAATAAAGAAGTAAAAAGTATGTTAACATATCTTGCTGTAGTGTCCCTTTAAGTTTGAAAATTAGACACATCATCGAACCTTGATAGGTTGGCTCTCCTTGAAATTTTCCAGCAGCTCTTCTTTGCTCGGTTTTGCGAATTGGTCTCGTCAGTTCGATCTGCTTCTCTGCAAATGCAGCACATTACACAGTACACTCACTGTCACTTGCAATCAAATTAAACAAATAAAAGGTGCCAACAAAATGTTTTGTTCCTTGTGTCCACTAACAATGGCAAGATGAGTTGATATTGGTGCTGATGACGGTGGTGGTTGTGGTGGCAATTAGAAATCAATAAAAATTCTGCTTTGACTGCAGTCTTGGCACTGACACTGGCAGAATGATTTTTGACATTTATCAATTAACAAAATTATTTGTATTCTACTGCACAGATTGATAAATAGAAATAGTCAAACAGAATATTTTGACATAATACATACTTGTGTATTCTTTGTTGTAGTTAGTTATTGTATCCATTTCACCTTCCGGTGGACGATATTTCTCGTTCTGATGAATATAATGTTTTTCAAGTGGATGAGGAATGTAATCCACACTAAAACAAATATTGATTCTTCATATCACCGTAAAAAATACCAAAGCAACACTAAAACATCTAACTAATAATTATTACTTTTATCACTACAAAAATTTTTTAGAAGTTTACAACAAAGCAAAACAATGAAAATGTATGGTATGCACATGTTTTTGTTTATTATGTGGCAAATTTATATAAAAGTAATGTAATAAATTTATAGCATTAGCAAACTTGCATGTAAAGAAAATTAGTAACCAGAAACAAGTAACCACACATTGTATAATGTTCTGAAAAAATCTTTGAAAACCTTGGTCTATAAAAGCACACCTTAAGACTCAGGAGCTATTGCAAAAATGTGAAACCAGCAATGCTTTGCAAGACTGTGCAAGAATGTTAAGGAGTGCAGCCTTTATTATATAGTTACACTGGAATGTGGAATGAGCCAACATAAAACTGCATTTTCACTGATGTGTAGGTGGTTTGGCAACAAGCCTTTTAGATAGAAATATATTAGTGCATTGAAACATTAATTTTGTTAGTGAGGGTCATTCCCTCCTTGATGTTCTGTATAAGTGAAAACAACCCAATGCCTGGACAACATGAGAAAGTTAGTTAACTGACTCAAAACAACATTGAGGACCTATAACATAAAAAATGCAGCAACGTAAGTACCGATGAGTGGTTGTGTCATCAAGCGGTCCTTGTCCTGTCACTGGTTTCTCATCAGGCTTGCAACTCTTCACAGGCTTCATTGGATGTTGCACGTACTTGTTGGCATACTCGGAGAATGTGCATGGCATGTTTCCACGACTCAGTCCACGCGGATTGTGAGGGCATCGATGCCGCCTGCAGAGTATGTAGCAACAAGTTCTAAACGATTTTTGTTTCACATTTTTTTACAATTTTACATTGTCTTTCTTTGCCTTTAATCACATTGAGCACACAAAATAAGACATAGGCCTGAACTCAATTTCATTCAATTAACTGTATTTATGTTTATCGAAATAACGATTTCCAGTGTTCGGTTACAGTGGTGAGAAATTTTAGGCAGCTTCAACAATAACAGAGAGCGTAACTAGTGATAACACAACAGATAATCACTGCACAAAAGGCGTGTAGTTTCTTACCCGCAAGTACAAATCTGACATATGCAACGCCTAGTCATGCTGGAAGTACGGACTGAAAAGCTCCCGAACAACTTTCCTGGTGAAATGTAGTTTAACTAACTGAAACACCTAATAACCGAGACCTGCTATTTGTATAACGACTGTCGACTGTCAACAAAACAGTGCGCTAGTTGCTAAGGACTCCGACGCTGCTGCCTGGCAACACCGACTAGGGTGGTTCTCGGTCGTCGTGCGGGTTTCCGGCAATACGCTGCAGCGGTGCAGCCTCAGTACCGATGTATTAATGATATACAATGTATTCGTCTATTCATCAAATCATAATTTATAACCAAATCAAATACTGACCGATTTTTAGGCGACCGCAGCCTTACTAACGGTCGCGCTTATGGCATGATGCTGTGTACCACTGTCTGTCGTAGGTAACGTAGGCCTCTTCCGGCCATGGTTATGTAATGTACCGTACAGTTCGTCTTTTTGAGTTGTGGGATTACGGAGATCGTAAATTCGTCATCCGCGAAATATTTCTGATCCGCCGATGCATAGTACGGGACTACAAGTCCTAGGCTTCTAGCCAGCGATAGCTTGTACCTCCTGTTATTTTATGGTGACTAATATTTCCCAACATTACAAGGTAAAGTAATTTTTTAAGTGTGGTGAAATCTTTGATGAACACGTATTTATTGCAAATTAACTGGAAGATCCATGTTATAGCAACAAAAATTATTAGCTTATTTTATTTTATTTTTGCAGGAACTAGGCTACCGTATGTTACACAGTCACAGTAAATTGTAACAGTCGGAGAAAGACAGCCAGAAGCTTCTGTATACACATACATATTATACAAGTAGGCCCATTAATATTTGTTATTAGACTACATGTTACCATATAACATGCTGTTATGTTGCGCAGTATATAATGACTAGGCCTAATCGTATCAAACAAACTGCCGTATGCACTGCAGTCACTGCGATATTAGAACTAAGCCTAGGTGAGCGCTATAAGTATTCAGCAGTGACGTCGGTTCAGCAATCACGTAAATGTTGTAACCGGCTTTCATCCACAGTGCAGCCACGAGAACGCTCGAATGACACGATGCATTTGAAGACCTGCACGTGAGTGCAAACACAAACATCCACCAGCGTCAGAGATAGTATCACAGACTGCGAGTTGGTCTAATGGCAAATACAGCATACACTCGAAGGGAAAGAGAAAGAGGGAAAGGGAATGGACAGAGGTTGGTGTGACGTGGGGAAGTTGATTTCTGGCGCTGACCAGATGACCCTGCATGTTGTAGAGTGTAGACTGTCAGGCAGTTGAGATGCACGAGTAGCCTACAGTACGCGAGTACCGGTATACCCGTACTCGCGGGTAGGCCTACGTGTAAACTTACGGGTCAGGTACGAAACATTGTTCTATCTGGAAATGTGCAAATGAATGGTGTAATCTTGACGTCGATAACCTGCAGGTCTTCTGGACGACATTGTGCAGCAGCCGAGCTCGTCGATGTCCCTTCACTTCTTGTATTTCGTGTTTGAATACAGTTTGCGTCTTGTCTTGTGCAGCATCAGCTCCATGCGCCGTGAATGACACCGCACTGTAGATCTGCGTTCACCACACGCGTCATCGCAGCTATTAATGTTTTAAACAACACTTATGGGCCTACACTCTTGCTAACGGCGACATGCAGTGACTGGCAGGTCGAAAACAGCAACAAGAAGCCCAGCTGTCACTAGGATAGCCGTTGTCAGTGACCTTGAATGTCATCCAAGGTCGATGACTTTCATCTCGTCTGAAAGGGCTTGGTTCTACCTCGCACCGTTTAGTCACAAAAGCGCATACTGATATTCAAGGTCATCCAAGGTCATTGATTTTCTTGTCTTGTCATTTGTATACCAATATGAAATTTCCTGTAAGTGATCAATAGCAACCTAGGCCTTATCTCTCATCGTTTCCTAAATATGGCCACTTATAGCTTGAAACTTTCCACTAAAAATTGCGGCCAAACCGCTGCAGATTAAAACATGATTACTATTGACAGTCTATAGAAAGTTGCCAGCACCCTATCCGATGGTACCGTTGCCGATCCCTTACGACTTACCGTTTAGGCACAATACTGCACGATTGGCATACAATAGTGCGTTATGACCCTTCGAGGTCATCCAAGGTCAATGATTTACATGTGATTTGAAAGCCAATATGTGACTTCCTATTAGTGATCAATAGCAACCTAGGCCCTATTTCGCGACAAACAGACGGACGGACGACAACTCATACCAATAGCTCGACCGTTAATTAAATACGGTAGACTTAAAAAATATAAAAAGTGATATTACCCACTATCGCAACGACTATTTTCAGTCGGCGTAGGTGCTGGTGAATAATATCACGCTCTGTTCGTGCGGTGTATGCACTGCCTAGTCTACGATGACGCCGCATGTTTTCACGATGATGATCAAGAAGCCTAGCTGTCGCTAAGGAAGGCCAACCGTCCACTGGAGTTCGAAAGCCAACAAACGTGAATAAGGGATCAATTCAGTACCCCTGTTTGGAGGGAAGAGAAGATCGGCAATGGAGGCACAGAACATTTGCAAATGTTAATTGTAGCCTGTTAATAGTAACCATTGCGGTGACACAGTTTGGCGTAATGAGCCATGCACATTTTAAGCGTCGGTACCCCTATTTTGAAAAAAACAGGGGTCCGTAGGCGTAGGGGGTTGGCGATGATACCGTCTGATAAAGCACTAAAAAGTTTCTACAGGCTGTCGTAGCGATTTGGTCACAATTTGCAATGCAATTTTTAGGGTGCAGTCAGTACCCCCGTTAAGAGGAAATAAGGAAATTGTAGGGAGTCCGACTTAGTGCCACAGGGTAGCCGCCAGGCAACCCTATTCAATTGTTTAGAACATTTTTCTGACAAGACAGCACCGTTTATCCACAATACATACGTAACAAACCACAGATGGACATAAGCCTGCGACATGGGTTCGACTTTAACGATCGGCCAAAAATATTGATAAGTAAAGGTCCGAATTCAGAAACTTTTAATTGGTTCTTGTCATAAATTTTTGGAGAAGTGGGGCGTGGCCAAAGAAACAATAGGCTTAGATCATCATGCACGATCTTTGGCATATATTATTATACTTACTAGATAAATGCCGTTGTGCGGAACGGTCAAAGTGCCGTTGGCTTCATGATACAGAAACCGACTGCCAAGATGCGGAAACTGTGTCGTCCAGACGACAATCTTACCGCTTTGTTTACCTGCGTACGCACACGTGTTGGTTCACTAATTACCTGCGCCTACACGTACATGTATGCGGTCGACTGGTTCATGGGTCTTATTCCAATATTTCGTTGCCTAGTAGGCGAAAAGATTTACATACCAGCATTGCTAGCGGTTGACTTGAGTAGCACTGCCGACACGTTGCTGTTCAGTTGACTTGCTTTCAAACCTACAATAAGCAGCAGTACTTCACTTTGTACATAAAATAATACACCTGTACTGAACCCATCACCTACATGAATGTCCAAAGTAGACATTAAGCTTTTGTCGTAACTTTATCGCATTTGCCAATTTGCGGCATTTTTACTGGCACACTCAGCAACTGTAATTATATGCAACCAATAAAGCGAATGGTGATCACTGATCACGTCATTATGCAGCGTGTAGTTACATTACCTTGTGAAATGTTAATGTCATTTTCTCGATAATCAGGAGTTAGAACGTCGTAAAATTCGGTGACATGCTTGTTATGGTACAGTCTTACAGAAAAGCACACATAACATTAATTCAAAATTACTTTTGCAGGCTTTATTTAGAAGCAGAGAAACTGGCAGAAATAACAAGAACATCATACCTTGTACATTGTGAGTCACTTCTGTTCGTGTCACCTGCTCAAATAATTGCAGTTGCGGCAATAATGAACGGATTCATATAAGGATGAACATCAGTTAAACAAATAGGCTAGTGAGTGAATGTATTTTAATTCGTACTCGTTAATAACTAAATAGCCTACAGTAAATGCTATAAATTTCTTCATTTTTCTTTGACACATCATACTAAGCAGAGGCTTATAACCGTGATGGCGCCGCAGGCGCGTCGATAGGCAGGTTCTTGTTCGTTTATTCACCCGCATCCAAATTAACCGCTAGGTTTACGGTAAGGGTTAGGTATAGGGATAGGGTTAGGGTTGGGGTTAGGGTTAGGATTAAGGTCATGTTATGGTTAGCGATAGGGTTAACGATAATAATTCGGGTGCGAATGAATTAGCGGGCAAGTACTGGTAGACCTATAATATATACACTGTGTCTCAAAAAATGTCACATTTGTATTGTTCATATCTTTTTAACCGATTTTCAAAATTTTTTCATTAGCACACTTTCTATACAATTGACAATAAAGTGATTATTAAGTATCTCATCACACCTCAACTGCGTCGCTACACTACCTTGTGAAACACAAATTGTCAAAAATCACTAAAATTGCAATAATACATGTAAGCAAATTATTTTTCAACAATTTTCTACTAAGTTTTATATTGAAATTTAAAAATGTATAATTTTAGATACATTTATTGTGTTTGTAAACAAAAGGAGACAACATTATTGTAAATAATAATTTTTAATGCAGTGACTATACACTTGGGATGTAACCTGCGATTTAGCAATGAAGACAAGGCTCTGGTTAAGAACTTATAAGCCTATCAGTTCAATAAATACAATTCCTGGAGAATTCTATCCAAATTATAAAACATAAATAGCAAGAGGGACTTCGTTACTAAAAAGATTGCAATCCGAAGCACCGACCAAAGGCCTGAGACTGGCCGACTGAAGCATGCACATACGGAAGAGAACGTAACCACACTCACCACTGTGAATAGAATGGTAGGCTTACTAAACCACAGAGACCAGAAACAAACACATCGTCAAACTCGTCGGATATCTCAAAGACTAACACAGTGTAGCATCGTTCAGATTATTTATCGCGAGCTTGGGCTGAAGTGTCTTTTATTTTCCAACACGTTTTTACCTGTTATTGTTAGCTTTTCTTGCGTTTATATTTCACAAGGTAGCGTAGCGACGCAGTTAAAGTGTGGTGGAATACTCAATAATCATTTTATTGTCAATTGTATAGAGTGTGCCAGTGAAAAAATTTAGAAAATCGGTTAACAATCGGCGAAGATATGGACAATACCAAGTGTGACATTTTTGAGACAGTGCATATATTTCTGTTAAGGTATATACTGTTTTGTTGGTTTTACAATTAAAAATCTAGATACAGTATTCACAACATACACCAGTATGTTGTATGTTCGGTCTTATGGTCATCCACAGTTTCTTTTCGTTTGGAATCACTGTATCCTCAACAGAGAGTGGGATCTACAGATTTTCCCTATTGCTATACGCATCAGCGGTTCCGCTTTGTAACATAATTGGCCAAGCATGTTACTCGACGTCGGGCCCGGTTAATACCGGTAGGCCCTACTAGGTTGTGCGAATGCCTGCGATAATAAAATCATCTCGGTTTCAGGTCAGTACCATAACATGATCATTATTAATTTAGCTATTATAACGACCTGATGACGAGGGCGGCTTGGCTGCAGAGCTGGACAGCCAGTGTTCAAGCGCCAGCAGACAACAAAGACGATGGTTGCGTTAAGCAGGAGACTAACAGCGAATATCACGAAGACGACGCTCTGCGAATGTCGCTCCAACGAGAACCAACAATTATTACACACGCATCCATATGTAACTCGTTGAGCGTGTACGTTTCTGACTGGCAACGATGGACTCTCTCTCGGCTGTTGTTCTGACTCGGACATGGCGGCGCTTGCAAGCAAGTCCAGCGGCTGCTGATGCTGCTGCTGCTGCTGATCACCTGAAGGCACGGGATGATGGCGCCTCATTTCAACAATTATCAGCCGGTCATTAGTTAACAGACTTGCAGATAAACTACAGCGTGTAAAACATTAATTCATTAGCACAGTACTTTTTTAATATTTTCTTTAATTTTTTTATTGTCGGCTACATTTGTAGCTCTGTAGCTCTAAGGACTTATATCTGAATTAAACTGGATTGATTGATTGATTGATATATGAAATTTATTTTATTTATTTATTTATTTGTATCAGGCAACAAGGCCTATAAACATAATAAACACGAGCAGAAAACACGAACAGAAAAAGACAGACAAAAACACAGATAAGCAGATAGACAGACATTAAAGCAATACAGAAAAAAACATGAAAGCAGTAAACACAGTTACACTAATGCAAGCCTAAAACATCAAACAGTCCATTTTTAACACACTTCAGTCTGGCACAAAATGACACTTTGGCATTATGCAATACAGTATCAAAGCTTGGCAGACGTAATT
>Ga0209367_1000277_pt1 | contig 45457 bp, 22 predicted proteins | sample WorMetLIZISLAND2_FD_187412 | JGI IMG/M metagenome (GOLD analysis project Ga0209367, IMG submission 187412) | Marine gutless worms symbiont microbial communities from Max Planck institute for Marine Microbiology, Germany - Olavius geniculatus... ... | reverse complement strand
CATGCTACTAAGTGCTGATTCTCTAACGATTATTTTTGTCAAAATCTATTGCTATTGAACCAGGACTGTTGGAGTTATTGCAAAAGGTAGCAGGGGTCCGGTTTTTTTTGAGACACAGTGTAGATCTTCCATTTCCTTGTAGATTAAGTAATTGTTTACTCCTTAATGGTTGACAAAAGCTGACAAGCCACACCAGACGTTTTCTGCCTAATTACTTGCATACATTGATTCATACCGACTTTTATCAGGAGTACCCACTACACAGCAATATTAAAAAATAACAATAACATAAAGTAAATGATACAATACAGTTTGCAACAGGTAAAAACTGTATTGCACCTGATGATGTCAGAACTAGAAATAAAGCACAATAATGTGTTTCCAATACAGAAAGGTATTTAATGCACCATAAACGATAACATACAAGAACACTTGCAAAAACCGAACTTGTTTAACTAAAATCTACTTCTGCTCCAAAAAGTCAAACAAAGATGAAATAAAACTACTTTGACGTAGATGAGAAAACTCTCTAGACTGTTAAACGTAATCAGCTCAAAGCCAAATTTACCTACTACAAACTGACCACAGAACAAACAATAATTCAAGTGTACACAGAGATTGATACAGGCAAAGTATTGCTGGGACAAATAGTCATTGACAACAAAAAAGTAGAGTTATTTTATCACTGAACTCAAGCAGGGGTGTCATTTACAAAGGGGGGGGGCTGGAGAGTCTACAAACCCCCACAAGGATTTACAATTTTTACTTTTTTTCCTGTAAACTGCATCTTTGAAGCAGTGTTACTGCTGCAAAAACAATACGTTATGCAGACTTAGACCCCAAAGATCACTGAGCCCCCCCCAATGATTTACTGAGATGACGCCACTGCACTTAAGTAATTCGACTAGTCCATTCAGAAACATCACATCAGACACGCAGCATAACATCATTTGTTACTGTCTCTCTTGGCTCCGGTGACGCTGATTTTAACCTAGCCTCGAACCCCGGTGACTGTTTGCTGAAACATACAGTAAGTAAGTAAATAAGTAAAACAATGATCTGTCTAGCGCATCAACACTAGAACAGCTGCAAATGCGCTGTATAAACCAGTAGTCTAAGACAAAGAATGAGCACAGTGAGCAAAATAGAGACAAAAAAAGATAAAACACAAAATAGATAAAATTTGTGCAGGGTCCAGCATTGCAATTAAGTCAAGATGGGAAAGTCTTGGTCCGGAACTGCTTAATCATGAAACCAATGCCACTCCCTCCAAAACCTCTTGAATGCATCTCACTGAAATTTGGACTCAATTTCTTCCAGGACCGGTTTCAAAGGAAAAGTAAATATAAAGAAAAATAAAAACAAAGTACATTAGAATAACAAAGTGAAAACATAAAGCCTCCCATTGCTACATGCAGGCAGCCTAAATAGCACAAATTAGCAAGAAATCCTTGCTCAGGCTACGTCCAATGCACCAATCTCTGTGAGCTATCTGTCTTTTAAGTAACAGCTGTAACTGTATGGGAAATGCCATCATTATGTTACCAAATACTGCAATGGATAAGCAAAAATTGTGAGTGAGTGAATGAGTGAGTGAGAAGGGTTTTACGTCCCACCCGACACAATCAAAGCACAGACACATCCAGTGGATTATATAGACATATGCAAGACCATTCCAAAGCTTCTTGACTCAAGGCCCAACTCTTAGAAAAAACTAATCTACCACTTGCTAGAGTAATCCCGATGTTAGACAAAAGACGAACAAACCGAGACAACAGAATAAACTCAGATCAGTAGAAAGTAATTCAACGATACAGAGAGTAGGAAACAACAATCACACAAATGCGGACCTCCACTAATAAACTAACAGTAACACTGAACTCACGCACTACCAACACTGTATTAGTAACATTCACCTGACTGGCAGCATAGACACAAAACCCCCAACAAAAACTGTGCAGAATTCTCATTTTTATACCAACATCTTCCCATGGTAAAACAGCATTAATGCTGGTATTGTGAGATAATAATTACATGCACACACAATTAGTTGTAGTTATCTCACATGTAACATACACACACACTCTACAGACCTGCTGCTGATTTGCTGCATTTTTCTTCTTTTTATTCTTCTTCTTCTTCTTCTTTTTCTTTCCTTCAGCCAGCTGTACAAACATCAGTAGCCAAAAAATGCACCACTTGGGAAACATTCACCTCAATTTTGGTCTCTCTATGCTTCTTTCACAAACATTTTTCAAGGCTTAAGCTGTACAAGACAAAAAACAAAAAGACGGACAAAAGAGCAAGACTTTAGATTAACATTGCCTAGTACAGCTATATAATAACAATGTAACAAATCAATCCACTGAGCCCACATGAGTTATAGCAAATCTCCCATAAAACATAGATAAAACAAGCACCCACAACGAATGCATCTATAACATGTTGAAACTACTATTCAAGATAACTGCTTTTCCATCTTTAAAGATTCCGCAAAATGCAGACTACCATTAATGGTTGCAAAAAATGTGCAAATGCTGCAGAATTATGTGATCCGATAAGTTCTGTAAAAAGATGATATGTAAACAATAAGTAACACAGTAAGAACTCAACAATGTGCAACTGATAGTCATATTGTACAGGGTTGGCCAAAAAAATGACATGTTTTAGACATCTGAGTCACCTCTCTTATCAGATGCATCACATTTGCAATTTTTGTTTACTCGCACATTACTCTCATTGAACAACATCGTTCATCTGCCGACATAAACGAATTCCGATTTTATGTGATTCACAATCTGTGTGTTGAGAAACAATGGGGGTTCCAAAAGAATAATGAAAACATTTGCAAATAAGAAATAGCAAATGTTAAAATTGTCTGACCGTATTAATATCTTATGTATTGCAATTTACATGGCATTATACTGACACTGTTAAAAAAGTGTTATTTCTTACAAGTTTTTCGGCTCACAATCAATGAACATTGTTACCTGTGACGTGTCACTGGCAGCAGATGCAAGAGTGTCTGGTGTATATGAAACAAGTTGTGGTGCTGCTTCTTTTGCTGCTGATAAAGTTTTCTCTGTCGGTGTTCGCTTCATTTTCACCTCACCAACATCCTTTGTCTCGGCTTTCTTCCCGGCTGCATCTGCCGACTTTTTACTATCCACTGTCACTGCCTTCTTCTTCTTCTGTGGCTTGGCATCAACTTCTTCTGTGCAGATAATATTATACAAATGAAAAAATTAAAAATAATTTAACGAGTATCAAAAACTAACAGGAGTCATTTTGCCGAACAGTGGAGTTAGAAATGACAATGGCTAATAAAAAAGAACTAGAAGGTGTAGACAGCAAAGCTAAAAATGTTGACAGCAATGTGAATGAATGAGACAACTTTATCGTGGATCAAAAATATTTATAAAATACTAGCCTATAAGTAAAAAATGTACATTGCAAATACCTGAAAGAACTAAAGCCATATGCTCAAAAAGATTTCACAAACGAGTTCGCATTTTACACTGAAGCAGTTATCACAGAATTAGGTCAGAGAGAGCGAGACAGTGATTACGCACGACAAGCTATTTATTTAATAATGCAGTCAATGAAAGATTTAACAATAAAACGTGATTTGAAAAACTGTTAACGATTAATCACGCCATCATTAATTTCCACAGGTATTACAAAAACATATGGTAACTGCAAAAGAGGCCGAAAATAGCCATCAGTCATTGAGCCATAATGATGTACAACTAACCATCATCATCATCATCATCAGTACTGAGCTCTTCGTCATCTTGACCTTCATTCAGTAAATCCAAATCTTCTTCATCAATATCGTCAATATCATCATCATCATCATCGTCATCTTCACTGGCCTCCTCAGCTTCATCATCAATAAACTACACATGCCAACATGACACAAAATTTCAAACAGAAGCCCCGGCTTGTACAAACTGCCTTAATGCCTGGCCCGCATCTGGGACCCGGCTTGTAACCGAAATGCAGCTTCTAACAGAACAACTACAACAACAACTACTACTACTACAAGTACATCTACAACAACCACCTACAGGGTGGGCCAAAAAAACCGGACCTGTTTGAGCGTTGATAACTTAGCGACGGTTAGTGGTAGAAAGTCGTGTAATACGTCAAAAGTTTCAGAATGCTGTAAAGAATTAACGGCAAATTTGCATAGCGAAGCATTTAAATATTCTTTGCCTAATTTGCATAAATATTCATCACCCCTGATATTCTGCCAAATTTGACTGTAACACATGGATTTAACATGGATATTTGAGCTTTTATAACTTAGCGATGTTTATTGATGGAAAAACGCGTAATATGCCAAAAGTTTTGAAATTGTATACAGAAGAAGTGTACAACTTGCAAGTCTCAGCATTTAAATATTCTTTGCCTGATTTACACAAATCTGCCCCACCCCTAAAATCATGCTAAATTGGCACTAACACATGAATTTAACTTGATTTTCATTCAGCATACAGTGAAATATCAACAATCATTAACACATACGTTGAGTTTGAATGAAATTCGGCATAGGCAGTTGCCCAGCTTTTGCATTCATAACGGTCATCAGTCCTTTTAGGCAGCTGATCGATCGCTGGAGTCAATGTGTCCAGGATCAGCTGAGCCCAGTATTCGATTAGGACACGTTTTAGCTGGTCAGCTACTGAAATTTTGTGACCATGCTATCTGTTGCAATGCCTCCACACTGAATAATTCACAGACTTTAAATCTGGACTTTCTGGCAGTAAGTTTTTGAATTCAATGAACTCGGGCACATGGGAGTGCATGCAAAATGCCTAATTTTAAGAGCAGTGAAGATTTATGCAAATTAGGCAAAGAATATTTAAATGATTTGCTATGCAAGTTCGGCCCTCTTTGTCTACAACATTCTAAAACTTTTGATATAGGACTCGCCTTTCTACGGGTAACCATCGCTGAGTTATCAACGCTTAAACAGGTCCGGTTTTTTATGGCCCACCCTGTATAGTAAAGAAAAACATGAATTCCTCCAGCCTGTATCTGAGATGTGGCTTGTATTCAGGACCCAGCTTATATTGGTACCACACAAGTCACTGTGACCCATAGGCCTGTATCCAGAACCCAACTTCAATTCAAAGTTCTATGGTACATAACCTCAACTACAATACTACATAGAAACAAAAATGTCCACAAGAGTGAATAGTTACTAGTAACTAGTAAAATATATCAGCCCAGCCCAGTGCTGAGGCAGCCAACCACTTAAGAGAGTAAAAATGCCCATTCTTAACCCCAACCATTAACCTTTCAAACAACAAAAAATTGACACAACTGTTATTCCTGCCCTGGGAAATGTTAACACTAATTTCAAATGGTCTGTCTACACCTTTTTTGTTTTCCAGTTAGGTCGGTTAGGTATGTTTCTAACATACACCAGACAGACCGACTGACTGGAAAAAAGGCAAGACCTGTAATGGAGCCTATTATGATGGTTGTATGATAATTCTATGTCGAAAACTAAACAGCTTAATTTATTTTAACTGCTGCCCAGTGCCAAGCTTTTATAACTGCAATTACTTACTGACATATTTTAACAACGTAAATAAACTGGACAAACACAGAATCAGGTTTGTTTTAACACTGTGACACCAGGACATTTCTATGACATCAGACCGAGCAGAAGTATCTCAGTCAGTCAATCAAAACACATTCGTACAGCGCCATATGTCAAGAACAAATCAGGACACATAATGACAGAGACTTGGCCAAGTGTTGTGATATAGTAAGCTATATCAAACAGTTCAGTTTTTACGCATGAAAACAGGTAGCCTACTGCTGTAGCACATCTTAGCCATTGCAATTCTGTCTGTCCGTCTGGCACACGGGTGGATCAGTCCAAAACTGTGCAAGCTAGGATCACCAAATCATCACCAATGGCTGCCTGGAAGACTCTAGTTACAGGATCCATAAAGCTTTTCCATAAATTTAAAAAAGGTCACACTGAGGGAGGGCACTAAATGAGAGTGGGGTAGAGAAAATTTGTGATTTTTAGGCAATAAGTCACTGTATCTCAGAAATGGTGCAAGAGAGGTCACTAGGTTACTATTAATTACCAATAGGAAGTCGTACACGGGCTTTTGATTGGCACCAAGAGCAATGACCTTGGATGACTCTGAACACCAAAATAGAGTTTTTTATGGATTTTTGGGCAATTATAGTTGCGAGACACATTTAAAGAGCGAATTGCGCTAAAATCAATAAAGAGAGACAAGGAAAAGCTGTGCAAGAAATTTTCAGTATTAAACATAGATTTCAACAGTCCAAGTTTCGATTTTCTAGGTTCAAGGAAACCTGAGCATGACGGCATCAAAAAGCAGTACCCCCGTAAGTCGTTTTTTACCGCTGTTGGCCAGTCTTTCATGAAAAACGGTTGCAGATAGGCATGGGAATGCTGCCCATCACAAAAAGCACTAGTAACGGGCTTTTTATTGGTATCAACATCGATAACTTTGAAAAACCCTGAACTCCCAAAATAAGAGTTTTTATTGATTTTTGCTATCTTTGGCTGCGGCACACACTTTAAGAGTGAATTGCAATGAAATGGCTGGAGATAGACTAAAACAATTTATAACCAGTAAATGTTATCGGCTTTCGCGTGTCTCGTGAGCATTAGCTCAAATTTCTTAAGCAAAGGTTAAAAGTGCTGAGAAGTTTGACGAATCTAGTTATGTGACAGTGCATTCCAAACAGAAAACCTACGCTAATGCTGAATGCATTTGCTGACAACTAGCACCATCCGAGGAACAGTAAAGTAATAGTGTATCTGACGATCGCACTGCACAGTATGCTACCGAATAGCAATGACATAATCTATAATAACAAGTTAACAACTGATATTACCAAGCACGCACAGGTAACTGCAATGTTAATCTTTTCATTCAGACATAAGCTTATTATATTCTCTCCAACAGTCAGTAGCTAGTATACCTCTGCATCAGTATCATCATCATCGTCATCCTCATCAATGTCTTCTATTGTCATTTTTGCCTTCTTAGAAGAACCCTTTGCCTCCTCGGCCAACTTCTGCCTCTTCTTGCTTTGACGAACTACACAACGGCATTCAACTCACATTCAATAACTGACACCACACCATTTGTAACAAATCCAGCCCATACACCAGCATAAAAAGTAAGCACGTAATTCATACAGTGGATCGAGTGTAAAAAACTGAAACACGCTTGGTGTGGTAATGAAAACAGAAGTAGGAATGTTTGTGATAGCGCCTAGAAGTAAACAGAAAGCATGCACTGATTTAAAGATGGTCTGAAAGAGCACTCAGAGCAGATGGACTGGCATGTCCATCGTGAAAATCACATCCTTCATGCGTTGTCATTGTCATACATAGAACTGTAGCCATCCAGATGTGTGCATCTGTCGATGCTAGAGCCAAAATGGCAGAGACAACAGTGTACTCGTCATTTAACTCATACGTACACTCACTCAATGGAGCACACAGATGAGGTTACCTGTGATATGCTATGTACTATAATAAGCAGGAAATGACAGTACTAAAGATTCACTCTGATAGTGTAAACTAAAAATAAAAACAAAAAAAATGCAGCCAGAAGTCTCAAAAATTATGTCTGAATAATAAAGCATGCAACAATTTTTCAACTTCGTTGCGTTAACAAATATCGTTAACTGCTAGACGCATTTGATTCACAGTCGCCTGATGAATGTCAACTTTCTTTTGCTTTGTGCCACATGATGACAAAGATAAGTGCAAGAAACTTTTAATATGACAAATCATGAATAGCAAAAACTTACTCTTAGTCAGACAAAGCAAAGCAATGGTTTATATTTCTGATGTGTGCTGCTCGAATGGTAACACATGTTGTAAGCAATCTCATAAATAAACACTGAACAGTTGATAAAAACATGCATGCTGATAGGTCATACTGTACTGTGCGTAAGGGAAAAAACACGACGACACTGTAACAACAATCGGAGTACAGTTACAAAACAAAAATATGCTGTCTGTCTGTAATGACTGATACCTGGGACAGGTGAGTCTTCCTCAGAATCAAGATCTTCCTCTTCTTCTTCTTCTTCTAGTTCAGAATCCATCATACTGTCACTTAGTCCAGGAAACTCATCTTGAGGCATTATGTAGCCGGACATATGAACAACTCCTTCATGACACACAACATGATGCCTGATAAGTAGGGTTGTTAACAGTTAAGTGTTTGCCCGGTTAACCGATCTTACGTTCAGGATCGAGCCTAAAAATGCTGGTCCCATTAATCATAACAGTGGCAAGCGACACGATAGAGGCAGGCGCTGAGAAATTATCACATAGTCAGTCAGTCACTGCGGCGCTATCAACAACCGACACAGTGGCCTGTAGTAATAGTTTGATCTTCCTCCCTGTCTCTTTGTCCCTGTCTCTGTCTGTCCGCTTAACTCTGTTTATGCACGATGAACGTCAAAGGACGTTGTAGCTCAGTGGCCCACCCAGCCATGTCAATGGCTGACCATGGGAAAGTGTTGTTATCTCACGACCACCCACCCCACACTGTGCAAGCATGCCTTGCCCTCTCCTTCCCTCCCCTCCAACCCGCACTTAGTCTACAACTAGGCATGTGCCTGGACCACCACTCATCTAGTGCAGATATGAGATGATTCACATACGTCAGCAGTAAATCAATGATTGATGACTGACTAACAGCCAAAACCTGCAGTATTTTACTACAGCTAAATCTACAACGATATTTATTGGTTACGTCATTCTTCCACGAGTTCGCGATTCACTGTAATGTCTTCCCCATGCAGCAGTGGTGGTACGATCGCAACGGCTACACACTTTGTTGCCATAATGATGTACAGATACTGTCACCCAATCGCAGGTGCTTCCTGGCGCTGGTAACCTTCACTGCAGGGAACCTGTCAGGTGAAACCACCAGGCACGGCAACAACAGACGTAGTTAGCCAGCCAGCCAGCCACGCTGTGCTGTTGCCCGCTATACTAACTGACAGATAGAAGCTTCACTCTGCACACTCGGTGGGCTGGCATGCAGAGTGATTGGACAGTCTATCACTTTCAATCACAGCGCCCATTAATAAGCAAACTATGGTTAACTGGTCTTTCTGGTCACGGTTAATCGGTCAAAATAAATGGGTGGTCTTAACAACTCTACTGATAAACTACTAACTACTGCATGCATCATAGCATAATACACTTACAAGTCACAGCTTTCAAATAACTCCTATTTCTGCTACAAAATGATGCATAATGCTGCACAAATTCCAAACAAAAACTTGCCAAATGGCAACCACAACGTCGAGAAGTATTCAAATACAAATAAACAAAGTCTACAGATGTTACACAAATTCACAAGCACTAAGTAATCATAAGCAGAACCTATGCTGCTGTTACTTTTAAATAAATATGATTTGATTTGATATCCAACTCTTATACAGTCAGTAATGACGAGTACTTAAGTACATTAGTACTTAAGTACGTACTTAAGTACTTTTCATGTACCTGAGTACTTGTACTTCAGTACATTTTAAGGTACTTGGCCCATAAGTACACATAAGTACCTTTTAAGTACATTTTATTTATTGCAATGTTGTAAATGCTAATCAGTTTGAAATGTATGCAATTTCTGGATAATAAGTTGTTCGTTTGTCGGACAGTTCCCCGTATGGACATTTCCCTGTACAGACTTCCACATACCCTGTGAGTTGAGTTTTAATCAAAGGTCGCCGCTTTGTCGTTACAGGGCATAATGCTGCACATGACAACGTTAATTGTCCTCAGTTGCACCTGTCACACTGCCCACAGTGTCTCATAACAACATGCTTGTTAAGTATTTAAAGTCAGCTAACAGACTTAACTACTTAATGAGCGAGCATTTCAGAGAACTCTTTCTCTACAATTTATTTTGTCCGTCACACAGTTGTGCTACTGCTGTTGATGGTGCGCAGTCAAGTTCTAAGTCACATGACAGGGTTGATTTCAAAGTTGACAACAGGTGGGGAAATGTATGCCCTAGTCTTAAGCGTTATAAAATGGGCTAAAACTGCCTAGAGGAAATGTATTATCCTGCAACTGCAAAACGTCCGTTTTCGGCTTTGCAGAAATATTTCGATTTCAGTTTGGTGAAAATTGCACCACATCACAATCAAATGTCATGCAGATACTGGTGCAGACATTTATGATTTTACACATGACTCAGAAAATGAGGTTAATGACTCTGGGTGCAAAGTTAAAGCACTCCAGTTTTTGAACAATCCATCTCATGAACTGATTAGCTGATTGGCTACTGAGCCATTACTCGTCAGAGTGTTCCGTCAACAACCCCTGTAGAGGAAGAAACTTTGTAGCCAAGCTGGACTAAAAACTTATTTTGACACCCCACATAAATAAACAGTCAGATTAACTGTATATAACACTACATCTTTGTCAGAAAAATAAACAGTTTGCCTGATGACAACATTAACGGTTTTGGTTTTATTTGGTGACAGGTGACACTTTTTACATACGTACTTAAAATGTACTTATGTACTTATACTTGTACTTAGCACTTATAAGTACTTAAGTACTCTTTACAGATTGTATTTTTACTTGTACTTAAAGTACATTATTTGATGAGAACTTTGTACTTGTACTCAAGTACTTTGTTAGAGTACTTACGTCATCACTGTACACAGTACACACTGGCAGCCTAATTTGATGCAAACCTTTTCCTTTGATGTAGAATGTCAATTCTTCTCCAGCAGCAAACTCAAGATCTAACGGCTGCTGGAAATGTTTGCCATGCTGAAGAGTACACAGAACATAACTTTTACCATCACGCTCTATCATCAGTGACACCGGATCATCATCTGCTCACACAATGTTCAGCTGTGTTACAGTAAACAGCAAACATTCTAAACACAAACATCAATAACATTCAGATTTCAATTGACTAATGTAAAGCAGTTCTGTACAACATCTTAAAAACTGCAAAGTTTGTAACCATAAACTTGCCAAGAAAAATATACATAACACTCATCACTCATTAGTCATTAACCATTCACTTAAAGGCTAAATCTAATGCATCTGTAAATGCAGACATACCAAGTTACAAACTAAATACAATTCAAAATTTGCATAGAACAAAAAAATTACACATCGCGCAGTAACGTACCGTGAGTCTGAAATGGATCGAGAGCAGCCATTGAGACATGCACAGGTCGTTCTGTAGTCTGCGAATATTTCTTATTGCTGCCTTCCAGAGCCACTCCTACAGACATCAAAAATGCACACTAAATGCTAAATAGTGTTACAAATTACAAACAGCTAGAAAAATTCAATTACTACTAAACGTGAACTGAAATTGTTCATAGCTGCCACAAAAAACTGGTGTGACTGTAACATGACAGGTCATAATGGAATGGAAAAAAACAAGATAGGACACAAGCACGACTGCATAGTGGCCACTGGCAGACAGCAAGTGAGCAAATCGTTTATTCCTAATGACACATCCAAAAACAACAAGCACGATTTACAAAAAGCAATCAGCAGCAACAAATGACAGGTGTCACACTCTTGTACTATGATGCCAACATTACTTAAACAGAGCAGTTCAAGTGACACCACTGGTGAACATGAACAATATTACAGCTAAGAGATGAAAAATACAAGTGCACATAAGTGTGTTGTTGTCATTTGTGAAAAAGAACTAAAATTCTATGGTACACGATGTCTGTCCCATCATCTTTCAGTCATCCCCCATCATAGCACATAAATGACCAGTTTAATGCTCCCATTTGTGATCTAATACACCAATCTCCATTTAGGCCTTAAGTGACAATTTTTGCATAATTTAGTCTTTCGTCATATCCCATCATGTTTTAGTCAGACTCTAAAAAGTATACGACTAATTACCACAACGAGGCCATAATCTGACCAAAACGGACCACAACTTTCTTCTTCTCAGACCACAACCGAGAGGATGACATAGAAGATAAATGGACGGCGATGAAGATGACAAACAAAACGAACAAACGAAAATGTCAATGACAGCAATAAGCAAAGTCAAACGAGACGGGAAAACAATGGGAAAACAGACAATAAAGACCACAGCAAAAACGGACGGAGATGTGTCTTCTCAGTCCATTCGTCTTTGCGACCGTGCGTCTTCTACGTCGTCTTATTTGTCAATGTGGTCCGATGTGGTCAGTGTGATCTCCTTCTGGCTCCGTTGTGGTCTCGTTGTGGACTTGCGATCGGGTTAATTTGTAGCCCGTCGTGGTAATTAGTCATACCGCTCAGAAAGTTAAGAAAACCGCACACAAAAAGAAAGTGTCACAAATTATTCTGAAACTTTCTGACTGCATAATGCTTAAAACGACAAGTGCAGTGCACTTGCTGAAATTGTCTTATTTCTCACACGTGTTTGACGAGGGAACTCGCGCTAAAAGAGAACAATCTATTCCGATTACGTATTTCAATTCCAAAATGTGACAAATCATGGTCGAAAGCATACCCCAAAATATGCTCTTTAATTCAGAAATAACCACCATCTTTGACAATTTAAAATGAAGAATAAAAACTCAAAATTATTCGAAAAAACAACACCGTCAAATTTTACAACTTCCGCTTATCTTTTAATAAAATGTCTAAAAGGCGATTTTAACAGAAATCAATAAACTTGCAATTTTTGTCTATGGAATTAGGCAGTGAATATCTTCACATAAAAGCAAAGATAATAACAGTGCATTTTTTGTCTGCTGTAATAAACTGTCAGCTTTCAAAGTTGTTTCAGAATGATATTAGATGTTAGAATTTAACCAGCAGCCACGTCGGCCCACGTCTATGGAAAGCTTGTGTCAATGCGCCAGCCATCAACCCACTAACCACCCATCCACCCGAGCCCCGGTGTTAAACCGGCAGTCATTGCAACTGGCGTATAGTAGCCGCTGGGTGTGAGATCGTCTAAACAGCAATCCGAACTGCAGTACTGCACTGTTCTGCACACACTGTAGTTTCTTACTTTACTGGATAACTGGAAAGGGTCAGACCTTGTGAAAAATTTGCTTTCAAAAACTGCATCAAGTGAAAGTACAAGAGCAAGCTCGGATCGAAGTTGAATGATCACAATCTGCTGAAATACAAATACTGTGAAGGTTAAATTATACAGTGTTATAAGACACTACATAGATTTCATACTAAGGCATCACTTTTCGTATTCTTTCACACTAAAAAACTTCTCTGGGTGAATTACCACCCCCTTATCGCCTGCCCTCACTACCCCTTCCGGGTAAGCTACTGAATGCTGTATAATCTAAGTTTCATTTGGCTTGGTGATGACTGGCTGAAAGACGAACATCAGGACTTGGATAACTCTGAATCAAGCATAGATTTTACTCAATGCTCAGTCATCCATAGCAATCATAGTAATGACATCATATGGACAGCATGCAATACGGTTACTCTGGCCCTGTTTCAAAGATATTGCAACTTTTCTGCTCTAAACAGCCACTTTTCACACCCATCTATTCCACCGGAATTTGGCGATTTTTTGTTAGAACAGATCGCTGATGTTAGAGCCTATAACCCTAAGCTGACTATCTGGTTTAGACATACGCAAGCAACTCAAGCCACAGTGTGCATCTGAACGATTGCAGGACGCTGGACTTTTTTTACATCCAACCAGCAAAGGGGCAAGTTCAGGACAGTGTTTGAATTGCCGGGGGGTTGAGGGGGTTCAACTTCCCAACTGTTTTCTCAACCCCCCTAACACCCTGTCAAATTATGCCCCGGGAGGGTCAGCTATGTATTATATACATAAAATTTACATCACAATTTTGGTTGAACTCTGACCGTCGAGAAGTTCAACCTCCGCAGCTAATTTTTCACAATTCAAACAATGGTTCAGGACCTATTTCTGACGCCAGAACCCTGCTCCCCCCACTGTCGTGAAGTTCACAAACAACATACATAATGCAAACAATACAGAAAAGTCTTCTTACATACTGTATAATTATAATGACATGTAAAAATACTGAACCAAGCAAAGAACAAATGAGCACTGAATCAAAGTACACAAAACAAAGAATACAAAAATATGTATATCATTTACGGGAAATGACAAGCTAAAAATGCACCAAAAATCCCTATATGACCCAATAATAGACCAACCAGTAAATTGCATTATCACTGGGTGTAAGTTGTAATGGTTAATTCAATGGTCAATTCAAATTCAATGGTAGCGATCAACAAAGACACTCTTCACTGGGCATAGTTAGTACTTGTAAGACAGACAGGGAAACCATTTCAGTATACAACCAACCACCCAGGTTAAACTGGCCTTATGTCCCTCCGGGGTAAGTAGTAGATCAAGTACTGATCTGCCTAGATGGAATTACGGTAGGGCACCTTCACCGGTTTCAGATGGCTATTAACACTGCGTGATCTCATATGGCAGGTGATGCTCTGTAACTCTAACTCTTTTTAACATTAATGACTGAAGTAGTCAATATGCTGATTTGAATATGCAGAGAATAATCTGTTTCGCACACATAGGCAGATGAAAGACAAGTTGAATGAATCACTCAACACAGTCGCAACAGTATCTCAAGAGTGTCTTAGAAACAGTTGTAGCTGTTGCAAGATTTCAGAGTCAACAGTTTGCATCAACGAGTTGAAGACAGCACCACCGAGTGTAGATCGCAACTGATTTAGCTGAGACATTACAAAGACGTCCAGAGCAATGGTGTGGACAGGATCACGCATGGACAACTACAACAACACACAATAGTACTGCAACGCAAAATACAAGACAAAGGATTAGCGTTGCTACCAACTACCAAATTTTTCAAACGATTAATTTCCAAAAATTAATCAAAATTGATCGATTAATTTCAGTTACTTTTTGTAGTCAAAAAAACCACAAAAACTGCAGAATTAAACTATTAGTTGTTGCTATCTTTTGCAAACTAATGATGATGATGCAGTAGCCTACAAGAAACTGTGTAATAAGGCTCACAAGTACATGCTGTTAAATTAACACTATACAAGAAAAATTATGCGAAATAAAATTAAATTACAAACATTAATTATCAGTTATTTTACACTGTTAAGCAGTCAAAAATTTTAATCAAATTTTAATAAATTAAAAAATTCATTTGATAAATTTTTAAACTATTAATCAATTTATTAGTCATTAATTTCCACATCCCTACACAGAATACTACAACAGCTAAGACATTACAAAATCATCCAGAAAAATGGTGTGAAAATGATCACATGCAGACAACTATAGCACATAATGCTACTACAGCTGCAATGCAAAATATCATCACAGCTCTCAAATGCATAAAAGGTGTAAAAACGGTGCCAGAAACAGCCTAAACGTATAGTTAGTGGACACTAATAGACAAAAATCGTGTGCAGCTACCTGAAAGCGTCGTCTGTCATGTTCAGTTTCAAGCTCTTCACTGCTCGGCTCACTGCCAGAAATCATGAGTCCACTGCATCATCAGCACATCATCATAATACTCTACATCATCCATTCGTAGTCTGCATCAATGTAACAGTAACAAGCAAATATATCTGACTGGCCCAGTGCCAACAGAATGTGTAGCCATCCAGCTAACTATGAACTGCTTGTTTTGTGTTATGAACTGCACTGCAACCCTTACATTTGACCGTTTGAGGTGAAAATCGACAGAGTGGTTAATCCTGCCCTGTTAAAGGCTCACAGTAATTCTGGTCTTTCTGCAACGTTATGTTTTCAAGTTCAAAGCCGATACCAAAAAAATGGACAGACAGATGGACTGGCCCAACCCATAATGTGGCCTATCAGGATGATATAGGGTCCTATAAGCCAAATGGCTCTAACAGCTAAGGCCCACATTTTTCCGCAACAACCTCTGTCAAATTCCACGGGCCAGTTCACAAAATTCCGTGGCTCACCATGGCAAAATTGTTTAAATTCCACGACTTACCGCAGACATCTGTTTGTGAATAAACTGAGCTCTATTCTGTGCATAACCTTCAGTTATTGAAGGCCGGCATTGTGCTCAGTTATGCTAGCAACTTTCAAAGAAAATTATCAATCTTTTTTTTCTTTTCAAAAATGCAATCTGTCAAGTCGAATTCTGTTTATTATTGTGTGTCGTATTGCGATGGCTATTAGTAGGGCTCACAGTTTTAGGCACGTTAGTTTATCTTTTTCGTGATATAGTTAGTCTATTTAGATACGATGTGAAGCCGATGATCGTACTGATCATCGGTCATTTCTCAATTTCTGCAAGTCTGTAAAATTCTGCTGAAATATCAAAAATTCGCGAAAAAGGGCAAATTCCGCATATTACTGATACAACTCAGGTTACTACTACTACTCATGCTACTTCTACTCACACTACTAATGCAGCTTAGTTTGAAATTCCACCACCCACAGAAAACTGTGGGTGATACTAATGACCAACAAGTTAGCAGCATGGAAGTTTAAGAACATAAACATTCATTGAAACGTGAAGATATCAACAACAACTTACTCGATCTGAACGTCAATGTCATTGGATTCTGAACGACAGATGTCATGAAGTGTTTCCACACAGACACAGATGATACCAGCAAATCTCTCCAATACACACCTACCACAGACATACGAAGCAAGAATACTACTACACATTAGAACTACTCAAGCTACTACTACCCAGTAGCATGGGTTGTAATACTGTAGTCACACACTACTACTACTCAAGCCAGTATTACAACCCATGCTACTACCACTAATACAAACATCGTGGTAATGTAATCATGCGAGCGACAGTAGTTGCGCTCTCTGCTATTCCTGCCATAGCAGCTCCGGCTTAATTGGATCTAACAGACACCCATGGGTCATTGCTTGGTTGGTGCCCGCCTGATCTGTAGACTGGTCATGTGTGCTGGGTGGCCTCGCTGTTCCTGTCATGTCTTGGAGAGTGGGACATTGGAGAGGCTCTTGCGGGGACGATGAGTCAGACTGGGATTCCAGTAGATACCAAGGGCACTGCAGTTTGAGACTATGGTTTTCCTGTCTGGCTTGGAAACCTTGCATGGTTGCCCTGTTTGGCTTGGGGACCGGTGGGGGTGGGTGGCTGCACTGCTCATGTGACTGGTCTGCTGATGGGTTGGGCCGCCTGCTGCGTGGTTTCCTGTGGAAACTGTGAAATCCTTTGGTGAGCTCCACAGTATAGGGAGTAGTCATGTAAGCAGGAATAGTTGTGCTCTTTGCTATTCCTGCCATGACTTTTAGTACCCAGTATATTTGCTGAGAACTTTTTGGGAATGGCTGATGGGCCGACATGGCGGCCTAAGCCCATGGGTGGCACAGGCTGCCCTACCCCGCACTGGAATGTGGAACAGACATCATGAAGTGTTTTCACACAGACACAGATAATACCAGCAAACCTCACCAATACACACCCGTCATAGACACCCAGCCAGAATACTGCTATGCATATTACTGATACAACTCAGGTTACTACTACTACTCATGCTACTTCTACTCACACTACTAATGCAGATATCATGAAGCGTTTCCATGCAGACACAAATGATAACAGCAAGCCAGAATACATATTACTACATGTTATATGTTATTACTATGCATACCACTACTATTATTCACATTACTACTACTGCTCAAATTACTACTGCTACTACTACTAAGGTACTACTTAAACTACTACCAGTGCAAACACCTACAGGGTGCGGCAAAAAAAGTAGACCGTTAAAGTTTTTCGTTGTTTTCTCAGTAACCGTATGAAATTTTAGTTTAAAATTTTACACATTTATTTGCTGAAACCGTTTACATCTAACTGCCAAATAAAATTTGTGTTGAAAAACGACGAAATTATAGACTCTTTAACATGACCACCTACCCATTTTTCAGCATTCAGAAATGTTCCGGCTGAAATGCTATTTAATTTTTAAAAACCGGCTACCATTTTACTGTCGATGACATAACAGTAACGTTTAGATAAACAGTCATTTATTTTGTTTAGAGATTATCACTAAATTATCTCTACTTTACAGCGATCGAAGGCTGCCCACTGGATTCATCTTCCAGCAGGACAATGCGTCAGCACACACAGCGCGCAACGCCACACAGCGCACAGAACAGGGTGCGGGCCAGCTGTCCAGATTTCATCAAAAAAGACCAATGTCCTCCAAATTCGCCGAATATAAACCCAGTAGACTATAACGTGTGGGGTGCGATGTTGGAGGCTTACCGCAAGCTTAAAACAAAGCCAAAAACAAGTGACGAACTCAAGGAAGCGCTTTAGGTTATCTGGGGCAACCTGCCACAGGGACTGATCGACAAGGCTGTAAAACATTTCTCAAATAAGGCAACTGGAGGCTAGTGTCGTAGCTTGGAGCTGGCGGTGGACACTTTGAACATTTACAATGACAATGGAATTCTGGCATTTGATAATTAATCAACTGTGTTGTTTCAACGATGTTATTAAATTGGTGTTGTAGCCGGAACATTTTTCAGGGCTGAAAAATCGGTAGGCGGTCATGTTAAAAAGTCTATAACTTCGTAGTTTTTCAATAAAATCAAATTTTATTTGACAGTTAGATGTAGAAGGTTTCAATAAAGAAATCTGTAAAATTTCCAATCGAAATTTCAAATGGCTGCTGAGAAAACAGCGAAAAACTTTAGGCATCTACTTTTTTGCCGCACCCTGTATATGCCTAATCATCTGTGTTTATGATCCTTGGCTAAAAAGACATGAATTAGCGAAAGAAAATATTGTCATTGTGATAGTATTACTTTAGTTTGTGGCTTTCTGGTACATCAAAAAAACGTTCCTAGCACAATTCAGTCTTGCACTGGAAACCAAACTGCACTTCATAAAAACCAACAACGACACACCAAAGTAATTCGTAGTGCAGATTAACCTGTTTGCCGTGAGCATTGATGCCAGAGCAAGCACTGAGAGTTTCTTGCCAACCGCGTGAACAATGTTGTCCATCGCATCCAGCCAACGATCAATCAACATCAAAATCAGCTCCGAGCTGCTCTGTACCAGTAAACATCAAACAACATAACATGGCAATCACAAAATGCATTTTACCCAGAGTAGGGGCGCACAGACCGCAGTCAGCAGGCTACATGCAGTAAAAGACAGGGGCCTGCACAGCCACCAAAGGACTTTAGGATCTGCCATTATTTGTGGCCTGCAATAAGCTCTTAACATTAATCTGAATATATGAACGTAATACAGATGTTAAAATGGTATCCACACACCAATGACGTATGTCAACAACAGGTAGAATCAGAAGTCATCATTTCAGCAGTTAAACTTTTTAACTTTTTACAGAAGTCTCACCTCCAGCACACACAGAAGAGTCAAGGACTTGGCTCACAAGTTGTTGTTAGAATTTAGCAGCACGTACTTGTGTCAACAGATGTCTTTGGTAATAAGCTGATATCAAATATTGCCAACAAAAATCCCCATCCAATTTCATGGCTGCTGATCACAAAACTCAAACAAAATATTGACAAAATATGTTGAAAACTAAACGTTAGTTAGTGAGAAAAAAGAACAAAAATAAACATATTATTTCTTGTGTAGTTTTTTCTACTGAGCCATGTACAATCCAACTTGCAGCCCTCAATGAACTGTCAGTTTGAAATTTGGCCCACTGGTCTAAAAAGTTTGCATATCTCTGACTTACAAATCTGACGAGAAATGGTTTTTCAATAACTGTGGTTCAGCTTCAACTCATTTTTGGATGAGGACAAAGTAAACTTAAAGGACATACATGGCACAACAAAAATCAACAATGCATGCGGTGTCTGCTCAAGTTAAACTGTGAATAATTAAAGGTAAAAATAATCATTCGAGTATTTCTCACTTTTAGCAAACCCAGTCTGCCGAGTCTAACTTGTCAATAAAAAACAAGAACTATAGTTCAAACATCTACCAGAAAACTACTTTCACCTAACATCCGAACTGGTAATCAGTATTTCAAAATGATGCTTAGGCTCATCACAAAGGTGATCGATTGACTGACTGAAAGCACTTAAGCCCAAATTCCATTACACTGACATTGCGACTTTCACCGAAACTTCCCCCGTGGGGAAAACTGCAGACACAAATCATGAAAGTCCATGACACAAATCATGTCGATGACTTTCATGATTTGTGTCTTGTCGCGGACTTTGTCGCTGACTTTCCCCATGCATTGTAACAAACTAAATTCCATTGGAGCGACAGAAACGGGTTTGTCGCGGACTAGTCACGGACTTTGTGGCAGACATCTCGACATGGTTTGTGTCCACTACTTTCGTGATTTGTGTCCGCGACTTTCCCCGCAGGAAAGTTTCGGTGAAAGTCGGCATAATGTAATTTGGGCTTTACCGTGCATCCGTGCTGTAGCGCCAACATGTCAATAAAAGACCAGAAGTATGACGAAGTGCTGAATACAAGTCTGGACAACAGTGCCAGGTATGCGGCCGTCAACGGTGGACTACTCTGCACACAAACTGGTCAATGTTAGTTTACAGGCATCATGCTTGGACTAATGCAATATGTATGAAACAGCTTGTCAATTAGCATCCTCTTATACAAAAGCTAATATCGAACTCGTTATTCACTTTGCAGATTAGATTAATTTAGTAACATGTTTTGTATTATGCATGTTTGCTATATTCCTGTTTGCTGCATATACCTTACGATAAGGTGTTTAAATCTCCTCTGAAGACACATTATTTTCAGCAGACATAAATTGGAATATATGACTGTAACTATCTACTTCACATGAGCATTTGTACTCTAAAGTAGTGACAAAATCCAGTAATAAACGTGAGCACTAACCAGTCGTTGTTCAATAACAGCTTTTAGAACGTTTGCAAAGACAGAACTAAACAGCTGCGAGCCTTCATCAGGACAAACTTTCAACAGTGCCTCCAACAACTGCAAAAAACACGCAAAACACACGCTCTCAAAAACAAGCAAACATATTGACACGTATGCAGCCAACCGTCTAGTTGCTGAGAGTCATACACATTCACTGCACTGCATCTAGTGTGCAGTGGGCACTTAATCTACCCAGCTCGCGAGCTGGGCAGCAGGTATGCGATCTGCCAGCTGTAACTAAACATTTAATGCCAAGATATGCATCATCTTCTGGAGGTCTTTAAGCAAAACTGATCTTTGACCTCTTGAAATGCAAACTGACACACTGGCTAGTGGCTACTCCTGCCCTGGAAAACGTTCATACACCCATCTTGGTTTTCTACAGCTTTCTGTTTGAGTTAGAAGTCTCTATGGAACTGAGTGACAGACAGGCAACTGGTAACAATAATTCACAGATCAGCATTTGCAGTAATGCAGCTGTTGCAGCAGTATACCACACATACATGAATCTAGCAATCTACATATCACACGTCCTGTAGCACAGAATATACAGTTGGTAACGAAGCAAAAGTGAATACAAAGCTACAAATTACTGTACAGAAGAAGAAGATATGCACAGACAGTTAGGTACTTTGCGAGGAAGCTCATCTCCTTTTGGCACTTTGAGCCAGCGAAGGTTAGAGCCAATTAAGCTGGCATACAACCCAAGTCGGCCAGATGGCCGGCTCTAATAAACCGCCAGCACCTTTAACCGACTGGGCCAGTATACCAGCAGTATGACCACGGGTCCATGGAACCTACTACGAGGCCTACTGTTATGCAGGACTCGCTATTTCTTTCCTAGCGATGGCCTTAACTACCACCAGAACTCATTTCACCATCCCACAGAGGGTAGAAGGCTGAGTCTACCTAGTTAACTGGCTTTGCACCGAGATGGTTTACCTGCCCATAAACAGTCACCCATCCAAGTACTAACCGGGCCTGCCGAAAAGTAACTTCATTGATTTGACTCAATGCATTACTGCTATGTCACACCACCATCTAATGACTGTAGAAGCATATGATAACTCACCCTGCTGACAACTACGGCTTCCTCATCTTTGACGTCCATCAAAATGTGTTATAAGCTGTGTATGTGTGTATATATATATATACATAACAAATATGATATGATAGTATCACATAATAATATGATTATATGCTGACCCGGCAGACAAGTACAGCGCCCTCGTCCTTGATATCTGTCAGAATGTCAGTCACTGATGCTAGCAAACTGGTGCCATATCTCTGTCATGGCCAATGACAACATACAACATAAACACATGGGTAGAAATCATTTGTAACCACATACTACAAAAAAGCAGACACTGCAGTTGATGATAGAATCCCTTTAATCAAGCTTTTAACTAGCTACATGGAGCAGAGTGATAAAACAAGGAATAAGGATGTTGTAGAGTAAAACACATTCTTCTCTATCTTGCTGTCACAACAACAAATTCTTGGCATCCTTTGAACTTCATGAGACAGTATATGCGGATTCATCATAAGAAACAAATACAAGCATCTGGGTTTTTCAGCACATTACAGGTTTTTTTATGAGAATACACTATATAAATTCTCTTCTGATATTTTACATTACTGACAATCTTTTTCACCATACTTCTTGACTACACTGTGTCTCAAAAAAACATCCCCGACATTTTTGATAGTAACTTTAAAACCAAGTAACAGATTTTGATAATTTTTGGTACGAATATTCCTGACACAACTTGCCATCAAACGACTGTTCAGTTTCCCACCTCACCCAACGTTTGTTTCTGCACTACCTGGGGAAAACCCAACCAGTGAAATATCGCTTTTTTATCCAATGCGATGTGATTGCTTAATTAACATAACGAGTAAAAACACATTTTGTTCACATTTCTGACACTTTGGCTGAAATTTCATCCACTTGTCCATTTTTTAACTGCTTGCAGCAGTGTGTCTACCAGATGAAGTTTAAGAATGTTTGAAGAGTCAAGAAGTGACTGGTACAGCCTGGATTGGTCTGGAGCAGAACATTATCGATACTGCCGTCAATGAATTGAGAAAGTGTCTCCTTGCCTGTGTTGGCATAGTTCGCAGGCAGTTAAAAAATGGACAACTGGATGAAATGTCAGCCAAAGTGTCAGAAATGTGAACAGAATGTGCTTTTACATGTTATGTTAATTAAGCAATCGTATCACATTGGATAAAAAGTAATATTTCGCTGGTTGTGTTTTCCCTAGGTAGTGCAGAAACAAATGTTGAGTGAGGTTGGAAACTGAATGGTCACTTGATGGCAAGTTGTGTCAGGAATATTCACACCAAAAATTATCAGAGTCTAATAATTCGTTTTCAAGTTACAGTCGAAAATGTCTGGGATGTTTTTTTTCTGACACAGTGTAATTTTACTCAATTGTATGTACATATTTTTAAAAATTTCAACGTGGTATTTTGTACGTTTTAATTTGACTATTGGCTGCAACATCAAATAAAAATAATTCATCAAGTCATTTATTCATCAGTGCAGTAGTATTGTTCATGCTTTATCACAGCATTTGAGAAAAAAAAACTTAAGATAACCTGTATGCAAGCCGGTCAGAAAAGTAACGGATATGTCTAGTACTGATCTTGAGACTATAATGACAGTAGCAATTGTGATGATAATAATAACTGTAAAGCAATAGTAAATACTGGACAGACACAGCAAAAAAGTAAACCTGCAGGAATGTCAAACAGTCAAGCAGCAGATATGCTTCAGTGATCTTCAGACAAGTTTTGAGTGTCTCAGACCCCAGCTCTGCAGCAAGCAACAGTAACTATCATCACAAGTAATTAAATAAGTAACAAGAAGTATAATCTGACTAGTACTGACAATATGTGTACACCAACTAATGGCTCTAATGCTGTCTAATAGTCAAAACCTTAACAATGCATGTTATTTTTGTTTGAAACTCTTATTTCAATTCTACAAGTTTATATTCACTTTGCAAGCAACTTCAGTGTTTTTGCTCAATTCTTGTTCATCCAAAAAGCACTTGATGTATTTTTTATTCAGCTCGTTGCTTAAAAGATAAATCAATTTTCATTTTCATTCTGTTCATGGTCTAAAACAAATGGAAGCAGAGAACTATATTATAACAATTCTTTTAAACTAACACCAGCAAAAGCATAAGCTCAGTTAGCTATCGATGTATATTGAAACAGATAAGCATAACTAACCAAACACAGAAGGCATGTTAGAGTAGAGATTGAGCAGAGCTGGTGTGATGGCCGGTGAACACTGTAAGGTGGCCAGCCACAAGTCAAGAGCATCCTCGCACAAGTAGACATGGGCAGCTTGCTGTACGTCAGTGCTGTAACTAATGACTGGCAGTAGCAGTGAGTACATGTCCACACACGCACTGCCTACGCTCTGTCACAATCACACTAGCAGCCATATATGACACTGCTACTTACTTATTACCAGTTACTCGTAGTACTTGCCAGTAATAGGTCCTGCACATCCATTGGTCCCATATGAAAAACTAACTTGAGAACAAGTCATAGCACGTTCACCTGTGTTGCATAAAAGGTAACACTGTGTGATCCTATATGGCAGGTGATGCACCACAGCTCTGTGACGGGTTTCCCATAAGAAGCTATACACAACTTTTAACCGTTACTACTACTACTACTATTACTAATACTACTACTAAACACACGCACTTCGCATGCCAGTACTTTTGGGCCATATCAACCAACTCGGGCACAACAAGACGCGGCTGTCCCTGACTAAACAATGTGAACTATGTTGAGAGGTTGACCAGAATAAAGACCAAAAAAGTGATGGAAGTGTTGTCACAAGATCATGAAGCCTGGCATTAACTTGTGGTTGAATGCACTGATCCACAGCCACCAGAGAGAGATTACTACTATAAAGATGACTACCACCACAACTACCACACCAGTACAGTGCAACCATCAGACCTGGACAACAGTAGTAAGCGTAGTAACAATGGCACAGCGCAGCATTCCATGCTCGGCAGACGAGTCCCACAGTGATGGCAAGTAGCGAACCAGACATGAGATGTGAGGTCGGATCTCAGCCTGCATTCGCTCGATCACCAACGACATCACGCTCAGCACCGTCATCTAACACAACAAACAATACAGACATTTAAGCCTCAACACATAACATAACAGGCACTTGTCACAAGTACCAGCTCTGTCCTTGAAATATTCACTCCATTCAAAAACAAAATATGCACAAAAATATGCAGTATAGTGCACGTAAATCGTAGGCCTATATGTGGCATAAATAACAGAACAAAATGCAAAGATTTTAATAGACTTTGGCAATGCAAAAATGCAGAAGTCACCTGAAAATTGCGACTGCATACGTAGAAATATGGAAAGAAGACATGCATCCAACTCTTTGCACATTTCCGCATGTGCAAGCATCAACGTATGTGTAGGAAATATGTTATATGTGCACTTTTGCAAAATATGCAACATATGATGTATTGGTACCAGCCCAAGATTACGAAAGGCAACTATTCCGAAGGTCCGCTATTCCGAAAGCCAACAGGTTTGGGTTAAGGTTAAGGTTAGGGTTAGGGTTAAAGGATTAGTGTTATAGTTCGGGTTAGGGTTATAGTTATTAGTAGACTTTCTGCTTTCACACAGGGTAGATTTGCCATTTAGGTGCAAATGTGCAAATACATCGACATTTGGGTCCGCTATTCTGAAGGTTCGAAATAGCGGACCTTCAGAATAGCGGACCCAAATTGATGTATTTGCACATTTGCACCTAAATGGCAAATCTACCCTGTGTGAAAGCAGACTATATTGCAAAGGTAGCCGGCAACCATTAGTGTTTAACACAAAACTAACTGCAAACAATAACTAATAAAACAGAGCTTAAAATATGAAGACCAAAAAAAATAAACGTATTGTCATTCGTAATGACATATTTGTACTAGAGCCAAGCGGCATTTATACAGTGCACATACTTTACTGTCCGACTGTGAGGCATCCTGCAACAGCCGGAAGAGAAGACCGAAACTCGCTTCCAAATACTACAACAGAACAGTAGCAAACAATCACTGAACTTGCAATAATGAGAAACAAAAACTAAGTAACAGGTCGAGAAAACTAATCTCAGACTGCAACATTCGAGTGAGAATAACTCTGACAGAGATTAGCAGAATGACAATATCACGAGTATTTCAGCAGTAATCTGACCTGTTTCAGCCTGTGACAAAGACAAGCAAACTAGTGCAATATACTTACTTAGCACTTAGCACTTAGATCGTCCAGTCCTTGACAGGCCAATGGGCAGCAAGAGTTTGCCATCTGCTTCTGTTTTTAGCCACAGCCCGGATGCTGTTCTAATCGACTCCTCGGTCCACCAGGTCTTCTTTAAATGTAGACCGCCAAGTCTTCGGTGGACGACCTTGTTGTCTGCCACTACCGCGAGGGGTCCATGACATGGCGTGATTGGCTGGTCGTCCAGGTGGCATCCTGATGATGTAGCCTGCCATCCGAAGTCGTCTCTCTGCTACAATGTCCTGTAATCTTCGCTGTCCAGTCCGACTTAGCACCTCCATGTTAGTCACGTGGTTCTTCCATGTAATGCCCAGAATCTTCCGCAAGTTGTGCCAGTAAAAGACGTCCAGCTGCTGACATATTCTAGCTGTACTGTTCCAAGTCTCGCTGGCGTATATGGCTGTAGAGACAATGAGGGAGGTGTAGAGGTCCAGTTTAATCTTGAGGCTAAGCGAGCTGGATCGCCACACATTGTCAAGTCGTCGGAAGACTGCTGCTGCTTTTGCCAATCGAGTGTTGATATCTGCTTCAACATCTCTATCGCTAGATATTACACTTCCCAGGTAGGTGAATCTCTCTACATATTCTATGTTCCCTTGTGCAACGGCTATTGGCTGTGGTGATGAGCACTGGGTGATTCCCATAGCCTTCGTTTTTTCCTAACTTATATTCAGTCCAACTTGTGCACTTTGTTCCTCAAGCTTGGTAGTCATCTCTTGGCATACGTTCTCTTCCTCGGCCACTATCGCTATGTCATCAGCTAAGTCCAAATCCGTTAGACGGTTCTGCTTCTGCCAGACGATGCCGTATTCCGACTTGTCCATAGTTCTGCACATGACAAAGTCGATGACTATAATGAAAAAGAATGGTGAAAGGATGCAGCCTTGTCGAACAACTAAGACAATCTCAAAGAACTCTGTGTACCCACTTGCAGTCTTGACACAGCAGCTGGAGTTGTCATACAGTGCCTTCAAGATGTTAATGAACCGGTCAGAAATGCCGTAGTATGTCAGAATTTTCCACACGGATGGCCTGTGTGCACTGTCAAATGCCTTTTTGAAATCAATAATGATGAGGTCTTGTTGATGCTCTAGGCTCTGTTCAATGATGTTGCGCAGGGTGAATATTTGTTCAGTGCTGAACGCCCTTTTCTGAATCCTGCCTGCTCATCCTGTAGGGTGTAATCTACTGCATCTTGCAGTCTGTTTAGCAGCACTCTGCTGAAGACTTTGTGAAGTGTAGAAAGTAGTGTGACTCCTCGCCAATTATTGCAGTTCTTGAGACTTCCTTTCTTTGGCAGCTTGATAATATAACATATAACAGATAATATATATAGTGCAATATAACGAGTAAATAAGATGCTAGATACTCACCGGGTTGAACTGTTGAACATTGAACTCAAAATCATCAGCAGGTAACTCAAGTTAAGAATACACAGTTACAATTACACCTATAATGAGAAAAAAAGTCGACCAATGCAGTGGTAACATATGATGCCATCCACATACAACTGTGCAATCCTGGGGCCTAATTTACAAAACATCGTCAGACAATCCTAAAATTGTCATAAAATCCTCGCAACTTTGTCATATCTTTGACGTAAATCAACAAGTTACGATGTCATAAGATTGTCGTGAAAACGTTGTATCCAAATTTTGAAAGCTGATTTTACGACTTCGTAACTTTGTCGCAATTTTATCGTAACTTTGTAGTCGCTAAAATTAGCCAGCCAATCAACTGCCGTTATGTTGACCTCAACCATGTCTGCTTCCGCCAATGCCAACAGATACCAATGTAAACAACAACAAAAGAACTTGGCTACTAAACACGTCCCTAATTTCGCAGCAATTTTGTTGCCTGAAGTTACCACAAATGAAATTTATACGTATTATCATTATTTAAAAATTATATACTAATGAAAAACTGAAATAATTACTGCATGGATGCTTGATGTTGTCTTATGACAGCTAATGAGTTGTCATACGTTTTCTCGTAACTATGTTGTAACTTTCTCGTACACTTTTTTTGTAAATCTCGTTTTATCATAAATCTGTCATAAACCTTCTGTACGTTGTAACATTGTCGTAAATTTGTCTTACGACGTTTTGTAAATTTGGCCCCTGACCATAACTACCTTTGAACTTCAGTGTTAACAACTGCACACTAGTTACGCCTGCTGTGGGCAATGCTCACAGCAATTTCTGTTTCCACGTCAAAATCTAAAACAAAACAGACGAACCAACGGATAGACAGACAAGACTTATAATGTGGCCTATTATGACAGCCACACAAAAACGTGTCACAATTAGTAAATTAAACAAAGCTTCAAGCTTCAACAGCAGCAAAGGATATCCAGCCTGAGTGTCTGAGCTGCCTCCAGTCGCACCACAACATCTTCTGTTGGCTGCAGCAGCAGAATTATGCATTCGTACACAGCGGGTCGTAGACCAGGTGACACTTTGACACTGACCCAGCATCCAACCAACCAGACCACTCGACGACGGATTATACGATAACTGCACCAAACACAATAACAGCATACTACAAAACATATGTACCTTGCTGCCTATGCATGCAGTACCTAAAACAAATGCAGCATTAAAAACACAACAGCTGGAAAATGTGAAACATGAAAATAACTGACAAGACTGCAATAAACGAAAATGCAGGACATGAAAAATGTGCAACTGATCACACAAGCAGAAAATGAAAGAAAAAATCGCAAAGATTGGTGAACTGAGAAAAGTAGACCTCAGTCACTCTGACGTAGCCCAGTAATGTAAACACACAGTCATGATTACAAGTACAGATTTTTAAATAAAAATCGAAAGCATCGATTTTTTTAATTTAAATCAGATTTTTTTTATTTAAATCAATTTTTTTTATTTTTATTAGATTTTTACACCATTCTGTGCTATCTGTGATAACCAAAGTGTTACCTTTATCTGCTAGTTTGTGGACGACAGTAATTGACCTTGGTTAGTTTCTTTTTTTTTTAAATTACATGTGTTATTTTTATGGCAGCCTGGTAAAGAACGATTTACAATTTTAACCTGGTGATGCATTCTAATGTTTGTGAATATTTATGGGGCTGCAATTTGTTAGACTTTTTAAGGCAAATAGTAGACAATCATGAAAGCCATAACATTTCTAATACGTGTAAACATGCTGATTGCTAAAAGTAACTACCAAAACAACATGAGCAATTAACAAGAGTAAAGGCTAAGTAATTGGTGATGTTAACTTTGGTAAAGTATATCAGGTTAAGCTAACTTACCAGTTCAGATATAACCAAATATTAATGTAGGCAACAAAATAAATCGAGTTAGCAAGCACTGCAGTGCACTAAATACCAACAATAGATTGCAAACTGAAAACAGCCATCACATTTACACAAAAATTTGTAGTTTTATATTCAGTGACTTAAATCGCGATTTTTATTGTTGATTTAAATCATGATTTAAATCTATTTAAATCAATGATTTAAAGCACTTGATTTAAATCGCATCAACCAACCCTGATTAGTACTAAGCATAGAGTGTCAACTGATTATGCACAATAACACAATAACAAACTAATTACTTTGCATGTATAATCTGGAGATCTGCCATGAGTTTGGTGGTGAACCAGTTGTCAAAGTCGACAAAGTCATACAACTCATACGACGCAAGTCCAACTGAACAGTACACTGCAACAACGCAACAAACAACCATCCCTGATTATGGTTAAATGCTATAGCTCTTCACAGGATACCTATCTCAGAGCTATGGATTGTCACCTGCCATATGGGACCACACAGTGTTACCTGCCACCCGACACAGGTGAACACGCCCCACCTTAACCCCAGCCAGAGAGGCCGGTACTCGATAGGGATGGAAGGCTGAGTTAATCTAGGCGGCTAGTTACATACCGAGATGGTTTACCTGCCTGCAGGCAGTCACCCATCCAAGTACTAACCCGGCCCAGCGTAGAATAACTTTGTTGAACAGATGAAATGCATTACCGCTATGCCAAGCCACCAACCCGACCAATCCCAGCTTCTAATACATCACCGCTTCGGCTCAATTTTACACGCAAACAACAAGCAACATCATTTTATTCAAGGAATCACTTTGATTTCACTTCTGCAACTAATTACACAACTACCTGCAAACACGATTCACTTCATTACAGTATTGAAAAGCCTTTAAACATGAACACTCTACTTTAGTGTTATCGGCACTTAATAAGTAAGCGTTTTGCCGATAACAATGTGTGGATTTTTTATTAATGTAGTTTTTATGTTTATGTCCTTTCAATTCTTCTGCCTGCTGATGACAGTACAATGGGCGACTTCACTTTTTGACTTAGACTTTTGCTGAGCCTAAACTTTGGTCTAAGTACCTACTTAAGTCGAAAAGTGAAGTGATTTCGCTGAGCGAAAACATGGCAACTAACGCGGATAGTTTAGTATATCAAAACAGTCTGGTATCAAAAATAAACGCCTTAATGGCTACACAATGATGCAAGACATTACGTACTTACGTCATTTGTGTGCGCAGCTCAATTAAATAAGCAAGTCCAAGTGTAACTGGTTGATTTATTTCCTGTTAGGTTTACCAGTTTTCCGCCATTTTTAATCATTTAGTTAAATTTTGGTCTAAGTTCAGACTTTAGCATTCAGCTTTAGTTTTGGCTCAGCGAAAAAGTCAAAAAGTGAAGTTGCCCAATATACCAAGATCAGTCTAAGTCTGCTAATTTCACACATGCCGGCAGACTGATAAAACAATGATACATGTGCATACAGCAACCATTTCAATGAGCATTATCCCACCACCTTAGAATCCGCAGCGGCAGTCAATTTCCTGCGAGATGCTGCCCTTTATGTGGCTATTCGCATAAGATCAAATAAATCGAGCACAGAAAAAACATGCTACATGATTAGCTCAGAAAAACTGAGAAAAAAGCTGCCAGTTTAATCTAGCACATAAACGGAAACAACTAAAACTTGAACTTGTTTTAAACAAAACGGAATTGGGAAAAATAGAACAAGTACTGCAATATAAAAATCAAGTTATTCGTAAGTTATAAGTGAATCAAATCGATAGACCTGTATTGTATTTATTGTACTACTGTATTAGGCTTACTTGTACAACATCTACTGTATGAAAGACCTGCATCCCTGCGTAGTACAGCTGGAAGATCATCAGCTTGTATGATTTCATCACCAACCTCACGAACCAGATCCATGATCACCTGAGGCAACACTGAACGAAATTCCTTCACCAGAGTTGTAAACAGGCTCTCCTGACACGGCTGCAACAAAACACACATACACACAGAAGTACTATTGCACCAATGACAGGCAACGTTAAATCCAGTAAAATAAAGCATTATTTTACTAGAACGAGTGGCACATTTTCCAACCACTTCTCTCACTGTCTGCAAGGGAGGGACACTCGTGCATTTTCAGTCACTCCACTGTTGTAAATGTGTTAAATTCAGACTCTAAGACCTTATGCACTTTCTGTCTGAGAACCAAAAGTTACTTAAGCATGCACAAGCTCTATCCACTGGACTGACATTTTGGCTGACTGCCTTCCTTCATATTTCATGTTTATAAATTTTCTGTAAAAAATACATCACTTGCAATCATAACACGAAGCCTTCTCACTGACGAAAGTCACGGACAAAACTCATCTGCAGTCTGAACTTGCATGAATCCTCACACAAGGATTAGGCATCACTGACGTCATGATCCTATCATTACATATTTCTTTATTTACATTTCACAGGTTAACTAATGGATAGTTTCTAGCAAAAAAAGACTAAAGGACTTACCCTAAGACTGAACTTGCATGAATCTCCGCCAGACTCATCAGACACTGCAAACACGACACATACAACATACAAACATCTACAAGGTGGGCCATAAAAACACGGCACTTTATTTTTGTCCATATCTTCGCCAATTAATGACCAATTTTCAAAATTCTTTCACTGACACACTTTGTGGACAATTTGCAATAATGTGATTATTATATATCACACCACAACATAAATGCACCTCTACACTACCTTGTGAAATATGAATGAAATATGTACGTATAATGATAACAACACACCAACATTTTGGTAAAATTTTAAAAAAAAACACTTCAGATAAACATTGCGGTGGAAGATCTGTATGTCACTAGACTGTGTAGGTCTAACAAAGTCTAGTGTCATACGGATCATTCACTGCAATGTTGGACTGAAGTGTTTTTTTTCATTTACTTAAATGTTTATTATCATTAGGTTTTCCTACATTTATGTTTCACCAGGTAGTGTAAAGACGCATTTACAGCGTGGTGGGATATGTAATAATGACATTGTTGCAAATTGTCCGCAGAGTGTGCCAGTGAAAAAATTTTTTTAATCGGTGAATAATTGGCAAAGGTATAGACAAAAGTAAAGTGCCATGTTTTTTGTGGCCCACAGTGTATAGTTGATGGCTAAGAGGGATCAGGGATGTACACAAGATTTTTTAGGCCAAAACCCAAGACGAGACGTCTTTTGGACAGAGACCGACATGTGACCTGAAACGCAGAGTTCAAGGAATAAAATGTTTCATATTTTCTCTGAGACGAGCTCGAAACAAGACCGAAATTACACCCCTGCCAATGATAATTGACAGATATTACAATTACAAGTAGACAATGATAACGTCCACCAGAAATTACAAACAAGATACAGACTATGACAGAACAGAGAAGCAAGCTAATGCGAAATAAATTTTTGCCACCATGTTATACTCATCAACAACATCAATCTTTTATTTGTGATTAATAGTTAACATGTTGATTGGACAGCTCTGATTACGAGGGTCATCCGAAAAGTTTCCGGCCTCGACATATTGGATAACGATATTTTCCAAAATCTTTACATCAGTGAAATGTGCATTCTTTACTGACTCATATGAGTCTGCTGCGGATATGACGTCATTGTAAGTTATGACGTCACAGAGAATTACATAGAAACGATTTACAGCGTCAACAAACGAGGCTTAAGTTATTCATCATCATGCATAGCAGACACCATCATGACCAGATTTCAAGTTTTAAAACAGATAATAGTCACTAAAGGTCAGGTCATTGCTGGGTGTAGAGTGGTCTTAGCGTACAAAGTCATAGTCGTGAACAGACAGCTAGGTAACTGTAGAATTTCGACTGGACTGCAGTGCTGAAATTAGGGGAAAGTGTGTAGGGCTTGCTCCCAGCCCCCTATCCATCAGGGTCCCATGTAACTCTTAAATTCTGATTTTCCTTTTATGAACAAAACTGATATAATTAACAGTTGAATTTTAAATGAAATCTTTTTGATATTATCAAATATTGGCATTTCATCGTATTTTTTGCTGAAATGCCCTTATTTGTGGCCACTACAAATTAGACTATAGTATATTCACAGACATAAATAAAAAATTCATAAATGTATTTGTCAGGGTTTTTGCAAAATCAGATGCCACGAAGCCCCACTTTGGTAAATCAAGCTACAGACTGAAAATGTTTCATGCAACTAGCAGCCTGATTCAAATGCTGCTTGCGTTAGCACACCAAATCATTTCAGCTTAATGCTCTATGACATCATAAATTACAATGACGTCACTTCCACAATCTGCTCACACGAATACGGAAGAAAGGTACCTTTTACTGATATATAGACAATAAAAAGTTTTTGTCCAGTATATTAAAGCTCAGAACTTTTTGAATGCCCCTCGTAATTGCATGAAGTCATGATTGACTCGAATGCTCTTATTTGCGGCTCGCGCAAATACAGGTTGTCGTATATTCACATATGCAAATGAGAAATTCACAAACGTATTTGTTAGTGTTTCACAAAATCAGATGCCACGGGGCTCTACTTTGGTAAACCTAGCTACGGACTGGAAAATTGTCATGCAACAGTGAGCCTGATTCTAAGCTGTTTGCATTAGCACTCAAAATCGTTTCAGTTTAGAGCTCTATGACGTCATAAATTACAATGACGTCGTATCCACAACCGACTCGTTAAAGTTTCTAAAAGATGCACATTTCATTGATGTATAGATTGTGGAAAGTATTATTGTTCAATATGTCAAGGCCGAAAACTTTTGGGATGACCCTCGTACAATCAGTTTTGCTGAAAACTGCATAAATGCAGACTTAATGTCAAAAAATTTCTTTAAATATCCAAACTCACTGAAATTCTCCGGATCAGTCAGCCAGCATCTGAGCTCGTCTTCATGCAGCGGAAAATAGTTGAGCACCAACTGCCGACACAGCTCTGTCAGTAATTCCACTGTGAAAAACTCCGAGAAAATCTGATGAGCCGATAATGTAACCTCATTCTTTGTTTCTGCGTAGAAAAACAGAATCACAGCAAACTGCATGTTCAAGTTTCTGACTTGATACGTAAGAAGTCATTATTTTGTGGAGAGATGAAGAAATTGCATTATGCCCAAATATGATGTCTAAATGTGATTATTGATATGCAGAGGTTCTGGTCCATATTTTCTGGTTGGATGGCATAAAATATGTAAACTAGGTTTTCAGTTTCATACCATTCATCTAAAAATGCTTTGCTACTAAATGCTACATTCTCCAAGTTCCATATTTACTTTATAATTATCAAATAATAACAAACAATAAAAACAAAGCAGCAACACAATGAAATAAATCAAAGTTAATTTCAACAATGGTTGCAACAGATAAGACATGCTCAGACCTTCAAGAGTTTTAGCGGGTGTATATGCCTCACACCTCAAGATGGAACGCATGAGATTCAACATGTTGATGGTAAACTGTTCGAACACTAAACCTGCCAAATAAACAGTGATACATTAAGTAAGTCTGATTTATGTACTAACATATAAATATTTCATGTGATTTATGCACCGATATATACGTACCTTTCATATCACTGTCAACTGTTGATAATTCCACACAGAAAAACACTTTAAATGCACATGACAAGTTATGACAACTGAATCCTGAATTTCGACGAACAGTCACAAACATAACTGAATGTAAATACACTGACACATTTAAGTACAAATAAGAAAGCAAGCGTATACAGCGCACACTGCCAATAAAAACCCGGCAAATCCTAGGTGCAATGGTTAGCAAGATGGCTTAAAAGCTAGATAAGAAAGTTTTGAGTTGCCAATGAAAACAAGATAAAGAAATATTATGCATCGTAGAAAGGAAGACATCATTCTAAATGCTAGGAGTGGCTACCATTTGTGGCTAATGCTAAACTACAAAAACCAAAACATGATTTGTTTACAAACAATGCCAGACTGACATCAACCATGCCTTTGAACAGTATCATACAAGACTCACTATTTAGTGACATGTAAACATTAAACGATTCTATATGAAGACCTGGAATGTCAAAAATGTGAACGTTAAAACTAGGCCATTACACGAACATTGTCAGTCAGATATGCTATCTCCATCTTTAGTACACAGTAGAATAACACAAAACACCGAACATACAGACCTACACTAACTGCAACTGCCCTCGCAACCAGTGGTACGGCCGACAAGTGTGATGTAGTATTTGCCTACAACATTGTGCCAAAACTTTTCCACCCAAGTTCTAAGGCTAGCCCTAACCATAAGCATGACTCTACTCCCTACCCAGATGCCAATCCCAAACCCTTCATCACTATTTACCATTTTTGGTATTACTAAGTTTGACGAGATACTACGTTAAACATACTCGACACATTTTCAAATGACTTCATCAGTCTCAGTGCAAGAAACTGACTGGCACAAACAGACATACAGTCAAAATATCAGCATGCTACCATTTCCGTGAGCGGTGAAGTGAAACAAGAAAGTGACTTCAAGAGACGGTCGAATGAATGGAATGAACTGCTCTGCGTGGTACTCAAACACATCGATCAGCTGCCAACAAACACAACACGGTGGATTAAAACACACACTCAAAAAACACACAGTGTCATAATCACATAATCACAATGGTGCACGCAGATCACTGAAAGTGGTTTTCAAGACTTTCCAAGAACTTTCTTATGTTCATTTTCCATACGTCTTTTCTGGCATGCTATATCAAGTAAAGATCAAACATATATTTTCATATACACTTACTGAATCCATAACATTCAAAGGAATGAAACAAAGTGTTCAGCATGATACTCAACTACATCAATCAGGCGCCACCAAATACAACAATACAGTCACTGACTAACGATCGATATGTTTCTAACATGTGCACAAAATAATCATCACAATGTCACTTGTATAAACAGAAAGCAGAAAATAACGTCAGCAATACTATTGGCTAAACATGATAAAAATACCAGCATAAGTGAAACAATGACAGTATCAAACATACAATTCCATCAAGTGTCAAATTCTTCAACTCATAATAAAATTTACATTGTTATGCAGCTGTCTATACCACATTACTGGTCTTGCCCGTCCGTCCGTCCGTCTGTCCCAATGTGTACCATACATGGAAATAACATCATGAATAAACACACAGACATATTACATAATAATGAAAATGTTAAAATAAACGAATATTAAAATATATCATATGTAGACACAGCAATGCTTATTATAATCAGCTGTAAAGTCTAACTTACTATTTTAGACAGCAGTTCAATGATATCTGTTCTACGAGACAATAAATGCTGGCCAACTGCACTCAGTGCTGCTTCTGCACACAATGTTCAGCATATGCATCATGTATCCACACTGTGTCTCAAAAAAACCGGACCCCTATTACGTTTTGAAATAACTCCAACTAACTGTGCCTAATAATAATAATGATTAGCTGAGAAAATTGTCAAAAGGTACTCAATATCGTAGTGTGTTATGGGCTTACGATATTTCATAAAATGGGGAAAGATGTGGATGAACTGAAGCAGCGCTTGGTGGAGGTCTGGTCTGGCCTACGGCAGACCGTTGTCGATGACGTAATCGACGAATGGAAAAGACGTCTCCGGGCCTGTGTTTGAGTAAAGGGACAGCACTTTGAACATCTGCTGTACCTTCTAACTATGATGTTGCTAATCAACAGTTCGTTCAACTTCAAACGTTGGCGTTATAACATTTACTGATTTCGTAACTGACGTTGTTGGTTCGTTGGAGTACTGCAGTGCAGTTGCCTCTACTGTTGGTGTCACAGGAAAACCTCAGCTGGTACTCTGTTCTTAAAATTTCTCGCAAAGTAACACATGCTATTAAGTGCTGATTCTCTAATGATTATTTTTGTCAAAATCTATTGCTATTGAACCAGGATTGTTGGAGTTATTGCAAAAGGTAGCAGGGTCCGGTTTTTTTAGACACAGTGTATTACCACGTATAACAGCATATCCATTATTACCATGTTTCTACATACAAAAAATATCACGCACCATAACAAAGCACATTTGCCACATTGGTGAAATTAAAACCTTTATTAATTAAACTGATGCTATGGCAGCACCTAGTGACAAACAAAAAATTGGTTCTAAAACAGGCAGAAGCTCAACCGTTCCAAACAGGCCAATGGCCAAGCTATGCTGTTGGTTATGTACATGTATGTGTGGCCAGCCAAAACAAAGCAGGGTGCACAATGTTGACTCATGCCCACTAATGAACTCGAAGTAACGAAACACTCTGTGTCTCTGCAAACTGGACTACATCACGACTCCAGCAGATATGGACTCAAAGACACAACATAACTTATGTCCTTGAATAAACTCATAGATTGAAACGTAAGTTAATAAGTTATAATAAATTCATCAAATTACAGCCTTTTATTATTGTTTTATTGACGTTTCGGCAACCGCTGCTGCCTTTGTCGAAATGACTGTCCGCCAGGTGACAGTAAGTAGTTATAGATGTGTGAAAGTTGGTAGGACCCCTCATCTCGGTTCATCGACTTGTCTTGTTCTTTTCTAATGTGTATCACTTCCCTGATCGCTTATGTGATGTAAGGGCTTACACACGAAGCACCAGCAAATCCGCAGCAACAGAGCAAAACAAGTCAGCAGTCACAGACCACACCATCTCTCTCAACCATGTCATAGACTCGAACCGTGCCAAGGCAATTGACAGAAAAAGCAACAGAATGCACCGGTGGATCAGGAAAGCAATGCACATTAAATAAGAACGAGACAAGTCGATTAACAGAGACGAAGGGTCCTACCAACTTCCACACATCTATGATTACTTACTGTCTGCCGCAGCTACACCTGGCGGACAGTCGTTCCGATGAAGGCAACAGCAGTTGCCGAAACGTCAACAAAAACAATAATAAAAGGCTGTAATTTGATGAATTTATTATAACTTATTAAATAACATAACACAGTATTCACAAACTGAAACAGAAATTGAGAAGAAGCCACGTAGCATATGACAGTGTATCGTACTGACAATGTGCACACAGACAATACGTACTGGCATTGAGAAACTGCTCAAGACGTTCAAAGACAAGTTTCATAAACGCTGACGCCCTCTCATGCTTGTCCAGTTCAGTCACGCCAAACACTACCAGCTTACGAAGAACTACAATAGACAACAACAGCACAACTAATACATAACTATAACACAACATAATCACATTCATACAATACACAGACATCACCCTCTAAGCCTGCTTATTTCACTGTTCAGCAAGAAGTAGCTCTGCAAATCAGATATAATAGTAAGGTCCAGTATGATCAGTTGGTTGATCTGTCTACTCCCTCAACAAAAACTTGAACAACACAAACTCTATGCAACACTATCTGAACTCTACTAAAAACAGAGACAAAAATTTACCATACAACATGCGGGTGATCTTAAAATGAGCAAGCTTATACATGCATGCAAAATTAAACACAAACTATTAACAATAATGAAAACTTCGTCAACAAACTAACCTTTGAGACAAAAATAAGCACGATCAGAATATGTGACACACATTGTTGCATCCTGCTGCCTTAGACTGTCATTAAATGAAGCATTGTTTGCTTCCCACAGATCAAGCATGTAGCCAAATATGTTCTCTGTCAGCTACAGCACAGAAACATATACACACTACAACATGCTTACATCATTTAACTGAACAGAACAAGAAAAAATGACAAGGAAGCCACAGGCAACAAACTCAGTTGTCTACAATTTTATTTCCTTTATTAATATTACTGAAATGATTTTAGGGTGCCGTTTATGGTGTAACTGCCAGGACAAGAAACACAAAGTGAGCAAAGAAACAAGGTGTGGTGAAAAAAGCAATGTGTAACATGCGGATAAACTGAAATAATGTCTTAGGAGTTTAGCATGTATTCACCATCTAGCAAGTAATGAGAATGAAATACTGTGACACTAGACACTAAAGTGAGACTAAAGTTGTTAACGGCTAACCAGTTAACTGTTGGACCGGTCCTGCCTTCAGGACCGAGCATAAATGTGTCGGTCTAGTTAACCGTAATAATAGACAAGATGAGCCGCGCCAGTACTGTTCTCGACTGCCCGCCCGCAGGACTGCAGGTGTTATCCACTGTGATCATACAGGGTGCAGCAAAAAAAAGTAGCCCCCTAAAGTTTTTTGCCGTTTTCTCAGCAACCGCTTGGAATTTTATCATGGAATTTTACAGGTTCATTTACAGAAACGTTCTACATCTAACTGCTAAGTGAAATATGATTCTGTTGAAAAACTGACGAAATTATAGACTTCTGAATATGACCGCCTACCGATTTTTCAGCATTAAAAATGTTTAAGCTAAAAATGCTATTTAATTTTCAAAAACCGGTTAACACGTTACTGCCGATGACGTCACAGTGACGCTTTGACAAACAGTAATTTATATTGTTTATAAATTATCACTAAATTGTCGTTCTTTTCAAGCAATCGCCGGATGCCCACCGGATTCATCTTCCAGCAGGACAGCGCACCAGCACACACAGCGCGCAGCGCAGGAAACTGACTGCGGGTCAACTGTACAGATCTCATCAGAAAAGACCAATGGCCTCTAAATTCGCCAAATGCAAACTCGGTGAACTATCACGTGTGGTGTGCAATGTTGGAGCTTACCGCAAGCTTAAAACAAAGCCAAAAACAATCGCGGAATTCAAGGAATCGCTTCAGGTTATCTGGAGCAACCTACCACAAGGACCGATCGACAAGACTGTGAAAGACTTCTCAATTTAAGCGACTGAAGGCTTGTGTTAGAGCTTGGAGCTGTCGCTGGACACTTCGAACATTCACAGTGACAATGGAATTTTGACATGTGATCATTTGTTAGCTGTGTTGTTTGACTTGTTTCAACGATGTTATTGAACTGGTGTTGAAGCTTGAACATTTTTTCACGCTGAAAAATCGGTAAGCGGTCATGTTAAAAAATCTATAAATTCGTCATTTTTCAATGGAATCAAATTTTATTTGGCACTTAGCCGTAGAACAATTTAGTAAATAAATTTGTAAATTTTCAGATTAAAATGCTAAACGGTTGCTGAGAAAACAGCAAAAAACTTTAGGGGGCTACTTTTTCTGCTGCACCCTGTATATATTACACTATGCATATTTACATCCATATATATCCTGTCTGTTTTGTCTGCCGTTAAGGCAAATAAATGTGTTCATTAACGTATACCGCAAGTCCAGAAAATGGCAGTAAACTTTTGCCGAATTTGTGCAAAGTAGCCTATAACTGATAAATTTCAAAATTTTTTTCACCAGCACACTCCGCGGAAAATTTGTGATGAAATAAAACTGTCATCAAAGATGCCACCACACCTTAAACGTGTCGCTGGATTACCTCTTTCACTCACGGTGTACAAACACACAGTCGAGTTGTGTTAAACAAACGACCAGTTATTTTCAGAGTTACAGATGACCATGCTAAACCTCAAAAACAATTTTTTGGGACACAGCTGTCTAGCAATAATAACAACAATAACCACAGCAATGAATAAAAGTAATGAATTAACAGAATAATGTAGAATTTTTAATTACACTAACTACCTCGTAAGTACCAAAACAATACAGATTTAAATGAAATCAAACACTGAAGAAAATTGTTGATGTATCAGAATTTAAATGTTATTCAAACGCACGTATAAAAACAACGAGTTCCAATATTTCTCTGACCAGAAAATTTTTCCGAAGCTATATAGTTTAGATTCTTGCAGCTATCATTAAATCAGATATACAGGCTGTATGTTCAGTTATAAAAAAAGTAGACAATTTCTGTTACCTTGGCAGTTATAAATCTATCATCACGGCAGCTGTAAAATGGATGTCAAAGTACGAATTGGAAAAGCACCAGCCGTATTTGATAAAAAGAAAAAGATCTAGAGAAACGACAACTTTAGCCTGACAGTGAAGACAAGGTTATATGAAGCAATAATTTTGTCAACTCTTCTGTGCGGTGCTGATGTATGGCCATTGACAGCAACATTAGCAAAAAAACTGGATGCGGCACATCACAGACGGCAGAGGAGCGTACTGGGCATTCTAGGGCATCTCTTGGAAAGACAGAATAACAAACATTGAGGTCATAACCAGAACCGGACAACAAACCATGGACAACATACTGACAGAAAGACAATTACGCTGGCTTGGACATGTTCTGCATATGGACCATCAGCGCATACCACAGCAAGCACTATACTGGCAGGTACCAGGATATAAAAGAGGACCAGGTCGACCAACAGCGAACTGGAGGAGCACAGTCAACAAAGACCCACAAAAGATGAAGTTCACCTGGGAAGAAGCAGAGGTGGCAGCTCATGACAGACATGGATGGTGTTGGAGTGTAGCCCAATGTGTCCAGTTGGATGCGGGATGAATCAAGGTCAAGGTCAGATGCACTCTATGTATCTAGTGTTGCGACGACAGCAGAGTATGAGTAACTCAACGCAGCCTAACCATCCCTCCGTGGATAAGTGAAATGAGCCAATTAAAAAGTTTTTTAAAAGTTTAAAGCTATGGAGCATCATCTGCCATATGGGATAACTGTGTTAAATACCTGATACCTGACACAGATGAACGTGCCCCACCTTAACCTCAGGCAGACAGGCTGGTACTCGATTTACCTACCCCAGACGGATGGAAGGCTGAGTTGATCTTGATGGTTGGTTATACATGTACACAGATATGGTTTAACTGTCTGCAGACAGTTACCCATCCCATCCAAGTAGTTATCACTTGATAGCATCTCAACCGGAAGTCGATCCCAAGACCTCGTAATCGCAAGTCCAGCGTTGTCAAGCCGCGTTGGTTTTTAGTCAGCTCGTCGGCCGGGGTGTGTTTGTCACTTGTGTGAGAACAGGTCGATGATTTATTTTCGTTTTTTCGCTGTTTGTTCGAGTGTGGTGGCAATTCTTTGTCGACTTATTTCACCTGTCATTGTTTATAACATCTCCGTCTTAGTGTTGCCGCAGTTCGTCTATCAGTGTGTCTGCATATCACTGTGATTCCGTGTCTTCATATTGTTAACTGTACCTGGCTTTACTTACTTGTACTTGTATGTTGATGAGCGGAGAAGCAGATGCTTTAAATGCTCATATCTTGTTGCCAAAGCTTGTCGAGCCTGTTCTTGAAAGCATTGGTGGACGGTGCTTCAATGACATGTTGAGGAAGTTGATTCCAGTCCCTCACGACTCTTTGGCTGAAGAACATTCGACAAATACGATTTGTGTTCCTTGCCTGAGACAGTTTCAGACTGTGCCTTCTTAGGTCATGGCCAGTTTCTGTGAATTGGAAGAATTGAGTTGGATTAATGTTGTCTTTCTTTGTGATTATCTTATACGTTTCGATTAGGTCTCCTCTCAGTCGTCTTTTCTCAAGGGTGGTTAGCTTTAAAACTCTCAGTCTCTCTTCATACAGCCTCTTTCTCAAAGTTCCTACCAATTTTGTTGCTCTCCTTTGGACTCGTTCGAGACACTCGATATCTTTCTTCAGGTACGGCGACCAGACTTGTATACAATATTCGAGGTGAGGTCGTATGTGCGCTTTATACAATAAGTTGAATTCTTCTGAACCAACACTTTTGAAATTCCTTTTTATGAGCCTCATTACTGACATGGCCTTATTTTATGCTTTTATGCACTGGAGACTTGGTTTTAAGCTGTCAACAATGTAGACACCGAGATCTTTTTCTTCTCTGGTGGGGTTTAGCTGGACACTCTTTCCTGAATCTGTCATATTGTAAGTTGTATTTATCTGGTGGCCAATATGCATCACTTTGCACTTCTCAGGATGGAATTTCAACAACCATGTCTGTGACCAGATTATCAGTTTATTCAAATCTTCCTGAAGACTCTCGGAATCACTTTTACTGCTAATTTTAGTCCATATCTTTGCGTCGTCAGCAAACATCATCATGCTATTAATGATCCAGGCAGGTAACTCATTTACAAACAGCAGAAATAATAGAGGCCCTAAGACTGAGCCCTGTGGAACTCCACTTAACACTGTCGCCCAGCTTGATAATTTGCCGTTAACTCTTACTGCCATGCTTTTCCCAGTTAGGTAGTTCTCAATCCAATTTATCATCTTTTCGTCGATTCCATATGCCTGTAATTTCATAATTAATTTCTTATGCGAGACTGAGTCAAATGCCTTTCGAAAGTCGAGGAAAACTACATCTATCCCATGCCCTCCTTCCAAAATCCTTGTCCACGCTTCGAAGGTCTCCAACAGGTTTGTTAAGCATGACCGACCTTTCGTGAATCCGTGTTGACAGTCACTCACAATTCCGGTGGTCTCGAGATACTTAGTGAGCTCAGTTTTTATCATTGCCTCCATGATCTTGCATGGTACTGATGTCAATGATACCGGCCGATAATTACCTGGATCACTTTTCTTCCCTTTCTTGAAGATTGGACTAACCACTGCCAACTTCCAATCCTCTCGTACCTGGCCTGTGTCAAAGGACTGCTGGAATATAATAGATAATGGTAACGAGAGTTCATCAGCACATCTCTGTAATACCATGGGATGGATACTGTCAGGTCCTGGTGACTTGTCTGTTTTCAGACTTAGCAGCATATCCTTTACATGCTTTGCGTGGCTAGGAGTTGGTCTGTAGGCAGCAGTTATACCAATACAGCTTACGTTATGTGATAGTATTCTCTTTACCTGTAGTATGATGTCAGGCATCAGACTATAAGTGATTGCCAATCGGAGGTCGAGCTGTAGACCCATCCCCGCCTCGCTTATGACGTGAGTTGAATAACTGTATTGTTATTGGTTAGCCATGACAAGACAAAGCTATAATGAGATTGTCGTTCAGAGTGAGCTGTTTGATTACAGTTGTTGGTTTGATGCTGACCAGAATGGTCTTGTGTGCATGGTATGTGTAAATACCTAGGCTGTATGGCCGTTTGTATGGCTTCGGTGATGGTGATAGGGTACTTGTGTAGACCCTAAATGTGGAGTTTGATAGATTGGGAGGCCTGCGTGGATCTCTAGAGTGGCGTATCGAGGGGAGGAGACCCCCGTGCGAGCTCCTAAACTCTGCACAGATCATGATATTAAGCCCTTTATATGTGGCTTAATTAGTTATGTGTATATTGCTTACAGTTGTTTGTCGTGTAATATTCGTTCTATTGAGCTATTCGTCAGTTTATATCTGACTATACATAGGTCGATGTGATATCTCTGTTTAAACGGTGAAACTAAACAGTCTGATGCTTTGATTGAGATATTTTTACTAGCAGCTGCGACTGCTTGATTGTTTGACTGTCTATTTGTAATTCTGTTCTAGTTTCGTTTATTGGCACTGCACATACATAATAATAATCACACGCTGTGAATATTCTGACTATTAAATCACATTATCATTTTATTTTCAATTTTGTGTCCAGTACTTAAGCATTAGGCCTAGGTTAACTCTAAATTAAGTTTAGCGGTAAGCCTAGGATCAAACCCGCCAAGACAACCTCCTAACCTCCTAAGCGTCCTAACCGTTACAGCACCAAGCCACTGTCAGGTTCGAACACTTTCATTTTCCAAATAAATTTTTATTAAAACGTATTTACATAAATAACAAAATAATAACAAGATAATCAAGATAAACAAAATCACTCTTCACTGTTCACGTTGTACTTCTCTCTTTCGCTCGGCGACAAACTCTGCCCTATAACAAAAATTTCTCAAACTCGAACTTGACGACGAAAAACACTGACATACCCCCTCCCCAGTCGTCAACTGAGCAACAAGCATATATATGCCATCTATAAACCAAACAAATTGAAACAAAATACAACAG
>Ga0209367_1000276_pt1 | contig 45467 bp, 22 predicted proteins | sample WorMetLIZISLAND2_FD_187412 | JGI IMG/M metagenome (GOLD analysis project Ga0209367, IMG submission 187412) | Marine gutless worms symbiont microbial communities from Max Planck institute for Marine Microbiology, Germany - Olavius geniculatus... ... | reverse complement strand
GTTCCTGGCAGAGCCTTCATGGAAAAACTTCAAACGGCCATATCTCCATAACGGTGCCAGATAGACGCATGCATTAAAGTATAACAAGACAAATGGCAACTAGCGTCGTCGACCATTAGGCCTATTGTAATTTTTTTCTCTCAGTTCCTAAAATCGGGCAATATTTTATGAACTTCGGGGAAACAATTTCCAATAACGACCTCGATGTCAGTTACTATAAGTATGATATTAAACGGGCCTCAAATAGAGGCCGGGTCTTTAATATAAGCCAAAAAGAACGAAAAAGCTCTTTAGAAATACAAAAAACAGATGATGCGCGCGAGGAGTACATGAGATTGGTCACAATCTAATAATATTTTTGTATTACGTATTTAATGATAGAGATAAAAATTCTATTTTGTTTGCTATCCTGTCCTGTTTACTGTTTTGTTTAAATGTGATCGTCGCACTAATGGTTTTCTTAATAAGATGCGTTTATAAGTTTACGTTTTACTTGGGCTATACTTATCTTTTTACTAACTTCGAACGTCAAAATTTGTTCAGTTCTGCTTTAGCTAGATGTGACTCTTAAAACTCGCTATAAAAACACTTTTGGGGTGGCTTTTACCGTTGCTGGATAAAATAAATCAAACTTCCCAGTGCAAGCTACAGAACCAAGCCACTTAGTTTTGTTTGTAAAAAGCGACGATTGACAAAAAATACAAGAAATTTGTGCTACTGCTCACAAAACGCGCAAAAGCCTATAGCAGTTCCTGTTCGCAAATTGTTTTAGTTTATCTCCAGCCATTTCGTCGCAATTCACTCTTGAAGTGTGCGCCGCAGCCGAAGATCGCGAAAATTAATAAAACCCCTAATTTTGGAAGTTCGGGGTCTTTCAATGTCATCGATGTTGACACGACTGAAAAGCTCGTCATTGGGCGGCATGCCCATGCTTGTCTGCAACCGTTTTCACGCATAACTGGTCTACAGCGGTAAAATAACGACTTTTACGCGAGTACCGCTCTTTGACGCTCTCGTGCGCGGGTTTCCTTGAACCTAAAAAATCGAGACTTGAATTTTTGAAATCTACGTTTAATGCTAAAAATTTCATACGCAGGATGTCCTGTTGTATCTCCACTGTTTTCGAGACAATTCGCTCTTAAAGTGTGTCTTTCAGCTCAAAATCGCCCAAAATCCATATAAGCCCTTATTTTAATGTTCAAAGTCATCCAAGATCATTGCTTTTGATGCTAATCAAAAGCCCGTGTACGACTTCCTATTAGTGATTAATAGTAACTTAGGCCTTATCTCTCACCGTTTCTGAGATACAGCGACTTATTGGCTAAAAATCGCAATTTTTTTCTACCCCCTCTCATGTAGTGCCTTCGCTGGGGTTATCCCTTTTGAATTTCTGAACAAGCTTTACAGATCATGAAATTACACCGTGTTTTAAAAAACAGTCAAGATTTTTTTTCTCAGAACTTTGTTACATTTTACCAAATTTGATAATTTTTGGCACAAAGATGGCCAAGACAACAGAGTTATGTAAAGTAAACTTATTTTTCACCTTACTTAATTTATGTCAACGCACTATCTTGTGAAACACAGATGCACCAAATTGTTACATTTCGCGGTGATTATTTTGTATCCAATTGCTCACTTTTGCATTATCAATTCAACAGAGGGCGCCACGTGATTTATTAATTTTGTGGTATTAAATGTTTTAAGATAAAAAATACCAGACAACAAGATAGCTGACTGTTGAGCTTAAAACACGTCTAATCCATGAGTGAATGCAGTTTGATCAGTCAACCTCTGGCGTTGCATTTAGGCCATCTTGTCCGTGTATGCTGGGTACACTTTGGGCATAAACTCTGATAATTTGAAAGCGAGTTGTTATGGAAACTTGCAATTCTGCCAAATAATGTACATTTCACTTATTGTGTGCTTAGTTAAGTGGTTGCAACGTTTACTGGAGACAACAGCTCAGCATTATGCAAAATTGAAGCATCTGTGTTTCACACGGTAGTGCGTTCACATAAATAGGGTGAAATGTAAAATGAGCCCATCTTACATAATTCTATCGTCTTGGCCAACTCACTGCCAAAAATTATCAAAATCGGTGAAAATTTGACATAGTTATGACAAGAACAATTTTGACTGTTTTTGTCAGGCAGCTGACGCTGAAGATTTGGTGATCCTAGCTTGCACCGTTTTAGACTGATCCACCCATGTGACAAGCAGACAGACAGAGGACAGACGGACAGAATTGCGATGGCTAAGACGCGCTCAGCAGTACCTGCTTTCGCGCGTAAAAATAAAATTTGGCTTCGATACCATTTGTGCGGACACTCATTCACTTGTTTGTGCCATGTGCTGTTGACAGTGCGTTCTTTTCAGTTTTTGACAGATTCCAATGAATTTCGTGTACGACTAAGTTCTGCGACGCTGAACGTTGACTGAAAATGCATGGAGTCATTCAAGTGAAGTCATTGTGCAGCGCAGAGTGTGCGACGTCATGAAGGCTGCAATAGAACAAAATATTGGACTACAGATGCATGACAGATCTCATAAAACGACACACCGTTGTTATCTTCTGAGCCTTCGATTGTACTGTCTGTCAAGCTGTCTACTATCCAGCGATTGTCTCGACTGTTTGTTGGTAAAATGCTCCGACATTGCGAAGTACAGAAACCAATGTGTTTAAGTATACGATAGATCACAGAATTCGTTGGGTGTTAATTTCACTTTCCAGTTTTTATAGATGTTTTGAGGAGGCGTTGTTATTCAAGCGTTGCATTTATTTGTTTTTACAGTTTTATGTAACAATTTCCTAGTTTGCAGCGTCAGTGTGAACACTAAATTTACCGGCTACTTGTGAAGTTAAGGCCTACTTTCAGTTTCACTGGTCACTCGGTCTCAATCGTAGATAATAGCATTTCAGCAGCAGAACAGCAGAATACTGCAGTTAGTGGGCTTAATGCTAAAGCAGCAGTAAAGCACATTGCAATTCATGTGAGGTTATAGAAGCAGCAGAAGTGATAGAAAAAAGTGGGATAAAACAGAGAGGGTCTATTGAAAAATATATTTAGGTGTATCTGAAAAAAATGGTTTTATAGTTGCCCGATGCATACAGACTGTTCCAGGTGACAGATGCAGTTTATGCAGCTGCTTATGTGATACAGCGACAGTAAGTGGTTGTAACAAACAGCTGAATTTGTCATTGCTGGTAGATGAAGTTTTGAAGATGACAGTTGTTTACCAGAGTGCTTGACCGCCAGAACAGCCGCATTGAAGGACCGACCGACAATCGAAAAAAGTCGAGATCATAATAGCGCGGGATTGCTGGCGACTTGCAGATTATGGACGTTGGCGACTGGCCACTTCAAAGACGCAAGTGCGCTGCAGTAGCCCCTTGGGCACCGCTGCGTCGCATGCTGCCGACACCGGTGAACAGTGACATCGCGCTAGCACTGCACTCGCTGAAGATGTCCGGTCTATGTGCAGCCAACGTGTCGGTTTATATGCTCCTATAGGTCTACTTCTGGGTGACCGTTAGGCCTACTAACTGCCCAGAGAGGCATTGTGTCTTTCCATTTACACTTTCTGAGATCACTCCACCAGTTTTTCACTTGGCGCCACTACAGCTAGTGAACAATAAAAATAAAACACTGTCGCGCAATTCCTTTGAGTTTCATGTTTCTTGTAAAACAAGTATTGTAATAGTCGTACTAGGTTTATATACGTGGCAGACGAAATATGGCTAAAACAGTGACATCAGCATGTTCATGACTTTTGATCAAAAATAGAATTATTCACTCAGTTATTGTTAGTCATTCATACTTTTGGCCTACATGCAAGTCGGGTATATACAGATGCCCTGTTGATTTCGTAAAACACTGAAATGGTGCAAATGTTTCGGTCACCTCTTGCATTTGTGAGATAAACGAATGACGAAGACGCATTTACTGTCTGCTGACTGCAGTGTCGTGACGTGGAGCAGTCCAGCCCAGCACTGGCAGAGCGCCTTTAATTGACTTCCACGCCGCCTCTCCGCCAGCTCGCCCGGATGCATTAGGACTGGCGTGTGTCCTGACAATGAGCTCGCATTACTTGCACGGCGAAATCGTTCGTTCGTTCGTTCGTTCGTTTTGTCGCTTCTCCGACTTCTTACGTGACTGACGACGACGACGACGACGACGACGACAGTGGACCGACCGATCCATTCCACCACGCAGCCTGCATGAGACCGAGCAGAGAGACCGAGCGAGCGAGCGAGCGCTGAAGTGGACAGAAGCGATCTAAATCGCATTCGTCTTGTGTCGGCGGCGTGTGTCGACCTTCAGTCGTCGCACCGCCGTCCGCTGTGTCCGTCCGTGCGGTGAAATATCGCTGCTGCACTGCTATCAGCTGTGTCGCTCCGTGCTGATGACAGAAGTTTTCACGCCACGCCGCAATCATAATCTAGGTCTTATTGACGAACGATCGACGCCAGAACGATAGCTTCTCTGTCACGAACGTCACGCGTGCTGCAAAGTGTTACAGTATTACATTGTAAAACCACTACTAATGAGTGTCGTATGTGCAAGCTGAGCTATTGTTTTGGAGAAATGTTACAATTCATATTATATTACTTTACTTTAATATACATCGTATATCAATAATAATTTTTATATGTTATGAATTTCTTACACGAAGACCTGCAATTTCTCTGAGAGCAAAATGATCTTGAAAATAATGTATCAACTGAGTGATTAACTCCGAATCTGGTACACTATAGTTTTGCGAGTTCTCTTATTAATTATTACGTAATAAATTGTTTACAAAATAATGGAGTAATGAATTTTCTTTAAAAATTGGTTCAATCTTGCGGGCAAAAATCACAAAAGGTGATATTATTCAGCAGCACATTGACACACAGTTAGTGTGATGCGGGCAATATCACCTTTTGTGATTTTTGCTGTTTTCGATGTGCGAGTTCTTTAGTATTGCCGTTAACAAGTGTATAATCTGATGTTTTGTGCATTTATTGTTAATATGCAGTGGGCCATTCTCCGTCGTTTCGCCGCTGTAATATGAGCACTGTTAATCAGCAATTAGTATTTTGCGCACGTCGCACGGCTGTTATGTGTAATGTTTGTGATGGCGGCAGAGGCCGCTGCTGCAGCGGCAGCTATAGCTCAATATTCATAGCACTCGTGGCACTAACTGCTCGCGTTGAACTTCCGTGCGCCGAGTCCAGCACGATGAGACCTGGTACGGACTACGGGAGCTCGATAAATTTGACGAAGATAGGCAGGTGTTCATGCGAATTGCTTGCGCACTAGGAAATTAGACAGGCGCGCCACTGGTTCAGTTTTACGCACGGATATTCGAACGAGCCGTGAAAGCTTCACTTTGCCTCCGCCCATAACTTTGCTAAATTACAGCGGCGTTAGGTGAAATTTTGCCTACAACGTAAGCAGTCAATCGCATAAATGCACGTGGGCCTATACAATTTTTGTTGTGCATGCATGCATGCAAAATGCGCTTTTATTCTATACGCAATCGCTTGAGTTGAGGCTATTGCTGACTTTCAACAGACCATAATAATGATAAACCTGCTGCGATATTTGTTTCACTTCTTCGTTTTTTTCCCGTCGACGTTGTTACTGCATTGAAAACACCAGACAGATCGAGGTATCTGTCGTCTGTTGAATAACGACGAATCGGGTTTGTTGGTGACGTTGGAAGGCTGCAAATAGACGCGAATGGTATCGATTCGCGGCTAAATATGCGCCGGATAAAATCATTGAATCTGTGCGACGTCAAGACGTCAGTCGGTCAGCAGCAGTAGCAGCGGCGACCGTCGACAGATGAGCGACAAGTCGCTGTCAGGCCGCCCGCCCGTCGTCACTTTGACGCTGCAGGAACCGATCCGCGGAGACGACCGACCGACGACCGACATCCTAGCCGCCGACTTGTACGGCCCGCCACCGGCGCATCCTATTAAATCGATGAGTCGCCGACTGACCCGACGCCATGTCGGCTGGTTAGCCAAGCCGCCGTCCGTCCTTCGGTGGTCCGTCTAAATAGATTGACCTCATTCAACGTACGGCGACACGACGAAGACGCTCGGGTTCTTCCTGGTATACTGACGATTTCTACACTCTTCCGTGACTGCAGTGTTACGTTCTGTGTACTACATGGACGCATTTACCTGTGTAAGGTAGCAGGTAACATTATGTGATCCCATATGGCAGGTGACGCTCCGCAGCTGTGAGATGGGTTTTCTATAAAGAGTTTAACCATTTAGCCAAACCAACCGGAGAAACGGGTGAAACGGTGTGTTCGTGGTCACCGTGAGTGACTGGCTTTACACAGAACGATCGATTGCTCTTGAGGCAGTCCGCCGATGATTGATGACCGATTGACATATAACAACAAAAAACAGCAGTATTTTATTAGAGCTAAATCTACCACGACGCTTATTGGCTAGCGTAAAAATTATTCGACCAGTCACGATTCACTGTTATACCTTTTTCAGCAGTGGCTGTACCGACTTCCGCCGCCGTGCACACGTGCCATGGTCACTGGGTGGTCAGCACGGTGGCGTTGGACTTACGATCGCGAGGTCGTGGGTTCGACTCCCGGTCCGGTCGCTATCAAGTGGTTGGTACTTGGATGTGTGGCTGTCTGCGGAAGGAGAACCATATCGGTATATAACCAATACAAAAGTCAACTCAGCCTTTCATCCCTCCGGGGGTAGTAGATCGAGTACCTGTTTGTCTAGCTGGCTGGAGTCATGGCGGGGCGCATTTACCTGTGTAAGGTTGCAGGTAACATTGTGTGATCCCATATGGCAGGTGACGCTCCGCAGCTGTGAGATGGGTTAGCCATTTAGCCAAACCAACCGGAGTATTAACGGCGGCGTAATAAGATACAGAAACCGTCATACAATCGCGCTCCGTCGGGTCGTCGATTGCTTCGTTCAATCAGTCCCGTCTCCTCGGATCTACATACATAGAGACTGACAGACACCTTACCCGGCGACCGGAAATCGATTGTTGCTGACGGAGCATGCGCACGACGCGCATGACCAAGTGCCGACACTGGCCGGCCGCTGCGACAAGTTCGACAAGACGTCGTCCATTTGACCAAGTGCGACAAACGCTGCAGCACGATGCTCGCGCAGAGCAAAAGTGCATTAGTTGGCGCCGGCAGATACCTACGATGACCGATGATGGGTCTGCTGAGTAGTTCGTGGTTGTGCAGCATTAGTTGCTGGTTCGTCCGCCCACACAGGCGCCGAGTAACAAGATCAGAACCTGATTTTTCTGCGCATAACACGCCAGCTGCGTTGAGTGCATGGCGCGTAGGCCTACTGTCGCTTCTCTGTAAGTCGAGCTTTTCAGCGCGTGACGTCACTCTCGACACTCCTCACATAAGTCTCTATCGTGACATTTTATTAATCCTCACTGCAGTGCACTTACACAGCTTGAACACCTGTATGTGCATATGATTCACGTTATTCCGGGTCTCGCGTAAAAAGAATTTTCACTAGGCGGCGCCAGTGGTTAAATTGACAATGTGTTGCAGGAGCTCAGATTCAGAAAGAGATGCCGCAGACGTCGTATCAACGGGATGGGGTGGGAAAAGATTACCCGTTTCATGTCAGTAAGTACTCCGCCAGGGAGCGCCGTGAGCTTCGAGTGCGGAGCCTAAAGCGAAAATTAACTTGACACATTTTAATTCTCACATATCGCTTTTGATGGAAGACAAATCTGCCTGATCGTGAAGAAGTCGTATCAGACGACTGTTCGTTAGTCATCATCATCATCATCGTCGACAACCGTGGGCTCAACACCCGTTGGTGTCTGACGCTATTGTTACTATCGCTGCCCACCGCTGCCTATCTAAGGCAGCGTGGCTTAACTCCTGCAGGGTTGCCCCACACCACTGCTCAATGTCATCTGACCATTCTCGGTGAGGTCGTCCTCTTTTGTTTGAACCATCCATCATTCCAAACACCAGGGTCTTTATCTTTCTGCTGTCGTCGTTCGTTAGTCACTGTACGATATCGGAGGAACAATAGCACAATCACCGCCCTACTCAGCGGATGTCATGTTTCAGGCTTGATCGATCGATCCGTCCACAGAGAGTTAATTTTACGGTCACGTCTAACACAGCAGCACCTGGTTATATAACACCTGGATTTGTCCTGCATTGTAGGTTTACATGTATACGGCGAGTCAAAAACTGACCGTCAGATTTCTGTTATAGCTGTACAAAATTTGGATCGATTCTTTCGCTATGACACGCCATTTAGAAAATGTGCCGTGCAGCTTCCACTACCAAGTCAACAACGTCCGAAATTACCTAGGAAAATACAAATCTCGAAAACGCTATGGCCGCTGAGTAATTGATGGCAGTCAACTAGTCATTCCTGTTCATATCAATCACTTTCGTGGTTGAAACGTCTACTTTTCGCCAAAGCAGGCTAATCTGGTGACTTATTTTTAGCCGACCGTACTTACGTAACGGTCGAGGTATTGACATGATTGTCGTCCGGCCGTCTGTTTGTCTGTCCGTCTGTAACGGATGTATTGTGGCTAAGTTTAGGTTGTAGGAGAAAACTTTTTGCACGAATAATTAATCACGTGTGTGAAACTTGGACATGCAAAATTTCAGCGATTTACTGCAAGGGGAACTTTTTTTCAAATTGGGAATTAAATGAAGGGGGTGGGTAAGAAATTCAATGAAAAACCGGCCGTATCTCGGAACGGTGAGAGATAGGGCTAAGGTTACTATTAATCACTAACAAGAAGTGGCATACGCCCTTTCAAATTACATGAGAATCATTGACCTTTGATGATCTTGAAGGGTCTTATTGCACTATGGTATGCTAATCGTGCGGTATTGTAGCTAAACGGTAAGTCGTAAGGGGTCTGCGATTGTGCCATCGGTTAGGGCGCTGGCGTTTTCTTTCAAGCTGTCAATTGCAACTATGTTTCCGTCTGCAGCGGTTTGGCCGCAATTTTTAATAGAAAGTTTCAAGCTATAGGCCTAAGTGGCAGTATCTCGGAAACGTTGAGAGATAGGACCAAGGTTATTATTAATCACCAATAGGAAGTGACATACGCCCTGTCAGACGAAATGAAAATCATTGACCTCGAATGACCTTGAAAATTAGTATTGCAACAGAAACTGTATATGTTGTATCGTGTCCTTTCTAGCAAAGCGGTTTTATTGTAAAAAAAATTTGCAAAACCTGCGTACAATATTTCTGTTGGTTATTTAGACTGTAGCTGTTTAGCCTATATCGCCTGGCGTGACGACCGCGTGTCACCGCAAGCGACATGTGTTATACTAGCGTTAATAATTGTAGCTGTCAAGACTAGCGATTCGTTAACATAGCGTGCATGGAACTGTGTCATCTCTAAGAAATCGCTTTCTCTCCGTGATTGGAAGTCGGACGCTGGGCTTCGGACGTAGGCGGCTACGGTCGGCTTTTTCTAGCGACAGCTGGTCTTCTTGTTGGTTTCACAATTTAGTGTTTCAGATTTGGTGGAATTTTTAATAACTACATTATTGTAATTTCTGGGAAATGTACCACTAAAATGTGTTAAAAGTTGGTCAATATTTGGTAAAGTCATGACAAAAACTCGATTGTTGTCGGCTATTTGAGTCACGGTGTATATATATACGTAATGTTGTCGGGTATTCGCCACACCACACAGTCGCAGTCTGTTCCAGCCACTCTACACGATGACGTTTAACCCACTTCCCAGTTTCAATTATATCGCTCTCGCTAGACGGTTGGGCGCTATTCTCGTGATTTAATTCCACAGATAAGCAATAACGTCGTTCCATTCCGCAGTCGGTCAATTGCTGCCCTGTGCTAAATCTGGCCAGCCTGACGGGCGCCCAGCAACCAGTTTAATCAATGAGAACAATACTTCATGCTCTAAAAACTTTAGGGTTTATAAAACTGTGTAAGACGACGAAAGCAGTTAAATCGTTTTGGGACTGAATTGTTACGTGTTAAATTCCATGAGTGGCACAGGCCGTTATAAGACTACGTGAAAGAGCGTACAGAGCGGCTTCTGAACTAAAATGAAACAAAACGAAACTAGAAAGCAGTCATGGCCCGCAGGTACCTCCGCCAAAGCAATGTTATTCGCCAGATGGCGTCATCATATTCACTTTGCCAGCGGTTCCCTTATGCCCCCTTTAACGCAATGGTAACGAAAATTTCAAAGTGATCCAGAATCCAGGATTCTTTTCGGATCACTTTCAAAATTGAATCACTAGTAGTTTGTGCCATGCCCGACATACCCTCAAAATTTTAGAAAGATCCGTCCATAACTTTTTGAGTTATCTTGCTAACAGACAAACAGACAGACAAACAAAGTTTGGCAAAAACATTACCTCCTTGGCGGAGGTAATAAACTTAACTAAAAGTCGCAGCGCGCGGCTTTCATTTCAGTTCAATTCAGTTCAGTTCTGTCTCTTTGTACGCTCCTTGATAGCCAAGCGAACAGATTGACAAAATGCAAAATGCGAGACGCATAGTGTGTGCTGTGATCAAAAGTGACGCTTTGCGTTGAGCATGTCGTGTTGCCGCGACGTTTGACCCCAATTTCCGGACATCGCACGACGTCGGTTGGTGAAACACGCGCTGTACGTGCAGGACTATTGAACAGTGTGATACGGCGTCGAGCGTAATCGATAAGTGAAATCTCCGTCGAATAAAACAGTTACACGTATGCTGATGTTATCGGGGCAGCCAGAGCATCGCGTTGAGCGTACTTCTGTGCACAGATAGAGGAAAACTCATTTGCTGTCGACGGAAACACGCAGTTGGCAGATACTAAAAATATACAGTAGGGCTAACTGCTCGTTTCGATTTCGTAGGCCTACTTCAAATTTTTAATGTTCGAAACTTCCAATGCTACAGAAAGAATTTTTGCCGTGGCATTCTGCAGTACTTAAATGCTCTGAATTTGGTATTTGAATAATTAGTAAGTATTTGGGTATTTAAGTAGTATTTAAATGTGTTTAAAGTTCATAGTACTTGCATATTATTTGAATACTTTTGTCAAGTATACAGTACTTGTCACAACATTTCTACTTACGCGAGGTTGCATTGTGCAGATGTTTTAATGCGCGCTGTTGCAATAAATTTCATTCTTGTCATACTAATTGCGTCAAATAATATGTGTCTATGAACGTCGTGGCAGTGTCACTGAGGTTGTCCATAAATGACGTCACGCGATTTTAAGGAAAAATTTACCCCCTTTCCCTTTCGTCACATTCGTCACACTTCCCTGGACCCCCCTCTTCATATATGACTTCACAAACGTCTAACCCCCGGCAGCCTGTAATGTAGAATAAAGAGATGACTTTCAGCATATCCTAATTTTAATATAATTATAAAATTATATTCGTTATCAAAATTGTTAACTGTCAATTTAATGCATAAAATTGTGTGAAATTAAGCACCTTGTTTCTAAATGTTCCTCGTCCTGACACATACGGCAAGTTGGCAACATGAATTTGGCTGCCTATTGTGCCTTTCCACAGATGTGACGTGTGTGACGTCACACTGATTTAACCCCCTCCCCTACGTCACACGTCGTCACAATAATGTAAACCCCCTACCCCTCGGAGCGTGACGTCATTTATGGACGACTCCACTAACATGCTGGTTGAACCTGGTCTTACTTATTTCGCTTATACAGTCAGACGAGGCCTGTGCACCACAATGCTGATTTGATATTTCTGACATTGTGTCATTGACATTACATTGTGATCACGTTCCTTTACTTTGTATCCTCTGTAAGCTTAATATCAGATGGTTTTCTTGTTTTGTTTGTTGTTTTTTTCTGTTATTTTATGTGAGCCACGTACGTTGCCTGAAATAAAACGATATTGATTGAAAATTTACTGTCATCATTTTGTATTACGAATACAAAATCTACATGCTGGGTGGCGTGCCTCTGGTGACGTAGTATACTAGGTATATTCATCTTTGTTTCATGAAGTCTCGTCGTGTTGTCGTTGTACGTGAGCAATCGATGCCAGAGTCTCATTGTCTCTCGTTTTTTTCAGCCAGGCTGCTGCAGCTGCTGTCCATGCCACAGTTCCGGCGCCTGGTGGAGGGAGGTTTTGCTACTGTTCGTTCTGCATATCCCTGGAGATTAACGTAATGGATTACTTCGCAGATGCGCTATTTTCCCGACGGCAGCTAAGAAACTGCGACCGTTTGAAGTGCCGAGAAGCTTCAGCTGAGCAGAAATTGTTGGTATTCCTACGTTTCTGCTGATGTGTTGGCGAGATGCGAAAGCCTAAGCATTCACGGTCAGTGTGCGAGTCTTGGTCAAACGACCGCGAAAAACATGCCGCCGGGACGTGTCGTTTTATAGATGTACAGCACCACGCAGTGTGCAGTTGTCTTTTATTCTTGCAGCTGCAGCCGCGCGATAAAAAACGTATTCGGCTTTTATTGGCACTTCTCGGGAATTACTCTCATCGAGTGAGATTCGGCATATATCTTTCACAGCTTACTCTCCGACAGGCACTTAAGTTACTTCTCATACGACGTATGCCGCTAATAAAATATTTCAACCTACTTTAACGACGTAATTACATCACTCAATACAAATGCAAAGTGCGACACAAGTAAAAAAAGGATAATGGACGCCATATTTTAAAGCAAGAAAACAGCGCTGTACAATCAACGCAATGACAGTTTAAACTAAGTTTCGTTATAAGCCATACATGTTTGAAGCAGTCATTTTGTTTATGAGTGCACTGAGTGCAAACCTTCAGATGACATTACTTCTTTGTTAAGTGTGTCTATGATTTTACAGATTTACGTTTAAACGCCATTTTAATCATGCCTTTTTATTAGATATTTGATAATTGATGTCATAATGATGGCGCAGTTTGCTCGAACATTTCGTAAATGAAAAAGTCGATCAAAACGTTTAATTACTTACTGCCTCTTAGCAAGTTCTCCTGCAAGTTGTGAGTTGTGACTACGCACTCTCGAAAAACAGCATCTGAAATCTTTATTTCAGGCGCAGTCTGCAGTTTGCGAGTATTTTGTCTTTCAGTTCATACGAAATGTTTTTAGCCGTAAACAAAAAAGAACTCACACCTTAACATAATTTACTTTTCTAGACTACAGCTACAACCTAACTATATTTAGCGACAGTAACCGCAGTTTGTAATGACGCACTATATACTCCAGCTTTTCTATTTTATAGTCAGTAATGTTAGTTTTTGACCTTGGCATTAAAGGTTGATTTTAGCCACAACTTTAAGGCCAAAATCTTGGCGCTCTGCTCAGTAGACTGTATAGGATGTCTACAAAATTCGCCTTCTATCTCAGTCGAGCAAATTCAACATGTGTTAAGGTTCACTTTTTTAAACGAAATGAAATTGTGCAAATGTGCACCTAACGTAAAACAGAAAGGGCTCATGACGGTACTTTGTCATTTATCTTCAGCCTTTCCATTGTGGGTTGGTCTTGGCCTTGACCTTCACTGTACGACTGTTTTGGCGTTGTTAACATCACCGTCTATAGCTTTGCTGATGTTCGTCGTCGAGCAAAGCGCAAGCTACAAAGATTGCCATGCGGCGTCTGCGACTGCGCAAGTCTCTACTCTACTCTGTCGTCTCGGCAGCGATTCAACTCACGAAACGTGGCGTGGTGCTGGCTTGTCGCTGAGTTCGACGACGACAAAGACGGACGACGTCGGCAACTCACGACAGACGCCCACTGACCACTGCTGGCATGCACCGTGGCACGTCGTCGTCGCGTCAGTCGGTCCAACGCACACTCGCCCCTAACGCGTCCATGCGACGACGTTATGATGATGCAGACAGTTGCTGTCTCCGTGACGTTCTGGTCAGGAATAGCGTAAAGGGGATGTCAGACGAACGACAAAATCGGCCGATTTTATCTGCCGACAAAATCGCCCGACAAAAATCTGTCGTGTGTCATACAAAAATCGCCCGATTTTGTCGTCCAAGATAGAGCATGTTTTAATTATCTTCGACGATTTTGTCGGCCAACTTTGTGTATATCGAACAACAAATTTTGTTTATGTTGCCATGGTGATTGTTTACAACGAAAGATAAATATTTATTTTTAGTTATTTATTGTGTTTGTTATTATTTTCGTTCATTAGATGCAGAAAAAAATGATGCAAGTATTATTTTGTGATCTGCATTCGGCTGTTGTGCTAGCTGATATCGTACGAAGTAGCAGACGAAAATATCGGCCGTGTGTTATGGTTCACTGATTTTGTCGGCCGATTTTGTCGGGCAACTAAACCACGCCCACAAAAGTCGGCCGACTTTGTCGTTCGTCTGACATCGCCTTAAGCGAATTAACACACTGCGCAAGCCGATAGGCGCCCTGGCTCGCGACTGTTAGCGACAGCTGTCCTGCGGACTGTTCTTGTCCGTTAATTGACCCGCGCATCCAAATTAATCGCTAAGGTTTAGGATTCGGGTTAGCGTTAGCGTTAACAAAAATAATTCGGGTGCGAATGAATTAACGGACAAGTACCTTTCACGAGTACCCTGCGAACAGAGAGACTCATGCACGCAGATTGAGTCAGATACAGAGTTTACAGACACAATGTCTGACAATAAGGGTAACTTATACCTTGCAGCGTCGCGAGCCAATACATGCCAAATAACGCATGAGGCAGGTGACGCTCCGTAGCTCTGAGATGGGTGTCCCATTGAGGGCTATGTCACCACCTTTAACCTTTAACCGCACACGCTGCCCAGCCACACGTCACAGTGCGGGTGTCAACATGGGCACCAGTGCCTCACACCAGGCGTGATGTCAGACTTGGCGCATGTGACGATCATTTTGTCCGCGCGTCTGACCTTCTAAAGAGCGACGGCGTCGGTTTGTCTTCCTGCCTCAGTACCGTCCATGGCTCTCAGCTAGATAACGTTTATCTCGTCAGCTCGTGAAAGCTCTTGTTCTAATTTTGCCGTGAAGTCTGTCGTCGCTAGGGGCTGCTGCAGCAAAACGATCCGCTTGAGAAGACGCGAGTCTGTGTTCCTATGATTGACGTATCAGCGCAGATCACACAAGCCGCGCGTTGTTGATTGCATTTCTCAGACGACTGCGAACTGTTAGCGTGTCAGTCCCTGACGCATTCTATACAGAGTGCGTAATGTGCGTACGCATTCTGTCGTCGGGGAAATACATGAGGGTTTTGGTATTTTCATTTTTTAATGGCGTATGTGTTCGTTTGTGAAATAAGTCAAGCACAAACAAGTACAAAACATAAGCCACATGAACGTGAGACGCCTAGCGACTAGGAACTGCAATAACTCCGACACATCATCAAAGCAAAAAAGGAATGCTCACGTGGGAACGCGTCGCTGTCGAAAGTTCTTGTCTGTACATGTACACTGGACACTCCAAAGCGGCATTCACACTCTACGCGCGTACTACGCGCGGTATACGCGTACGCTGTCCGCTTAAATCAAACTCGATTCGGGCGGATCCGCCGAGCTGAGTGGACTGCGGACAACCTGCGTGTCTGCCGCTCCGTGTCCGTCCCTGCGTAGCATTCACACTACGCGCGTAGTACGTGCGGACTCCGCGCGTATGTGAAGGCGTCACGGCCGCCAACTACGGAGCACCCCGGCAGGCGTTATCAGACTTTCATCGTTGCGGCGCGGCACGCGGGTAGTTTGAACGTTTATCGAATTCTGAAGTTGATCAACTTTTCTTCTACTTTTTTAAACTGGCCGATTTCGTTGAGCCGTATACAAATACACTGACAGACGGCTGTAACTGCCATATAGCATACTTATGTCATAAACTCATAATAAGTAATCCATACTGTAGAACTCAAGTATACATGTATGCATGTACAATACACCACTCGTCCTGCGGAAAAATAGACAACCGTGTTTATTACAGCATAAAAATATAGGTATTTTGCTACATATTTGTGGACATATGTGTACATTTTAATCAAAAACAGAATTTGCGGAACGTTTTTTGCAGTGGCATCCTGGTCCACTTTTTCGACCGAATTTCGGCGACTGGCAACGAAGCCAAGTGCGGCGGCTCAAGGATGGGTGTACTCATTCCACCAGCGCCGTCGCCGAAGCTTTTCAATTTCGTCGAAAATTAGCAAGAGTGGAACCGGCGTGCAGTATCTGTGGGCAGGCAATGGTTACGTCGATGAAGCCGTGGTGCTGGAATGAACCTCGAGGGAGCTAATGAGTGATCATCTCGCCTCACTGACTGGCGGCGTCCTCATCCTGCGCCGTCGGCCGTAAACAGCGATTTGACGGACGACCGCTGGACGGCAAAGGACGTCGTCGTCGTCGTTGAAAACACGACAGCATCAGCAGTGACGAGCGCGGCGCTTCGATCAGCTCCCAGCAGCTCTTCCCACTTCTCCCCCCCTCTCTCTCTCTGGCCGTAGATTATCGGTCGTCGGTCGGTCGCCGGCAGTTGTCAGCAGCTGGCGCGTCATGAGCCAGCACATTTCGACCGTGATAGCGCAGGAGGAGGCCGGACAATAACGATATACAATGTTTACCGATCGAACGGCGAACGGTTGACGTGATCGAAGCCGGCGCGGCGCGGTAATTGAAGGTCGTAGTCCGGTCGCTAAATAAATTTCGGTCGACAATGCGGACGGCGAGACGCCAGATCGACCAGGACAATGTCGACTGCAGCTCTGTATTCTGTCGTGCCCACGCGTGTCCCGGCTGTGGCGTGCGTGCTGAACTCACTCGGAATATGCGAGGGTAAAACGCGCGCTCGCTTGCTCGCAGCAGCTCCCAGCGGTTGCTGATTTACGCCGGCTAATTTGACGACGGTACTACGACAACGTCGCCCAAGCGCACGCGCCAGCCGCCGCTTTCAGTGTTCTTCTACTGCCGGATTGTCAACGAGATGTGTTTTTTTATTGTGTTATGTTGTTTTGGTTTGGTTTTTTTGCCCCCGACGGATGTTTAACTAATCCGGAAAACAATTGTTAAAAATCTCGGCAAATCTAACAAGGACTGAAGTAATTTAGGAAAAGGCGAAATCACTCATTTCCCGTTTGTATTCGCCAGCACAGTACTGTAAATTGCATGTTTTGGTTGGGGCTTCGATCCCAAATTTACCCTCATTTGGCACTTGAATGTGTCACTGGACCCCACAGGTGTACTTGCAAAATGACATCGGAATCCGTCGAACGGTTTAAGCTAGGTGCACGATTGTGATAGACGACAGACGAGAGACAGACGACAGACCACGCTACGGAAAAATGTGTAGGAATAAGCGGAATCGCTTGCGCTGAAAGAACGATTCAATCCGAGGACGGAATAGTGTAAAGGCACTAGGTTGTTTTAGTCGGTCGAATCCAGTATGTCAGTACTTTGAGTTTGAGCACCAATTGTCAACAAAAAAATGACTAAGTGTGATTTGTAATGTTTAGACCCTAAACGTCATATTTTTTCGTTGTCCAACATTTTATATATTTTAGTTTCCGTTTCTATTTTTTTCGTTTCGTTTTCATTTTTTTGACATTTTTTGTGTTTTCGTTTTTGTCAGTGAGACGTTTACTTCTTCGTTATTACTTCGATTTTCGTTTTCATTAACTGGAAAAATACTGCTGCCGGCTTTTGCCTCAGTAGTCATCTGCAATTTCTACCGTTTCTCTCGAGTGTTCAAATGCGCGATTGCTGGTGACATTTGTACGCTGAACAATGCTTCGACCACGCAATCACATTAAATGTCGTGCGGAGCTGTTTTGTGTGAAAATTAGCAAGAAACCAGAGAGTAAAACTTACTCGCTAAATTTAAAGGTCCGAATATAGCTGTTAATGAGCGAACCCATCTCAGAGCTACGGAGCGTCACTTGTCATATGGGATCACACAGTGTTACCTGCCACCCGACAGAGGTGAACGCGCCCTCCTTAACCCCAGCCAGATAGGCCGGTACTCGATTTACCTACCCCGGAGGGATGGAAGGCTGAGTTGACCTAAGCGGTTGGTTACATTCCGAGATGGCTAAACTGCCCACAGGCAGTCACCCATCGCAGTATTAACCGGGCCCGGCGTACAGTAACTTCGCTGATCGGATCAGACGCGTTACCACTACACCACGCCTACCGCTAGAGCGCATACCTTTGCCGAGAATAATTGTCGTGATTTATTTTCGACTGTTTGCGAAAATCATAAAAGTATAAAGAAAGATTTTTCTAAAACATTTGTATCCGAATTTTTTTTATGACGATTTAAGCAGTAGCCTAATCGCTGCAGACCTGTCTGCAGCATTGACGGCCACATACATGTACCGCGATCTGCTAAACGTGGTTAGCTAAAGGTTTCCCGATTCAGAATGTCAACGTATGGAAGACATGCGTTTGGACATAATGCCGGTGCATCCATTCGCATCCAACACACTGTTTAGACGCTGTCTAAAACATATTTGCATTCTTACTAACACACTGAGCGCGTTCGAGGTTTTTCACTACAGAAAAACTTTGATTGTGTAGGTTTGATTTTTAGATAATGTGTTCGTGTTTTTATGGTAGTTTTTATAGTCTCTGAATAGTTTGTATTATGGTTGGTGACATGTGTGTGTCTTGACAGTTTTTGGCCCGCAGTGAGTGCATCTTTATGTGCTCCAGTTCTGCTGAACATTGTTGCTGTTTTATTGAATGTTTTTTTGAAGAAACAAACAAACAAACAAACAAACTTAACGCGCTATATAAATTACCTACTTACTGGTGTTCGCGCGTAATTTCACAGTGACATGAAAGCAACGAGCAAACTTCTAGCAGCTGATCGTAGGGTGACGATAACGCTACACGATCATCCGACACTGCATTATGTATAACTAGTGTATTTGTCGCCGCTGTCGGCATGTTTGTCCAGGTGATACATATTCGTGACGGAAACGATGTCTGATGACCGGTGACGCAAACACAGATGAGACCGCGCAACGCAATCCTGCTGTCGCTTCTTCTGATTTCGCTCATTGCCGATGCTTCCAGCAAAGGTCAGAAAAATCCTTCACACAGTTTGTGCATGCGATTTGCTACACAGCCAGCTCGCTGCATGCGCACTTCTACTTATTTCTGAGTTTAGCTTCTCCGTCATTTATGATCTCGTGTATCTTGCAAGACCTCGGTTGTCTGTATTTTGAAGACTTAATATTATTGAGAGAAAAGTTAAAGGACGAATGGGAGACATAGAATATGCTTATGAATTATACATTTATATCAACCAAAGGGCGAATTTGTTTAAAACTTAATTAAACACGCTAGAGACAAAATATTTCAGCCAATGGCGACTCCGGAATTTTGTAATGGAGGGGTGGGGCGGGAGACGCTGAAGGCGTCGAGACATAGGGATCGAGACATCGCATAGAGGCGCGTTTCGCACTTTTTTCTCTGAGAATCTCAGAAATTCTAACTTAGAATTCGCGTTTCGCACTTCCTTTTTTCTGAGCTTCTCTGAGAAATCGTGAGCAAGATTTTCCTTTGCTACGTTATGCTAGCTCCGCCCACTTGCTTGTGAGTTACGTCATCCAAATGGATAAAATTGGCTAGCGTAGAATTCTATGTTAAAATTCTCGTAGAATTGTTACTTGCGCGTTTCACACTTTTTGTGAGAACTAGTGAGAACTACTGAGCCGTAGAAGTGAGATTCTCAGAGAAAAAAAGTGCGAAACGCGTCTTAGGCGTCTAAGAAAGTGTGGTCTGGAAAGGGTGTTCCTCTACCCAGTGGAATGAGTTTGGGGGACAAAGCTCTACCCCAACAGAATTTTTTAAAAAGTTTTGTTCGGAAATAATGCATTTTTGTTCAAAATTTTCACTTGGATATAAAAATGCATCTAGTCAGTACGGGAGAGAAGGAGCACGGGGCAGCTGCGTCGTGGGAGGCCCGGCAGAAAGATGCAATTTTTCCACAGTTGCAAATTTTTGGCAGAAAAGATGATGGGTGCTTAAAGTTTTAATTTTGTTTGTAAATTTTTTTACAATGAGAAGAGCTAGCCACAAATTTTGGATTTTAGATGAAATTTTTTCGTCAAGAAAAAGATTTCTCGACAGCCAAAAACTTAGGGTAGACAATTGTGTCGCTGTGACAAAATAGTAACTGCTCGATATTTTCTATTGAGCGACTGTTTTACTGTTCTTAACATTGCCAGAAGCATCATCGGAAATAAGCAGCGCTATGCGTCAAAACAAGAGTTTCGAGATCGAACTTCTATTGTGTCCTAAGCGAATCTATTACTGTCTTTAATTGTATGTAAAGTAGGTCTATTATCTGTTGAGTTTGAACGTTTATGTGATAGTCGAATTTTTTTTGTCAAGGTCGGTTATAAGTCTTTTGTGTTTGCTTCTATTTTCTGATGAATAAAGATACGTATTAATTGTTGAAGAGCTTTAGGCTTAGTATCAGACGTGCCAGTCACGGTGTAACTGTGGTCAGGAGCGAAGATGCGACCGGGCGGCGGACGCAAGAACTCACAGAAGGCGGGCGGCTACGGAAGGAACCGGCCTGGTTCTAGCGGAGGTGGCGCCGCCAGCGGAGGCATGCATCACTACCGTCAAAACGGCAAGCTGACCCTCGACGATCTCAGTATGTGTGTCCGCTACTTAAATTTAATCTCTGTAGGGGTCTATTCACCCCCATTAAAATGTTGACACCTTGACGAGGAGAAGCGGCAAAAGAAGTGTTTTGGGTGAAACCAATGTTACTTTTGCCTCACGCACATTGGAACTACGGTATTTGACCGTGCAATCAGTTTGCTTTGCGACAGTGCAGGCGGATAAACTTGCTCCTTCCCTCAACGCGAATCTGAGACCACTCAGGTGACAAATTCTGCGTATCTTCCTGGCTATCGACGTTTGAGTTGCAGTATGTTTAACATCTCGGAATTTTACACTTACGTTAAGATTTCAAACCTTTTTCTGCGACGACAGAAAGCTAAATCAAAGCTGGTGAATGCGGTTTCAGTGGTTGGTTCGGTAGAGCGAAATATCGCTGGCACGGAAGAAGACGTGCGTGTCAAGCGGACAGTGGACATCTCGCTGTCGTTGATGCGTCAAAGTAGCCGCAATCGCTGGACCGTCGTCGCGCATCGGTTGCCTAGCAACCGAACCAGTCTTCACGCAAGATTGGAAGCCTAGTGACGTTGCGCTATAGCTGCAGACGCTGCTAATCTGCCGCTCATACAGTAATGAGCCGCTCCCAGTCAGCCAGCCTGTTGTCTATATCTCCTGTCTCTTTCTTTCCCCCCCTCTCTCTCACATTTATTTATTATGCATCGCTCATGTGCCACTTTTCCACTCCAGACCAAAGCATTATGAGCGGAGCGCGGAGGGTGTTTCGCCGCCGCTCCGCGTTAAATCTTTTCTTATGACTCTTTTGCCGACTTAATCCCGCTCACCGCGTCACTCCGTTCACCCGACTTTTAGGCTCGCTCCACTCATTTTTAGTTCGCACCGCTTACATGCCCTGCGTTAGACACGAACGAACGAATCACACGCAATCAGACATAAGGTTTTAATTTTTATTACGCGCGACAGCATGTAATGCTTCTCGCGTCTTATCCATCGTCGAGGTGTCTGTCTGTCCGCCTGTCCGCCTGTCACATTGTTGTATTGTATCAAAACGGTGCAAACTAAAATTACGAAATTTTTACTGTTGGCTGCCACAAGGACTCTAGTTAATTGTGACAAAATTTCGTGCCCCTAGGTGAAGGGGTTCCCCTTGAACGAGAGCGTTAAAAATGGGTACCCCTTAAAAGACGTTATTTTGCCGCTATTGGCTCGTATAATGTGAAAACGGCTGAGATAAATACAGACATGCTGCTTATCATAACAAGCACTGGTGACGGGCTTTTTAGATTTATCAACGTCGATGACCTTGAACGACCTTGAACAACCTTGAGCGACCTTGAACTTCCAAAATAGGGTTTTTAGTAAATTTTTCGCAATTTTTGGCTGCAACGCACATTTTAACAGTGATATGCGACAAAATGACTGTCGATAAAACCAAGACAACATGCACATGAAATAATTAGCATTAAACGCAGATTTTAGCAGTCCACGTGCCGACCCCGTAGGTTCAAGGAGGCCTGCGCACGCGAGCGTCAAAGAGGGGTACCCCTCTAAAAAGTGGTTACTTTACCGATATTGGCGCGTCTAGAGTGAAAACAGTTGCAGATAGGCAGAGGCATACTGGTTATTATAAAAAGCATTGGTCACCAGCTTTTTAGCGGTATTGACATCGATGACTTTGAATAACCTTAAACCCCAAAAATAGGGGGCTTAGTGTTTTTGGGCGATTTTCGGCTGCGGTACGCACTTCAAGGACGAATTGCGACGAAATAGCTGGATATAGACTAAAACAATCTGCGAATAGGAACTGCTAAGTCTGTCGCGCGTTTCACGAGCTTTGCTCAAATTACTTGTTTGTGTGGTCATTGTGGTTTATACTTAGACCACGGTCAAAAGTTCATGTAATTTAGTCGTAATGTAATGTAATGAAATTCGGTGTCGTGCAGAAAATGTCTGTCGTTTTATATCACACTGAACACGTTTATGTCTATATTCTGCATTTGTTCTAACGTACATGAAAGTCGGCCAATACGGCACTGTCGGTTGTGGCACAAGTAATTTATCCGAATACGTCGATTAATCAAAGGCAGTGCTAGTTGTTGCTCCATCCATCATTTAGCATGATGCGTTGTCATGGAAACAGCCTTGTCGCCGTGTGTAGCGTATCATACCGTTAACAGCTGCAGCGTCAACTGCGGTGTCACAAGGCGCGTGTGTAGGTCTGAGTGTGCTGATTAAATTTCGGGTACGAAGAACTGATCTCTGCGTCGGAACTTTGAATTGCATTTTTGTTGCGGTTGTTTTCGCTGGTTTCGCAACTCGACTGTGCAAAGTGTAAATCGTTGAACAAATACGACAGCATTTTCCACCATCTTCATCATCAGCAGAGGTTACGTTGCAATATTCAACGTGTGCCTGGCTGCGCCGTCGTAACAATTAATACACAGAGATCGGCATTTCTCAAATAGTGCGTATACAAATACATTATATGATTATATACCAAGAGGTTAACTGCAATGAAAGTTCTGCGCATCTCGGAGAGCAGCAGTTCGTTTCTATAATGCGATAGATCTATCCTTCTTACTGCGGACGGCAGAGTCGACGATTTTATGGAAAGTGATTTCGCCGACGTCGTCGGACTATTCTTATCAACGCACGCCACGAGCGCCTCCGGAGTCCGGCATCAGAGTGACGCCGTCCGATAATTACGTCTCGTCAGCTCCGCATTCACTCGAACCCGCCGGGATGCTGCGAAGACGTGCAGCGCAATTAACAACGACGATGCTTAGAGCTGCACGCCAGATTTACATTCCACCTACCACTCATACACGCGAGAGTGCTGTTGCTTCGGCCGATGCCCGAGTAAAGAAATCAGTGGTTCATGCCCGACATTTCACGAGTACACTTGGTACGACCTTATAACCCCGCACTTAACGTCGGCAGCTATTAGGTCTAACAGTATTCTATTGGACACGGCATAAAACACAGCAGCAGGCAACAGCAGCCACAACAGCCAATCACTCTTAATGATGAATTAAACGAAAACCCATTTTACTGATGCTTTCGTATTGTTTCCCCGTTTTAACCGTTCACCTGTAAAGTTTTTAGTATTCGCTATATGGTGTGTCTGCATTTTGCTGTACCGTATTGTATTTTTGTATTGCTGTTTTATGGTGTTTTAGTGTAATAAAAAATGTCGATTACAAACGAGGCATATAATTTCCAAAGCACAAAAACAAATGAAAGTGAAAAGAGGATAATTTTAACCAATTAGTGCCTGAATTATTTTATAGTTTGCCGTCAAACTAGGTGTCCCATTTTTGGGGACGCTAGGCATGAATGAGTTAAAAGACATAAAGTTACTGTATGTTCACAGTATGACCGCAAAGTAGTGAGTTTTGTTAGCTTTATGCAGATCTACACTGTTAGTGTATCATTGTTTCCGTGAATTATGCTGCTGCTGATGTTGTTGCAGCGACGTTCGCGTTTCGCAACGCGACGCACGAAGAGCGTCTACTGACCTACCTGTTCAATGACTATGAGCCGGTGGCCAGAGCTGTGATGGACAGCAACCAGACGGTAACCGTTACCATCGACTTCGTCTTGCTACGCATCCATGGACTCGTAAGTCACACACTAACTTTGATCACGCGGGGCCAGGGAGGGAGCGATCGCCTCAATACAAAAAAAACCTGGGCGAGAGTATCTTTCCAACCCCTCAAAGTTTTAGCCGTTTCTGGGCCTTTGTATGCCGTTTTCGCCCCGGACCGTACTTAGGTTCTACTGCCCCTTCCCAAGAACCATAGCCCCGCTGTTGACTTTCGACCTCGATTTTCTGCTCTTCGCGCCTCATCATTCAGTTCATTATTTGCCTCCCGGCTAAATTTCCTTCGCAAATAAATTTGGATTGATGCCACCGAAGTCGGATAACGATGATATATCGACGCGTCGTTCGCTGATGAACTTTCACCGGTCGCTGCCCTTCCGTGCTTCAACAACCGGCCGACACTGCAGCGTATAGGATCAATCGGTCACGTACAGCGAGACCGATTCCATGCTGCGGCGATTTACAGACACCTCTGGACCCGGGTAGAATGCATCCCGGCGCCGGCTTATTAGACTAATCGATCATCGTAAATGACAGTCAGTTATGGCTGCACTGATTACTCCAGCCCCGTCTGCTCTAATACCGGCTGCTTTACTGCATGGTTTGGTGAATGGTGACGTAATAGTATCATGGCATGGCCACTCTGGGCAAGTAGATCACTCACATATCACGCCTCTGTCGCCATGCAGTGTTATTACGTAGGCCTACCGGTCAATTGGCGACATTATGCTCTACGGCTGGGAAGTGGGAAGGTAAGCACAGGCCCGGCGGAAATAAGTACAATGTAGGGACCTAATAACAGCATACTGCTGCTGCCTATAAACCAGGATCGAGTAGGTGGTTAAGTGGAATTTCGGTGCTGGTTAATGGTTACTGAAGTTGGGTGTACACGTCTGGGCCTTATTTACAGAAAGAAATGTAAGACGCGCTTGAAAAATGAAACTAACCAAAACCATATGTAAAAATGCAATTTACAAAGAATTAATGTGAAGAATACTTAAAAAATCCCAAGTTTGTGACTTAGGAAGAACTTAGGAATTGATTTTAAAAATTCTTAAACAAAGTCCTAAAAATTTCTTTACAAATTTTTAGAATCAGTGTAGTGGATTCGTTGGAATTATTGCACGAGTCAGGCTCCTAACTAAGTGCATACAGTTTCGGAAGTGACAGCTGATTGCATGAGGCACATGACACAGCGTTTATTGCGCGCGCAAATTTAAAGATCACGTGTGTGGTCTATGGCACATGATGGACGTCAGAAGACAATGGTTTCGCGGTGCACCTAGCAGACACAGCACTCAGGATTACTCACACCGGGCTTCAGTTTTTAGCTCACACTACTGGGTGGTGTGTACAAAGTAAGCCTCTAACTTTCATACATTAGCAACTTAATAAAATATTAACAGATTGTCGAAATTTTTTTATTATTCAAATTAACGGCAAAATAAAAAAACATGAGTTGTTAAAAATTTCATCACATTTCAAACTCGCTATAAAATAGAGCAAACATTTCAATACTGACAGTTACTTTGTAACTAACTTATTCTGAAGTTGACTATATTTTACACGGTAGTGCAGCAACGCTTTTTGAGTGAAGTGCGATAACCTGATTGCAGGTTAACCGCAAGTTACGGTGGAGTATGATGTGACACAATGAATGGTTTGTACTGGAAAACTGACAGGCAGGCTGCCAGTTTAATTTAGCACATGAAATAGACAAACTGAAATGAGTGAGTGAGTGAGTGAGTCAGTGAGTGAGTAGGGTTTAACGTCCCACCCGACACAGTATAGGTCATTTCGGGGACGACCTTATCAGGTAGAATGCACACAAACACATAATAATAAAACAGTAAGTTTAAATTTTACAATAGACAGAAAGTTTAACCTTTACAGAAACACAAAACACAGAAATAAGCTAAACTGAAATGAGAGAAATTGGAGTGAAGAGTACTGACGTGTGAAACACAAACGTCCAGAAAGAGACGGTAGCGCATAATGGAAAGTGAGAGCCGCGCGAAGTGCCTGGGTGAGTGTATTCGATCGATGCATAGAGCACTATTAAATCCAAGCTGACAGACAGACGGACGGACGGACAGACGGCGAGCGATCGGACGCGCAGTTGCGTCATGACTAGACTGAGCGCGCGCATCATAAATCTAGGCCTACAGAGACTGGAGGGTCGACGCAGTGGCGTAGCAATAGATTGTGCAGGTTTTGCAGTGCTCAAGGGCTTCCCGGCATTCATGGGCCCCAACCGCCTGGGCCGTATTTTTTACGCTTCTGTAAATACACGAAACTGCTAAAAATTATGAAATAATATAATACACACATCAGATGTGAGGTATTTTTGTACTCTGTAGCGTGGCGTATGTTCATCTTGTCATATGCCTGATTTTTTTCGCCGGGTACCAGCAATTTTTTTAATGCGAAATCTTTTAGCTCCATCGACCGATCGCCGTGAAATTTTGCCATATGATCTTAATTTAATTAGGTTTTATAATACAAATCCGAAAAAAATTTGAACGCCTCAACAAGGTGCCAAAACATGCAAAATTTGGCGCGATTTTGGACATCTTCAAACTTTGATTGCAAATGTTTTCAGAACAAATAATAACATAAAAAATCGAAAAACTGTTTTCCACAGCGATTTCTCTCACGTTTAGCAAAAAAACTACTAACTACAAAGTTTGGGATGTAAGTTGAAACACGCCCAAATCGACTTTTTCGGAAAACCACATTTCGTCACCTGCAGCGGTCTAAAATTTTTACACGCGCTATGGACTGAATGACCTAGTTTTGCTAACGCAGACCCTACCGGAAATGGGGGTCCTCAAAATTTTTTTACGAAGGGCTTCAAAAATTGGCTTAACAATTAGTGTATTTGTGCCTACAACTTTGGCAGTAGAAAGCGCAACCCCAAGAAATTTTTTCACGTGACGTGCCGCCAGTTTGAACTGACAACGCCGGTACAATTTTTTGTGGAAGGGGGCAAACACCCCGAAAATTTGAGAGGGCAAAAACGTTCAATTTTGGCGCGATTTCGGACGGATTTCGACTATGGCCGGAAATATATCTGGAACTAATGGAGATAACGACAACCGGTGAACGGCATTATCAACTACGATCCTTCCCGCGTCTTTGGTCCACTAACAACGATGGTTGGAATGTGGATGTTGACCCACGCAATGTCAACAGTGCACGTTTTGCGTATGCTAATGCATTTGAGTTCGAGCCACGTGGGTTTGCTGCGAAAGGAATTTCAAGCCCCTAAATTTTCCCCTCAATCGGACTTACGGTGCCGAGCAGACTCACGTTGGGCTTTGCCTCAAATTTCTAGTTTTTTTTTGGTTTTAGTTAGGAGCCCACCAATGATGCTTTGCACAAGGGCCCCCAAACCTAACTACGCCACTGGGTTGATGCAACGATGAGTTCCGCCAGCCGTTATCTGCAACCTCACAGCGACGTCACGACTGCATCACCCTGCACGGCAGGGAGATGTCCGACAGCATCTCCCCCACACTTAATTCTCCGGGCATAATTCCCCCACAAAATTCCCCATACTACGAACAAGCATTATTGTCAACTTTAATAAGTGTCCCGACAAGCTCATGAAAAGGTGCTTAACTATTTTGTTCTTAAATTATAATTCGCACATTTTATCACAATACAATTTTTATTTAATATCCCGAGGGTTTTACCAACTTCGGACTTCCACACGTCTATGATTGCCACCAGACGGACAGTCGTTCCGAAGAAGGCAGTATAGCAGTTGCCGAGAATACAACCTTTATTTAAATAAAGGTTGTATTCTGATAAAATTTACGTATAACTCATATACTGTTTCAACTTATGACTCTATTCGAAGATACCATGTTCGTAGTTTTAAAAAGTCCGCAAGCCAAGCAATAGTTGAAATACAAAGCAGTAAACGTAGTGTTTTTATTATTCATGTACAAAGTCCTTGAAGCTGTCTGTTGACGGCACGTAAAATCTGACGTTTTAATAATAATATTGATATTTTTTGTAAACACGCTTTTGTTTACAGTTGGGGAGAGAATTTTGTCCTACAGTATGTGAGGAACTATGTCCGGGGGAAGGGGGTTCATGTGCAGATGAATTTTGTCTTGGATTGCTGCGCAGGACAGTCTGGACGCACGACGGTTACGCCCTAGCACGCACGTCGTTCATAACCGATCAGCAGATCGATAATTGAGACTAGCAATACCGTATACAGCGAAAGCCATGCCCAACCTACTACAGCCAGTTGTAGCCTGAATATGAATATAATGCAGGATTGTCTGTTTTTCTTCCGACCGTGACTGCTTAACGTAAAACTTCGACGGCCCAATGATGACCGTAATCGATTTTCCAGTTGTCATGAATTCGGCGACGTACTTCGCTTGCGCAGTTTCACAAATCACAGTTTCTGCTCAGTGCGGTTGCTATACCTACTGTAGTAAGGGCCAAACTAACTTGTGATTCGAGTTAGGTCTATACCCTGGAGCCACCGGCTGATGGCAAACGTATCTTAACTGCAAAATATGTCAGCCCAGTGCCGACAAAAGCCATTATGCGGCCGTCCGCCTAGCTATACATCGCACTGCGCTACCCGAACTCTAACTCTAACCGTAATCCAAACCCCGATCCTTTGGATCAAAATACGCACACCGATTTCTCCATCTCTAACAGCTGTTCACATCGAATTCGGTTTTATGTTTTTCGTTTTCGAGTTTCGAGCGTGTACAAGACAGACAGACGGACTGATGCGGCGTAATATTAACCAGCGACACATTAGGCTGCGTTTACATGAGCAGCTGTCAAGGGCAGTACGACTTTGTTGTTGCCTTAAGTTCTGTCCTGTCCTGCTGCGTATTACTGTTCGGTTTCTCTGTGCAAATAAATGATGATGGTGAAAATACTGAAGGTGACGAACATACGAACAAACAGATAGGCAAGGACAGTTTATATCCAAAATATAAAATGGGCTAAGCTAGAATATCCCTCCCCCTGTTTTCATGTAATCGGTGTATTACTACATGCACGTCTATAAAGCCAACAGTAATAAGGTTTAGGTGGTCGGAGCTGGTATGTTTTCATCATCCAGAAAACGTAACAGACCAGACATGCGATGTCGATCGACTATCAAAGAGGAAATGAAATAATGCGAGTGAAAATATGACGCCGGATATTTCCCTAAGAATTTGTTATGTCTGCAGCATGCACCGTGTATGAGAAATGTGCTATCGATTCCGCCTATAGCTACACATTTCTTCGCATCGTGGTCTGTCTGGCGTCCTTCGTCTGCCACATTCGTTTGACGGGTACCTGAGTGACTTCCAAATAGGGGTAATTTGGTATTCAGACTTGGCAGAGCCAAAACATGCAATTGCAAATTGCTGCTTTCATCTGGCGAATAGAAAGGAAACGATTCCGCTTAATATCAAATTACTTTAGTCACATGTTTTTTCAACGTCTCGAGTTCTTGATCTGTTTCAGTCTCACATGGTTCGGTAGGATTAAAGTTAGAGTTTGCGTCAGATTTATGGTCAAGTATGAGTTACTTCTGCTTACACACTCAATCACAGAGAACGAGCGCCAGTGGACCGGACGCTCCTTATGCAGAAGAATTCGTTTGGCGATCGGTCATCAGAGAGCAGTAACAGTGCACGGTTGAGTGAAATGGTGCCACATACACACGCCGGGAGCAAAAGCTGCGGAGCAGACGGCATAGAATAGTTAATGGTGCAACGTTGGTGGTCGTCAAACATCCGGACATGCGTCATTGGTTTGACTTAGTGCTTCTTGCTCTGTGCGATACGGGCTCGGGCACCTTGGGTAGTATCTATTGTTCCTTGTGTGCGGACACCTTGGATGGCAGGACTAGGAATGTTAACTCGTGTTGCTGCTGTTAATTAGGCCTAGTTATGATGAGCAGATAGCCCAAATTCTAGATGTTCGATGTTATGAACGTTTTAACTGTAGCAGTTTGAACGGAGATCTTTAAATTTTGAGTATTCTCGTCAACTGATACTCGGTTTCAACTAACCTCTACCTTTACTACATGAAGGAGACCCACCCCCAAGAAACCGCCCTAGGTGACCATACACAGGGTGGCGTATCACCGTGCAAGATGTCATACAGTTCGATACGACCAGTTCAGTTGCGAACAGACGAGCAGGATAAATGGCGCGAGATGGCCGGACGAAGATCATATTCATTCGTGTAGTTCTCGACGAGGACACGCAGCAAAGCCTCCCTCCGTGTGTCTGGTCCGGTCAGTAAATCGGTTTACCGAAATTCGAGGTCGAACGGAAGATCGTAAAAACGTCATTGGTGGCCGGTGAGCCGCAAGAAGGCTTAGCGGGCGGCATGTAGCAAGCAGATGACTGCTGCGTGACGTCTGCAATTGACGTCACGTCGTCGTCGTCAGTGGGTGTCTACGTGTGTGGCCAGTGACTAGTGACGTCACCGCTCGCTGTTCCGTCGCTTCTTGCTAATGCGCCCCGCTCTAATGCACGAACGTACGTTCTGTCGACGAATTTCTCTTCAAGCAACGTTTGCTTATTTGCCGGCAGTTACAAAACGCGTGTACCTAAATAAATCACCGGCAAAACAACAATATGCAAGAACTCTTTGCCTGTGATATTTTTACGCACGACAGTTATATACTAAGGCAGCTCAAACTTTGTATACTTTTTAATGAAATTAGATTCCAAACGGTTTTTGTCATAAACCCTTTATTTGCCTGGCGTGCAGTTTTGCAGTTACTTTAGAATTTTCTAGGAGAAGCTTAGTTTATGAACTCACTGGTTGAGAATGAGAACGAAAAACAATAATAACGTTAACAGAATTACCTGCTTGGCTTTGCACGTAACTGACTAATAGTGATAGAGGACGACAGGTCCCGAAATGCCTTTACAGATTAATAGATTGTTTATTAGATTATTAGCTTATTTTAATTATGCGCTAAATCAATGTTTCCTGTTTGGACAGGACGAACGAAGTCAAGTTCTGACAACAACTGGTCTCGTCATTGCGGTAAAACGTTTTCCGCCATAATTTTATGTTTGTTCATTACAATATCAATGATTACAATAATATAATGTAAGTTACAACAATTAGACAAAACACAAAAAAATTCTACGCGATTAATTTTGTGTGTTTAAAGCATAAGCTACATTCGACACATTTTTAATGTATTTTTTGCTCCATGGATTTTTGCAAGTTTCGTTCGTGCAATTATACTTGTTACTAATACTCGTATGCTTATTTCGTTAAAATTTAAAGTTCAGAATTTTGCTTTTAACATTTTTGTATACGATACTAGTTGGTTTTTTTTACCTACACAGCCTGGTGCGATTAAATGAGCAGTGCGGTAAGTGAATAAAAAACTGATGAATATATTCAGGAATGGACCGATGAACGACTGACTTGGGATCCGGAGCAGTTTGGAAACTTGTCAAACATCATCGTTAAGGCGGATCGGCTTTGGCTGCCGGAGCTGGCTGTCATGAACGGGTGAGATTATAAATGTCTGCAGAGTGGGTCAAAAAGTAAACTCAAAAAGTTACCTCCCCCCTCTGTCACTGAGTCCCCTGTCCTGCTAGATACGCTCGTACTTGCAATTTGTGTTCATTCACACATCGTCTGCCGCAGGGATAGACACGGGTCGGGTCGATCCGCGGGTCGGGTCTAAATTTTAAATGCGTTATTTATCAGTTAAGTTAAATAAGTTTAGCTATTGCTCTATATAAATTTACGTTCTTCTTACATACTTACTTACTCCCAGCACTGAGATTTGTAAACAACTATGTGAATAGGTAACTAATTAGAACGTGGATTTCTGCCAATGTAAACAAATGAACACGTTTTTTATGCGAATAAATTGTAATTTCGTCAAGATGGTTAGATTAGCTAACGACGAACGCTGTTTGATTCACAATCTGTATATGAGAAAATACCGGGTTTCTGACACAATTATTATAATAATATTGTTAAACAAATGAGCATATTAAACTGCGAATAGTTAAAAACAAATGTTAACATTGTTAAAACAGAATAAAATATCTAATGTTTCGCAATTTATATGACACTGTATTGATGTAATAAAATGGTGTCACTTGTAGTCCACTTATTGTACTGAAATATTCCTTTGTTTACTGTAATTTTTAGGTGTTTTAACTAAAAAAATATCAAGTTAGCATTTAGTTAAATGATTTTTTCAACTATCTCAAAAACGTTTAGCTAGTAATTAAACTTTCTGAAGCGTTTTACAGTTTGCCAGCAGTTTCTGTATTACTGAGAGCTAAAAGTAAAACTTTTGTAAATTTATTTACAGATTAGACTAAACGATACCTTCACTGCGTGAGCATTCAGAAGCTCACGTGCACCACAAGTGTAGACTGTTGTCCACGGTCCATAATTATTAACAATTATAACAATATAAACAATGTTTTAACATACCTTTAGGTAAGAAAATTTGCAATCAACTAATATTTTGTAGTTAAATTTCTGAGTTAGTAAGTAATGTTTTACATTTAAACTGCATTTATTCTATAGTTAAACTGGTGGTTTAATTGAAAAAAAATACCGGAAATATTAGCTGTGAGTTTTTCAGTCAACTTTTCGCCATCACTGGCTGTGAGTAAGTGCTTAGTGACTTTGGCCTTTGGGACTTGCGATGTTTGCGCGTGGATGCAGGGCCGACGAACTGATGCCTGATTTCGACCGGATCCGTGTGCTGCTGCACTCGGACGGTCTGTTGCACTGGGAACCAGGCGGCATCTTCCGGACGACGTGCGACATCGACATCGCATACTTCCCGTTCGATTCTCAGCGCTGTCCGATGCTGATCGGCGCCTACTCCTACCACAGCACTCGCATGAACATCACCAATGCGTCGCGCGTCATCTCGACACACGACTTCCGCGTCAACGGCGAGTGGCACATCATCTCGACGTCGGCCGAGTGGGGCGTCACAATCCTTCCTCCTCCGGGCACCGGCTCCAGTCATCCGCCGCCGACCACCAGCGACGATGATGGATTAACGTCTGCAGTGTAAGTCTTCAGACACACATACGTATACACACGTCTTTGGCCCGACTTTTCTTCTTAGCTTTATTTTGCGTTGCAGTCACTATCAACCTATAGACAATCAGCTTACTCTGACACCGGTAATTTTAAGAACAAGAACGCCTGCTGTCGTAGCTGTGACTTTTAGTATGCAAATGTGCAGTTCTGAATAAATCTGCATCTGCAGGTTTGAACGCATATTTGTGGAGTGAAACTAAACAATATTTGCCTCACCAGATGCGTTTTCTGTGCTCTACTTTTCGGATTCCGCCGGGGGGGGGCTAACGGCGCTTCCTCACACTATCTAGGGACTCGCTGCCCCTTCCAAGCCCCAGCTCTCGGGCCTTCGGTCCCGATTGTCGGCCATTTGAGCCTCCCCCCTCGTGCAATTCTAAACAAATTTCGAAATAAATCAAGTGATACGTTGCGCTGGTGACAACGTCGTATTTGTTGTATTTTTCGACATTTACGGATGCCAGCATTATGTCGCCATTGTTGGACTTCGAGGAACATCATGCATTCTAACCCATTAGTGCCTGAATTATTTTATGATTTGCCGTTTAAGTAGGTGTCTTATTATTGGGGACGCTATGCACGAATGAGTCAAGCTAAGTATTTGTGTAAGTACTTTCCAAGTAATCCGATTTATGTGACCGCTGTATATCAACGTTTCAGACCGACAGACTTACTGTAGCAATACAGTATTTTGCAGTACGCATACGGCGCAATGAAAAGAAAAAACATGAAATAAAAAACTACATGTAATGACAATTTAGAAGCTTGGAAAAGCAGAAAAACTTACGAGATAGTGCAAAGGATCTGCAGCAAAGAAAATCCGAAGAAAGATTTTCGCACAGACGGCAACATCCGTTGCATGGAGCTCATTTCTTTGTGGCGCTTTGAACTGCAAATGCGATGAGCTTAAACACGATTAAGCTGGCATGCGAGTCAAGTCGGCGCGGCTCCGTGAGGCTGTATACTTCTAATTACGCGGCCTCTGATAGTCAGGTCGACGCCGTATCTGTTTTGGTATGCCAGTGTGTGTCCAGCCCCGGCCAGGAAAGGTAGCACAACGGTGAATAATGAGAATAACGAATAACGTTGGAACAAAAACATGACAACGCCGAGTGCCGGCATGATATGCGGCCGTCCGTCTACTTGCTGAGCATTTCAGGCGTTAACAGTGAATTGGCGGGGGCAAATTTTCTGAACGCGTTTCTTGTATCAGATTCAGTTTTTTTCGTACAAATTTTTTTTCTACAACAAACGCAGCCGACCGATCTCTGTATTGATCACGTGCCTGCAAGTTTATTGCACGGAATATCGTAGATGTGCTCTTTCTCATGCAAAATAATAATGTATCAGAAAAACTTGCGCAAGAAGCGACGTCAGATATGCATGTGTTTTTATGCAACAACATCATTTTTTAATCTGTTTTTTGTCTGCCAATGCTATGCATAGCTAAATTTTACTAAATTTTAAGCTATCGGAGGAAATGCTTTTTTGTTAAAAATTTGTCATTTAAAAATACAAAATTTGGGGCTCAAAGTTTCTATTTGGGCAGAGTATAAGACCAAAATTGAAATTTTAAGCACCTGTTGGAAATTTGTATAGCTGTCTGTGGGAAAATTGCAACTTCATGTTTGCCCCAACTTTCTGACTCACGACGCGCTGTTTGTAACGGAGCATTGATGATTATGCCTGGTCTTACAGTCATGACTAACAACGTCTCATTGCACTGACTACTATTACGTGACTTCACTGTTTAGGCTTATTGTTACGTGTCCTTGTAGTCTTAGGACTTAACGCCACGCTGAAGTTTATTCGTCCTTCATCATCATCATCATCATCATCATTGGCCCGTAGACGCGGCGCTGGTTGTGTGTGTGTGAAACAGTGAGAGCGGCGACGAGACGGAACGGGTACATGGCTACGCACACGTCATCTTCAAGCTGCATCTGAAGCGTCGCTACAAGTTCTACGTCATGAACATTGTGCTGCCGTGCGTCATGCTCTCGGTGCTCATCATGATCGGTTTCTGTCTGCCTCCCGACGCCGGCGAGAAGATCTCACTCGGCATCTCCGTGCTGCTGGCGTTCACCGTCTTCCTGCTCATGATCGCCGACGCCATCCCCCGGACGTCCCTCGCCATACCGCTCATAGGTATACCGACTTAACGTTCACACAACGCGATGAACCTATAGCTCGACGAACCAGCTAGGCAAGTTAAGCTTACTCGCCGAACACTCGTCAAGCTGGTGTGACAAGCTGCTTCAAACGTAAAAATTGCAATGACATAGTTAGATCGTCAAGCCAGGTCGACGTAGGCCTACTGTGAACATGATTAGCCAGCTTGTCGAGCAAGCTTGATCGTGTAAACGGCGTATAATTAATTGGTACCCACTTTTTAATCCACACCATAGCAGTGGCGTAGACAAAGCGGGGGAGCTGAGAGGGACCTGTCTCTCCCAAATGGGAGAAACGGCCAATGATTATGATTCTGGGTGTAAGGAGCATCATATGACAAACTGCATTAGTTCTAGCTTCAGTCTGCATGCAAATATCTGTAGCATCACACATTGCATTTCGCATTAAATGCGTTTTGGGCTCCTTTACACCCTGAATGCGTTTGCGGCCGAGACTTCGCCCCATACCTGAATTGTTGGTTCTTTGGACATTAAGGCCCAGACTCGTTAACTTCCCTAACTGTCATAATTTTTTTTGTTTACTCCTCTGCACCATAGACCTTATGAACGTTTGTAGACGTTTAATAAACAACGTGACTGTCTCTTTGTACTTGTATTATTGACGCGCGTAGCATTTTTCATATTCAGATTTTCATCACCTGCACACCCACTTCATTAGCTCGCTATCGATTGATGAACTTGTAGTGGTGTACTCCATAGATGTAACTTTCATCACGCCTTGTCTTGACACGTATGCAGCCGTCCGCACTCGTTCACTGCACGGAGCCTACATGTAGTATGCATTGGGCAAAGGCGGCGACCAACGAGCCGCCAGCGGAAATTAGATATATACGTTATTACGTGAAATATGTAGCCTACCATTTCCTGGATGTTTTGACGTCTGGTCTGATAACTTGATCGTTAACCTTAATGGGTTGTTTGCACGATCCTGCAAACGTCCAGCAAACTTCCAGCAAATGTATTCAAAATACACGTGCGAATGCTGGACGTTTGCTGGACGTTTGCTGGATCGTGTAAACACCCTATAAATCAGCGCGCAAAAAGGAGCGAACAATCGTTAATGACATTTTGGTTTTGTTAAACAGATTGCAGACGGATTAAGATATTTCCAGATATGTGTCGAGCCACTGACGTTTTTTACGAAACTTAAATCTTGTGGTAAAAAAACCATACGTGCAATTGCCAGTATTTCTGCTTGATATGAGCCTTCTCCAGGGTGTCGCCTTCACAAGGAGGAGCAGTATTATCGCCAGACAGACAGCAACGGGATCTGAGTCGTCGCAGAGCCTAATGTCTGTGTGTCTGCGATATGATCGTACGTTGTGGTCCGCCGGCTTATTGACGCGTGATAGTTTTTGCTGCACGACGATACACGATTCGACAATGCTATCACGCAGACTGGCTTCTACGCCCAGTGGAAATATCTTAGAATTATTGCAAGTTATTTGACAGCTATGGGCCTGGGCCTTACATACTGCTTTACGAGCGTTTCACTGTTTTCGCTTCTACGTTCGAGTTAGTTTTTTTGCAGGAAGGATGCTCGATAATGAGTCAGTGACATGCAAACATGCAACAAACTGATTAGGCCTATCTGGCGCACCAGACTATCTAAGATGCAACATTCGTGCATGGCTGTAATACCTGCATACATCGAGTACCTAATTCTATTTTTGTGTAGGCTAATGATCATTCTTTACAGTGGAGCTATTGACATAAGTCTAATATGTCAGACACGCAATTCTGCGAGTAAAAAATCACTTCAAAGTACGGTATTAAAGTCGACAGAAAGTTAATTCTAACGCTGATATTTTATTAATAATAAAATCTCGTTGAATAACTTATCTGCCTAATAACGCGGACCCGTATGTGGGCCGTGATTGCACGATGCAATGGAAACAATAAACGGTCACCAACGGCGACAGCAGGCAGACATTATAGGCCTATATAATATTGACGCGAGCTGAATATTAACTGCGGCCATCGCGACGTTGCTGGCCAGCCAATAACCGAATTACGTGTCGCAATGACGACTCGTGCTGCTGCTGCTGCTGGTGGTCCTGATGATGATGATGACCGTGTGTGCATGTCTATGGAAGGTTTCTACGTCTCAAGACTCCGTACTCTTTAATCTTGCATAGGCTCCGTATATTTGACCGTTGTCCGGCGCCGCTTGAACGCTCGTGTCGCGTTTTAACGTTAAGACTGGCCCATTTTCTTTTTCTTGTGATAAGTCTTTTCATTTTTGTTTAAAACTTTACTTTTAAAGGGGGCTGCAACTTTTCTTTCCTAAATACCACCTTGTCTAAATACGTACCGTTAGTCACGAGGTAACTCTGTGGTATTCATTTTTTTTCACCCAGAAATCATTATTTTACACCAGTATTAGTTTTCTTTTTCGTTCTTAATGTTTTTTGGCCAAATCGACAACGGCTGTCCATCACGGACAACTGGTGCAAGTAAAATGTAAGATATACCCGTACCCGCAGATATAGATAGTTACCTCCGCCAAGGAGGTAATGTTTTTGCGGACTTAGTTTGTTTGTCTGTCTGTGTGTGTACAAGATAACTCAAAAAGTTATAGACGGATTTTTCTGAAATTTTGAGGGTATGTCGGACATGGCACAAGCTACCAGTGATTAAATTTTGAGGTGAAAGGAATCCTGGATTCTGGATCACTTTGAAATTTTCGTTACCATTGCGTTAAAGGGGGCATAAGGGAACCGCTGGCAAAGTAAATATTGTAACGCCACCTGGCGAATAACATTGCCTTAGCGGAGGTACCTGCGGGCTATGGTTGCTTTCTAGTTATATTTTATATTTAGCTGGGTTAGGTGTGTGGGGGCGTTGTAGAGCATCACCACCACCATTTGGCGGTGATGCTGCAGTGCAGCTGCGAAGATAATCGTAGACCTGGCGGAAATAATGACAGCCTACCGCCACGGGGTTTATGAGTACGCTGTCTGCTAGCAGACTGCCTATAGAGGCCGGGATCGGCTTCATATCTTCCGCTCGTAAACCGAGTATGGGACTTTGCACTTAACTTTTTGTTTAGTTCTCGCCGAGCTATGGGATTATCGTCACGCGTGGTCGCTCCGTGCGCTGGGTGTGATTCGTTATCTGGTGGACAGAAGCAGTTGACCGTCGACGCCACTCGCTGAACCTGATCCGTAGATTCGAGTAGATCGGCGGGCTGCAGTGCTTGACGGTGCATGCGCGTGTTATTGACAACGGACTGGCAGCGTGCTGCCAGTCAAGCGTGGACTGGACGCGCGTGGGCTGGGTGCAGAGCTTGCAATGCGACTGAGTCTGTGACTCGCGTCATACGCTGCTGGGATGCAACACTAATTGTCACTGACTGGACGCACTGATCCGCCAGCGGCATTACCTAGTAGCCGTAACTAGTGCATATCACCAAACTCCACAATTTCCATTTGCGTAAATATGTTAGACAGACTACTTGCAGGCCTACGACATGTTGGAACTTGGGACGTTGCGGATTCGTTTTGCGCCTTTGATTTGTGCCATACGATTTGTGAATTTGTTGTGCAAATCCGCAACAAGTCAAAGCAAGAGTTTGCGTCTAATTGAGCTAACAGCTACACTTCGACGGGTCCGCAGTGAAGGTTAACCGTAGATTAGCGTTAAAATGCCAAAGAAAATTTTTCTTGCAAGGTTCGTTGCGTGCATGGGAGGCTGTGAATCATCGATCATTATCATCACGTAGCGTCCCCAGCTGGAGCATATCCGTTTCCACGATTTCTTGCCACAGAACACGATCTTGAGCTCCGTGTCGCGCAGACCACAGCCCCATGATCTGCTGGCTTCACGTTCTGCTCGTGACGTTTGACCACCACGTGATTGGTCGTTTCCAGTCTCCACTCCTTTGGCGGGTCGTCAGTGCCGGCGTTGAAGGCACGTGTGTGGTCTAATCATACGGCTGCATGGCTTTGTTAATACTTTCGATTAAGCTAATTTCTGTACACTAATTATAATATTTAGCCACCAACCATATCGATCTAGGTTTTTCTAACCAATTGTCGTGCCATGCAGGGGTCATACAACGGACGTAAGCTGTAAGTTCACCACTGGCTCGTTACCAAGAAACGGAGATTGCAAAGCTGTAAAAACCGATTGTTTTTGCCTAATAGACAATACTGACAGATTGAAGTTTTGGCCGTGGATCATTTAAGGCCAAAGTTATTGTTTTTGGTCTTGTCCTTGGCGGTCTAAGCATTGGCTTTCGTCTTGGCGCGCAGTCATAACTTTGGCCATGCATGGTCTTGGCTTTACTAAGCCTGACATTAGCTGTTGTAACCTACATATATTGGCCTTATCATGTTTGTTTTCTTGCATCACTGATGTAGGCCTAGACGTGGCTACCGAAATTCTTGACGGGCGTTCGTGAAGTTTGATGTACTGTCATCTTCGCAGCAACTAGCTTTCATTCAGACAACAGCCACAACAGCTATTAATAACGATAACGCAGCTGTCAAATACTGCACCGGTCACATGCATACAGTGCTCCGCATGGCTTAAGACGAGCACCGAGTATAGAGTCTATACGAGATAGTACGAGGTAAGGAACAGAATAAAAGGGGTTCTCTTTTGGGAAGGTGCCTCTGATGCAATCATGAGCTGAAAGAATGCCGTTGAGATCGCGTCGTGAGCTTTATTCGATCTGCTCGACAATCTGATGCGAGGCGCACGTCGCCGCCTATTGAATCAAGTCAGAACCACGAATCCTGTCAGAAGCCACGCGATGCCACGGATTTATCTTTCCGCGTACAGCTTGCAGTCAGTCCTTGATGTTACCAGTCAATAATCATGCGTTGCGTACTACGTTGGTACTCTCGGCTACGCAAAAGTAGACCGTAATACAATAATCGGTAACCCTGTCGACTGCCTCCAGACTTCGTGTTCATGGCATTTTCAGGCAAAATCGCTCTTTGCAGCGCAACTGCACAAGCGACTCCGCCTATCGGTACACATTTGCAGTTCATTAATTCACTTATACTGGAATGTTAGAACTAAATAGCAGATGCGGATTTATTCACGTTCACCATGTTTAGTCAAACACTGTGAGCCCACACAGGCCAGAGAATGCCATACATCAGCACAAAATCTTTAGACATGTGGGCCTCTTTACGACCTGTTGTGACACTCGGTGCATCACGACATTTTCTGGCATGGGTGGGCTCTGTAGTTTGTGCGTTGTATTGCGAAATCTGAACATTACGACGTTACTTACTTATCTATTTCATTAACGGGACATTTATGTGAGGGTCCTCGCATTTTCATAGAACGATATTCAATCGTGTTTGACTGCGGTGCTATGCTGGGGACTGATATACAGCAAAACGGGTATGTTGTGTTGTTGTGCGTGCAGTGACGTATTTGATGACGACAATGACGCTGGGTACAGTGTCCGTCTGTATGACAGTGCTCGTGCTCAATGTTCATCACCGAGGTGCTGACAGTCGCGTTCCGCCGCTGCTTCGACGAGTCCTACTCGTGCACCTCGCACGCGTCGTGGGTGTCCGGACGTCAGCACTCGATGCCGCCCGGGGCCGTCAGCCGTCGTTCACCGCCACCGGCCGCGATCACGGATCTTCACCCCCGTCTGGACCGCCGCCGATGACGACTATCCCCGGTGTTGTTCTGCGTCGTCGTCTCAGTCTGCAGCGGCAGCGTGGTCGCAGTGGTAGCACCCGACGGCACCCGACAGACAGCGACAATGCTCGGACACTTAGCTGCCACTATGTACCACTTGACGGAGTGGCCAACGACGTGTCCGCCGCCGACCACGTCATCACTAGCAACGCTGACGGCGCGCCGCCGCCGCCGCTCGTTCCAGCTGGAGGGAACGAGACACTGCGGAACGGTCCATCATCATTGGGTCTGAGAGTGTCTTGTCTGGCGATGTCGTACGGACGACGATGGCGCCACCAGCACCAACAGCTTCAGCATCAGCGGCGTCTGCTGTTCGACACGACCGGGAGTGTGGTCGGCGGCCGTCTGTCGCGTAGCGGCGGAGGCATCGGCATCAGTCACTCTCCGCCGGCGTCACCGTCACGTCCTCCGCTTACCGTCAACGATCTCGACGTCGACTGTCATCCCGCCGAGGACCGAGGACTGCACGAGCTGTCCACGGTAGACGACAGCGACGTCGCAGTGATCAACGAGTGGACCGAACTCGCCAGGGTGCTCGACCGCACCTTTTTCTGGCTTCTCTTCGCTCTCATGACCATGTCAGCCATCGTCATTCTGCTCTACCCAAAGTACACCGGAAACGAGGACGACTGGACACCCAACGACTAGACCGAAAAAATTTTCTGTTTGTAGAATATCAAAGGTCTTTGGATTAAACTGCCGCACACTGCACCACCACTTACAAACGCCAGAGTTGAACTCAACGGCAGAGCTATATTTGTCGGGAGCGAGAATTGAGGGAGTTTGACCTCATGTAAGGGGGTCAAGTGTAGCTAATCTGTAATTCCCGTATTTTGCTCTAAAACATAACATTTAATGGATACTGTGGCTCACTGTCTACTGAAGTGAACTACTTTGTACGATACTATAGGCCTATACAAGCTTTTATGTTTTGAGGCAGAACCAAGGACTAAACTTCATTGATCCCTAGGCAAAATTATCACATGTGACATGTCCTGGTTTTGTTTATCGATATCACGTCGTTGTTCGTTGTGGTCCGATGCGTTAATTAGTCTGACCGCTGGCCAGAAACGGCAAGAAAGGACTGGCGTTTATCGGGGTCCAATAGCTTGAAAGGAGCCGTTAATTTTGTGATGTTAAAGTTAAGCATACTGTATTATATTATATTGTAGCACGCATACGCACGATTTTACAATAGGGGTTCAACTATCTACCTCCTTTTCCACTACTTGTAACCATTTTTTCAGCCATATTTCTCCCTCTCTTGTTTCTCTTGCTTTTCTTTTGGCATCACTTTCTCAACCCAGGTATAGAGAATCCGACAAGCATTATGTCTAAGAGGAACCCGGCCACCAAAGGCATTTTTATGCACTTTACGTGAAAGAATTAAACATTACACCAGTACACCTTTATTAACCAAAAATAACGATAGCAGCCAAACGAAAGACAGTTTTACAAGCCATAGTATAACGCTGGGCTATATTCTTGTTCTGAAAAAAATATTATCTTTAATAAAAACTGAACAGCCAAATCTCTTGTACGTATGCCGCCGTATTTTCGTCCGAATGTTTGCACGAACAAAACCACACTAATTTACTTATCAATGCATAAATAATAAAACATAAAAAATTTTACGTATATTACACTCAAAGTTGGGCTTATTTAAATAATTTTGTCGGTCCAAAAATATTCTTGCCGATCCTGCCGCCAGCGTAAACTGTAAACGCGTTCATCATGCACGGCAATTCATAACGGTACGATCAGTGACGGATTCAGAAAGGGTGGAGACGCTCTCCCCTTTTAACTGGGTGTATTTTTACAGCCAAGTAAAAATTTTACACAGAAATGCACTTTTCGCATAAAACTTTAAAAAAAAATTGGGAAAGGGCACAGCTCCCTCCGGCCCTTCCTATAGACCCCATCCTGAGTGGGGAGGGGATATTCCTTTCACAGACCTCACCTGTCTCGGCGCTTACGGCATGTGTTGTGACGCCTTTGTCGTCTTCCGCTCCTCCTTATTCGAAAATTCTGGAACTAAACCACTAAGTACGATTGCACTACGTTACGTATTGATTCATGTACGACACGGGCAATAGAAAAACTGACAAACGAAACAGAACGCTCTTGTAATCGCTTTGGCTTTCACTGCGATGATCTGTGGCGCATTCAGTCCGTCTTTCTTCCACCGTCTTATTGAAGAATTTGCCGAATTTTTCTGTAAACGTCTTTAGCCTATGTACATAATTAATTACGTTATGCCGGTATACGAGAAAGTAGAAAATTGCCATTTTATATTTTCGCCTCTAAAACATGTGGCCTTATTTATGACCTTCAATTCGTTTTGTCTGATATATGAACATTTTTAGCCTCCGGAGTGTTTTAATTGTTATAGCAAAACGGAAATACCGTACGTAATAGGCTACGTGAAACCCTTAAATTTTAAGCACTTTAAACTAAAATGCGCTTTTCATAGGAGCTTTAATTTAGCGGTTTCGAGTTAGCGAATCTGAAAATGGGTTTGTTTGGTTTTCGCTTAGAAGTCTGGATCCGTCACTGACGTGTCGCCATCGATCGAATGAGCCACTACGTATATCTGTATGACGGTATCGAATGACGTTGATTAATTGCAAATCAATATTGTTTTCTCAGCTCGGTTATATGCCACTTGAAAGTTTAAACGCTTGTGATCATTATTTTTGAATGCATTTAATTGTAGTTGATAGCGGCGGTTACTTTAAAACGCAAAATTTTAGTAAATTGATTTGTATTTGTTTTGCTGCTATTGTGATTACATATTGTAAGTTTGAAACTCCGAGCGCCCGAAGTGATCTATCTACTTATTTGGTACGTTTCTTGTAACAGTCACTAGGTCTTGTCTAATTTTATTTTAAGACAATTATTTTATGAATGCTTGTCAGATTTTTATTTGGTAAATGTAAATGACAGCTAATGTTAAATTGCAAAACAAAATGCAGACGTTAATTTGCTACTCGAGTTGTTCAAGATGTATTGTTTTTTATTGACATATTGATTAAATATTTGTAATATTTATGATAACACATTCACACAGTGCGTGTCCATTCCGTGCTTTAACAATCGCTGATGTTGTCAGTAGTCTGTGAAACTCTTGCTGCATCATTTTCTAACCTGAATTACTAAAGAACGACCAGTTAAAATACAATTGAATGTAATAGGCTTAGACACTATAGTATTTGCACTTTCATCTCAGATAACAGCTAAAAGCTCAGCTGTCGCTAAGATAGCCGATCGTACTGGTTGTTAGTGACCTTCAAGGTCACCCAAGGTCGATAATTTTCAGATTATTTAAAAACCAATATGCGACTTCCTCTTAGTGATTAATAGTAACCTTGGCCGTATCTCTTACCGTTTCAGAGATATGGCCAGTTTTCCAATTAATTAACTACACCTACCCTTTATTCAACCCCCAATTTGAAAATGTTTCCCTTGCTATTAGATAGCAAAAGTTTTGCATGCCCGAGCTTAACACACATGGCTAATTATTCGTGTAAAATGTTTTCCTTTAGGACCTATCCGTTAGCCAGAATACACCCGTTACAGAAGGACGGACAGACGGACAGACGACGGACGACAACCATGCCAATAGCTCGACCGTTACTTAGGCCTAAGTACGGTCGGATGTTGAACCGTGATATATAGGGGGGGCCTACAGTAGGAGTTTAGGCCTATAACAGAACATCGGAGCAAAAAAACTTCAACAGTTTACAAAGGGCGATATGAGTCAAAACTCGAAAACAGCAAAAATGGTTTTGGGGCGATATTATCGAGTGCTGAATTCCAGACTGGCCCTTACAAGACTAGCCGTTCTAAATACTTTAAAATATTTTTGTAGGCCTATATCTTAAACAAAATTTCGTTGTAGATAATTTTACTAGGTGCCAAGCAACGGGGGTCGGCAGGGGAGAAATTTAAGTGACACCATCGGATAGCCCGGGCCCAAAAATAGGGGCGCGCAATTATCTCTTACTGTAATGCAAAATTTTGCAACTTTTGAATGATTGCTTTGGCAACAGGGTCGTTAGGGGGTACATTTAAATGACACCGTTAGATTGCCCGACCCCCAAAATAGCGGTAGATGCAAACAGCGCGCAATTATCTCTTACGGGGACCGAGTTATACCGCTTTGAAGTCCCCGTAGGCCGTAATGCAAATTTTTTAAAAAGTGGAGCATAAAAAAGGGTAAATTTTAAAAATTTTAATTTAAAACATATAAGAAATGTGTCCGGCGTCAGGATGCTTCGTTTGAGCCATGGCGGCGTCGGTGGGTCCAACGGGCTGGTCTGTAGCCG
>Ga0209367_1000274_pt1 | contig 45508 bp, 40 predicted proteins | sample WorMetLIZISLAND2_FD_187412 | JGI IMG/M metagenome (GOLD analysis project Ga0209367, IMG submission 187412) | Marine gutless worms symbiont microbial communities from Max Planck institute for Marine Microbiology, Germany - Olavius geniculatus... ... | reverse complement strand
GAAAAAGGCCAAACATTTTCTTGCTTGCTATGCTGTCGTTCCACCTGCAGAAGTGTTGGGTTTATAAATGTGCCAAAATTATTTTCAGCTGGGGACTCACACCAACCTCGTCAGGGGAGATTACGACGCTCCCCCAGATTCCCCAGTCGTCTAGGGAGTGATATACCTGCTTTGGTGTCTAGTTCTCAGCGTCTACAGGGTGCAGCAAAAAAGTGAACGCCTAAAGTTTTTGCTGTTTTCCCAGCAATTGTTTGGAATTTTAGTTTGAAATTTTACACCTTTATTAACTAAAACCTTGTACATTTAACTGTTGAGTAAAATGTGATTCTGTTGAAAAACGACTGAGTTATTGACTTTTTAACATGACCGCCTACCGATTTTCAGCATTAAAAAATGTTCAAGCTACAACACCAATTCAATAACATCGTTGAAACAACACAGTTAACTAATGATCAGATGCCAGAATTTCATTGTCAGTGTACTGTGAATGTTCGAAATGTTCACTGCCAGCTCCAAGCTCCAACACAAGCCGTCAGTCGCTTACTTTGATAAGTCTTTCATAGCCTTGTTGATCGGTCCCTGTGGCAGGTTGTCCCAGATAACCTGAAGTGCTTCCTTGACTTTGGCGATTGTTTTCGGCTTTGTTTTAAGCTTGCAGTAAGCCTCCAACATTGCACCTTACACGCGATAGTCCATTGGGTTTATATTCGGCAAATTTGGAGGCCACTGGTCCTTTGTGGTGAAATCTGGACAGTTGGCCCGCAGTCTGTTCTGTGCGCTGCGCGATGTGTATGCTGGCACGCCGTCCTGCCGGAAGATGAACCCGGTGGGCAGCCGGTGATTGCTTTAAAAGAACGATAATTTAGTGATCATTTATAAACAATATAAATTACTGTTTATCAAAACGTCTCTGTGACGTCATCGGGAGTAACGTGTAACCAGTTTTTGAAAATTAAATAACATTTTTAGTTTGAACATTTTTTAATGCTGAAAAATCGGTAGGCGATCATGTTCAAAAGTTTATAACTTCGTCGTTTTTTAGCTGAATCACATTTTACTTGGCAGTTAGATGTAGAAGATTTCAGTAAATAAAGCTGTAAAATTTCATATTAAAATCCCAGACGGTTGCTGAGAAAACAGCGAAAAACTTTAGGGGTCCACTTTTTGTCGCACCCTGTAGACAGCTCGACTTCTGCGCCTTTGGTATTAGTTCAGTTCAGTTCAGCAACAGTATTTTATACATGCAAGTCTTATAACAGAAAGTTATGGCATCTGCGCTGATGCTTAGTATCTTTGAGTAAACATCACTGTCTTCAGCTGGCTGATGAAATGTCCAATGGTCAGCGACGTGTTCTTGAGCTTTGATGGCAAACTGTTCCACACTGATGGGCCAGCAGTTGAGAAACTTCGTGGACCGAGGCGCACAGTTCTTGTTCTCGGTGTGGCCAAATCACCGGCATTAGCGAACCGCAGATGCCGACGGGTTGCGATTGCCGTCATTGGGGTGAGAAGTGACGTGAGGTTAACTGGGGCAAGCTGGTGCAGACATTTGTAGACAAGTAAACAAATCGTGAAGTCGACTCGTTGACTCCACATTAATTTTTTGCATTTTTGTGCAAAAAATTTACTTTTTTAAAAATGCATCTAATGAATGGCGGGCACCCCCAGTCCGGCTGAATCCGCCATTGAGGCAGCGTGATTTTTGCAAACAAAAACGAGTATTGCCAGTAGCGAAAAATAACGAATTCGTCATAAACCGCAAGGGCAAGGAGACACGTGACCCTCAGTCACTTTCTGCCAGTGGGCCGCGTTGGGAGCTCCCACCATTATATGCCAGCGCTTCGCACTTGCTATGGTGTACCCTTTTCCACTTTCAGACACCGTCCACACTCTGTGGAATTAGTTGTCAATGACTATGACTAAAACGAGAAACAGCGAAGACCAAAACGAAACTAAGACTAAAATTATTGCTTAGCTGAAACTGTAACTAAAGCTAAATGATTGATTAATCAAAACAAAAATAGCACCGACGCCTGCAGCCAGCGCTGCGTGTGGTCGTGAGCATAATATCGATCTGACTGATTGATCTAGCGTCTCAGTGAATTGTCATTTTATTGCTGCGTTCATCTGATCTGCCATTTTTCAGTCATATTGATTTCCTTATATGAACCAACTGATATGTGATGCCGATTCTTCCCCTAGGGGGGATTATTTCGGAGATGAATTGCATGTAGGGTTACATCGTGATGATCTGGATTGAGCTGATGTTTTTGTTTTCTTTAAAGCAACGTTATATTTATTATACTGTTAGTTATTGCGCATTGTGGCTGTGCAAGGCCGCGTTATGTATTGCCTCATGTCCGTCCGTCCGTTCCTCTGTCTGTCTGTATGACTTCGGTTTCGTACATTTGGTAACCGCACTGAAACGAATACGGTAGTGATTTAACCGCACTATCAGTTGTCCTGTTTCCTTGATGTGTTGCTTTCGTGTGTTTATACCTGTATTGATATTATTACTTGGCCGTCTCGTCTGTCCGTCTTTCTGTTCGTTTGTCTGTTTACTGGAAACTTAGAAAGCAAAAAGGCGGAGAAAACGAAAGTATGTGTGAATGTTTTCGAGGGCTGGTGCAACTGACGTGTCCAATTCTCAGTTCAGAAAGTGTAAGATAATTCAAGGTAATGTCGCATATTTTTTCCATTATCACAGCACATTGTGATGAGTGACTGTTTACGCCTGAAACGCTTGGCACTGGACGGACGGCCGCAGGTCATGTCGGCACTCGGCGCCGATATCTCGTGGTGTATTATCAAGCGTTTTTACAGGACCCATATAGAACAAGAAGTCCAGCTGTCGCTAGTATAGCCGACTGTACTGGTTGTCAGTAACTTTCAACGTCATCCAAGGTTGATGACTTTCATGTCATTCGAAAGCCAATATGCGACTTCCTATCAATGATCAATAGCAACCTAGGCTCTATCTCGCACCGTTTAGCCACAATAGCGTGTACTAATCTTTAAGGTCATCCAAGGTCAGTGATTTTTTAAATGTTTTTATGCCAATATGCCACTTCCTATTAGTCATTAACAGTAACTTAGGCCCTATCTCTCACCGTTTCCGAGATGTGGCCAGTTTTCCCTTACCGTAGTACGTTATGACGCCTCACGGTCATCCAAGGTCATCGATTTATATATCATTTGAAAGCCAGTATGCGACTTCTTATTAGTGATCAATAGCAACCTAGGCCCTGTCTTGCACCGTTTAGCCACAGTACATCCGTGACAGACAAACGGACGACAACCATGACAACAGCTCGACCGTTACTTAAGTACGATCGGCTAAAACGGAAATTTTTCCAGTCACCGAAGTTTTAAGGTACTTCCGACATGATAGGTTGTACGGACGCAGGGAAGCGAGCAAAGAGTTCAAAATTAATGTTGCTTTAAGTGATTAGCCTCGGTCCACGTGCTGGTGTCAATTGCTGGCAGATTCACTGATGCAGATATTCTCAGCTGGGTAGTGCTGTAGTTTTAGTGGCGTGTTTGTTGGATCAAAAGTGGAAACTGGAAAGACAAAGTGCACCAGAGTGCACATATTGTGTACTAAAATTTGATATTTGCCGGAGTAATACCCTCCTTTCTGTTCCCACATCCAGGGAAAAAGGGAGGGAAAGGGAATGGATAGGAAAGAAAACACAATATGAGGGAAAAGGACTAGTTAATTAAAGAGGAATGCTTTGTGGCTTTGTGTGCTATTTTAGCCAACGCAGTGTTTGACCTTCAGACGACCTTGGGCAGTGCAGTCGACTGGATTTCGTGGTGTCATTGTCAATAACAAACATATTCAACGCAATTTTTATAGTCCATCTCTACTAGTCTTCTCGGCAACTTCTTGCGGATGAAGGAAATCGTTGAATTTATTGGAGCAGATAGAATAAAAATTCATTTCGATTGCAGATTTTGTTAGCCCCAGCGGATTTATTTTCACCTTGGCAGGGTGCTTTTTTTGTTTTTTTTGCTGATTCTGCAGTGTGTCTATGTGCAGTTAGTTATAGATTAGGTGCTAACAAACAGAGCGTCGGCGGTATACGTATTGTGTGGAGTTAATTTGAGAGCACTGGCTATAAATTACGTACACCTTCGCCGAGCATTCGCATTGTTTTTATTCCTGGCGGCTCTGTGGGCTACAAGCCGCGACAGAACCTTCCTACGAGAAAAAAGGCCCTTTGTCACAATCTCCTCTACGACAGACCCTTTTGGGGTTATGTTGTTTGTAGACCCAAGTAATCACAGCAGTTTATACAGAATTCTTCATAAATTTTTAATTCCAGGTGTATGAACTTTTTATCTGAATCGTGCTGTGGTTCAATACCAAAATAATTGCTCGGTCTTTGGGTTACCTGCCATTTTTCCAAAACGGTATTGCCAAAATGCGTTCACGGCTTTCTGCGATACGCTTCAGAATTTCAGTTCACGCTTTATCTGATAATGGTAAAGAATCGTGGAAAATGATCCGTAAAGAAGTTCGATCTTTATTGAAAGCTGATCGACAGCATTTTTCATTGAAGATTTCATCAGAATCCAGCAGTAACCTCGAGATCTTTCGCAGACAGACATACAAACAGCTATTAAAACATAACCCAAGGTGCTTGGCTGACGTCCTTTGGATATAGTAATGTTGATGATAGCAGTGGCGGTCCTAGAATTTTAAGGTCGGATTTGAACCCAGTGTTAGGCTTTGTTCGGTAAAAAAAATTCTGGCACACACATACTTTTTTGTTCAGGAAATAAGTAAGTAAGTAACGTCGTTAAGTTCAGATTTCGCAATACGGTGTACACAGCTCTTTTTCTTCCGAAGCCAGAGAACGTCGAGCTGCAGCAAGTAAACTTTTGAATGTTGCAACACGTCATAAGGATAAAAAGAAAATACTGTTATGCTATCCGACATTCTCTGGTCTGTGGGGCGCCCTTTTTGTAGGCGCCTCTATTCAGATTCAACCGAAAGACGGCCACGGAGGGTGCAAAGGTGACGTATTCAGGCAGACTGTTCCAAAAAGGGAATGGTTAGGAAGGAAGTGGTGAAAAGGACGTGTATGAGAGGGATAGAAGGGGAGGTCTAGACTACACCCCATTGAAAAAATGATCCTGGATACGCCAATGCGTCCACTCGACGCCAGACCCGTTGGTCCATTGATGCCATGGGACGGACAGTGGCGCACACTGTATTGATACGGCAGCGCCGCTGACCAAGATATCTTCAAGCTTGTTTGCTCAGCGCTGCACCACAGATGCGTGCGACCGATACCACCGCACTTGCTGCTGCGGACAACCGCCCCCCCCCACGATAAACCCCTTGCACATATCCCCTTTCTTCTCTCTGCGACTATTCTCCTCATCTGTGCTACATTTCTGTACCTTGCCGTATGCTGTTCATATTTTTCGTAACGGTTTACATATCAACCAATCCCAGCCGTTTAGACGTTGCAGCTAGCGCATTGAAAAGAACATTTCTGTATTAATTATCATGTGACGCAAACTAGTTACACTGCGTTCATATAGACGGTCGTACAGTTGAAGCAAGCTGCTTTGTCGTGTTGGGGAAGGTTTTGACACAGTCTGTGCAGGGAAACTTGGGGCACTTGTTTTGTGTGTCTTGTACAGGTATATTTAATATTTTGCGTGTTTTAAGTAAGTAAGTAAGTGAATGAGTAAATTTATCACAGCACACAATGTCTTGTATTTATGTAGGCCGTGTATCGCACGGTGTAATGACTTATTGAACAGTAGTGTTCACGAAAATAACTATTTTTATTTACCGATTTCGTTGATTTCGTTTAAAGTTTGTACTTTTGATTGATTCATATAGCTTATTTTTCACTGTTCCAACCCCACCTCCCAGTTTATTCAAAGATATCACAGTAGAGCGAGCATTTTGTCGTGTGGGTTACTGTCGGACACTCGCTGCAGCGTAGGACGGGCGTGCATGAGAAGCTGCGATGCATGCCTTCAGTTCCCCGGTGGATGGACGAATGACTAAACCAGCGAGATCAGTCGCGCTTGCTATGCTTGGACGTTCACACACGCTGAGCGATACTGTCTTATGGTGAGAGGCTGTGTTTGTCAGAAGACTGTTGGTTGGTCGTTGGCGTCCTATTGACTTGCAGCTATTGGCTGTCGACGTCGTCGTCGTGTGTCGTCGTGCCTTGCGACTGAAACTCGAACTGCCGGCGACACGCAGGTCTGGTTAGTGCCGTAATGGCCATCGGTTTACATATCACTACTGTTTTGTTCGTGCTCAATTCAACTACCCCGGAGGGATGGAAGGCTGAGTTGACCTTGAAAATGGTTTCTTCACACCGGTGTGACGCGGTGATAACGTGTCTGTTACACATTTCCGACGCAACTCAACTCAACTCAACCGTCGCGACTGTGGGTGACAATGCAATGACGTCATTAGCACTGTGACGTCACGCTGCTGTGCACGGACCACGCGTTGTTTGCTAGCCTGGCTGAGCAGCTGAGTTGAGTTGAACTGAGTGAGCATTGTATATGTGAATCGGTCATAAGGCACGTGCGGTACAGCTGCAACTCAGTTGCATGCGACAAATCCGAAAAAAATAAAACTTTGACTTTGTTTTATCGCACGTGTAAGCGCTTCCTGAAATCTCGCGCTGTTCGTGCTCAATTCAACTACCCCGGAGGGATGGAAGGCTAAGTTGACCTTGAAAAATGGTTTCATCTTTCTTCGCATCGGTGTGACGCGGTGATAACGTGTCTGTGACGTACTGTACATTACAGAGTCTAGGGGCGGAGCTGACGTCATGCGACGATGACGTCAGACGGCTGCAGGGCGAGGCGGAGTCGATGACGTCACGGACAGGTCACGTGATGGCAGGTGCGACGCTGCAAGCCCTGGATGAGAGACTGAGAGACGCACAGACCAAGCTCTCTAGCACTGCCACGCCTGGTGATGTGGTCAGTGGACTGACAACGAGTTCAGCGTTGACCGTCAGCTCCAACAACGAGGTCGTACCTAATACGCACGTGATCAATTGTCAGGAAATTTTGCCAGACTCGCAGATTAGAGCCTTTAATCGTAACCGATGGCCGAATTCACCCTCTCCGAATCTTGTCCGCCGAAAATCCGCCGAAAAGTGAGGATGCTTGAATGAATTTTTCTCTCTTACTCACAGCAAATCACATCCATGACAGCTTCAGTTTTATTCTCTAGCTGAAACCAAGCGTAGATTTTGCAGAAAGACAGTGACACCTTTCACTGGTTGGGTGACGGGTAGGGGTCGGGCCTGTTGCTTGCTTCGGTAATTTGGTTAATATCTGTTGAGTTAACTTACAGCGGGTAAGCAGTAATTACCAAATGTTTGTTTTTGATAACTCAGCAGAAATTGACCAAATTAAGAAACATATTGAATGTAATAATAATAATATTGATTGTTTTGGTGTCTTATTAGTCTGGTGAAACTTTTCAGACGTTTGTTTGTCTTTGTTTCTAAACGTTTGATGGCTTCATTGCATTTTCAGACAACGGTCGTTGAGGCTATGGTTGAGGCATCATCAGCCAGTCAAGCCCAGGCGAGCGCTGTGGCTGCTGCAAGCCCTAAGTCGGCGTCAAACGAGGCAATCCAGATGCCGAATCTGGACAGTTTCGCGGCCAAGTTGAACAGCTTCGCGGTCGTGCTGTCGGAGAAGGCCAAGTCGCGGCCTGTGACCGTTGGCAACGTGGGCGAGATCGAATCAGCCATTGCCGTCAAGAAGGTTGGTCACCGTCTTTTTGTGAACTTATACGTTGAAACAACGAGTTTGCCTTATTTGACTGGATTGCTTTGAGGCGAACTTACGCTCAGTGCTGAAGCCAGCACGTGATGGGCATAATGTGCATCCACGATGTGCCAATAAAGGTTTAAAGAGTATAGCTTTTTTTAAGGGAAACCAACCTCAAATTACGGAGCTTCACCTGTCACCTGCCACTCAACGCAGGCCCTGCCTCAGTCCCAGCCAGGCAGACCAGTAATCAAATATCAACCCCTGAAGGGATGGAAGGCTGAGTTGACCTTGGTGTTGGTTATATACCGAGATGGCTTACTTGTCTGCAGACAGTCACCCATCCAAGTAAATAAGCACTTGATAGCGACTCGTTGGGAGTCAAACCAACGACCTCTTGGTCACAAGCCTAACGTCCCATCGTTACACTACCAAGTCACAGATAGGCTAGAGCAATCTCTTAGAAGCCTCAATGAACTTCAAGGGAGAATAGTGACTAAAGTTCATCAAAGTGCAACCTTCGTTAGCTAAGTTTTTGGCGTTTTGGCAGTTTTACAGTGTAGTGCCAGAAAGGGCATTAATTAGTGAAGTTCTGCTTCAACAATTCTTTAAAGCTGACTGACTCCAAAACTTGACCATTTAAACCGAACAAATTATTGTTGCTCGTGTGTAGACGATATTTAACGATCTGAAGTCGATGAAGCTTCAGATTGATGCAATTGTCACCAAGTCAGAGGCGTTGAAGTCGGAATCAAATTCTGAGCAGTACAACCAACAGCTCACTGACAATGGTCTGTGTGATAACTTATCTTTCCAAGTTCTTTTTGGTAATACTGAACAAAATGGGCAGTAATCTCAATGTCATTGTCAAATGTAAATTTATATAGCGTGTTATCGTCAAAATCTCTAATGCGCTGAACACATTAGGACTGTGAAAACAAAAACGTCTTTAGCGACTGTCTGAAAATGTCTGCAGTAACTCAAGTATGTGTTTGCAGTTTTTAGCAGTTTGCAGAGAATAGATGTTGCTGTTATTACCTCTTGTTTATCTATTTGTTTGTCCATCCCTGTCTTCCACATACTGCTTTTAAACTGAAAACAAAAAAGTTCAGAAAAGCCAAAATTGGTGTGAACTTACCCTAGATTAGTAGTAAGTGGAATGGTAAGTTTCAGCTCGAAAGGCCATAGGTTAAAGTCGTCGGATGTTAAAAACCTCTAGAAAATGACTCATATTTTTCTTATATGTATACCTGCGGTTGCCAGCTCACACACCGGTGGCCCTACCCACTGCACACTAGGGCAATGCAGTGGGCGAGTTTGCATGGCTAGGAAGATAGGCGTCATTGTGGATTAAAATGGGGGAGCATTAGATTGCAATTTTGCGACAGGAAGCTGCACATTTAAAACGGATGATTCTGGGTTCTTAGAATTTCATTTTTGTCCCTAGGTTTTGCACAAATGGTTCATTTCCAGCCCCAAAATGTTGTATTTTTGGAAGAATAATATTCTCCAACAAGAAGATAATTTTCCAACAGGCTAAAATTTTGGTGGCCTTGGCCCCCCTCACTTCCACCCCTGCTATGACACCACTGAGGAGGACGGCCGTATACATGTGGTCACGAGGCTTGGTGAAACATCTGTGTGTGTTTTGCTGATGTGCTGTCAGTGAGGCGGCTATGCGAGTGCTGGCAGTCGGCCATGGAGACTGTGACAGCGAGACAACAGACTCTAGGGTCGATGCTGGTGGACAGTCGACAGTTTGAACAGCTTTACATTGAGACGGATCGTTGGATCATTCAGACGTCTCAGAGATGCCAACAGGACGCCATCGGCAATGATGTCGGCACGGTCAAGCAACAGAAAGACATTGTTGAGGTGAACTGTATAAATGTATAAATCTGTCATATTTTAATTTCCATTTGTCAAGTTGTTGACATTTTCGTAGTTGCCATTGTCTTCTTTGTAGCGCTGGTATATGTCGCCACCGTTGTGAACAAATTGCCATGACGTCAGAAATTGAACAAATATAGTTCGTTAGTCACTGCTTCAGCCTATCAGTTTATTCAAATTAATGTGTGTATTGTTATTGCGGCTATTGTCATTTTTCATCAGTAGGGGTTTTGTCGCAGTTGAGTTTTCTTGTGGGAGGTTTTATTGTAGGGAGTCTGTGTCTATCTTAAGGGGAGGGTCTGTTGCATTTTGTTGCTCGAGAGTTTTGTTTTTGTTGCAACGGGTTTTTCATAACAGGGTTTTTTTTCGTAGGGCATTCCGTTGCAGGAGGGTTATTATTGCATGGTGGTTTCTGACTATTAAGCTACATAAGTTCATTGATTTGCAACCTTTGTTAGTTAAGCTGTTTACTTTTCGAGAAAGGTAGCAATAGTTGCCAAAATGTCATCAAGTATTGTCATTTAACTGACAGAATTCATACTGTATGGCTCATAGCTCACATCTATACTGTGGCATGTTGTGTTGTCAGAGTGAACGTCAGGAAGTGGCCGGCAGTCAGGAGCGACTGGACCTCGTGGTGTCTGAAGCAAAGAGGTTGATGAAGAATTACGACGCTGATGACACGAGCAAGATCAACGCGGACATTCAGCTGATCACTGCTCACTGGCAGCAGCTTCAGGACCGGTGAAACTCTTTCTTTGCTACATTATTAATCGGAATCACTCCAGTGCAAGTGATTTAGCCTGTGTCTATGCATTTTTCCATAGCGTGGTCTGTCTGTTTGTCATCTGTCACATTCGTGCACCCTGCCTAAACTGTTTCGACAGATTTACATGCCATTTGGCAGGTACACTTGTGAGGTCCAATGATATATTACCTCTCATCGAATTATTTTGATTTATTGTTAATCACAGGATGGCTATAGAAGGTCCCAGTTGTGCATTTATAAGGATGCAACTAACCGCATCCCCCCTTGGTGCTGAAATTTGCTCATTTTTGTTTCCTGAAACATCAAATTTTATGTGTCGGTTAACGAAAGGGTTTCAGCTTTTTTATCTGCTGCTTTCTTCCTTAAAGTATAAATACGCCACCAGAGAGTAATTCACTGAACTTTTTCAGTTTGATCATTACTTAATCACAGTAAGCCATCACAGCATTACAGTACCACCTCAAAGTATGTTTTGTTGGGTTTGTTTGTGTCGTGGCGTAGGTTAGCAGAGACTGGTAGCTTGTACTGTCACGCTGTGCTGCTTTTCATTTAGGCGGCATGCTTTTAATTCTAGGTGGCCTTGCTTGTTTCGGTAGCACTGTCTGTCCGTCTGTCACACTGATGCATCCCGCAAAAGCCAATGAGATGTCATTTGGTAGTGATGGCTGGCACCACTGTAGCATCACACCATTTTTCTGGATGTGGCTACGGTGTGGACCATTATCAGGAAGATCGTGGTAATTATCTGATCACGACACGTGTGGCGATGCGTTAAAGTATACGTTCTGTTGTTGTTGTGATGCATTTGGAACTAGCTTTTTACCATGGAGAGTAACAATTTGGGGATGCATTGTTTGCTTGTTGTTTGGTAATTCTGTGGTGGACTGGAAGTCTGCCAGCATTAATGAAACTGTTTACTTTTATTGTAGAATTATAGGTATATAACTAGACGATCTGAAATCTCAAACCTCAGCCGAGAATATGGCTATCACCTGGCGAATGCAACATATCTCATCTCATAAGAAGTGAAAAATCGTAGATCCACAAAGAATTTTGTATCGATACCAAAGTTTATACACTTCATCCTTGTGCCATCTACAATTTCTCCAAACACCTGGCTTTCACTGAAAAACCCAATAAAAACCACCGGGTTTGGCTTTTAAAAAATATCCAGGTTTTCGATGTTTTTACCTGTTGTTGACTACTGCTAATGTGTTTGTGTAAATGGCAGACTGTCAGAGCGTGAGAAGTGTCTACAGAACGCGATCAATGCGATGTATCGCTTTGAGTCGGACGTGAAGGACTACGCTCTGTGGCTGACCAAGGTTGACGTGGTGCTCGCTCGATATGCTGACATGGCCTCTGACCCCGCCGGCATAGACTCAAACCAACGCAGGCAGATCACCGACTCACTCAAGGTCTGTTCACATTCACGTGATATTTATAACATTACCGATAATAAAATAACATGATGTGTATGAGTTTGTGTACTCTGGGTGAGATCAACATTTGCCAAGATGAGTCAAAGCCTGAATTTTTCATGTTAGCAAACGTCATGGCTTTAAGGCTTTAGTCTCCGACTTTGGTCTCAGACTAGTCTTAGCAAAACTCGGCCTCGCCCGCTGAGAGTTGTAAAAGAACAAGATATGAGACTTTTGTCCCTATCTTTGCCAGATATTGATCGATTTTCAGAATTTTTTTACCACTGCTCTCGGCAGGAACTTTGCTGTAAAACAATCCTACCACACTTTAATTGCGTTGCTACGCTACCTTGTGAAATACTCATATCTAACGTGCTGTTGGTTTTTTTAACCATTTTCCTGCCGAAATAATTGTGAAGTACTAGATACTTGGTGCATCGCGTGGCAGGCAGCATCTGTGTCAAGTTAGTTTTCATCGATTTTTACTCTAGAATCAATGAATATCACACTGGCACAGCCTAATTTAATTTTCCTGACAACGTTATTTGAACATGGTTTGTTATTTGGCAGTTTGTTGTATGTGTGACAGGACCTTGAGTCAGAGATGACGTCCCAGCGAGGTGTGTTAGAGTCTTTAACGGTGATGGGACGTCAGATGAGCCGTTGCAGAGGAGGAAGTAGCGCCACTGCTGGTAACAGCGACACAGAAGGTGGCGGAGGGGTGCTGTTAGCACAACTGGAAGATATGAACCAACGATCAGCAAATCTAGCTGCTCAAGCAGCCGATATTAGGTTCAGTAATATTATCTTGATCTGTATTCACCATAGTGTGGTAGAAAATAAGAAATGAAAAACATGGTGATAAGAGAGAAAGCAAAGCAAAACGATTGTGGAGTCATTGAAAGCAGTCTATTGAGCATATCAGCAGGTTGTGCGGGAGCAGAGAGAAGATTATGAATAGGCCAAACGAGAGCCACAGCGGGGCCTAGGAAACATTCTCATATGAGGTGGTGTCTGCAGAGCGGCTAAAACACTGAGTACATGCAATACATTTGTTCAAGAAATAGTCAGATTTCTTGAAAAATTGTTGCAAAATAACTGACAGCTGCATAAGATCAGTTCATATGATCAGTTGTGCTGTCAAACATAGCACATATATTATTTGAGCAATGGTGGGGCTCCCCAAACGTTCTGGGGCCCGGGAAAACTTTTGTCTTTACCCAATTTTTCAACTGGCCTGATAATGAAGGAATGATGCATGATGAGAATGATGAGAAATTAGAAACAGCACAGAAGTAACTGGTTGTTTATATGCCGGCTGTTGTGAACACTGTATCATATAGGTCAAGTACCTCTCAATTTCACAGTATGTGTTACACTTGTTTGTATGTGTAGTCACATTCAAGTGCTGTGTACACTTTGCACTTGTGTCAGAGTACAAAACATTATGAGTGTTTGTTTAGTTCTGTATCCACTACAGTGCATCAAGTGATGTCATATACTCGTAACTTTGGTTTGGCAAATAAGTTTGCATTGCAGCTTAGCTGTGTATGACTGTGTACTGATACGAATAAATGAACAAACAAAGCATCTTTATTAAGTTTTTGCAGCCAGTGGCTAGATTAAAAGCAGGAAAATTATTAGGCTTAACAATAGAAGATGTATTTATAATGTACTACAGTGACATTTGTTATTTGAGGCATGCGATGCATGCACTTTGCTTGATAAGAATCTGCAGTTAGACGGAGAAAGTGGTTTCAATTTTTTTCGCCAGAGAAAATGGTTTCAGTGCTTTCGGAAAAGTTTTTTAAGGGGACTTGCTTCACTGCTGGTTCCAGTGATAGAAAAATGTACTGATGTACTGATGCATTGTGGTTGTGTTAGTGCTCGCCTGGATGGCATGGTTGGATCTGATCAGTGTGAGGAGCTCATCAAAACCCTGGTTGAGTTGATTTCTTCCACGACCTCGGCGTCAGATGAGTTGGCGCGTCAGCGTCCCATCGGCGGTGATCTGCAGTCAGTCAGACAGCAACAAGATGTCGTACAGGTACGATTTTGGATTTAGTTGTTATTATATGGCTGTCTTATAGGCTGCATTGTGTGTCGTGCCCATCTGTCCATCTGTCTGTTCGTTTGTTTTGTACTGGCTTTTTACTTGAAAACAGAAGCACTGCAAAAAAACAAACAAAATTTATATAAACGTTTGGCAAGTTGCTTTAGGGTTAATAGTGAATTGGTCAGGTTAGGTTATGATATCTGTGTATGATTTTCTGAAGTGCTATAACTAACTGATGTGCCATATTTGGTTTTGAGGTCAAAAGTCATGATCAATGGACATTAGACACCTAGAGAAAATACTGCATATGTAGCATATGTGGTTGCTTGTGGCTAGCGCCAGCTGACTAGCTGACTCATATTTGTGCTTTCTGACAATTAGTGCTTCTAATTGTGTCATTGTCATTTTTATACTCCTGTGGGTTAAAAACTTAAGTTAAACGTTTATAAACCATTGTAATGACTAGGGGTATGATGCGTGTTTTTTGATGAAACTATCATGCGCAAGAACGCTGCAAGGGGACTGACTGATAGCTGCTGAAACAAAAAGATGCATTCACCTTCACATTCCTTATGACTTCACACCCACAAGCGAAATATTCAAGGAACTGGATGGATAACTCATTGATTGAACCTAGCATAGTACATGTACAGTAGTATTAACAGTAGTAGTATGAGCAGCAGCAGCAGCTTCAGCAGCAAGAGTGTTTTAGCATTAATATCACTTTTCTTTTGCCTCTTTCAATGCCCTGTGCTGACTCAGTCAGTTTTGTTATGTGTCTGTGTACATTTTTCTGTGATCTGGCATCGTTTTCTGGCATTGACAGGCGATTCAGAACAGACTGGAGCTGAAGAAGTTGTCGGTGGAGCAGAGTTTGCAACTGGGACGTTCACTGTTGAGTGAAAACAACAGAGAGCCAAGTCGTGGTTAGTTTCCACATGTGCAAACATTTTTAGTTGTGCATCATAGCCAATTCTTCATTGATTCTTTGGAGCTTGCTGGTATGTGGTGATTAGTGTTCTAACATTTTGGACAAATCCGGTGACAAAAATGACGCACTAAAACATCGTAAAATGATTAATCATGAAATTAAAACTATCGTCATTTTTTCTGCATGTGATGGAGAAGAAGTTTTAGTTTTACTTTTATATACTTTGATTTTAGGGAAATCTATAAAAATCACTTTTTTAATTGCAGGTATTATTATTTAGAGTCAGTGTAGCATGCATGTGGATTTGTGTTTCATTTGTGAATGAAGTTGTTGAGGAGAAATTGAGTACGTTGGACTCGTTGTCAAGGCTTGGACATTATGTCAGCGTCCTGGACTGTGATTGCACGGCCGTTGTCAAGGATGCCACTAATCTGCGCAATGATATTGACGAAACGCTCGAGGTACTGACAGTTGACAAGTGTGTCGTTAAGATTTACGTCAAGTGATGATTTTGAAAAACTGGTTTTCTAAAAAGAGCCCAGTGCATTTTATTCATGAAAGCCTAACCCAGTGGATTTTATCAGCTCTATTGGCTTTTGGGGGTTTCAGTTAGATCTGGGCTTCAAAAAATTTCGTTTTTGATAAAAAAAACTGACGAAATGATGACAACTAGCAGTCATGTCGTGTTGATTTTTGATGAAATTTGACAGGATTTGATGAATGGACTAAATTAGACTAAATAGTACATTGTAAACTATAAGTCTATATATAACACAGTTTTTGCCCGAAAGCTATAACCATTAACACCAATAACTTTCAAGTAAGCAAACCCCTAATGCAACAAGAAGCCCAGCTATCACTAGGAGAAGCTGTCCATACCGCCTACGTCTGAAGCCCAGCGTTTGAATTCCAGTCACAGAGAGAAAGCGATTTGTCAGAGGTGAGACAGTTCCATGCATGCTATGTTAACGAAACACTGTCTTAAAAGCTACAGTGAACACTAGTGTAACAGACATTGCAACTGGTCATTTTACCAAGCGATATAAATAGCTACTGTCCCGTGCACGTGGTCATCTTGCCAGGTGATATAAACAGCTACAGAGTAGATAAACAAGGAGAATATTGGATGCAGATTTTGCAAATATTTCTCACAATAAAAACACCTTGCTGAGGAAGGTCATTCAAGGTGAATGCCAGTAGCTCGACCTTTACTAAAGTATGGTCGGCTAAAAGTCCAGTTTTCGCAGACAGCATTCTAATGAAAACAATCTGAGTCGTGTTGCATTACATACTTGCACTATGAGTGTCACACGTGAGTGGATTAATTGAAATGTGCATTGTGTCAAATTGGCAAATACTAGAGTAGTTAGCTGAAATTATGAGTGAGTATGAGTTCGATTTAGGAGCTAATCAGCTTGCTGCTGTTATGTTGTGATCAGATGCTGAGTGGCTTCCAAGATGCACTGGATGACCTGACGCAGCATCTAACAATGCTTGAGAATGAGCTACGTAGATATAAGTCCGTCGCTGATCTCCTTGTTGGCGACCTCCAGTCCAACATTGACAGCACTCTGGCAAGTATTCTCTCTCACATTCAGCTTGAGGACATTTTGGTCGATCTACAGCTGTCAGTTGAATTTGTGTTAGCAGCAATAGTGTGAACGACAGTTTTTAAAATGTTTTGCATTCATTCTGGCGTCTAGTAACACCAGTAAAAAGGCTTCTTGAAGAAATACTGAGCTTTATTATGTGTTGTTTGTGTGTGTCACACATAGGAAAACTTTCTAGCCACGGCAAGTTTTTCGTTTTTTTTTGTCTGTCTGTTTGTCCATCTGTGGGTAAACCGTTTCTGTCTATCGTCAGGTTCACTGAGACTCACACCTGCGTGGGACGATAAAATGATCGTCAGTTTTCTAGCTGAGGTATAGTGCATTGTCAGGCCTGTTATCATTATGACTATGATTACTCCATACTGTGGTGGTAGATGTATCAGCAGCGTGTGGCGCCGACTCAGTCCGAGATGGATCACTGCAATGACCTTGCTAACCAGTTCACCGACGTCGTCTTGTCACATCGTAATGTCAACAGACTCGAGGACTTGAACCGACGGTCTGTCTCTTTGTGATGCTGCGGCTGAAAATGCAAGACCTGACATTGCGAGACCATCAATGTTCCAGGGAACATTGTGAGACCTGACAACACAGCACTAGATATCAGGGGTGGACATTGCGAGACGGAACAGTGCATTGTCAGGTCTTGCAGTGTCCACCCCTGCTATCTGGTGTCGTGTTGTCAGGACTTGCTTTGCTCACCTTTGCTACGTGGTCTTGCATTGTCAGGTCTCGCGATTTCAGCACTGCGTCTGTAGCACATTGCTAAACTTTACTCTGTTAGCTTCAGCAACGCTGTCATTTGTAATGTGATAACTGTATTTAGATTGTAATACATTCAGGATTTGTAATTTTGGGTCATTCTGCATTTTTTTTCGTTTTTTTGTCATGCATTCAACAAACTTCTCACTTATGAGGGGTGTTGGAAAAATTTGTAGTCTGATACACGGCATGGACACTGTTAATGTCGTTGACGTTGTGTCGCTGGTTAGTACCATCTAGAACTAGTTACATTATTGCACAAATCAATATCGGACTGTAATTGAAATTTATGAAAGGATGCAAATTTGCTGACAATGATGAAGAAAACTGCATGGCATATGACTGGCTGGAAGGTCCTTCTACAAACGTAATCTGAACTTAGGAGAAACACTGCACCAAGTGCATTTTAATTGCAGTGTTGAAAAGTGACAAAATGTGTGACGCACATATTTTTGGTTAACCGTGTCAGGCGACAAACTATTTGAATGACCATACTTGGTTGGTACTTAATTACTTACTTACTGGCTTGCTGTACAGGTGGTCTAGTCTCCAAGCGACGGTTGAAACGCGGCTGCAAAAGTTGCGTGATGCATTGCACAGCTTTGGTCCAGACTCTCAACAGCTACTAAATGGTCTGCACCTGTCTTAAGTTTCTCGCTTGTCCTTTAATTAGCTGTTTCGTTAGCTAACCACCAGTTTCCACTAATTTGCTATTGTACAATGCTGATCATGTGGTGCGTCGCTCAGTGCAGGCGCTGACATAATGAATATTAATGAGTTGGGTTCACCTACTGGTTAAGGTTAAGAAACCGGCCCTTGTTTATACATATTTTTGTTAGATCTTTGCATTTGTCAGGATTACTGTCCTTGCTCTGGCACAGACTGAGCCATCAGTGTTGTTGATGCAGAACTTCGAGTTAGGAAAACCTGATAGAAGTTGATGTCTAAAGTACAGATAGTGGATCAAAACTATAGCTGATGTGCTTGGTTTGTATTGAAATGTTTAGCAATATATTAAATTTTAAGGAGTTTTTAAATGCTGTATATGTGCTTTCGGTCGACTGAAACATTCAAGTAGTCTACATAATTATAATAATTTTAAATTGAATGCTGATTTATTATTTCAGACATGTAGCATATGTTGTTGGTAAGAAATACGTAAATAATAAAATGTTTTATTTGTGTGGTTTTAGCGTCAGTGTCATCTCCATGGGAACGTGGTATCACTTATCAGCAAGTGCCTTATTACATTAAGTTAGCACTTTTTTGCAAATTTTATTTCTATCATCATATTTGTGTGGTTGCCATTTTCTGCTTATTAAACCTGATGTATACAGTCATTTAGTGATATTCAAGCAAACTTTGCCATTTTACACGGTGGGCCAAAAAAGTAACCTAAAACTGTTGTTCATATCTTTGACTGATTTTCAACATCTTTTCACTGTTTTGGTCCACCTTGTGTATAAAAATACGATACAGTAATGCAAAAGGTAATGAGCTGTGTAAGATGATGCATGATACATGCTATTAAAAGTAGCAAGCCAGCTCAGTCTAGTGCACTTGGTCAGAACAGAAAGTTAATTAATGAAAAAGTTAACTAAATCTAAAAACCATTTTGCTCAGTGAATTAGGAAAATGTCTGAAAAATAGCAGTATTTCGAGTGCCATGGCTTGTAGAAATATTCACTGTGCTTCTCTGAAAGAAAGGTTTTCATCATTTATTTGTAATGTGAAAGCCTGTCACATTTTAATGTCATGCTACCATGCTAAGTTGTTAAATTTGTGTGGTTAAATAATGTGTTTAAAATATGGCATAGTGTTAATTTATTCAGAATGCTGAAAAATGTGTATTTTTTATAGTCATCAGTCTGAGAAGACGCAATGGGACCACCCAGAAATGACGAACATTATTCATTCCCTCGGTAAGTGGTTGCTCGAATTGTGTGCATTTTACAGTTAACATCAGTGAATAAATACGTATGTTTTGTTTAGTAACAGATGCAAAAATAACAAAAGTGTGATATACAGTATGAACAGTCTTCTTGAATAAACTTATAGGTCATAACAGTGACTAATAAGCTTCATAAATTCATCATATTACAACTTTTCTTTGTTGACTTTTTGATCTTCTGACAAATGCTGTTACCATCTTCAGAATGAATGGAAATTGTTCCAAATCATGCTGCCAAAATGTTGACAACTAGTAAGAAATAAAGGTCATAAATTTATGATTATCTTTCCATAGCTTATGGGCATCCATTGTGTGTGTACTTCACGCATCATGTTGAGTTTCGTTGAATTTTTTTTCCATTGTTTGCAGCCGATCTGAACACTGTGCGTTTCTCGGCTTATCGGACGTCGATGAAGCTACGCCTGCTGCAGAAAGCTCTTCACTGTAAGTTGATTGTTTTGCATATTTTTATATTTTTCTCTCTGCCTGCACTCCTCGTTAGCCAGTGTTGGGTCATTGTATATCAATTTGTTTTATTTAGAACTACTAGTTTTTATGTGTAGAACTTTTGAACTTTAAACAGCCAAACCAGAAGCATCGAGAGCGTTGTTTTAAAGAAAGCAGAGCAAAAAAGGAGGTTATGTATTTCGTCAATCAAATTCTGTCCGTTTGATTGCTAAAAAATAATGAACGGATTTTGGTGAAATTTTGTGGAGTAGTGGAAGAAGGAAGAACTGATTAGATTCTGATGGTGACACAAGTTTGTTTGACAATTCTGGATCATTACGAAGGATTACCATTGGGAGGTAGTAGCTGTATTAGATTTTTGTATTCGCCAGGTGGCAGCCCATTCTCAGTAGAGATATGAGATATTTTAATTGCTTCTAGCTGGTTTAATTTTGATAAATTTTGCCAGCTTAAACTACCTCTGTCACCACATCAGACCTGTGTTTTCTCTGTGTTAATTTTGTGTTTATTCTTTTTCGTGTCTTCCAAGTCACTCAGTCAGCTTCATCAAAACACTGTAAAGATGAAGAGGAAGATGTTACATAGACAGCCAGGTCCATTGCTTGGGAGCTTATCTCCTTTTTCGGCACTTTAAACCCAGTTAAGCTAGCATACAGTCCAAGTTGGTTGAATGGCCGGCTTTATTAATAAACAGCCAGCGTTTTTAACCGACTGGGTCAGTATGACAGCGGTTGTAGCAGGCCTGCTTATCTGCAGAACTCGCCGTTTCTTTCCTATTGGTCACTATAGCAATTGCCAGTACATGTAGTACTCATTTTGCCTACCAAAGGAAGGATGGCCAGGCTGTGTTAACCATTTAGGTGGTGTGTTGATAATTTCTCCACAGTGGACGTAATCACACTGGACAAGCTGGAGAAGTTGTTTGCTACAATCCGAGAGAGAGAAGAGATGCCAGGAGTGATTGGCATGACGGACATCGTCAACTTCCTCATTAGCGTCTACGACCCTCTTACAGACCAGACCGGAGCACTGCACAATGTCAACATACCGCTCACTGTGGACCTGATACTCAACTGGCTGCTAAACGTCTACGATAGGTACGATCTGCAGTGGTGTGAAAGGGGCTTAAAATGTTGAAAGGAACTCACCTCAGAGCTACAGAGCATCACCTGTCATGTGGGATCACACAAGTGTTGCCTGCCAGTTGACATGGGTGAACGCACCCTGCTTTAACCCCAGCCACACAGGCCAGTACTTGATTTACTTAACCCTGGAGGGATGGAAGGCTGAGTTTCCTTGGAAAGTAACCAAGACCAAAATTTTGAGGTAAAGGGCAAGACCAAGACTGCCATTTTTTTCATCTGAAGACCTGTATTGATTAACAGTGTATTGGCAAATGCTGGTGACTCACAGTCAAGGTACATCTCTATATACTTGTGCAGCTTTTTTACTGAAGTATTGGTGCAAACTCTTGCACAGGAAACTTTCACAGCAAGCACAAATAACTAATCAGACTTTTAAATATTATATTATTGTTTTAATACTTTTATTTAATGTTATTGTTTTTGGATAATTTATTGTTATGGCATTGGCGTTACTATTACTGAATATGATTCTATTTGCAGTGGTCGTTCGGGGCAGATAAGGTCTGTGTCGTTAAAGATTGCGATGGTTCTGATGTGCAATGCTCATTACGAGGACAAATATCGACGTTTGTATCACTTTTTTCAGTATATTTCTGTTATGTTTTCTTACAAAATGATTCTACAAAAAGTAAACTATGTTTTATGCACAGGATAAATTACACAAAAATTTGCAGGTAAACTTACTCGTTGTAAATGTGTCACCTTGTCATTTGTTTGATTTGAAAAATTCAAGTAACTTGCAAAACTTTTTTGTGCATTTTTGTGCTGTTGGTTGACTGAGAGGACGGGCATCTTGGCTATGAAATCTCCTGCTCTTTCACTTGCCAAAAGTACACTGTTGGAGAAAATAACAAAAATTGTTAGTATTACTTATAATAGCAGTTTTGTATCTATGCTACTGTTAGGCAGTGCCAGAGTCTTTGTTAGGACATAAGACTTTGTTTCTTATCTCTACGAGGAATATTAAATAACTGGTACAATGCCACCAGTTTTTTTACATCTTATTTTTGATTTTGGATAAGCTTTTTTCTGTGATGGGCGAAATTGTACATGCAGAACGCGAACAAGGGCAAAGTAATTGGCATCATGGCAAACGTGTTATTTTCCAAGAATTTTAAATATTCCTTTCTTGTGTGGAGATTGTTACCCGTTTGGTGTTACTTGGAGCCAAAATTGGTATGAACATTTCTCTGGGCAGGACTAACCTGTGTGGCAGTTTTTAGTTCAGTAGATAAAAGTTCAAAGGCTAGGGTCAGAGTTGTGCAGCTCCAGGCCTGCATAATATGTCGATACTGATTTGACAGGTCTTTGTAGTGTGTAGCGATGTTGTGTTGCAGACGTGTTTCAGCTGGTGGCAGATAGTTCCGGCCAAGTTGATCATGATCGTCTGACCATCCTGCTGCGTAACTGCATTCTGATTCCCAAGCAGCTTGGTGAGGTGGCTTCATTCGGCGGCAGCAATGTGGAACCCAGCGTACAGAGCTGTCTGGAAAAGGTGATTATCAGTCCATCAGTCAGTAGATGAATCAGTCGGCCAGTTGGTCAGCCAGTCATTGTCGATCCATTTGTTATGGCTCTCAGAATTTCTTTAGTGGCCAAAGTAGTAATGACTGTTGGTTCACTGGTTGAAAAAAATGTTATTTTCGAAGAGATAGCCAGGGAATGATTTTCTGAAGCAGTGTGTTTTGAGTCACTAATGAAATACTGTCAGCTGAAAAAAATATAATTACCAACTCAGCTGACTATATTTTGTTGGCTAATAGTGGCCTGGTTAAACATACCATGCTACATTATTACTGCATGTCTAGCGACAAACCAAATCTATTAGATCTAGTCTTGCTGGACTGACATCAGGTTAAACATCATTTCAAAAACAATTCCAGCTATAGATGACGCTCTGGCCAAAAACAGTTGCAGTGTTCTAGAGCTGGTTTGATGCTTGGAAAGTTCAATTTCTTGCACACCGAATCATTATTGATAATCGTGTTTGCTTTTCCGTGTGGAAAGGTGGGGAATCATCCGCAGGTGGAAGTGAGTAATTTCGTGGAGTGGATGAAATTAGAGCCACAATCGATGGTCTGGATTCCAGTGATGCATCGACTCGCTGGAGCTGAGGGTGCCCGGCACCATGCCCGATGTGCTGTCTGTCGCAACGCACCCATCGTTGGCATCAGGTGACGCTGCAGTATTAACTCTGCAATTGTCAGGTAGACCATCTCAGCATGTAATTCGCCACCCAGGTCAACTCAGCCTGGCCATTGCTCCTTGGGTAGGCGCAGTGAGTACCAGTGACACACGTTTGATGCTCTAACCTTGTATCCATTGTCTTGCAGTGTAAACTGGTGTCTGGCTGAAAGCTAAGGGCTATGGGCTTTATGGTTCTGGCAGGACTTTACATTTTACATACTCTGTGGTGCTGTTGAAGTGAAATGTTGAAAGAAGTTATTTTTTGGTTGTTCTATTTATGTCAGCTGTATCACTCAAGAAGTTATGAACGGACTTTGATTAAATTTTGTGCAGTGGTGTGCCAGAAGGAAATGGTTAGATTTTGGTGGCAATCCAGATACTTTTGTGGATTCTGGATCATTTTCAGGATTCTTTATTATTAGGAGATAGTGGTCCGTTTTTTAGGTGGCAGCAGTGCAGCACGGATGTATGGCATTGATGTGGAGTTTCATATAGCTTGTGATTAATTCTGTTATTTCTGCTAGCATGATGTCGTCTGTGTTATGACTGCTTAGGTATCGGTGTCTGAAGTGCTTCAGTTATGACATGTGTCAGAACTGTTTCTTTGCTGGACTCGCGTCTAAAAGTCATAAACTAACACATCCGATGCAGGAGTACTGTAGCATGGTACATACATTTTGATTTTGTGTTAGCATCTGGGTTAGATTTGACTGAAGGAAGAATTTTATGCTTTTTTCTGGTGTTTGTTTGCCTGTCTGTTTGTCTGCAAAATTAGTCAGAAAGTTGAGCACAAATGTTGTTGAAACTTTTGAAGGTGACCTTAGTAATCAGATTCTTGTGGCCTTCCAGATTACAATTAGTAGTGTAATACAAATATTTGATGAAGTCATAGTGAAAACTTTGATGATAATAACATAGGGAATGGTCAGGTCTAGTAGTGTAACACTGGAAAAATTGGTTGTTTCAACTTCTGTTCAGATTGCTGCCAGGTGAACTATTTACTTACTGCTGCAGTACACTAGGTTATTTCCAGGCAAGTTGTTTACACCCATGTGCATTGTGTGTCTTATTGCTAAGCTCTACAATTTCATACCAGCACTGGCCAAAGGGCAGTGATGTTCAGCAGCTGGAAAAGTAATTGCAGGCTGTAGCATGCTGGGTATGTGCATAAATCCACATACCCAGACTAATAGCTGATTAATGAGATCGCAGTCTGATAGCCAAGGACTTCTAGTATAAATACAGCGGTAGCGCCAGAATAAAAGCAGTGAGTAACGGGCAGTAGCGAGTCCGGTTGGGTAAGAAGCAAGCGATAGTTTACGGTTCGCTGCCGCTGACTTTTTGGTTTCGTGTTTTTTACTTAGTAATCGAGCATGAATTGCGCCTCAATCTTAATTATTTGAACATGTGAAATTGAGGAATAGAACCAGTGTTTTACTTGAGGAAAAATCTTTACCATGTGGTCAATATTCTGAGATGAGTCGATGTAGACCTAACAAGTCTTGACTTATCTCAGAGATATCTTAGGCTTGATTTTAGAAAGAAACTAGTAGAGCAGTAGAGTAGTAGAGGAGTAGAGTGGTAGAGTTAACTGGAGAAATTAGCGGAGTTAATGTGAAGAGTGCGAGGGAAGAAGAGGGAAAACAAAGGTGGATGGGCCTTCTAATACAGTAGTAAATACACATATTGATAGATCATCATAGAATCCCCATAAATACAAGGCCTGTAGGAAAGTAATGACAGCCTGCTATCAGATATATTACTACTTGATTTTCGGGCTGACTGGCTAAAGACTGGGATCAGCTCTGGAGTGACTTTATGCTGATAAGGAATTTGTTATGTATTTGCATTTGTTGTGTTGTGAAGACGTCATCAAGTGAAAACATGCGGGATTTGACCAAAGTTCTCAAGAACAAGTTTCGCTCTAAGCACTACTTCAAGAAGCATCCTCGTCTCGGCTATCTTCCCGTCCAGACCAGCCTGGAAACTGGAACTCTCGAAAGGTGACTGCTGCCTGAAATATTCTGATGTCACATGTCAATTTTATTCACAGTTGAAGTATAATTTTAAAGGATCAGAAACTTTCTAAATCAATTGGCCTTTTTGTTCACTGGCACACCCTGTTCTGAAGTTAAACCATGTGTAACAATGAACAATAAACATGTATAGTTTTCGTTGATTTGCCACATTTTGCAGGTGAGAAGTAAGTAAGTGTATGAGTAAGTAGTCTATTAAGCATGCAATGTCTCAACAAAATGGATTCTGTTTACGTGTTTAAGTTGTAGGAATGAAAAATGTACAGAAAATGAAACCAGGTAGTGAAAGGTCACGGCAGAACAAGTTTGGGAGGTTGGGATATCAGAACCGTTTGTGCAATGGTAAGTTCTGATGTGATTTCATGTCAGGAGTACAAGCGAAGAGTCATCAGTGCACAATAGGTCAGCTTCAGGCAGCATTGTGTTGAATCCAAGCACAACGGCGAGTGTATCATCTACACCGAGACAACAGCGTAATGTCGTCATTGCCGCCACCACACACAGGTACAATACACTGTTCGCTTGCGTTGTATGTCACTGTCTTAATAATACATGTAATAATGATACAAATAATAGCTGTAATAATGATATTCTTACATTTAAAGCAAAATGGCATAGTGTTGTTGGTGCTACTTTCTATACAAAGCTTTGCTAGTGCATGCAGTTTATTGTCAAATTGGCAGAATCAAATGCAGTTCTCAGCACCTCGGGTTTGATTGTCAATTACTGGTGCTATGTACATGTTTTTATTGATTGGATTGATTGGCAGAGTCTGTGAATAATCGTCAAACACTTTAGCAGCTGTTTTTAGGTTTTGGTTTTGCCCATTGCTATTGTGATTTTTCTTTCCTTATATGTAAAGTAAGTACGTGCATATTTAAAGTGCACAGTGTCGACCTGTGGCCGAATCCGTTTCTAACTTGTGCATCATCTTGGAGTTGGGACACGCCATAGGCGTCGGGACATTGCCGGACATTGGAGTTAAGAGGGGACACTGAAGACTGAAGTGTCGAAAGTCAAGGCCGAAGGCTGAGAGCGAGAGCGGGGTTCGTGTGAGGGCAAAGCAAGCCCCCTCCCCACCCAGTAGAGGGTTTGGGGAACACTGGAAGGCCTTCTAGCAAACAGTGTGAAAAAGCTCTTAAAATGCATCTAGTGAACACAAATTTGCTTAGTTTTGCTGCACAAGTTTGAATTCACAAAATCGCAACTAAAGTTGGGTACTGCCGTCCCCGTAACCACTGTGCCACGTCAAATTGCCTGAGTGAATAGTTTCTGATCAACACATGAGAACCTTGTTTCTGCTATAGCGGTGGCGGTAGTAATTGCTGAGTTGAACAACAAGTAATTTGAGCAAAGCTCATGTGACATGCGACATGCCCTGCAAATTAGTGTACAACGTGCAATAAAACTAGTGAAAACTATGTTTAATGCTGAAAATTTAGCGATTTTAGTTTGCGCTATTTTTACTGATCCACCCGTGTGACGTACCTGCTGTCACACGTAAAAATGAAAAATGTTTGCGAGGTCAAGACTACATTATGTGCAGATAGCGAACACTGAACACAGAGACAGTTCTTATGTACAAATGAATTAAATGAGTAAGAACAAAAGGAGTTTGGCATGTTGTGTGTAGCTTGCCTTCGAGTCAGCGAGCTCTGAATCAGAATGTTGTATCATTGGAAACTCATTCACATGTTGGTCAGCAAGCACAGCGGTCAGTGAAGAATTCTTCCTTGTATTGTGTTACATTTTTCTTACATGCATTGAGGTTATGTTTTCATGTCTGTCTGTCTGTTGGTTTATTTGCATTTGAAGGAGTAGGGTGTGACTGGAGGAATATTGATTACTTTTTGACTTTGGTGTGGATTAATCAGGGAACTTTTTAATCAGATATGGGTAGCAGACATATCAAGTCTGTTGCCTTTGCCAGGTGGCAGCACTAGTCTAAGCAGGTGCTTGAGATTTTTATTGCTTCTAGTCATGAGGGATTTTTGTTGTTTTCTGTGAAATAAATCTAAAATAATACCATAATACCATGGTATTATTACTCAGTATTCAATATTGTCAAAACGATGGTGGGCATAAGTAGCAGTAATTGTAGCAGTAGTCATAGTCATAGTACTAGTAACAACTTGAGACGTTGTCGTCATGTATTTGACAGATTGGCGGAGGTTGAACATAACGAGTCACAACAACAGTCACCAAAGACTAAGTCAACCACTGTAGAGTCGTACGTAATCAAAAGTCTCTTATGTGAATAGAATTTTATTTGGCTTATGTTCAACTGGCCCACTTTTCCAGGGTTACTCAAGGTCAGGCCAGATCCCTAAGTGAACTTTGGCAGTCGTTGGAGCAGAACTATTTTCGGGCTTGGTACCATTTCTGTTACCCGCCTGCTTGGTACCATTTCTGTTACCCACCTGCTGGTCAAAACATTAAAGGAATGGAACCAATCCTCAACTTTTGCTGGCATCTCTACAACTAATGCAGCTGTTGTCATGAGGACATGGACCCAGTTCGGGAAACACACTTTCTTCGTCTTTGGTCCGTCGATCTGAAACCAGATTCTTCCCCACATCACAAACATTGTTTCTGCTCTGCCTTTTCGTAAGGCCATCAAGACTCACTTGTTTTTTGCTGACATTGTATCGCACTGTCGGCCTAACTGCTGTAGGTAGGGCACTATAACGTTGATCATTATGATGATGATGATGATGATTGTGATCAACTTTAACTTCTGGGACATATTTCTGTTAGGCTGCCCCTATGTAGTTTACAAAGGTGGGGGTGGGGCACAGGCACAAACTGCCCCTTCTTTTTTGTTGTCTGCTATTAAACCAAGTTAACCAAGTTACCAAGCAACCCCATCTCTCAGCCATAGTCCAGTCAAGGTGCCTGTCCCTGTTCGGACACATTGCATGAATGCCGGATGAAACAGATGCAAAACAGATCTTAACAGCTTCCCCCACAGGAAACTAGACGAGACCACTGGGACGTCTTCATATTACATGGATGAAAACCATTCAGCAGGATCTGAAATCCAGCGACCTCAATATGGATGACGCAGTTGACTTGGCTCAGAACCGTCCGCTCTGGAGATTGATGTCTACATTCGGCGCTACGCACTCTTAGTGGTGCTTGCCAGAAATGATGATGATAATGCTATTAAACGTATTTTACCTGTAGTTCTGTATAAATTAACCCAAAACTGATGGTATTTTATTCTTGGATGATTTTTTTGTTACTTGAACTGGGTTAGTAGCTGTGGGACTTAAATACTTTGACTCTTCAAACATATTATTGATTTGCTGTTCACATTCTACTTAGCCTTGACTGTTATATATGCATTTGTGTGTATACAGCGAAGACGAACACAAGCTAATACAGCAGTATTGTCACAACCTCAATGGTCGCAAATCCGACAATGTTAGTTGCAATTATTTTTGATTTTTCTTTGCTTCATTGTTAGCATCAGAAAGTGTGTACATGAACTAGAATAAACAACGGAGTATAGTTTGAATACATTAACGAAAACATATGGGATTTTTTCTTTCTGCTATAGTTGTTTATTTAGCCATTTAAATGCATCTAAAACCTATAGGAACATGGTGGCTTAGTCTAGTGCAACATTGATGATTGGTTGTTGAGCCAGGTTAGTACTAAGATACAAGTATACTTTCATAGTATTGGACCAGGCCACATAGGCACTGACTGGCTGTTAACGGAGCTCCGACCATAACAGACCTAGATGCCTTTGTATGAATCTTTTGTCTCTTCTTCTTTAAAAGTGAAAGTGAAACTTGTTGTGTTTTTCCACAGCTGAAAAGTCCGATGCAGATAATGATGGGCGTTGCTGCTGAACAACAGACTGAGATGGAGGCTATGATTCGTGATCTTGAAGCAGAAAACAGGTATTTATATTCATTCTCTTCACTACTGACACATTTTTGTCTTCATTTTTAGGTTATTATTTAGAGTTTTGAGGTAGAATTAGTCTTGATTGCTCAAGAGTGATCAGTAAGTTGTCTGCGTATTGCTGATTATGACCTCATCAGTTTCAGTCATTTTATTAATGACCGTATGATGGTTAACCTTTTACTTGTTCCTTATTGATCAGCAGGACTCTGAGCCAACCAATCTATGATTGGTCAATCGTGAGATTGTTTACAGTTTTGCATGTTTGTGATTGGTTGGCTCTTTGATTTACGATAGGTCGATTTTTGTGATTTTATCTAGTTTGCTCGTATGCTATTGGTCAACAGGGCTCTTCAGGCAGAATACGACCAGCTGTTACTAACACATCGTGATCCCAGCGTTCATCCCGACATAAAGTCGCTACAAAACGACTCTGCTGCTGCTGCCGAAGCTGAAATGATTGCTGAGGCGAAGCATCTGACGAAGCACAAGACGCAGCTGGAAGTACGAATGAGAATACTTGAGGACCACAACCGACAACTGGAGGCTCAGCTACAGCGACTCCATCTACTGCTGGACCAGGTATGAGGAAGCTGCGACATTTTAGTTTTATGATTGGTTTCAGTTTTAGTGAGTTTTGAGTGAATTAATGTTAGTTCCATTTTAGTTTGTGTTGTAGCAATTTTCGTTTTGGTTCTGTTTAGTTATGTCAAAATAATTGTGGCTTTTTTTAATTTAGTTTTAAGTTGTTAACTATATGAAATGTTTTTTTAAACAAACACATTACAGTTTTAGTTTTCATTAACTAGTAGCAATAATAGTTATATTTTGTTATAATATCACAGCTGTTGGCTAAATTTTTTCATCGATTAAGAACTTTTTTACAAATAGTAACTGAGCACTGCATCATAGAATAACTTTGTTACATCAATGTAATTCAAACATGTGCCAGTGAAACAAAATTGAAAATCAGTAGATATTTGGTGAATATGCAGACAGCAGTTTTGGTGGCTAATTTTGTTGACTCATGTGTGCATAAGTCCAGTGTTAATGTAGCTCAGAGAGGCTAACTCCAGTAATAATACCAGTAGTAGTAGTAGTAGTTGTTGTTGTTGTATTAGCAGCTGTTGCAGTAGTTCTAGTTTTAGTTTTTGTGATGTGGATGTTTGGTGTGTGAAGCCAGAGGCAGATGGAGCGGCTCATATCGTCACATTTTCCGGCTCCGAGCGACTAACTCCGGGCTTGTCATCCGCATCGTCCCACAATTCACTTCCACGTCGAGATCCGCCGAGCTTCTCTGCTTATCAGCAGAGCAGACGAGGTACTCGGCTATTTATCCGTGTATGCTTCTGTACATGAACACAGTCTGCCGAGCATGGTTTGTGATATGCTAAAAGGATTGGTGCACCGATGAATTCAAAAAAAGTTTTCATGGCATGTATAGTGCAGAAGCTGATCCCAGACTCAGGCAGAGTCACAAAACCTTTCCAGCAGACCCTCTGTTACCTTCTCAGCTGCGGAGAATTACCACGTTTTGGCCATTGCCAAATTTCACCGGGTGCAGCCAATGAGAGATGAGCATATCAGCCATAAATCACAGATCTGTAAGAGCGCAGTGCTGACTGGGAGTTCTGTGTTCTACTTTACCTACCAGTTTGAATAATGTGCCATGTGCTGCAGCTGAAGGCATGTACAAAGCGACAGAAATGAACTGAAATCTCAGTTCAGTTCAGTGCAGTTGTGTTACGTGCACTGCACAAACTGAACTGAACGAAACTCCATATTCATGCTCTGTGGCATGAATATGCCATTATACATGAATGTATATATAAACTTGTCATTCGCCATGATGGTGCTGTACGCTGCAGCTAAAGCCGGCAGTGGTGGTACACAGAACGGCGGCTGTTTCACGTTTGACAACCAGCAGCGGTTGTTAGCAGAAGAAGCCGAGTTGGATCATATGGTAAAGGAACTTCAAGCCACACTTCCACCGTCTGAAGGTCAGCCCGATCATTTGCTTGTTAATGTCATAGCACAGTTAACTTTGCAAAAGCAGAGGTGACTTGGTGGTGTTGGACTTACAGTCGGAGGTCATGGGGTCGATTTCTGGTCGTGTCGCTATCAAGTGGTTACTGCTTGGATGGGTGACTGTTTGTGGACAGGTAAACCATCTAGGTATATAACCAACACCAAGGTCAACTCAGCCTTCCATCCCGCCGGAATAGGTAAGTAGAGTGCCGGCCTGCCTGGCTGAGCTTAAGGCAGGGCACATTCACCTGTGCTGGGTGGTAGCTAACACTGTGTGATCACAGGTGGCAGGTGACGCTCTGTAGCTGGGATGGGTTTTTGTTAAGAGGTATACACCACCGTTACTTCTTTTAAAGCGATGAAGGTTGCGCTCTTGGTGAAGTTTTTAAAGGCGTTATTTCTTTGTTTTTTTACTTAGGTTGTGTGTGTGAGTCCTGTTAGTATTATATTTGTGCAAATGCATAATGCATATGTATTAGCTGTTATTGCATTTTTACGCGCAACAGCAGCTACTGCTGTAGTGCATCTTAGCCATCGCAATTCTGTCCATCTGTCTGTTTGTCACACGGGTGGATCAGCCAAAAACAGTGCAAGCTAGGATCACCGAATCTTCACCATCGTCTGCCTGGAAGACTCTAGTTTCAGGAACTGTAAAGCTTTTCTATAAGTTCGAAGAGGGTCACCCCAAACGAGGGCACTAAATGAGAGGGGGGTAGGGAAAATTTGCAATATCCAGCCTTTAGCTACAAATGGAAAAATTTTTTATATAAATAGATCAATATTCGACTGAGTTATAAAAGAAAGAAAAAGGGTGCCTTTTTAATGAAACACCGTGTAGTTTGGTTGATGTCAGATGGCACGTGTACGAACTCTGTAAACGTGATACTTGTATTACTGTTAGGGCAAATTGTTCCATGCCTAGGTTGACTCACGGGTTTGCTAATCTGAGGTTAACTCAACTCTTGGGTTAACCTTGCTTGCACCAAATTGGTAGTTAACTCACAGATTTTGACTGAAAAAAATGCGCTACAAGTTAACCCAGGTAATTGTCCGAGTTTGCTTTGCATGGAACAATTCGCTTTCAGTCCTATAGTTAACGTTTGGTTTGTAGTAGTTGTGGAGTCGTGGCTTATTTCTGTGTGGTCAGGAGGTGCCGCCAGCAACGTGGACAATTTATTCCAGTCACTCAACAATGTGAGTCGAGCTGTTGGTACTCTGGTCAACATCATGACCGACGACGATGAAGCCACAGATGGACCGAGTGCACCACCGACAACTGCTCCTCGTGCTGGACTATCCCATGGCCCACGCAAATAGTGCTGCTGTAGCCAATCAACCACTATTACATTTTGCGTTCGCATATAGCCAAATATTGGCTTTCATTTGAGTTTTTACTTGTGTTTAACGTAAATTTGAATACTTGAGATACAGGTGATTGCATGATTTCACACAATGCTTTTTCTTCTTTTCTGAAAGAATCAAAATTTATTATGTGGAGTAACAAAACTGTGTGAAAATTTAACTCTGTGAACGTGACTTGTAGTCAACAATATTCTTCTTACATTTCCTTTCATTATAGCAGCAAATATTTTGAATAGTTAATTCAGGATTTCTATGTATATTCACATTTTGCTGTTGCAAATAGCCAAATTTTTGTATTTGGCCAAATAGTGTGAATCTGTTACAGCTCTAGTGTCAATGAAATACTGCCTGTCAAATTGCATTATTGCAGCATAAATAATTATGATTGATAATGTGCTGTCACTCCATGCCTCACTGATTATTTAACATTGATTAAGTTCAATGTCGCTGTGTGTGGCCAGATATATCTCCTATGCTGAGATGCTGTGTTATATATATATGTTAGAATATTTCTCAAAGTAGTCCCAACTCCCAAAAGAGACTGTATACAAACAACAGTAATTTTCGTTTTTGTGTCAAGTAATGTCATCAATATAGGTGCAAGGAAACCCTGTAATGCAGATGAAGATTTTCAAATAAATTGCACCAGGATCACATTTTTTTGATTGCAGGGAGATTAGCATATGGCCTACGTGTGGAATGCATTAACGATATTCTTATAACATTATCTGAGAAAAAAGAATGAAAACAATGTTTTCAACTTATAAACATTGGGTTTTCGTTCTTCTGACTATTGTGACCAAGTAGTTGTAGTTCTCAGCACGTGTAGAGTGTTGTATGTGAATAAGAACAAATTATGCTGATCTTCATTGGTGCCTATGAATGGCTCGTTGTTTTTACTCAGTGGACAATTTCCTGCATTATTGGTGCCAAGTTTTCTTACATTTTCGTTAGCACTGTAGTCTGCTATGCTGCTGTTTGTCAGCATGTTGGCATTTGTCCCGTATGAGTTATTTATTTCTGATTTTGTGTAGCCTAGGTTAGATTTTGTCGTCCGTTGTAACTTAAGCTTTCAAGTATTAATTATTGTTCATGTACTAATTTCGCTTTATGTGTGTTTCGTTTAGTTTAATTTTTGCTTGACATTGTCATTTTATGCAGTGACCTCACTTTTTTTGTTTAATCATTCTTGCCTTTGCCCAATTCTTGTTTCATTAGTAACATATTTTTTGCCTTCACTAAATTTTTCGAATGACCCTATACCTTTTTCATCATACTGCACTGTGGTACCCAGTTAATTCATTGCATATCTACAAGTCAAAGCTAGTTTGTGTATATTCTGACCCTTAAGGGCACCCCAAGTTGGAAACCCATTTGATTTGTCTGCTGTTCAAAGGGACCAGTATACTATCCCTGAATCTTTCCTAAAATCCCATAATATGTCTAATCCTTAATCCTCCAGTCATATCCATATTATCTTAACTCAAGCAGTCTCTGAATAGCAAAGATAACAACCGACGTAACTTACCATTCATAGTTATCATGCATTGCATACTATGACCCGTAACTGTGTTAACGAGTAGATTTTTAGCAGTAGCCAGCTACAAGTGTTACATGTTCGATCGTACATTAAATACAATTAGAATGGTCTTTGTCTATGTGCCTGACATAGAGCTCTGTGATATGTAGCGTTCAAGCGTGAATATTGGAAGTTAGAATAAGTCATTGTAGAGTTTTTGCTTTGCAGAACTGTCAGTCCCTGTTGTTATCTGTCTCTGCATATGCAAAGGCAACTTTATGGTCTCATAATTGGTCCAGATATGGGTTCTTTGTTAATATGCTGTTTAAAGGCTATTATCGTCTCATTTGATTTTATAATTCCAGTGCTATGTTTAGGGCCTCAGAGCAAAAAAACTTGCGGGTGGACAGGGGCTGCAGGTGATGCAGGGGGCCACAAACAACAAAAATAATGTATAACAAGGAATATGTTTACAAGCCTGTACATGAATGAATCTTGCCTAAAACCGTTCAGGTGAGGTATGCGTTAAACATGGGGATGGCAGTAATACTGCAGTAACCGCGGTGGTAATTACCGCAGTAATGGGGACAATAACGGCGGTATTCCCTTGGGGAATGGGGATAGGAGCTACGGTAGTACCATGGGGATGGGGATAGAATTCATGGCATACCCGTGGTAATGGGGATTGATGTGGACTAAAAATTTTGGGATCCGCACACCTCAGTGCCGGTCAAATATGAAAGCACGCCAGGCGGCTGTGTGCAGGCATCTCTACTTGCAGTGTATGCCCTGGAGCTGTATGCGCCTCCTAGTACCCACCATACAGCGTGACAGATGGTGTGGTATTACGCCCACCATGCCAGCGTTAATTGGTTTACTAGGTGAGCAGGGAAGCAAACAACACACAGCCATTGTTCGCGGTAAACAAGCCTTACAATTTATTGCACCTAGACTTGACGTGATTGAATTATTAGAGCCATGTGTTCAAATTAATAGGAATAAAATAAATCATTATATTTTCTTAAAGTTTAGGTGCTTGAATTATTAGAGTGTCCGAATTAATGGAGGAAATACGGTAGTACTTTCGTCTGTAGTAGTTGCTGTAAAAATACGTATGGGAATAATACATTTCACTAAACAGTACTGACCAGTACATCGCATGGCATGTTTCGAAATGCAGATAATTTGTGTTTATGTACATCGATAACGTGGGATGTTGCAAAATGTTATTAATTTGCAGTACATTAGTAATCAAGAGTAGTGAAATGTGCAGATTATTAGCGGCAATTATTTTTGTCAATATAACGATGGGGATGGGGACAAATTGATGGGGATGTTACTTCATCCCCATGTCACTCTTTAGTATGCGTAATAAAATTACAATTGATTTAATTTGAACCAGATTAATTTGTAAAATGGTCGTTAAAGTGGTGCAGTATATATTTCTTTGCAGTATTTGCCTAAAATGCAGCGATTTTTGTTGTTTTCTTATTTCACTTTGAGTTGGTTCCATTTTAATAATGGGACATAAACTGCTCAAATGAGTCGAAGTTATCAACTGAGTGCGACAGTACTTTAATAATATTGTGTGCTTATATATTGGTGCTGTACCCATACCTATTATTTTGTCCAGCCAGCCACTTTTTTCAGAGGTTAGTTCACATTAGGCTGAGTTCCTCAAAAGTAAAATTTTACCAAGTGTTGAACCCATTTCTGTGATCCAGCCAACACTGTAAAATGGGTAGTGATACAGTAGTTGGTCCAGGAGTGTGAATGGTCAGTAGCGCCCAGAACTGCAGTTTGGTAATTTTTGGTGTGTAAGTTGTGGTTGATTTTATTCAGGACATTGCATGTTCTCACTGTTCTGTATACTGCAAGTCGACTCAGAGTTTCTGTCATACTTTACCAGATATGGCAACTTTTCTGGAGAGTTTGTTACTGATAGAATTTTTAAAATTGACCAAAGTTTGGTGCAGTTTTGACAAATATTGTGTGGCCCACTTCACTCATGGTATATGTTTGCAGTTTGACATACTATGTTAGGTACTTGTACTGTGCTCGCATATAACACAGCTAGCAGTCTTAACAGCATGTTATGCGTATTCAAATGTACAACGTAAAGTGCATTCATGTGTGGTACTGGGTCATTAAATGAGTGGTATACTGCTAGGTAGTCTACCACTTAAGCCAATTTGGTCAAATAGCGGCTGAAAAGCAAAGTGTTTCTCGACTTTCTCCAAAGTTTGGAAAAGACTCCAAAATGTTGTCATAACATTAGCAGCTTTTTTTACAACCGAGTGCAATGTCCCTTGTAGTACAAATTTTTGTCGTTCTGTAATTTACTGCAGCATTTGCAAACTGCAGGTAAATAGATGGTAGGTTGCTTGAACGTTGATTTACTTACTTGCCATATTTGTGATTTGCGAATTATGTCTCAGACGCCTGCAACAATTAACTGCAACGTGTATCCGTGCACATTTTGTTTTTATTGTAGCTTTGCATCGTGTTGAAGTAAATAACTTAATTATTTGTGTTCTGCATGTAAACTTACTGTGCACATACGGTACATACACTTGTTATTAGGTGGGCACCAGTTAACGTATATTTTGATAGATGCCGTGTTTATTGCAGCAATACAATTTGCATTCAACTCATTGTGCATCTTCTTGGAATTTTCATTGGATATCTGTGTAAATGAAGTAATAGGCCTTCCCACGCTTAGAGAAGTCCACTGTCCATAGACTCGCGACATTTCTATAACTCCTTGCAAGACTCTTACACATGCTGCAGTTATTAGGCTGCTGTCATGCTTACTAACAGTATAATGAATCAACCACTCAATTTATTTGCTGAGAAATAGCAATTGCACCCAATATAAGAACTGGTGAGGTGGACAGCAAGGCTCTTAACAAGAAAACACTAACCGTTGCACTGAACTACGTAAAACTCAAAATACAGCAGTAGCACTTAACTAGGAAGCTTGCAAGCTGACAAAACTGAACAAATCTGGCAAACTGTAGTACATATTAATGACTACACAAAAAGAAATTTACTCTGACTATACAAAGCGTATGTAAAGCACTGAAAAAATTGGCAAAGTTTAATTTTACAAGTATAAATCAGGTCAAGTTGTAAACAATGCCATTCAGTGCTCTACAGCTCCGACGAAACTCAACGGGCCGCATCGGACGGTTAGGATTAGGGTCAACCACACCGGAAAGGCGGACCCCATTGCGGTGTTTCATTGGACCCGTCTAAAGTTTACAGGTAGGTCAAGTTTAATTAAACAATCATCATAACACAAATTTCTAAAGCCACTAAGCTTTTTGGCCTTTTGGTGAAATGTCTATGAAGTTGCAGTATAAGGTATAACAGCACAACAATGCAATATCTAAATTTCTACAAAGCAGCAAGCAAACAAGCCACAAGCAGCACTGAGCACAGAAAATATTATGGCAATTTGCTACCACAGAACATGAAATACGTAAACATTTCCAACTGAAAATGGATCTGCCATGATCTTAAATCAATAAAACTCAACAAAAACCAAAATAGCATTTAATTTCAGCATTTATTTATAGACTAGTGGCAAGATCATGCACCACACAGATGATAGATAAGCATTAAACATGGTGACTGAGCAAGAGTAAGAGTATAGTCTCTTAAGGGTGTATCACAGTACTAGAGCCCATTTCATGCCACAGCACTTTTAACAGCAACTAATTATTTAAAGAAAACTAAAGTAAGCTTATTAGCTACAACAAAAACAGATAACAAAAAGCATGAAGCTACAAGAGTTGATTTAATGAAAGCAACACTGTGACTGTTGGGGTCCTCAGGTCCACCAAAAGCTGACTGAGAAACTGGTTGCCAGTGAGCGAATGAAGTGCCAATACATTGGTGGTATGTACAGCATATCACCCTCATGTAGAACACAGTCAGAAAATGTTACACCCTCGAACAGCGGAAATGCAGTCATGTCCGGATCTTCAACATCGACCTGGCTTGTGGTACTGAGCAAATGGCTGCTGTGAGGGTACAGTCCATAGGTCATGTCTGGGTGGTAAAGACGGATGTATTTTGCTCCAACAACCTGTGCAAACACATTGCGTTTCTCATCACGGTGTAGCGGTGAGACCGTCCCACTCGGCCCAAACCATGCGTTAATGTCCACCTCACTTTCTTCGTCATCACCGCATGCACTCAGAGCACAGTAATCTGGCACGATGATATCCTGTCGAAGGCGGGGAACCTGGTTGAACAACTGGTGCTGGGCGAGGTATGCCACTTCTTTGGGACGCTCTCCTCCATTTCCATCAACATAATTCTCAAAGAAGTCCTCAACAGTCATCAGTTTCTGGGACCATGACTGATCAGTGTACTTTGATCCCAGCTCGACCGGAACAAGGCGGCAGCCAGCCACCTTCCTCATGTACTGCGGACTCCATCTGTTGTGGGACATCGCTGGCCAGTCATCCATGCAGTTTCTCAGTATCACCGGAGTTCCTGTGCTCACGTACACTTCGCTGAAGTATTCCAGTGATGGACAGGCTTCAGTTGCGACTTTGCTACCACACAACAATTGGTTGTGGTCCTGATCAACATGCTCTGCATTCTGCTGACCGGTGCGGACAGTGTCTGTATCAGATGCACTGCAGCTGTCGGTGTACAACTGCTGCAGCTTTGTTGCCAGTCGGGCAAGGATGTTGTTCAACAGCGGAGCACCCATCAGCAGGCCCATATCACAAGTGTAGATGACGTCCTTCATGCTGTACAAATCACCACACTGGGCAAACTCCGACACCACCTTCAGCAGACTAACCAACGTGTAGGCATGTCGAGTGCTGATGTCGATGTCCTTCCAGTGGCCGGAATACAGATGCTCCCACGTTATGTCCAACAGCACCTTGCATTTCCTGTGACATGTGGTCCAATCGGACTGCAACAGTGCATCAATGGTTGACTTCAACAACGTGATGTAAGCCTCGCCCAACACTTCGCAGTTCAGCAGCCGAATCCAGGAATAATGGTCGGCGTTGGATAGTGTCAACAAATCAATGCCAACATCCTGCAACAACTCATCCACTGTCATACTTTGTGACTGGCTGTTCATGCTTTCCATTGCTCTAACCAAGACTTGCACAACTGCAATGCACATCGACAGTATCAGCATTTAGTGTACCTTCTAGAATTACCAAATAAGACAGCACAAACTCACATAATATTCACATGTAACAATATCTACTGTATAGTAGTGTTAATTATTATACCTATAATAATAATAATAATATAAAAATTTATAAGGTGTGCAAAGTCAGTGAGCAACATGCTGTGAACATCTAGTTTTTCTAATGATCGGAGCAATAACAATGTTACGCACACTGACACGACTGGTCGTGTACCACTTACCTATTTGGCAACTGTTCCTAACTGACTCAAACACTAACCCAAACTTTAACCTCAGCTGTCAGTCGTCTGCATGGACGTTAGTCAAAAGCATTCAACTTGCTAAAGTCGGATTTTGACCTATCTAAGGACCATGGCATTACTTCCTACAAAAGTCAGCTGACTCTACAGGCTAACTTTGCCATAGGCTAGCCTACTGCTAAGTTCTAGGACACAGCATTGACCATTCAAAGATGGGAAGGTGTACTTTGCGGAATGCAAAATTTCGAAAAGGTGTATTTTGCGGAATTTCACCTGCGGAACGTTCCAGAAATTACACCTTAGAGTTTTTCCGCATTCCGCATTCCACATTCCGCAAAATTCAAATAAAATCAAATAATCAACTTCGTGTAGGCTTAGGCTTACATTTGAATCTCTAGTCGACATCGGCACATCATAAATGACGCAGTCACACATTCGGCAAAGTAATCACCACTGACGTCTTCAACTTAACTCTTAAAATGCCTTGAAGTCCGTTAACTCACGACCGTAAGCCGGCACATCACATACGAATGCAAGGTCAACTCAAGTAGCCTAGGCCCAATCTACAAGCGATTCCTGACGCGGTGCAAAGTCCAAATCGCTTGCTCAGGTAATTAGGTAGCCTATTGTGTTGTTTCACCTGACCGACCGACTACCGTGAAGGCACAATCACAGACGACTACAGAAATCAACTCAAATAGGCCGACTGAGTACTTTTTTTCTACGTCGCATTAGTTTTTTGAAACGTTTCTAGTCGAATTTTAATTCTTTAGAATAAGAAGTTAGAATGACTGTTTTAGGATAAAGTCTATCGATACAAGCTAACTCTCATATTAGGCCTGCCAAAAAAATGATAAAAATTAGCCTAGTATCTCCTGGACTGCAAGACACAAAAGGACGATGGTAAAAGGTAAATGTGTGGATCTGCAGATGTGGAACGGATAAAAAATGGATGTCAATGCGGAGGATATCCGCCTTTTACCCATCGTACTCAGGCACGCCTCTGGACCAATAAGCAGTGTATAACTGTGTATTAATTTGGGGCATTTGGGCACCATGCTTTGTGACAGGCACCGTGGCACGTTATTGAAATTGCCAAACTTTGCATGTCATTCAAGTTTTAAAAAATCGTAAGTTGGATTTAAGTAGGCAGTTGGCAAATCTGGGTTTACAATAATAACTTCCTGCTGCACTTATTAGTCATTGTCGTCGTCATCCGTTGCCTTTCGTCGTCGCGTGATATCAACTGTAGGCCTACGTCATCATTGCACATTGACGAGCGTCGACGTCACACTTCGTGGTGCACTATGACAGAGCAGACCATGGTTTTCTGAGTAACTGCCTAGCCGAATTTGCGATCAGGAATTAAGCCATTGACTAGGTCTATGCAGAGAGTGAACTGTGAAGAAATTCACAGCTGCAGACTTCAAATGAACGCCGCTTATAAAGCGTCCGCTGAGCAGTTAATTACAGAGCGAATGATTGAAAAAATCAATAACTTTCATGACTGGTAATGTATGTGACAACTGTTATCCGAACATCCGCCTTTTACCCACACATCCGCACACAGCATCCGCAGATTTCATCCACCTTTTACCCGTTGCCACATCCGCAGATCCGCAAATCCGATTATTACCCATAGCCGACACAAAAAGGTTTGTGAGCATGGTGTCCAGCGCTCTGTAGAATTGTACACTTATGCAATTGACTTAACTAAACAACAAGAACATTTTCCGCAATTTTAAGTCCGCAAAATACAGAAATTCCGCAATCCGCATTCCGCAAAGTACACCTTCCCTTCAAAGACAGGTACCTACTCGCACGTGCTATGCAGCTACATCATCTGCGCGCGAGAATTTAAACATACCACGATAAGACGTCAGTTTCGGGTAGATACTAACAGTTATACCAATTAACTAAACAATCAGCTCATTTATTAGTGATTTATAATTACTAGAAACCGAAACTAATACAAAAAAATACAAAAAAAACAAATGTAAACACTGTAACATCACAAGTTTCCTCTTGCAATATGGGGATGGGCAAAACACGAATAATAATAATAATAATACCGGTAATACAATATCATAGGGGTATTTTAATTCATAATTTAATCGTGATTTTTGAGTTAAATCGCGTCATTATATGTCGTTAATTAATATAACACGTTTTTGGGGTAGTATTTTGTACACGGTATTTATTGAACAAAAACCTAAAAAAAACAAAATAACCTTAAAAAGCTAAAAAAAACCTAACCTAAAATTTTCTTCAAAAATCAAAAAACTTAGGTTTTTTAGGCCTAGGTAATACACATTTTTGTAAAGTGCCATATGGGCGCAGGACGCGGGTTCAAAATAACGGGTAACGCAAAATACGACCATAGGCACTTTTACATATTATACATCGTGACAGCTGCATAGTCGTAATTAAAGATGAATTAGAAAAGTTATAATATCATAAAAAGAAAATTTTAAGTAAGCTTACCGCGGTAGTATTACAAAATTACCGTCTAGAGAATTAAATGTTTTGGAACCTCACTTTTTAGGTTCTTACAAAATTAAATTCGTTATTCTTTGCTTAATTTATCAGCGTTGTTAACTACGTTTTGTTTCAAATTTCTGTTTCGTGTAAAGTAAGTTTTTGTCAATAAATACTGGTTAAAGAAGTGGCGTATTTAGTTGACACAGCAAGCAACCTTACCAAGCGGCTCGGCTAGCACACTAAGCAAGTATCTCGCGTACATGCTTGCTTCAGAGATGTGCAGACCAAAGCCTATAGAGTAGTCTATAGGTTTTGGTGCAGACTGCGGACGAGTCCAGTGAATCCAGTATGGATAATCACAGTTGTACTAGTATGGCTAGTCCGTCCGCGGACGCTGATCCGCAGGATTTTTTTGCGGACGCAGACTTGCGCGGATCCTGTTTCTTGGGCTACGGGTAAAAACCAGATTGCGGATGTGCGTATCTGCAGATGTTGCAACAGCTAACGCTGTAATTAAGTTGTAATTTATTCATTTAAGCCCTATGCATATGGTGCATGTACCGTCATTATCATGAATCAGTCGTTTCTTTTGTTTTGTTAATATTTTTACAGATGGCCGCTAACCGAGACGTTAACAAGCTGAGTCGCGATGTCAACAACATGCGCTTATGCCGTGATGTGAACAACTTGCGATTCGTCAATCCTGGTCGTTTCATGGAGAACTTTGATCCAGAACAAAGCCGACGGGAGATGCGCAAGGTTCAGCGACGTTTCTATCGTGAATCGTAAGCTTGTTTTTGTTTTGTTTTCTATTTTGTGAAATTTGCAAGAGTATGAGTGAAAATTATGGGACTGAGTAAATATCATTGGGATCATAACACTTACTGGGATGGGAAGGCAAGGCTGTCTCTTTAGTGTCATGGTTTGAGTGAAAATTTTATTTCAAAGTGTGTGATGATTATCTATGTGATAAGTTTTGTTGACTTTAGTTTTTGTTCCAAAGTCAGTGCGAGTTGAATGACAACTTTTTGTCGTTTGTAATTTAGTTGTGCTTCTTACTAACTAGTTCTTCACACCAATTTGCTGTCAATGTGCACTATCAATGTTAGCAACCAATGCAGTTTAGTACCAGCCAAAGGGTGATGAGGCTCTGCACTGTCTGCAGCTGAAAAGGTAACACAGACTGTCACAAACTTGCTCGTCAATTTATCCGATGACAAAGGTTTAGAGATAGAGATGAGCAACTTGCCTATAGATGCTCTAAAGGATAACTGGAATTTTTTGTACTCGAGAACTTTTTTTCCAGGAATGATGTACTATAGATGGAATTTTCATTTCCTGGAACTTTCATTTTTGGCCCGATGGCCACCAGTCTTTTAAGACTATGCTTTAATTATGAACATTTTGACTAAACATTGATAATTTTTGTACAAATTATCTTATTGGTGACAGCTGCCAATAAATGCAGATGTGTGGCAGTGCTTTGGAAAAATATGAAGATCTCTAAAGAGAATGATGAATTCCGGTGCAGTTTTGCATCCATGATCATTGAAATCTTAAAATAAGGACTGATGACAGTCGTTCCAGGGTTCGCTAACTTGTGTCCATCGGTATTTTTAGTATTTTTACTATAACTTTGTCAAATGTGGTCTGTTTGTTACAAAATTTTGTACACATAGTGTAGAAATCAAACAGTAACCAAATTTGCACGTTGTCTGTGACACTATGTGTACAAAATTTTGAAACAAATGGACCACGTTTGACAAAGTTACAGTAAAAATACTTCACGTACCGATGGACCCAAGTTTGCGGACTCGAGCGTGGTCACCATCAGTTCTTATTTTAAGAGGTCTATGACAGCGATTCAAGTGAATCTGGAATTGCATGTGTAAAATTTTATTTGTATCTGTACATGTCAGTGGTTGATATTTCCAGAGTGGGCTGGACACACTGACACACTGTATGTGTATGTGTGGTCCGGCAGGCGTCGTGCACAGCGCGTGTACAACAATGTCGGAGTGCGTATTGCAGACGGCGCTGATGTTTGTGACTGTCTTGAGCCTGACTGTCCTGGCTGTCACTTTCCCTGCCCTCGCTGTTCGTCACCCAAGTGTGGCGGTGAGTGCCGTAACAACCGCTGCTGGTACTACACCGAGATCGTGGATGAGGGCACTGGCACCAAGAAGGTTAATGATTTTGTGCAACGAGCTCGCTCCAACTCATCTACTGATGGGAAGTCCAATGGAAAGGCCACTGATGGGAAGTTTGCCAGTGCCAATGGGAAATCCACTTAACAGCATACTGGATTCTTCATTCCGCCATCTAGCCACTTTTGGCCAATCTGACTGCATATAATTTTTTTCAGTTAAGGTGCTACTTAAGGACTGTTAGGCATAAAAAACTTTCCATGCTTCCAGTTGCAGTTCCATAAGAACTTCTTTTTCTTCAATTTTATTGAACCCCCCAAAACTATTGGTGCAGTTGTTGTTTGCTTTCATAGTTTTCCTGAAACAACTGTTTGCAGCTAGTCTGTTGTGCTGCAGTATTTTTACTTTTTTTCCATTAGGTACTACTCGGTGTGTTTTTTTGAGCCATTGTGTAATGTTACAGGGAATGTCGCAAAATAAAAATAAAATTTTGTAGAAAATTAATATCTTCAACATTTTTTGCTACTGAAAGCACGAGAATGTTTTTAGACCTTACTGATTTGCATGTGATTAATAAGCTGCCATTTTAGTGATGTGTATATGTATACCTGACAGTATTTTGTGTTTTTTTGCTCGTGTTTGCATTTTATTTTACTGTTCTGAAGTTGTTCTAGGATTGTGATGCAACCAACCTGAGTTGGGCAGAATGGCAAAACATCATATCTATAGTTTTCTAGCAAAAGCATTCTAACTACAACATTCTTTAACATTATACTTGAATACTTATCTCATTATAAAATGAAATATAGCAAACAAATGTGTATATTATGTGCTTATAGTAGAGCAACAATGTTAAAAAACTGGATAAAATGTGACAGAAAATGCATCATGTAGAAAGCTTTTTTTAGCAATTTTTTTCGAACATCATTGAAATGATAGTGTGTTATGCCATTCTGATGATGATGCCATTAACGGCCTAGTGCTATTCAGACCTGTTGTTTTTCTCTTATCACCAGCGTCCATAGCGCTTACCCCAGGATGGATGGCCAGGCTGAGTCAGCCTAGGTTTGGTTGTACCTTGCACTTGTACCACGATCGACGTAGGCCTAAGGTCGGGCAGTGAAGAAGTGTCTCTGCATTTTCATCCGTCAAGAAACAACTTCACCTGCTCTTTGTCCTACGTAGTAGTTTTCGGGGGTCTCTCCATGGCTTGCTTGATGTTCTTCATCCAGGATTTCCAAGGAGGCCCGCCAGCCACACCCACATAGGTGTGTGGTCTGTGGAGTCCATTGTATCCAATGCTGTGCAGTTCTTCCATCTGCCACATGTTCGTACCAAATTGTGCTATGCAGTCCAGTATACTCTGCACTCCGAGTTATTTTCCGATATCTTCATCCCACAGCCTGTCTCTTCTGATGACTCCTTTGATCAGCCTGAGAACTTTTGTTTTAGCTGCTTTTACTTCACTTGTGGTTGTTTTTAGTCCGCCCAGAAGCGATAGCTTGCGGAGCGGACTTAAGTTTTAGCCCAGATGTTTTTTTTTTTGAACGCGAGATCTCCGAGATGCATGGGCTGACCGGCGTGAAATTTTGCACGATGGTCAGTACTAGACCCAATTTTATAATGC
>Ga0209367_1000273_pt1 | contig 45515 bp, 25 predicted proteins | sample WorMetLIZISLAND2_FD_187412 | JGI IMG/M metagenome (GOLD analysis project Ga0209367, IMG submission 187412) | Marine gutless worms symbiont microbial communities from Max Planck institute for Marine Microbiology, Germany - Olavius geniculatus... ... | reverse complement strand
GTAAGCCCGTAACACACTACGATATTGAGTACCTTTTGACGATTTTCTCAGCTAATCATTATTATTATTAGGCACAGTTTGTTGGAGTTATTTCAAAACGTAATATGGGTCCTGTTTTTTTTTGAGACACAGTGTAGATAATTTAGCCAATTAATGATAAACTTGTATTATTACTAAATTACTAATTTTCTTTAGTAGATCTGGTTAGTTACTTAATTACATTTCACAAGCATATGATTTTGTTAGAGACAAATTTTTTGTGATAGTGAAGGGTTTTGCAGTAACAGCTGGATTTGATTGTATCACACTATGTTTGGTGCACTAGACAGACAAAAGTAATGGATGTGTTTATGCATTTGTATTTTGAGTTGCGATTTTTACAACATATATAGATTCGGCTGCAGAAAGAAATTGAAAGATTGGAGAAGGAAAATAGAGAACTGCGTAAAAATGCAATACTTCGAGAGCAGAAGAGCAGCAGAAAGAGGAAGATGAAGGTATTGTTGTTATGTTTTGTTCTGTAATTACCTCCGCCAAGGAGGTAATGTTTTTGCCAGACTTTGTTTGTTTGTTTGTTTGTTTGTCTGTGTGTCAGCAAGATAACTCAAAAAGTTATGGACGGATCTTTCTGAAATTTTCTGGGAATGTCGGGAATGGCAAAAACTACCAGTGATTCAATTTTGGGGGTGATCCGGAAGGAATCCTGGATTCTGGATCACTTTGAAATTTTCGTTAACATTGCTTTCAATGGGGCATAAGGGAAATCGCTGCCAAAACGAATATGGTGACGCCACCTGGCGAACAACATTGCCTTGGCAGTGGTGTGTGGGCTCTGACTGCTTTCTAGTTTACATTTGAGTTGATAGCTTTTGTCAAGGTTTTCTATACATTACAAATGTGCAGTCTTTAACTTTAGTGCTTATTATATGTTGTTGTTAATATTGCTATTAACACTGCAATATTCAAAATGAAACTATTTCACTTTTTTTTGAATACCCATAGGTTGAAGCTGCGAGTAATATGTTATATAAATAAATTAGCAAAATTTATCAGACTACAACCTTTATCAATTAGTTTGTTGTTGACCTTTTGGCAGCTGATGCTACCTTCTTTGGAACGACTGTGTGCCAGATGTTGCTATTTGGTAGGCAGTAAGTGGTAATCGGTACAACAAAATTGGTAGGATGAGTTAAGTGATGCACATCTGGAAAGAACATCGTAAGTCGACAAACTGAGATGAGGGGTTTTGCCAATTTTCTCACATGTGTGACCACTTATTGTTCATCGTAGCAAAATCTGAAGTACGGTCATTCTGAAAAAAGTAGCAGCGGTTTTTGAACCGCCAATAACAAACTAATCAGTATAGTTGTAATTTGATGAATCTACACTGTGTCCCAAAAAACATCCCGAACATTTTCAATTGTAACTTTGATAAGGATTATCGGATTTCAATAATTTTGGATGTGAGTATTCCTGAGACAACTAGCCATCAAATTTCTTTTTAATTTTCCACCTTACCCAACGTCTGTTTCTGCACTATGCGGGGAAAACAGAACCAATGAAATATTACCTTTTTTATCCAATGCAGTATGATTACTTAATCAACATAACATATAAAACACATTTTGTTCACATTTCTGACACTTTGGGTGACATTTTATCCAGTTGTCCATTTTTAAACTACTTGTGGTAAAATTGCTTGAAATGTCGGCCCATTATGCGAACGCAGGCATGAAGATGCTTTCTCCATTTTTTGACAGCAGTATTGGTAATATTCTGCTCCAGACCAATCCAGGCTTTACCAGTCGCTTCTTGAATTCGTAATCATTCCTGAACGTAATATGGTAGAGACACTGCTGCATTACAGTCAAACCTTGTAATAGACTGGCTGTGCCCACAGATCTGGATAGATGAAATTTTTTGACATTTTTTCATTTATTTCAACATGTATTATGCTTGGTCTGCTTTCCCCAGGTAGTGCAGAAGCAGACGTTGGTTGCAGTAGGAACTTAAACAATGATTTAATGGCCAGTTGTCAGAAATATTTTTGCCGAAAAATCATTAAAATCTGCTAATCTTTCTTCGAGATACAACTGATGATGTCAGAGATGTTCTTTTCAGGTTTTCTGTTTATTTCAAAGTATTTTTCGCTTGATCTGCTTTCCCTAAGTAGCGTAGAAGCGGACAGTGGGTGAGGTGGAAAACTGAATGATCACTTCATGGGATGTTGTGTCAGGAATATTCATACCAAAAATTATCAAAATCTGATAACTGGTTTTCAAGTGACAGTCACAATCGAAAATGTCGGGGATGTTTTTTGGGACACAGTGTATATAACTTGGTAATACTCCTTTTCTCACTGACAGTTGTTATAGACTCGAGGCGTTGTCTGTTAGTTGTATGCGTGTGTGATGTTGTGCGATAGAAGTCGTTGATAGACATGTACTCGGAAGTGCTTGATGAGCTATCGGAGTATGACTCGAGCTACAACACTCAGGACCATCTGCCTCGTGTGGTCGTCGTTGGGGATCAGAGCTCCGGTAAAACCAGTGTGCTAGAGATGATCGCACAGGCTCGCATCTTTCCACGGTAGTAACATTTCGTCGCATTGCTGCTGCTGTTGCAAGTTATTGCTGCTTTTTACACAACTGTGCTATTACACTGCATTACGAGTCTTACTCATCCAGTCATTTGTTTATTTGTCTGTCTGTTTCTTTGGTGCAATAAAGATGCTTTATGATATCGTGCTATATGAATCTAATGTTGACATTGACATTGACGGAGACAGTGTCTTAACTTAAAAACCAAAACGTAGTGATTCCAAATTTGGTTTGAATGTTTCCCATGGCAGGAGAAACCTGTATGCCTTTGTCAGTTTTCAGCCCAGAAGTTGAAAGGTCTGGGTCTTCAGACATAAAGATCTTCAGAACGCATATTTTGTGTGTGCATGTTTACTTGCACTGGCTGACCTAGTTCTGCAACAGTATGCATTGTAGCTAGAGTAAATGTGATGTTGAATGTGAGCCTTTCCTTGTTGTTTTTCAGTGGATCTGGCGAGATGATGACTCGATCTCCAGTCAAGGTGACATTAAGTGAAGGTCCTTATCACATAGCAATGTTCAAGGACAGCAGTCGAGAGTATGATCTCACCAAAGAGCCCGAGGTCTGTGCACTCATACAGATAGCATAGTTACTACACATTGCAAGTGTGTGAAGCATGTGCTGGAATGTTGTTAAGCACAAAAGACAGTTACATAGCAGTTACAGGAATTATGATTGAATGCCGGTAAGTCAGAATCCTAGCCAGAAAATTACAATGATGTTGGCTCAGAACCCATTTATTCAACATTTCATATCTTACTCTTTGTGACTGTGCAGTGCCTGTGTCATGGTGCTCATTGCTTTGGACACTTTAGTCATCTTCCTCATTTACTTTTTTACTTACTTATATGGACTATAACAATGATTATTTTTGGTGTAACTATTACTGTGGTTGTATGTTATTGTTTATTGTTGTTTCTAGTTGGAAGCTTTGCGGCGTGAAATTGAGCTGCGAATGAAGGTCAACGTTGCCGGTGGACAAACAGTCAGCAGTGAAGTGAGTCTCGATTTATCAGCATATTTGCTTTTGCATCGGTTGATCCGTTAGCTTACTAATGTGTTTTGGTGTGATGTATAGTCAGACAGCATGGCCACAAACCTGGAATACTTAGGGAATTGTTTGTACCTGGAAAACTTAAAGAGTTATTATGAAATTCTGTGCAACCTCGGGGAAAAATTATATCAAGTAACAGAATGTCACTGGATGCGGTTTCCGGGGTGCAAGAATGCTCTAAAATACGTTTTTGGCTAGGGCTCTGCAGGCGGTTGCTCAGGATGTTGTATGTTTGCAATACTATTATGTTTAGTGCATTAGAGGCTAGCTACAAGAATGCAGTATATACGCTGTGTCCGGAAAAAAGTAACCCCCTAGACATTGTGCAATGAGAATGTCAAATCTGAATGAAACTGAATAAAATTTTGTACACTTAATCTTCGATAAATTGCTGAAACAATCACCACATTTCATTGAAAAATATTGCTTTGCAGTGAAGTTATTAATTGTTTACATGTGACATTTGATGTTATTAATATTCTTGGTGTACATATGTCTGTTGGCAGATAATATCATTGACAGTGAAGGGCCCAGGACTGCAGCGCATGGTGCTAGTTGATCTGCCCGGCATTATTAGTGTTAGTATGATACTGTAACTCTTCTTTGACTTGTGGCTGTATGTGTAAACGGCATGACATTAGCTATATATAAGTGCCACATAGATATTCTATGTCCGTATTTTCTCTATACATTTGTGATACATTTTTACGTGCGATAGCAGAATGCTTCACACGTCTTAGCCATGGCCTGGGCGTTTGTCCGTCTGTCTGTCTGTCCGTCTGTCTGTCTGTTCGTCACACTGCTGTATTGTGTCAAGCTAGGATCACAAAATTTTCACCGTGGGCTGCCTCAAGGACTCTAGTTTTTCATGACAATATTTTGTGCCCCTGGGTGTGAGTGTTCCCCTCGAACAAAAACGTCAAAGAGTGGTACCCCCTAAAAAGACGTTATTTTGCCTTATTGGCTCGTTTAGTGTGAAAACGGTTGCAGATAGGTACAGACATGCTGCTTATTATAACAAGCACTTGTGACAGGCTTTTTAGATTGATTAACATCGATGACCTTGAATGACCTTGAACCCCCAAAATGGGGTTTTTAGTGAATTTTTAGCAATTTTTGGATGCAGTGCACATTTCAACACTGAATTGCGATGAAATGGCTGGAGATAGACCAAGACAACCTGCGTATGAAATTTTCAGCATTAAACGTAGATTTTAGCAGTCCATGATCCCCTAGGTTCATGGAGGTTGGCACAGGTGGGCATCAAAGATGGCTACCTCTTAAAAAGTGGTTATTTTACCGCTATTGGCTCGTGTAGCGTGAAAACGGATGCAGATAGGCACAGACATGCTGCTTAATATAACAAGCAATAGTGACAAGCTTTCTATTGGTGTCAACGGTGATGACTTTGAATGACCTTAAACCTCTAAAATAGGGGTTTTTAGTGAATTTTTGGCAATTTCCGTCTGTGTCAAACATTTTATGAGTGAATTGCACTGAAATGGCTGGAGATTGACCTGGACAACCTGCATATGACATTTTTAGCATAGAATGTACATTTTTAACAATCTAAGTTTTAATCTCTTAAATTCGAAAGGTCTTCCATACGGAGGCCTCGAATTGAAGTACTCTTTCAAGACGCATTAATATCTTATTGCTGTACACTGAGGTGGCAGGACCCCTGCTATTGCACGTCACGTGAGCTTTGCTCAAATTACAAATTACTTGTTAAAGTCATGTTACTCCTGTAGTTATCAGCTTAGTGCAGTGGTTAACACATTGGTCTCCATCAATGAAGTTTACAACACCAGGCCTGGTTAGTACTTTGACAGGTGACCATCAGCAGACAGTTAAACCATCTCAGATATAACCAGCCACCAAGGACAACTCAACATTGTCATCTTTTAATGGTATATGCAGTGAGCAGCAGCAAATGCTGGGAGCATAAACAGCATTATGCATTAGTCCCAGATCTGTAGTCTCATAGTGTAAGTGGATGTCTGGCTGAGGGCTCAGGAAATGGTGATCGGCGCCACTGTAGCCATACATCTTGTAGCTTGAAAAGTACTTTGTGTTTATGTGTTTGTGTTTAGCATTCCTAGTTAGTAATAACGATTGTGCCACTTTGTAGACTGTAACGACTGGCATGGCGTTAGATACTCGTGATCGCATTCAAAAGATCTGCATGCAACACATGGAGAATCCAAACGCTATCATTCTCTGTATTCAAGGTATCATACTGTTTGCACTCAAGTCCGTCAGCACAATGCGCCAAACTTTTAGTTAGCAGTGGTTGCACAACAGCACAGTATGTATTATTTATGTTTAGATTAAATAGTTTTTAAATCATTAGAATTTGATTTGATTAAAATTAAAATTTGATGGTGAATAGTAGGGAATTCAAGCTTGCATGATTTTTTGGCAGCTTTCAAATCTGGTCCTCTTTTCAGTTTGAAAGGCCATTTATCGAGGTTAGTATTTGTGTTAGAGTTATGCAGCTTTAGGATAATTGCCATACAGCGTCTTGGCACTGGGCCCACATATTTTTTCTAGTTAAGGCTTATTTCGCAAGAAGCTACATTTTACGTTGGTAATACTGCATGTTGTGTCAGATGGATCTTTGGATGCTGAGCGCAGTAACGTAACGGACCTCGTCAGCTCGATGGATCCCAATGGAAAAAGAACGATATTTGTCCTGACAAAAGTTGACGTGGCTGAAAGCAGCTTGTACAACCCAGAAAGGGTGAGATTGCTTTTGTTTAAGACAATTTCGCAGTATGTTGAGGCTGTGTGATTTTATACTAACCCAACTGCAGTTTGGCTGACTGGGTGAGGGATTTTTAATCACACTTTATTGTCACATGCAGTATTTCAGGCATCACATGTTGTATGAGGTTGAAGCTTTTCAGAATGATGGGAAGTTGACATCGATATGTACTTTTTATTGTAGCTTTTCTAAGGTGCCGGAACACAGAAATGGATGAAAGAACCTTGCTTGCTTATTGAGTTTAAATAACGATTTTGTGAATATTCTGCTTGTGTTAATGCCTTCAAAACTAGTGCAAAGTGCAGTGTATGCTACTATGCGACAGGAATTCTATTTATTTGTTCATCCATGCAGTTTATTTCCAGTTACTGTGAGTGACTATTAAAGTTTATTTCAGGCGATATTGTTTGACTTTTTTTTGCCTGGAATTGGCTTGCAAATGATTAGTACTGGTTCCTTCATTTGTCTAACAGATTGTAGTTATTTGCAAGTGATTATTTTTTTGATTAATGTTTTTTTGTTGTAATATTCAGATTCGTCAGATACTAGAAGGTCGTTTATTCCCAATGAAGGCTCTGGGCTATTTTGCTGTTGTTACTGGAAAAGGTTATTTTTAATTTTCATTGGAATTAATGCAAGTGATTTCACGTATAGCTGCACATTCCTCTGTTGGTTGTACTTGTGCACTCTTTGTAAACCATTGGAACATTTGACGGAATTATTTGCCACTTGGCAGATACGCTGATTAGGTCAAGTTGCAAATTGTGTTAGATGGTGGTCGCTGACACTCAGCGGAGATTGGAGGTTGACCCTTTAGCCAAAACTTGCAGTTGCCTATTTGTGATTCACCAGGGGCAACATAGATCAGCCGGACTTAGTTCAGTCATTGTTTGTAGTTCTGTGACCAACATTATTAAGCTTGCAGTATTGATAGTAGTTTGTGAGAGATTTTGGTGCCATAAACCCAGTTTGTTATCATTTATTCATTTGCTTGTATCTGTAAACTGTTTCAGGAAACACGAGTGACAGTATTCAGACAATCAAAGATTATGAGGAGCGATTTTTTCGTCAGTCTCGGCTGTTCAAGTCAGTATTCATGCCACTCATACTGTTTTCGGTAAGTGATAGAGACTGGCTGGAACAATATCAGTTGGAAAAGATTATGTCGTAATCTGTAGCTACATAGCAAATTTTTGATGCATCTGTGATACCAGTTGTCTGCAGTTTTAGCATATGATAAATCACAGTCTGGAGTGGAATAAGTTGGTTGTGCACATACACTTCAGACATTGGCTTAATGCATATTTTTTGATTGCAGTGGCCATTGCAACAGCCATTTGTGTAGCCTAAACCTGTGCTGTTGTTTGGCTGGTCACACTTAACTGCAACCATGAAGTTATTAACCTATTATAGCATTGCAGACAGTTTGGTAGAGATGGTGCCGGCCCACTATTTTGAAGGTCCACTATTCTGAAAGTCTGTTGAACAAAACAAAAAGTTGTAGCTTGACAGAAACACTGAACAAAAAAACGAGCTAAACCTAAAATTGTAAGAACTCCATTATACACGTGCATATGTAATTAACAATAATGGTAGTTCTAATAATCTTCCCTGTTATCCTGTAGACAGTCATCAGTGTGATAATGCTGTCTATTGGAGGACAGGGTCTGTGAGACCGAGAGGCATGTCTGTGAATGAGGAATGAGATAGCGATGTCATTGTATGTGCTGTGAAGACATTTTTATTTAGCAATGTTATTATGCTGTAACATTTTAGTTACTATGTTTTTATCGGCTTTTTATGTTTGCATCATTGGCACTTTTATTATGCTTTTAGGGCATATACGTAGCCTTAATCATGACTTTGATTGATGGATTGATTGACTGTTGTTTCCAGGGATGGGGTACTGAAGCCGTATCAGATGACAACGCTGAATCTCAGCATGGCCGTGTCTGAGTGCTTCTGGAAGATGGTGAGAGAGTCAATCGAGCAACAAGCCGATGCCTTCAAAGGTGAGTCACTCGTCTCTGGCTTTAGCTGTCGATTGATTGAAATAATAAATAAGAAACAGTAAAAAAATAGCATAGTTACAAATAGACAGCTGTCGCTATAAGTCATAATCACCTTCAAGTCACACTGGGGCATCACGTGTCTATTTCAAGTTTAAAGTTTCCATCATGCAGCTCTGTTAACCGTTTAAGAAACTCGATGGTTCTGCTACCGTATTTTGCTGAGGCGAACTGCTTTTCTCCGTGCTTTTTGCTTGTACAGAGGATGCTGCTAAAATTGTACCCTGTTTGTTTCTTGGAAATATCTATAGCATATTGTGAAAACTGGGTATAATTATTTCAAAGTAAATGTCACGAAGTTCTGAAGCTGAACATAGGGTTTGTGAAAATGAGCCACTTTGCTCGTGTTTAAATGGCAGGCACAGACCTGTGAAGTCCTTGATACTTCCTGCGTGGTTTTATCTGTGATGAACTGTAATGTACTTGTGCCCATTGCCCAATTAGCCGTCATGAGAATTTATGAAAATTACTATTATTACGCGCAACAGCAGCCACTGCTGTAGCGCGTCTTAGCCATCGCAATTCTCTCTGTCTGTCCATCTGTCTATCACATGGGTGGATCAATCAAAAACGGTGCAAGCTAGGATCACCAAATCTTCACTGTTGGCTGTTTGGAAGACTCTAGTTTCAGGATCAGTAAAGTTTTTTCATAAATTTGTAAGGGGTCACGCCAAGCAAGGGCGCCCGCTAAATGACAGAGGGCTGGGGAAAATTTGCAATTTTCCAGCCGATACGGCATTGGCAGAGCGAGACAGGTCACACCCTCTGGTGAGTACAAGTAAAACACTATAGATAATTAGCCGCCGGTCGTCTGGCGCCCACTGGTGACTGTAAAAGAAATATCATTGCTATGATGGGTGAACTTAGATTTTGTTTTACTGGGCTTTCAAACTTGCATCACTGTTGCACGTTCCCCTTTGCATTAGCTGGGCTTTTCTTGTAATTCATATGTGTCAGTTTGATAGATGTGCTGTTTGCATTATTTGCAGCAACTCGGTTTAATCTGGAAACGGAATGGAAAAACACGTTTCCACGAGTTCGCGAGCTGGACCGAGTGAGTTCAGTTTCTGATTTATCCAAGTAATATTTCTGAGATTCTGCATGAGAGAAGATTAGTACCATGTTGATCTATGAAAGCTGCAGAATTAGTGCTAGATTTGCTAGATTTGTATTGTGAGTGAACTGGACATCTCATGATATGTGGCTACTTTGTGGCAGTCTTATAGACTTGAGTCATTGAAACACATGTCTTGATTTGTATGCTCTTGCATTCTCAGATTTCAATCCATTTTTTATCACATAAGTAGAAATAAATGATGTGAGTACTGTATCACTCTCATTTCTGTCATGTAGGCTAACTGTTGCCAGACTAAACTTGGCACTTGCAGTTAACCTGCATAGAGCGTTTATGTAATCTGCCATGTAGTCTGTGTATAGAGTGATATTGAATTCACTTATAAAATTTGTTATTTTCTTGGCTTGTGTTTCTTTCTGATTGTTGTGTCGCAATGTTATTAGCCTGCATTATGGGTCTTTCCCACTATTCTGTTTGTCTGTATCTTTCATAGAGGCTGTTTAGTTAGGAACCAAAAAATGTAGAAAAACCAAAATTTTTCCCATAGTAGGAGTAAATGTTGTGCCAATTTTTAGCTCAGTTTGGGAGAGGTTTCTGATTTTGACTTTAGGCATTAGGGTTGTGAAGCTTTAGGCAGATGGCTGCATAATATGTCAGCACGTATTTTTTTAACTTATACGTTTGATGCAGTTGTAGAACTCAGTATTTGTGGTTGTGTCGTAAAAAGTGTGTCTGGTATGTGTGTGGCTAGGATGAACTGTTTGAGAAGGCTCGTGGTGAAATACTCGATGAGATCATTAACTTGAGTCAAGTCTCACCACAATACTGGTAAATTGTCATTTGTCACATTACTACACAGTGTTTCATAAAAAGGGACCCTTTTTTGTTTTTTTCATAATTCATTCAAATGTTGATCAATTCACACAAAATTTTTACCAGTTGTAGCTGAAGAAATACTAATTCAAAATATTGCAACAAAATATGGCAGTTGGTTAAATATTCTTTGCTAGTCGTGACGTAATGCTGACATCATAATGTGTCACGGGTACAAACTTGATAGTCTCAGCTGGTGCTGTCAGTTGCTACTCTGCTCCGATGGTGAAAAATTTGGTTTGCTGATGACAAATTTCTGAAGTTTTACAGTTGCAGCCACAAAAACGTGCAAAGCGATCGCATTTTTACGTGTCTGTGGGGATAGTTGGAATTTCACATGTTCGAGCATGACAGTGCACTAGCACACAGAGGTTGCAAAAATGATTGCGTTTTTGGATTGCGAGACGCCTGATTTCATGTCCACATGTTGCTTAGTGCTGACACGATAAACATTTTTCATTAGCGAACCAGATTAAGTTCACCATCGAAGCTGGGTAACAACTGACAGCACCAGTTGAGACTATCAAGTTTATACCCGTGACACATTATGACGTCAGCATTACGTCACGACTAACAAAGAATATTTAATTAACTGTTATATTTTGTTGCAATATTTTGAATTAGTATTTCTTCAGCTACAACCGGTAAAAATTTTGTGTAAATTGATCATTATTTGAGTGAATTATGAGAAAAACAAAAAGGGGTCCCTTTTTTAATGAAACACCGTGTATATTGGTTCGCTTAGTTCTTTTGTGTCATAGCCTACTGTGTAATTTCTTCTTTGAGAAGACTTAGCTGTTGCCGCAAGTAGCTACCAAGTCAATTGGCTTGTCACTTTACAATTTAGTGGGCTCAGGTCAGCCTTTATGGTGCTGAGTCATGACTTTCTTGGGTCAGCCAATCCTCAGTCACCAGTCTTCGGTAGGTCAACAATGCTGGCCTGGATGTCCAAAGGAGGAGAGATAAAGGCATCATGTCTGCTCGTTGCATTTGTGGATGATTATTATTCCTGTACTTTATAGTTATTTTTTGAGATTTGAGCAGCAAACATGTCAGATACCCTTGGTAGTAGTGAAGTTGACATTACTGATGTTTCTGTCATGTTACATTCATCTGAAGAGGAACTGCATTGAAACGGAAATGCAGAACACCAGCAAATAGCTGAGATGGAACGGGATTGATTGATGTAAAATGATTGCCGTTGGTGCTGATTATGAGCATATTATTAACCACATTTTATACTGTTCTGTGTTCATACAGGGAAGAAGCATTTAAGAAGAACATGTGGGAGAAGATGTCGAGTTATTTCTTTGAAAACATCTACATTCCAGCAGCCCAGGCTGATAACACAGGGTACTGTACATTAGTTTAACATTATGTTGCACTTATTATAGATGGCAAAGTGATGAATAGACTGGTGATGCATGAACTGTGGCCAGTCATTGTAGCAGTGGACAGTGGCTGCAGCAGTGAGTTTGCTGTTTTCACTGTCGTATGAGTGAGATGTTGATCTTGTAATGATTGTACAAAATATAATACCAGACAGTCTTTTGTGATAACTTTGGTAAATGCAGGTCTATTTTAATGATTCTTTTACTGTTGGGCGTTGATAAATGGCAGAAGAAGTGGGAATATAACCTGCCATTTAGCCACAAATTGTTGCAGCAACACCCTGGGATATTTAAATGTCTACACGTACGCAGCATTTCATTTATATTTGCAAGAATTACATACGTGTAAAACATGACAAGTGTTATAAATTATGGTTTGGCTCAGTTGGTAGTGTTGTTGATCGCATCAACGAAGGTAATCAAGACGAGGCTCGGTTAGTACTTGGATGGGTGACCATCCCGGTATGTGACCAGCCACCCAGGTCAACTCGGCCTGGCCATCCTTCTGTTGGTAGGTGCATTGAGTACCAGCAAAAGCTGGAATGTAAACAGGCTCACCACGCGATGCACTGGCCCCATATCCGTGGTCTCGCAGTGTAAAAACTGGTGTCTGACTGAGGGTTAAGGAAACGGATATCAGCACCACCCAACGGGCCTTAAGGCTCGGGAAGGACTTTACATTTTTTTACTATATACTTAGACCAGTGTTTTTCAACCTTTCTGCTGCAGCGGAACCCCACACAAGCGTGAAGGTCACTCACGGAACCCCATGCGCATTGATCCGTGAGTCCAGCGACGTACGCGAAGTTGAAGCTACAGGCCCAGTGTCTACGGACTCATTTTCCTAGCAGGGCAGAGCCCCCATGAGGACGTCAAGCAAGCAAAGATGACCAATATGAAATTTGACCGCATTTGTAGGCAGCAGTATTGTATTTAACCAAACACGACGGACGATGCGGTCGCCGATGGCCGCTTAGCCCTCGCCATCTACCCAAAAAATTACGCATGGACATCTTCGGAAAAAATACGTGTTTTTTAATTTTCCTTAGCAAAGTGTTTAAAGAATTGAATTAACTAAGTAAATGGTCAAACAATTTCATAACCATAACCCTAATCAATGCGTTTTTGTTTTCTTTTACTTTATTTCCTATAATGCACTTATCCTCGAAGTTGAATAATGTCGTGCATATAAAGCCTACACTATAATATAGGCCTAAAATGCAAATATGTCAAAATAACTAACATCAAAAATAATTTCACAGAGTTAATTTATGAAAAAATAAAAGCATAGAAATGCAATTTCAAACAAAATATTTCATGGTGAGTATTTCTATGATATTGTCTGGCGAAATTTCGCATGCTAGGTTATTTTTACTGGTCACCTGCGGAACCCTTGGCAGATGCTCGCGGAACCCTGGGGTTCCACGGAACCTCAGTTGAAAATCACTGACTTAGACACTGTTGCAGTTGCTTACCAAGTCATTAAATCCGAGTCACTCATAACATTATGTGCTATATGAATGTTTTGATTGATTGATTACCGATTACAAATATTTAATTGATTTGTTGATCGATCAATTTTTTGTTTCTTGCTTAACACATTTAGCAACCAGTTGTCTGTGAAGTAAGTTGTGGTTGTAGGTTCTTCAACACTGCTGTAGACATCAAGTTGAAACAGTGGGCTGATAAACTTCTGCCTAAGAAATGTGTCGAGGTGTGACTTCTTGTTTTACTTAGCGAGACATTACATAGACTCTGTAGTAATACCATATGCTCTGTGCACTGTGTAGTAGTACAGCATCAGTCATCCTTGTTACCAGGATTTTCCTGCAGTAGCCATGATATTGTCACCACCCAAAGGTTTAATGGAATATTTTCAGTTTTTAAGCTGTAAGCTCAAAGGTCCGGCCCTGCGGTTGTCGTCCATTTGTCTGTAATGGATGTATTGTGGCTAATGAGTAGGGTGTAGGGGAAAACTTTTTACACGAATAATTGGCTATAGGTGCTACACTCAGGTATGTAAAATTTCAGCCATTCACTGCAAGGGAAAATTTGTCAAATTGTGGGTTGAATGAAGGAGGAGGGTAGGAAAAATGTCATATCTCAGAAACGGTGAGAGATATGGCCTAGGTTACTGTGGTTCACTAATAGGAAGTGGCATACGCCCTTTCAGATGAAATGAAAATCACGACCTTGGATGACCTTCAAGGTGCTGGCATCATCTCAGCTGCTTGTGTGAATGGATTTTGCTCAAACATTTGTATGGTTGGCCCCACCCTAGCGACAGCTGGGCTTCTTGTTCATATGTCTACAGTACTGAGTTGTATTCATACCTAATACTGCAGGTACACTGAAAGATTCTAACCCATTTCTGATGTATGACCATGGTTGCTGCATCACCATTTCTGTAGTAATATCACAACAGTTGTTCTGTTACCGCGGTGTTTTTTTGTAGTGACTGTGATATCAACATATATAATCAGGTAGTTGACCGAAGATTTACTGTAGCTGTGGAATAATATCTGCTAGTAGGAATTTGAACTGGAACACCGGCTTTGAACAGTTTAAATGACTACTGAAGACGTTTTTGGTTGATTGGGGCTTCGGCACATTATGACTTTTGGTTCAGTTGTGCCAGTTACGAATGCGCTAACTTAACTTGCAGTCCTGATCATTAACCTGCAAGTGTTCACCGTGTGGTGTCAGATCGGTTGGTTGACGCTGAAAGAAGAGTTCAATCGATTGCTTGGCAGCGAACAGACAGACCGGGACCGTGACGTTGTCTTCAGTGACTTGAAGGCTGCAGTTCGCGATGAGAGTATGAAGAAACACAAATGGGACGAGAAAGCTGAAGACAGCTTGGTATGCCTGTAATTCCCATATAGTGTTTGTTCAGAAATCATCTTACATTTTTTATGTGTTGATGAGTTAATTTCACTTAGTCATTTTTCTTGTTTTTACATATTTTATTTATTGTACTGTAATCCAGCTTGTGGCTGCAACATGTAATAAAGATGTTTTATTTACTGTGTCTCCAAAAAAGAGCTTGTACGATATGTTTCAGTAAATCAAGGCTAATATATTTTTTTAATCATTGTTCAATTGTCACTCACTGACATTTGCTGCTTTGTGATATATGTTGAAACTGTGGGTGGCTACAGCTGCAGTTGCATGTTATGCGTGATTTTCATTAAAAAAGATTTTTGATGTCATTTTACCTTTTTTGGCCATTTGACGCATGACTACACCTCCTAGTGAACGCAACATATGGGTAAGATGAGTGGCCTTTAGGATAGTTGTTTAATAATTTCAGGTTGATGTAAAGTTTTACGGTTCACATTCTTGAGTGAATCAGTTGAAGTTGTTGACGTTGATTTGCTTTGTGAAGAAGTACTTATTACCTGTTATAGCATACTCATGCGTAAGTGAACATGTGTGGTTTGTGTTATTAGCGAGTGATTCAGATCAACACGTTGGAAGATCGGTCGGTGCATGACAAGCAGCAGTGGGACACGGCTGTCAAGTTCATGGAGACTGCAGTCACTGATAAACTGCAGCAGAGTAAGTGATGACTGATGACTTATTGTGTAATGAACCTCTGTGAGCATATATACAGGCTGAGTAATGAGTTACGTTGCTCTCAGCAAGTGTGCCAGCAGTAGGCAGTAATTGTAGTTAATTATCGTACAGTTCTAAATTCTCATTTTTTTGGCATACCGTACAGTACATTATCACAGTACCGTATGGTAATTTTACTGCCTTTGCTTTTTGAGAAAGGCATTTCTTTTGGCTGTGACTTTATTACAGCTAGTGAAGTGGACTGTAAGATTGAAATGAATAGCAGTGTGTTGCCTCAGTCGTATGAGTTGCATGAGTTGAGCGTATGTGTGTGGTCTACAGCGGAGCAGGTGATTACCGAGATGTCGGGTCCAAGCCGATCAGAACAGTGGCTCTACTGGAAGTCTCAGGCGATGGATCAAAAGAATCGACTTGCAGCCATTCGTGAGCTGGAGAAACTGCTACAGAGTGATGTTGTATGTATACACAGTAATATTGTTCCATGTTGCTTGTTTATTTATTATCCTAAAATAGTCTGTTTTGCATTTTCTGGGTTACAAAACAAGCCACTTTTAAGACGTGTTGAAATCTGAGTAACATTTTGCCTTACATTACTGAGTTTCAGTGTCACCCACTTCTTTCTTAGGATAGCACTCCCATTTAAGAGCATGCATGAAGTGAATCCTATCTTAGCACGTGCATTTAACCAAGAACTGAACAAGAATATTATGGTTGAGTTTAGGCTGTTTGTTTTGTGTGTTTTTGTTAGCCAAAATAACAGGCAGGTGAGTATTGTGTCTGCTGTTTGCATCAGTGGATTCTACGGGGTGGGCCAAAAAACTGGACTGTTTGAGCATTGATAACTCAGCGATGGTTAGTGGTAGAAAGACGTGTGATACGTCAAAAGTTTCGGAATGCTGTAAAGAATAAACGACAAATTTGCATAGTGAAGCGTTTAAATATTCTTTGCCTAATTTGCTCAAATATTCGTCACCCTCAAAATTTTGCCAAATTTGACTGTAACACATGGATTTAACATGGATATTTGAGCTTTTATAACTTAGCGATGTTTGTTGATGGAAAGGCGCATAATGCGTCATATGCCAAAAGTTTCAAAATTGTGTACAGAAAAAGTGTACAACTTGCATGTCTCAGCATTTAAATATTTTTGTCTGATTTACACAAATTTGCCCCATTCATAAAATCATGCTAAATTGGTGATAACACATGAATTGAAGTTGATTTTCTTTCAGCATACAGTGAATATCAACAATCATTAACACGTATGTTGAGTTTAGATGAAATTTGATATAGGCAGTTGTCCAGCTTTTGCATTCATAACTGTCATCAGTCCTTTTAAGCAGCTGATCGATCGCTGGAGTCAATGTGTTCAGGATCAGATGAGCCCAGCATTCGATTAGCACACGTTTAGCTGGTCAGTTACTGAAATTTTGTGACCATGCTATCTGTTGCAATGCCGCCACACCGAATAATTCATGGAATTTAAATCTGGACTTTTTGGCAGTGAGTTTTTGAGTTCAATGAACTCGGGCACATGGGAGTGCAGGCAAATGCCTAATTTCAGGGGTAATGAAGATTTGTGCAAATTAGGCAAATACTATTTAAATGATTTGCTATGCAAGTTCGACCCTTTTTGTCTACAACATTCTAAAACTTTTGACATATTACACGCCTTTCTACGGGTAACCATCACTGAGTTATCAATGCTCTAACAGGTCCGTTTTTTTGGCTCACCCTGTATTAATCAGACTTTTTAGCATTGGTGTATTTTGAGACATAGATGAACATTTTATGTTTTGGGGTCAAAAGTTCATAGTCACAGCATGACCATATGTGCAAAAATACTATTTTTGTTTCTGCAATACGCAATATGTATTGATGGTACTTGATCTATTTGCCTCGAAGGGATGGAAGGCTGAGTTGGCCTGTTTTATTAAAGCAGTGGTGTGATATAGAGGGATTGGCAGTGGTTTGTGACCGCTGATTGTGTTTGATTGTGCTGCAGAAATGCCGTCCTGTGCTACAACTAGACGAGCTGACGACTGTCAGAAAGAATCTTGAAACCCAGGCTATTGAAGTCGACAACGAATTTGTACGATCTTACATACATCTTACAACTTATGTACTTTTAGCAGTTTGAATATTTGCTAAAATACAGCTGACCTTTTCAAAATATGAAGCAATATTACTATGACAGATGTGCATAACTTTTCATCATTGGTGTTAAAGTTCGTTCTGTGTTGATGTTGTGTTTGTTTTGTGAATAAGATTCGTGAGACATGGTACCATGTTTACCGACGGCATTTTTTACAGCAGTCACTGACGACTGCTGGCAATTGCCGTAAAGGCTTCTACTACTATCAGAAAGGTTTCGAAGAGAGTGGGGTAAGCTGGCATCTGTTTGCTGATGTTGAACACATACAGGGTGGCACATAAAAATAGAACATACATGTTCTAAATAGATTGGACAGTTGGACACTTTTGGAAACAATTGGCTGTTGCAATAAAGCAATATCATGTAGGCCTATAACAACGTGACTGTTTTTGCTGCACTGATTGAGGCTGGCTAACTGTTTTCAAAACTGTGATTGCTCATTCTACTTAAGGCATGTATGCTACACTTTTTATGCATCACCCACTGACTGTGAGATGTGCTTAAACTGATGTTTTTATACTGCTGACTTCTGAAGTTAATACATTAGTCATCGGAAAGAGTCGTTGCACTGCTGCTGTTGTCAATCTTGTCGTTCCTTGTTAGTATCAGAGTAGAAGATTGATTGGCTGATTGCTTTTCAGTTGCTGGTGCTGGCCAGTAAATAGTCGTGATATGACTTGCAGTGAACAGACTTGTGCAGCTTTCCCCGTCTCCCTCTCCAGCTATCCATCCTGTCTGTTTTTGTCTGCATCTCATGTGCCACAGTCTCTTAACTCCACAATTAAGTGGTGCCGGAAAACTGAAGTTGGCTTGAATGTCTCCCAGGGCCGAAGTAGCCAGTTTGGCAATTTGCAGTTCAAGAAATCAAGCATCAAGTTCATTGGATGTAAAAAAGACTAAGAAAATTATGCATTGATTGCAGCAAATTGAGCGCCGGTGGCTTGGCCTACTGCACACTAGGCGCAGTGCTGTGGGCATCTGCACGTAACTATCAGGATGGCCGCATGACATGTTGCCATAAGGCTTGGTAATATCTTTGCTTGTCGTGTCACTGTGCGATGAATCGTGTGAAGAATATGTCGTATGCCCAGCTTTGAGCCTACAGTGATTGTGTATCAAAACTTTGATTGCTTCAGTGCTGTACTTCTCGTTATCGTTGTGTGCTGTCTTTGACAGTTGAACTGCAACGACGTCGTCCTGTTCTGGCGGATAGAACGCATGCTGCAAGTCACAGCAAATGCACTGCGCCAGCAAGTCACTAACAATGAAGGTCTGATTTGATTCTTTCATTATGATTTTTTGCTCCTTGACTACTTTTGTATAGTCTTGAATTTTCTAATTTCTGACACTTAATTAGTTTTTATTTGGTTTATTTATTGCTTTATGTTTTTGTCATTTTAGTTCATTTTTATTCACCGTGATTTTAATTGCACTGTACAGATAGCATTACATACTTATTATATACCTACTTGCTCATATCCTCGTGTGGACTTGCATTTGTTTATTTATGATATTTTAGCTGTATATGGAGTTTGCACTGGTGGATTTTCATCAGACTTTTGTTTTATTGTGATTTAAAAGAGTCTGTTGTGCATTTTGTGATGTCTGACATAGATGAGCTGTTTAGGTTTTGGAGTCTAAAGCATGACCAATTGTGCTAAAAATGTCATTTCTGGGGTTAGTTTCTGCAATATATCCAGTATGCAATTATGGGTTTTCTACCAGTAGACACACAGAAGTTGATGCTGCGAGTAGGGTTTTAATTGTTGAGTTTCTTTTGTTTTACTTTTTTGTCTCTGTGGCGAACTAAGCTGCATTTTCAGCTAGTGGGTACTAGTGTGTGTGTGTGTAAGTTTAAGTACTTTGCTTAACTGTGAGCCATATCCAGCCTGCAACAGGTTGTTAGCCTACCCACGACGTCTGAGCAAAAAAAAACGAAAATTATATATATGTGTGAAATTGTATGCATTGCAAAATTGCTTCAGCGAGAAGGTTAGAGAGGAATATCAAGGATGTTCTAGATCAGCTTGGAGATGACAAGCAGCGGTTACAGCAACTGTTGACTGGCAAACGTATTCTCCTCGCTGAGGAACTTAGTAAGTCGGATTAATTTTTTGTCTGATCGTAAACTTCACTTCTTGTGCAGTCCAGACACATGGCGTAGTGTTGACTGTCCCGATAATGTGCATGTGTAATTGCCGTTAAATATTGCTCACGTCTGCCATTATTCTAGCATATCTGAAATATTTGCACGTGAATTCTTACGTGGGTTTTAGTAAAATTGTAAAATTATTATGCTGCAGATATTAATGATTAATATATTGATAACTGTTAATTGTTTTAATGGATAATTTTGCAGTTTTTGTGCTTTTTCTCATTGACTGCAAAAAATTAATCAAAGTTAATTTCATGTAATTTTTTGGAAATTATTTAATTTTAAAAACGTCACAGGTACCAGCCCTAAAAATAACAGAGTACACATTAATTTTTGTGGCACGGAGATGCAAAAGGTTTCTAATGCGCTGTAGCATGGAGGGTAGTAAAGAAGAAACTGTAAATTTTTATATAACATTTAAGTGTTTCAGCAGACAGAGTTGTGACTTGTTGCTGCATACCAGGGGTATTGTCTGGAGTGGTTTAATGAGAAGTTTGTGATGGTGTTAAGCTGTTGATCTGTGGTGCTTGTAGAGCGTGTGAGGCAGATTCAAGAATTGCTGGAAGAATTTGTCCAAGCACTCAACAAAGATAAGCCATGATGAATGATGCGTCTTCTGCATGCAGAGCCGGCGGAAGGGCCCCCGTACCTTCCGGCCGGGGGGGGGGCTCACATATGCTCAGGGGCCTCATGCTAGGTGTGAAAAAAAATTTCTAGTTTAAAAAAATATATTCAAAATATAAAATGAATAAACATGTGGAAAGTTTACCCAAAGTAGACAACTCTATTACTTTTCATTACTGTACAGTAATGTGTGACTTATTGCGGCCTATAGACGTCATTTTTTTGTATATGATTTTTTGCGTTTCAAGTTTTTTTAAAAGTGGGCATATTTGTGATTTTCAGTGAACGTCCAAAAGCCAAAAGTGTTTCAGCCTCAGGGGGGCTTCACCCCCCTGACCAAGGGTTCTGCCCCTTTTATCCGCTTTGGGCTCCACCCCCGGATTCCCTATTATAGGGGGGCTCCAACTCTCTAACGCCGGCAGTGTCTGCGTGGCAGTACTGATGAGCCTTATTGGTTGTCTGAGAAAGAGATCAATAGATGAATAAATGACAGTTTAGCATTATAATCAGAAATAGTGCAGTTGTGTACTTACTTGGTTTGTTAGTTAATGCCGATATTATACTATTTTTTATATAAAACTGGTGAGCTTTTTGTTGGACCGGCTATTTACAAATGCAATGAAATTGTCAGCAAATTTCAGCGTCACAAGTGTGTTATAGCAAGTGTTGTATGCAGTAATGCTGCATATATTTAATACTTATGGTTTTTCCTATTACAAGTGTTAATGAATTGCAGTTCTTATGGGATGATTCTGTGTATCTAACCCTGTTGTGTAATAATAAAGGCAAGTATTGTAAGTTCTGACGTCACTTTTGACGTGCCTAACATAACTCACGATCGCTCTTTTTTGTCTGTATGAACTTGTATAGTGAGAACTGATTGAATGACCTCAGTTGCTTATTTTCTGATGTTTTGTAGAACATCTTTGGTCTGCTACCATCCACTGTGCTTTGTTTACACTTATTATGGCATATTCTAGAAGCTGATGTACATATTTGCATGTATGTTAGATGCAGTGTATATTATTGTACAATAGCAGTTGTTGGTTACTCACAGTTGTCGATGAAATAATATGATAGCTTGGCTGAAATCACAGTGGTCACACAAAATAGTTGAAAATGATTATTCTGCATCTGACTTGGATGTCAGTCACTTAAGATTTCACTGAAGAAATTTCTGCAAATGCAACAAGGACCTGTAGCATACATACAAAACTGCATAGCAGTGAAAACATGGCCGTCATTTAGGGGGCTGGGGATCAATGCCCCCCGTCCCCCGAGGATTTATAATTTTAATTTGTCTCTGTAATTCGTACCTTTGAAACGGTGCAAGCATAGTAGGCCTACGTCACAGACTAAGATCCCCTCTCAGTGATTTGCTGAAATGACGCCACTGGGTGAAAATACAATACAGTACGTATGACACTCATGGCTGTTGACAAGGCTCATGTTGGATGTCTGCTTGCTGAAGTTCTATAGACTTCGCATAGTTCATTCAAAATATGATCTCGCGCAAAGTGATTTTGTGACTTGCTCATTTACTGACGTTTTTTAGAGCATCCGATACTGTTAAGTATCAGATAACTTCAACAAATCTGCCCAATATTAATATTTAATTGTAATAATTGCATTAATGACTTTGAGATTTGAGCATGTGCAGTTTCACCCACATACATGCGGCCTAAATATTCCTGTGCTTCAGGTGCTTTATGAAGATATCTCAGAAATTTAGTGTCTTGAGCTACCGTGTATAGGCTGAGTGTTCTGCTGCCCATAAAGCAGCAGTGAGTTCATCAATGTCCAATGCAGAAATCACGTTGATCTCATGTGCTGTAAATTGTAATAAGTGTATTCTTTATTGCTTGAACAGAAGCCTATAGGAAAGGACATAAGCTTAGCCGAGTGCAAAAGCTATAGCATATCGACCACATTTTTTGCATAACACCTGCTGCAGCATTGGCTTAGCCGGATACATCGAAAAAATCTATTGCCGTCAGTCATGATTTACGATGGCGGGAAAACATCTGAGCTCAGACAGCCGACATCGTATTTTAGAGACAGCGAATACAGATAGACAGACGCGTCTCCAGACAGTGGATTGTGGACCATCACTGTCAGTCATCATGATCGCTGTTAGTCGCATCCAGGTGACACCCAGGTGTCAAATTGTCTATTCTCTGGACGGGCATGGAATAGATTCATATCTGGGTATGTCCTGTGGTGTAGCCAGGATAAGTATCCCAATCCTCTCACAGTGAACTAGTGATTATTCGATACCAGGAGTTCACGATATTTTGAAAATATCGCGATATCGATATTTTTAAAGTGATAGGTATGTAAATCTTGTACGAGCACAAGAACAAGACGTGAACGTTCAGCAAGGCAGTATGTTTTACGTAGATACTAAAATGTGTCAGTGAACTTAAAATTAACTATAGACTGTCGTAAGTGTCGTTAAATTACTACACAATAGTTAGTTTGTTTCGGTTAGTTTGTCGTTTTCCTCGTTTATTCTTGTTATTTTGATAATGCAGTAATAAAAATAAAAACTTCTGGCATAAAATATCGTGATATATCAAAAATATTGTGATATATAAAAGATATCGAGATATATCGAAAGTATTGACAACGGATCAACACCACCGTTGCCAGTAGCAACTATTCTGGCCGATATTTGTGGATATTTCCCCTGCCCCAGGACGAGGTCGCCGACGATGGAACTCCGGGCCTCGAGGATCTTTAGGGCCTACGCCAAATCAATTATTATTCGTTTAACTTTAATTTCTAGCCAGTTCATTGTGATCATGACACGTCGTCATTCAGTCTGGCAGACAGGCAGACGAACGGACCTACAGACAGTCAGACAACATGCAGTGGCAATACCGCGCTTTGCAGTACGCAGGCTAAAACGAAACTACTTGAGTCACAGTGATGACGTCATTGTCAATGTCTACGTACGTTTGCGTTGCCTTGGAGTTGAGACGTTATAGCTCAGTAATGTTTACTTCAGTTACAGTACACAAAAGCTGGTATACTAGGCGAACTACGTACGACGTGTTTTTGCTGATAGCCTCAGCGAAGTAAATCGATTCTAGTACTGTTGGGGTACGTAGTCGTTGTGAATCGCTCAGAGCCACAGCGACGAGTTTAGTTGCGTTTTGTATCCTCAGACGAAACGAAAGTCTTGCAGTAGTGAAACAGATAGAGAGCTATTCTTTGACGTCAGTTACGTCGTGTAGTTTGCTGGCGGAAGATGAGTTGGTCTGAGGCGGTGGCTGAGGGCGCCGACTGCCTGCTGGAGTGTCTGCGTAAGGTCCGACTCGAGCAGTTCGCTGGTAACTTCGCGACGCGCGGCGTGACAGATTGCGCCAGGTTGGCCGGTCTGGAGCGGCAGCAGTTCGCCACGTACGGCGTGACGACGCCGAGCGATGTTCGCCGTCTGATCAGGCTGATCAGCGTCATCAGAGACCTGCGTGCTGAGGGCGTCGTCTGTCGACATGGAACGGACAAACCTGCAGCCGGCTTGTCTCGCCGAGCTAACAGCGACTTCTGCACGCCGGTAGTTCAGCGCAGTCAGAAGAACCAGTCGGCCGACAGACGAGCGGCAAATAGCGCTTCCATGCTGTCGGCGCGCAGAAGACCAGGCAGCCGAGATGCGGGACAGCGACCTCGAGCTCGGAGTGACCGTGTGAAACGTAGCGCTGCGTCGCGTGACCCTTTAGTGCTGGCTGATGGTGTCCAATACGACATAAGTCCGACATCATTTAGTCCAATCTCTCAGCGCGTTGTGTCGCCTCTACCGACGCACGTGGAAAAGGTCTGCTCAGATTCCGTCAGTCAGAGTGGCATGATAGTGTAGGCCTAATGGAGTGTTTACACGATCCAGCAAACGTCCAGCAAACTTCTAGCAAATGTATTCAAAATACACGTGCTAATGCTGGACGTTTGCTGGAAGTTTGCTGGATCGTGTAAACACCCTAACGGCTGGGTGTCAGACTAACGATCGAGAGGTCGTGGGTTCGACTCCCGGTCGGGTCACTATCAAGTAGTTACTAATCGGATGGGTGACGTCGGCGGACAGGTAGCCTAAATCATCTAGGTATTTAACCAACATCAAAGTCAGCTCAGCCTTAATTCCATCTTTCTGGGTTGGGTAAATCGAGTACCGGCCTGTCTGGCTGAGGTCGGAGCGAGTTCATCTGTGTCGGGTGGCATGCAGCTAACGCTGTGTGATCCCATACGGCAGGCGACGCCCAGCAGCTCTGCGATATGTTTTCTATTAAGAACTATATACGCCATCTTTACCTTTTTTACTCACTCTTAAACTGCGCCATAATTAGGCCTAGAAACAATCAGTGCCAAGCTGAATTTGGCGGCCTAATGTCAATCGATTTCAAATTATTATTGCTTAGAAGGAGAAACGACCGGCTTTGACTGGGCATAGTCGGCAATCTGTAGTGGCCTACTGACTACCGAGTACCGACGTGATCTTTTCTTGTTTCGGGTCGCAAGTTCGCAACTTGTTACATCGACCCAGCCGATTAAATTTGCTTGGTTACAGATCACAACTGCCGGTCAATTCACACCTACGACGCTACTCAACTCAACAGTTTAGTTAATTTGAGTCGCTTTAGCGTCGTAGGTGACTAAGTGTGGATTGGCGATGCGTTGATATTGTCTGGGCCAATTTAGAAGCTGTTGCGTCAATGTCATATACGTAGGTCAGTCACACGTCCGGTTACAACTACGGTGTACCGCGGCAGCGCTCCTCACCCCGCGCTCATCACTCCGCCAGCCTCTGTCCAAGCGTCGCTAGAAGCAGCCGCATTCGCGTCTGTGTGCGCAAGCGACCGCGCACGCCGGCCGAACTCAAACACGGCGATCCCGACATCGTGACTGTCTGCAGTCCGGGCAGGGTCATTGTCAACGAACTCAAGTCGGCGATCGACTTGTCCAAGTACCTGCAGAAGGTCCGTGTGTGACTTGGCTAATTACAGGGTTGGTCTCGAGGGTGCCTATCTACATCTACGACAAAACCTTGCGTGCGACAAAACGGGGGGAAGCTAAACTACAGTACAGCTGTCATTCAAATCGGGTTTGGTAGCGCCGTCGCACGAGACGCAGCCAGTGGCTTTTCATGCGATGGTGCGACGGCGCTGCCAAACCCCAGTTGATTGTCAGCTCTAGGCTTACTGTACGTAGCCTCGCTCTGTTTTTGTCGCATGCGATGCGAGGTTTTGGCACACATGTTATTGTTGGCACCATTTTACTGTAGTGTACGTGTGTATAGCCTACTCTTTGGAATGCGATTTTCGCAAGATAGTGCAGCAGCAGACTTATTCCATCGACTTCTGCATTACCGGTAGTAAAAAACGATGTCGGTGAAATCGCGCCACTTTTGCTAAAGTTTCGGTAATATACAAAGTATCACCATTTTATGGCTTACAGTTACAGTGTACTACTTTTACATTCTTCACTGTCATTTAGCATGACGTGATGATATGTTAGGTGCGTTTTCCTACCACCCTTCTTAAGAGTATTTACATCAAAACCTGCTATTTAACGGGACTGCACTAAACTCGAACTAGAAAAAATATGTCGGCTCTCGGCCTTCGGCTCTCGGCCTTCAGTTGCGGCGCTCTGTGCAACTCTAATTTTAACCCGAAGCTTTTGAGCTTTCAAACTTAAAATTGGACAGACTTGCTACTTCTGCTGTGTGGAAAGTTCACGCCAACTTTGGTTCTTTTGCGTCCATTTCTTTTCGAGTTAGCATTCTCGACGGGGCAGAAAGACAGACGGTCGGAGGAGACCGGTAATGCAGCCTATTAGGACGGCGGCGCAATAAAAACACAGAAATTCTCTACTGTTCACGATTCATCGTCGTGTATGTGCAGCACACGTTCGTGTTTGACGACGCGTTTGACGAGACGACCGACAACGAACAAGTCTACGAGCGCACTGTCAAGCCGCTTGTTTTACGTCTGTTCGAACGGTTAGTAATCATTATCACCATCACCTCTCTTTGATATTGTCGCTCAAGGAGAATCTCTTCACCCAGCGGCACGAAATTTTGTCCCTGCAGAATATGTCTTAGCTTGCCCCTTTTTGATAAAATCGCACAGTGTGACAGACGGACGGACAGACACGCAAATGCCTTTACGATAACTAAGACGCACTTAGCACTATACATGCTGTCGCGCGTAAAAATATACAATAAGAGGAGTGAGCGGATAACGACCCGGACTTCAGGAGTCACTCATTAAACCATTTAACTGGGCACCTGGAAAAAACATCAAATGTGCTTGTACAGGCATCGTTCTAGTCATATAAAGAATTTGTGGTGCAATTCAAGTGTACAATCAAGCAACTCGACAGACTGCCCCTTAGGTCTACGGCGACCATGAGCCCTCGATGACTTTGTGTTGACAGGGTGTCGGCAGTGTGCTTCGCGTTCGGTCAGACGGGAGCCGGCAAGACGCACACGCTGCTCGGTAATAAGTCGGTGCCAGGTCTGTACGAGTTAGCCGCGTCAGACCTGTTCGCGCTTGCTGACGTCTCGTCGCTGGACGTCGTCGCCAGTTACTACGAGATCTACTGCGGACAACTGTACGATTTGCTCGCCAAACGCGCCAGGTAGCAGCGGCTTCACCTCTCTCTTTAATGACCAAGAGCATTGTAATGTGACACATTACGTTTGTTAGCTTAGAATGTCATAATCATGTCGACAAAGGACTTTGAGGCAGTTAACTCGTGTCATGCATTGACTCGATACGATGCGACAAGGTTTTTCGGCAATATACAGTAAGCCTTTTTACAGCCATCGATTGCCAAATAAATCAGTAAAAAACAGTGTAACTTTAAGGTGATATTAAAGGTTGATAAAATGATATGTCTGTGTTCGTGTAGGCTTGACGTACGCGAGAACGGTCGTCGCAAGATCTGTGTGCGCGGTCTGCTAGAAAACAAAGTCTACGACGCCAAGTCTCTCGTGCAGGTCTTCCAGTCTTTCGCCTTGTCTCTGTAGGTTTCGATGATAAAGCAACATAAGGCGTCAGAATATCCAGCGCCAAGTTCTGACGTGTAGTGCAGTGCTTCAATGAACACTGACGTTTATACTTGATAGCCAGTGTTTAAAGTGTCCGTGGACGGTTATGACGTCGTCCAGACACTTATTTTCAAGGCTGCAAACTTTCGGGCCGAAAAACCCCAATTTTGAAAAAAAGTATAAGAAAAAAATTAAAATTGTGAGTAGGCCTACACATAATCTTTTCAGTCGAAAGTGTGCGGATATCAGATATCTGTCGGAAATTTGCAGTGTCTTTCGGAAGATTCTAATTTTCTGCTCTGCCTACTTTTTAACCCATGATGACGTTGGTTAGCAATGACTCGTGTCTGGCGCCTCAGATTCAGCTCGCTGACTTTGCGCGCCTTACAAACGCATATATTATTATTATTATATTATGAAGTACTGTCACAGGTATACGTGTGTGCGATGATGTCTGCAGTTGGTGCAGTACGGTAACTTGTACCGACGTCGAGGCAGCACGGCTGTCAACGCCAACTCGTCACGCTCTCACGCCGTGCTGCAGATTGACTTGCGTCACAAGCTGAATCAAGCTGCCAAGTTAGCCCGGTCAGTTCAGTTCTAACGGTTTGAATCGTGGACATAGAGCGGTATCAGGACGTTTCATTTCTAGCCTGGACGTTTCGCCACTAGAAGACGGCGAAAATGGACAACGGCGTCTTCGCCGTTGTCTACTCGTCTTTTCGGTTCGGTATTGTTTATTGCAGTGGTATCAGGGAAAGGTTTGAGGCCACTGGCCAGCATTTTCAAAACCAAGACCCGAATCCCGAAGGCCATGCCACAAAGTAAATAATTAAGTAAAGTAAGTGTGACAATTTTATACTGCGCATAAAAAACAAGTTATTTTTAAATTTTATTCAAACCGCAATGAACCATAAACTTATACTAGGCCTAATGCTTAGTCAACCATTGTTTTAATGTTTCAGACTAGTTAAGTCAAGACTATTGACCAGAGATCACTGCGTCGTTTTTTGTCTTCGAGCTGTTCTCGAGGTCAGAGAGTAGAAGACAGCCTTCGACGACCCCATCCGTGAGTGGAATAAGCTGTGTCCACGTGTACAGGCTGACGTTCATTGACCTGGCTGGCAGTGAACGCGCCGCTGACGCCGACTGTTCTAACCGTCAGACTCGCATCGAAGGCGCCGAGATCAACCAAAGTCTACTGGCCGTTAGTAGTTCCGCTCTCGTTTCACTTCATAACTTCGTTGGTTCAATATCATTCGGTCATATCCGTCCGCGCGTTCTTACACAAGGACAATTTGCCGAATAAGCCGAGCATTGCGTTCGATTAGCTTAAAGAGCTTGTGTGGTGCTGGCAGAATGTCTATTTCATAACGTCGAATGTGATGCTAACTGTGTCGCGAGCAGCACTGACTTAAAATGTAGAGAAATACACATTATATGCTTTAAAAAATTGCATTTTTGAACAAACGAAATAAAACGGTCAGTTTCATACATTTTATGCAGCTATACTAGCAGGCCGCATATTACTGGCCTTACCTGTTCTTCTATCCACTTGTCTGTCAGCACGAGCTGCTAACTCGAGAATGGAAAAACGTAGAAAAGAAGAAATTAACGTGAAAAGCAGCTGGATTAACTGGCGACTAACTGCTGTCACAATTTTCATGTCAAAGGTTAAAGGTCATGGTTAGGATGAGGTTAGAATTGCGGTTGCGCATGCAGCACTGGACCGACATGATTTCCTCGTTGAGGAGCGAGGAATTATTGTGCTTGTAGTTGAAGGAATGCATACGAAGCATCGACCAAGAGACCTATCACACGCCGTATCGACAGAGCAAGCTAACGCAGGTGCTTCGCGAGTCGTTTGTTGGTGACAGTCAGACGATCATGATAGCAAACATCAGCCCAGCTCATAGCGCCTGTGATAACACGCTCAACACGCTTCACTACGCGCACAGGTCACTCAGAATTACTGTTCTCTGTCTCCGTCTCTTCGGCAGTTGCTGTAGCATATAGCATGCGATATGATACGATACAAGATTTGCGCTGAAAACTTACAGGCAAGCTGCCAGTTTAATCTAGCATCTAAACTAAAACGAACTGAAAATGTTTTAAATGGAAATGAAATCAGAGAAAGTATAATGGTAGTGCTGTTTTGTAAAACATAAAAAGTCCAGAAACAGACTCTCATGAGAGAGCTAAAGGTGCGAAGTCAGAAAAACTAAAAAAAAGAAAGAAACAACGATAACTAATACTATAGCAGCGCTGTAAACGAAACCGAAATTTGAAGACACAAGACAGAGACTAAAAACGCGAGACCTTATCAAGACTAAGACCAAGACCTACTGACATTACATAGTTGGCAGCCAGCAGTTATTGAGTGCTTGCATGTAGTGTTAAACTGAACTAAAATGAAATGAAACAATATCAAGTGAAATGCGCTGAACAGCAGAATATGCCATATTCCAGTTCATTTCATTTCCGTCGCTTTGAAGACGTCACTAGTAACGTGCAGCGTGATGTGAACGCACAGAGTGAAGGAGCTGAACACGGACGCTGCCAGACGCTCTCTAAAGCACGCGGTCATTGCATCTTCCACGCCTTTGATAAGTCCCGGCACTGCAGCAGCAGCAGCAGCAGCCGGCATTGATGACAGTTGTCACGCCTCAGTCACACCTCACCCCTGGAGTCCTCGTTCAACTCCTCGCTGTAACACGTCGTCGAAGTACTTGGTCGACAATGATGTTCTGCCGAGCTCACCGTACCACCGAGGCCAGTAACCACGCACCACCAACATATTTACATGCGCACTTTCTCTGTAAGCCTGCATAATTATATACTATACCGATATAGAAATTAAGCTAAATAGATTGTCTGCAGGGCACTGGTTGAGAAACATCGATGTTATAAGATTGCGCCGAAACATACATATAAATTAATTAAAATTGCGCCTTGTATTTAGTGAGAACTGATAGTGTCTAAAGAACGTTTGGACCGTATGTGTGTACAGTCATAGTTTCGGGTTTTCTCTGTCGCCGGCCCGATGACGTGGAACTCACTACCAAGACATCTGCGTGATTTTGTTCACGCCGTCCCTGTTTTTGGATAATTACTACAGACATTTTTTTCATCAATGTTTGCCACGCATTAGGGGCTTTCGTGGCGTTGATGTGCTGTACAAATTTACATTTTTGAATTTTTCTCAGTTACTTACTTACTTTTGCTTCGTTGTCGGCTGTTACAGGCTTGTCGTGCAGTGACATGACGACTCAGAGACTTGGTGAGATCTTGGCTTGCTGTTCACCCCGCCGTGAGACTCCATCACGTGAACACGCAGCATGCGACCATCAGACAGTGCTGGACCTCGCCTGTAGTGACGCGCACCTGTCAGCCGCAGGAGCCTACTTCCTGCCGTTCGCTGACGCGACAGCTCGCTCTCCGCGCACGCACAGCACCATGGTCCGGGTGCGAGAATCGGAGGAATTCACATTTTACGAATTTCAGAATTTTACGAACTATAGCTAAGTTCCAGCCTTACGGGCAGGTCCACTCCGTTACCCGGCAACTCAACGCCTTCTTCTCAGGCTGTAGTAGGAGAGATGGGGACAAGGTGAAGGCGCACGTACCTTAGACCCAAAGACTCAAACGGGAGTATGACAGACAGACAGACAAACAGACAAATTTCCGCGCATTGTAGGAAAATGTTTGAAAAATTGCGATTTTTTGGCGAATTTTACGACAAGGAACGAATTCTATTATTTTGCGTTTTTGACACGTCATCGTACTGCATTTTTACAAGGTGCAAACTGAAACTTTGGTGATGTCTTTATCAGCATCCATCTATTCTAAACTAATTAATGTTGGCTATCAGTAGTCATAGTACGTCTACTGTTTCAAGTTCAGGTAAGTCTTACTCTCGCGCATTAGTCAGTCGTCACATTAATTTGTTGTTGTTGCATGTTAAATAATCGCGGTTCAGCGCCAAAACAACCAGTCTAATGTGCACATAGCCACAAAATGATCACACAAATTTTAACAATTCTACAAAATTCGCGAATTTTAACGAATTTTAAAACCGAAAATCACACATTCTCGAACTGTGCAGAGCACCGCTCGTCCTGCTCGTCGCACGTCGAGACTGGGCGACATCGACGAGACGCTTAGATCAGAGAACGAGACAACTGGCACCCCGGTCTGTCAGCCCACACAGCGACCGTCCGTCACTGCCGCCTGGCCTTCTGACGATGACGCCGTAGATGATGATGACGACGATGATGTGGCAGAAAAACTACAGGTTTCATTGATATTTTAGCTGTTTTAGCTGTTGCTTTAGAAAACGTTTGCTGTATGCACACAAATGTTTTATCTATAAAATTATATTATTTGTTTTCACAAAGTAAGAGCTATCTGCTTGTCAATGTATGTCAACGTGTATTTGCTATCCGCCTTCTATACTTTGTAGGCTAATGCACATTGGCGTCGTAGCCGAAAAGGTAATCCTCTTCCTCTAAATTCTGGAATGTCGGAAAATTGCCGGAAAATATTTTTCTTGTGTGAAAAAATTTGGTTAAAATATGCGAAATTTGTGGTTAAGTACCTCAATTTTGGGAAAATTTAGGGGCAAAAGTGAAATGTTTAGCACTCGGTCTTCTCTGCCGGAAATTTGCAGTGTCTGTCAAAAATTGCAGCGTTCTGCCTCACCCACAACGACACTACAATACTGCATTTTGTTAATTTTATTCACTGATTTGTTCGCTGAAACTGTAGGAGCGCGACGTCGGTGAAAACGAAGTACAGACGAGTGTAGTTGAGTTGAAGCATCAGTCAACGCGTCCACTCAACAGCGATCCGTCCGTCTCGCTCGACCGTCGTCCCAGAGTGCAATGCGCGTCGCCAGTCGCCGCCGGCGGAGTCCAGAGCGAATTCGTGCTCTCGACGACTCGACCTGCAGCCGCTGCTGCCACAGCGCCACCCCCGTGCGATCCTCCCCGGGAAATCGTCGGCAAGATGCGCACTGAAGGCGAGTCACGCAGCAGCGGTGGTGTTCTCTGTTGTCCGCTGAGTTCAACGGTCTGTAGCAGGGTGGTCGATGCAGACGCGCCGGGTGACGGCTGTCGCCAGGACAAGCGCTCGTCCAAACTGAAAGAAGTTTTGACTGGCGGCGGTGTTCGCAACGAATGCGTGGTGGGGATGAACAGCGGCGGTGACATCAATGTGACGTGCTGTCGAGTGGATGAGCAGGTCGGCCCGCAGGATAGGTCGAGAAGCGGTAGCGCTGCGAATGATGCAGCAGCGGCCGAGGGGAGTGGGACGTCACTGCGCCGCAGTTCAGGCAGATCACAGACGCAGACAGCTACCGGCTCGGGTCACGGCAGCGGGTCTTCGGTGCGTGAACCGCCGCACGGTGAAGACGACCGCCCGCCGACACCACAACCGCACGATGCGAAGCTGAACGGTCAAGACCAACGTCAGAGCCAGTCCCTACAGGCGGCCACCGGCGCACAGCCCGCAGTCGGTCACGGAGATAGGTCGTCCTCGGACTGGGAGACGTCGCCGGAGACGGTCAAACTGCTCGCTCAGCTCATCAACAAGATCTCCGAGCTGGCGACGCGTCAAGACCAGATGGAACGCAACACGAGAAATAAACCGCCGTGCGGTCAGCGAGCGATAGCCAACAAGAGCAGCCAGACGGACACCGCGCTGAAGGAAGGCTCGGCCGGAGACGCAAGGATGCACAAAGTTGCGCCCCCGGAATTTAGCAGCAGCTTTACACGCGCCATCGACCACCTACGAGACAGCTTGGACGCCCCTGCTGTGAGTCGAAAAGATGAAAAGTCCTCGATGCTGCCGTCACATTCGCAAACTAAGAACAAACAGCGCGCCGCCAGCACCGACAAGTCGCCGGCGAAATGTACGCCGAAACAAACGCCGATCGGCAGCAGCGACCGTCGCCAGCAGTCCAGGATTTCAAACTCGGCAGCACCGGAAGCTGAAGCGAAACGAGGCTCCATCCAGACAACGCCGCCCCGCAGAAACGACCACGCTATCGAACCGACCAAACTGACCAGTGGCTCTGGCACTCAGCAGGCATCGGATGACCCTCTGACCAAACTGAGCAAGACTTCGCCAGCCGTTGGACCAGAAGACATCGATGTGGCTGTCATGGAACAAGAGCAGCGGCCTCCGCTGGCTGCCATCACCGACAACATCATCCACATAGTGCGTGGATCGAGCGCGCTGGAAGACATGAGCGTCGACGAACTGTTTGGCCAGTACATCACTAGTGAACAAACAGCTGCAGCAGCTGCACAGCGCCATGAACCAGAAGCATACAGAAAGCCGATGCACGACGCACAGTCACCAGTGAGTAGTGGACTTAATTCGATCACTGAAGTAATTTAAGTTACGATGCAGTTGCGAGCGCATCAATTTTGCAATTTAAAAAATGTTGGATATTTTTTTTGTGAAAGATAGAGGATTTAAGCTTATATCAGTGTTTGCACTAATTGTTTCCCCCTGATACTGTATGGCTCTCTTCAGTTAGCTTCACGTTGAATTGCGCTGAAAAAAACATTGGCATACACTTTTGTTTTAAACTAGAAAATAATGATATCTCTATTTGAAAGAATTTCGATTAACTGTCAACGCTGACAAAAACTAAATGGCCTGCTATTCTGAATTACGGCCTACATCATCCGTTGAGACTTTCGTAGCTTACGTTGTACTTAGGCGAGTGAAAGCCGTTTCCCTTGATCCCCCCGCTTGAAAAAAGTGGGAGACGACGTTTCCCGCGTCCTAAGCTGCGTTTTGGATGGCCTAACAACCATGAACAAATTTATTGCGCCACGCACTCTATGCCGAAGCACGAAAAACAAATTTACTAGTATATTGCATCAATACAACAAAACAAAACTCTTTCGAATTTTCCGTCTGCCGTGCCGTCAACAGAAATTAAAACTATTAGCTAAAGGTATTAACACTATTAAAAGTATTATTATCATTAGCATATTTATAATGGTTGTTAGGTCATCCAAAACGCACCTCTAGCTCAAGTTCAGCACTGCTTTCAAGTGTATTTTATTGTATTATCGTGTAATCGTTACAAACTGTTACCGATTCTCAGACGAATGTATCAGATATTATACGAGATGATGTGTCGCCTGTACAGCGGCGCACTGACAGACCACCTGTTGACACTGGCTCACCTCAGCGGCAGCCGAGCGCTGATCTACGCAGCACCAGTCACAGTCACCCACCGCCAGTACCACCACCGCCACCACCAGCACGTCGGTCGACCACAGCCCCGCAGGACGAGGCCAGTTCAGCGTCAGCACAGAGTCCTTCTGCCACGCGACCACCCAGCAGCAGCGAGCATCATCTGGCGTCATCGGCGCGGGACGTCAGCGGAGCAGACGAACTACACAGACGCACGACCACGTCACAGCACCAGCAGCAGCAGCAGCAGCGTGCTTCATCCAGTTCCGCTCGTGACGACTGCGCCAAGCTGAGAATGCAGTACGTTCAGTTCGCGACGCTGTTTATTAATTTGTTAAAAACAAAACGAGAGGTAGAAAAACCGAAATAACCGGAAAAGGCGAAATAATTCACTCGACTGCAGGAACCGGTGTGCCAGTGATTTTTTACTACTTAAGCTTAACGGACGGATCTTTTGCAAAAAAACGACCGCCGAGCGCCGACAATTGATGCACAAAAACCGGAGATCGTGACAGCAAAGGCGAGGTTAATGGAAGGGGCATTCTGTTTTCAGTCGGGGCAGCATCCTAAGCACACCCGCTCGAAAACGAGTTTTGATGCATTTTGAGCTTCAGAAATGCATCTAGTGCCTGATAGCAATTTAGTTTTTTTTCTGTGACATTTTGAGCCCCCCTCCCCTAAATTTACTGCATAGCGTCACTGTATGAATAAGAACTGCCGCACCAGACAGTAGTGGAACAAATTAACTTAAGCCCTGTCGGACTTCCAGAAAATAATGCATATCTTGCATGCATAAACATGGCTTGGCCCAATCTGCTAAGAACGTCGTATGGCAAAAGGCACTTCATGGTTGATATATTTTTCTCTTGTAGGCCTACTTACGCGTGACTCTCAGTGAACTTCAAACTCGATGTGTCAATGTGCAGCACCACTGCTGGTGCAGTATCGATTTGATGACGTTGTGTGTACAGGAACCGTCTGGTGAGTCTGCACGAAGACCAGCTGACGACCATGTGTCGACTCTGCAACCAGGAAGTGTGTCTGCTCAACGAATTCAAATGCAACAACATGGTAGGCTGTATGCTTGTATCATTATCTTGACGTGTTTGCATTGTGGGGGACTGCCAAAAATTGTTGCATGCTAAAAAATATTAAAATCGGCCAATGCATCACAGAGCTATTCAGAAAATAATAGTGGCTTGTTTTTTGAGACACCGTGAAGTAGATACTATACAGTAGACATGTGATTTACCTGGGAAGGGGAAACAGGTGAAAAGGGGGGTGAAGGAAGGGGAAGGAAAGGGGAAGAGTGAGACCTCAATGATTTACTCAAATGCCGCCACGTGCCACGTCTTTTTATCAACTTGTGTCTCTTTTGTGATTTATTAATTAGTCTTAGTTTGCTGTAGTCATTATTCTGATATACTTCTTGTTAAGTTTCAAATTCATAATATGAATTGCTTTTACTATGTATTTTGTGCACATTTGTTGTACATAAATAAATAAATACCAAAAAATTATCACTATTGTTAACCAGTCCATAAAATGCAGTTTTCTACCTGAATAGGAGACTACACGGTTGTACCGTAATTTGCTCCGGCTCTATTTTTTTACGAATACAGTCATAACCTGGAGCGTGGCCGGATTTGTTCCAGATTCAGAAAAGAACTCAGTTTTATTTATATGCTCATGACATTGTAGCAGTTGCATTAAGCGGGACCATGGACGTATGTACGTGCAGACGTTTGAAGATTACGTGGACAGAATCAACTTGCTGCTGATGAGTAAGTCGACGGCTGTTGACAAACTGATGCGCAAGATCGTCAAGATTCAGCAGTTGCATAACAATGCACCGCGCACTGATTAGGCCTAAAAAGGTCCGTGTTTCCGGTTGCCGTCCATCCCTAAAAACCTTGCATCCCTAAAATTTTTATTAGATCCTCAAAAATATGTTTGCAGTTCTTAGTTTGTTTTCCAAGTTTTACTGAAAGAAAAACTGTTTGCGTCTGGCCTGTTATGCTGCAGCATCCTTACTTTGGTAATTATGCAACTCATAGAAACACGTTCACAAGAGAAACTAAAGACAATAATAACATCTTTGATTTAATTTATTTTTTAAAAATTTCCTCTCGCCGTCCCTACATTTTCACAAGCTGCAACTGGAAAGACAAAAATATTTTAGGTCTCAACCAATTACGATGAGCAAGCAACTTCTTCCAGTGATGGCGTTTTATTGACCAGTTATTCACTCCGACTTGGGCCATTCTGCACTACGGGCTAGGTGCCAGGGCACTTTTAGCGGTGCCTTTAGCTACAATAACACTGCACGAAATGTAGACACTTAGGCCTACTTCACTGGCTGTTCATAGTTCAAAAACCATGCCAACAACTATGTTTTATGCTGAAAGACATGAAAAAGTTCAGCAAATATGCTTCAGCTGCTGGGAAGAAGCAGAGTCTGCAGCTGGATCATCCTCTGGGCCTGCTCATATGCATGAAAGAATGAATTGCTTGACGCATGGCTATGACACTTTTTACAGCCTTCTGCTGCCTTTAATTCAGCCCACTGTTTGTGTGCTATTTACACCTAATGTTTATTATGCTGCTGCCCGCAGTATATATATGTGTAAAATTAAAATGTCATTGCATAACATTAGTGCAATCTGTAAACCTTGCACAGCATTTTCAGCATCTTGAATAGGTCGTTACATGTGAAATAACACATTCATACCAGTACAAATGATACAAATGTTCTATTTATATATGTACCATAATATGCAGTGTGCTTTGTTGAATGGCAGCTAGGACTTTTATTTGAATTTTTGATGGGGTAGACAACCTGACGACTTGCACTAACATTGTTGTTTATGCCATCGGTTTGCTGTTGTTTTGTTACGTTTTTGCAATGAAAATAAAAATAATGTCATGTCTGTGTGGCATATACTCGGGTCAAGCAACCATCATACAAGTCAATTCATGTACATAGTGGCCCAATAAAAAGTAAGCCGTTACGTTATGTCATAATTGCACCAAATTTATTTTCTAAATTCTTTAATCCACGTACTCCGCACGATATCAGTGGCTGAACTAGTAACACCTGAACAGCACAAAACTCTGGCCAAAAAATTATTTTCAGTCACAATTGATTCTAATCATGTATTGCTAACAACCTGTTAATTATCATTCATTTAAGCCACACCCAATCGGATGAAAAATTTCATCAAACTTTGCTCTCAAACTTTCACCGAAAGTGTTCTGTGTAAAACTAAAATAAACCACACCACGTGGAGGTTAGTAGCTGTCACATGCTACAAATCAAATTTTTGCCCCCGAGTAGTTTGAAGGTAAATTCTAGGAATCACTAAAGCAGAAATTTTCATCAACACATGGTATCCATCGCTCTGTAAGTTACACAACCAGTTACACAACAATAATAAACTAGAAGAATGTTGAGAAAAAATCACATAGAAAATAACAAAAATAATTCACAGCAATAAATTAAAGAAAACTCAATATCATAATGGAAAACAATCTGCAGGAATGCAAAACAATAGATATATTATGCACTAGCATATGCAAAATTATATATAAAAAAACAAACGGACAATAAAAGCACACAAGTATTTGTAAAGCTTCAGGATATAGTGTCATAGCTTCAGAGGTGCTAATGGTCAGATTTAGAAAGAACATCGTCAAACCCTCCTGCATGTCTGAGAAAGTAATCTTTAAGTGTGCAATGAGCATGCTAACAATCCTGACAGCAACAGGACAGTAAAAGGAATGTCAATCAAGAGTCAGCCGATTTTATCTGCAAACAAAAATGTGTTGTCTGTCATGCAAAAATTGAACAATTATGTCGGCCGATAAAATCAGCCAATTTTATTGTTCAAGACAGAGCCTGTTCTATCCAGATCCAGGAACCCTGGGTCTTCCGGAATTGGACTGCTACCAAAATCAATCCTCATTCTTCTGAAAGTCCCGATGGTAAAATTTTATCAAAATCCAAACAAACAAACAGCCAAGCAGCAGACCCTGTCACAAAACTCTCTGCTCGATGGCGGTAATAACTAACAAATACCAGTACAGATATTGCTGCAACATTAGAGGCGCTAATGGTCACAGACTATAGACAACATCAAACCGTCTTAAAGCATCAGTGCCAATAACTCTAACAATAATGCCATAACGACAATACAACTAAGACATAATAGAAACATGGTACAATGATTAGACACAACATTCGCTAACAATGACTTTAACATGTAAAATTATTTTGTAAAACAACTGTTCAGTCTTAGCATCAATACGACATACGATAATACAAGTAAGACTAGCCACTAGAGTGCAAGGCAAAAGTTCTAAAAACATCAGCAACTCTATCTAGCAGGAACAATCTGTGACTAACGCTCACAAAATTATCCAATGCGACAAACTAACTACCAACAGTGCACTAATTACAAGGAAAATGTCAGCAAAGAATGCATGTGGCTACCAACCTAGTTGCCAAAGGTCATGGGCACCCAAGATTAAACTAAGCCTATATAACTGTGATTAGACACAGTGTCCAGTGGGTGCATGAGTCAACAGACTGACGAGCAATAGTGCCAACCACAAATAAACATTTATGTGCCATTTTCTGGAGGTTTCTGATCCAATAACCTTGACCTTTAACGTTTCAAACCAAGCCCTGGGGAACGGTCACAACAATTTTGGTTTTTTAATGCATTTCTGTTTTCGAGTCGAGAACTCATATGTGATGGGTAGATGAATGGGCAAAACCTGCAATGTAGTCTATTGGAATAGCTGCATAATGATTTAGCTGTAACTGACACAGATGTGAAATCTCAGACGCTATTTAAACACTACAGCTACAGTTAATTACAGAGTGAAGGCGTGGCTTAGCTTCTCAGTCAGTCAAAGCTCACCCAGTCATTATCGACCTTCACTTCTGCTGCTGCTGGGGAATTCCGTGAGTCGACTGTGAGTTTCCCAAAACTTTCCGATGTCTCATTAGTTCTGAAATCATGCACCAATACATCACACACAGTCAACAACCACTACCATCACCACTACGGCTGCTGTTACTAATAGCAGTGAAAAAGCACAAACCTCCATCAAGATGGAGTTTAATTACAGTCCTGCCACCTACTGAATAATAGCATAGTGTTGCTGTTCCACAGATCACAAATGGCAAAAAAATGCCTTAAAACCAGAAATGTTCATAACAAAAACAAACATAAACTAGAAAGCAGTCAAAGCCCGCACACCTCCGCCAAGGCAATGTTGTTCGCTAGGTGGCAGCACCATCTTCGGTTTTGCATTGGTTTCCCTTATGCCCCATTAAAAGCAATGGTAACGAAAATTTCAAAGTGATCCAGAATCCAGGATTCCTTCCGGATCACCCCCAAAATTTAATCACTGGTAGTTTGTGCCATGCCCAACATACCCTCAAAATTTCAGAAAGATCCATCCATAACTTTTTGAGTTATCTTGCTAACAGACAGACAGACAAACAAACAAACAAACAAAGTCTGGCAAAAACATTACCTCCTTGGCGGAGGTAAAAACACTGAATGCAGACCATTATCAAATGAACTTCGTACTAGATTCTGTATTGTTCATTCATTCATTCATTCATTCAAAGTTTAATAAAAACTGCTGAAAATGCTGCTAACAACAAAAAATGACTCAGACTCAATAAAATGATATGAAAATAGGCCAGGTTAATACAAATTGTCAGTATAGAGCATTCTTATGATAAGGTTTTTGTCATTGATGACTGATGTATGATCAGGAAGTTGGAAGTTGTGACTTCGATCGTGAAGATTGTAGTGCTGGTCGCATTGAGAAGGAAAACGCGGATGCAGCAGGTGCTAACTGTTGCCAGTAATCTGTGGATCACACGATGAATACAACTGAATCAGCGACTGGGTTGAGTACTCACTTGTTGTCAGAAGCGGCTCTTGCGGCTGCTCGTGACAAAGACCCAGGTGGTGGAGGTAAAGGAACACCGGCACTGCGGGATGGTGATCCAGGTGTCCTGCCGGTAGATCCGGGCGGAGGTGGTAGGAATGGAGAACTGCCAGTGTTCACCGGTGAGCGCGGAGGTCTAGGCTTAGCACCACCGGACTCTGTGGTGGACTTCTTGGTCTGCAGCATTCAACACTACTGCTGGACTGCTGCTGCAACTACTTTAATTACCAGTGACTACCACTATGACTATGACCACTACCATACAATGTTTACTACCACTATCACCATTGTATGGAGGTCTAGGCTTGGCACCAGACTCTGCAGTAGTCTTCTTGGTTTGTCATATTTAACAAAAGGTTAAAAACTAAAGGCTGACTAAAACGCATCACAGAGCTACGAAGCATCACCTGCCATATGGGATCACACAGTGTTGACTGCCATTCGACACAGGCAACCCAGCCAGACAGACCAGTACTTGATTTACCTACTGAAGAGGGAGATAGAAGGCCGAGTTGACCTTGGTGTTGGTTCTATACTGAGATGTTTTACCTGTCCACAGCCAGTCACACATAACCATTTGATAACGACCCGACCGGAAGTCGAATCAATGACCTCTCACTCATAAGCCCAATGTCCTAACTTATGCCATCAAGCGCCGATCTGGTTTTGAGCGGCTACTTCAATAGTTGATTAAACTGCACAGTAATTTCACTGGCAAGTTGTACTATGCCAGTGATGGTACTATTGTATAAGGCATCGATTGATTCCTACAGGTTGACTTTACTTCAGTGACTATAGATCTGATGTAATAGTAAATATACGGATTAAATGCTCCGGTCACTTTAGGCCAGTTTAGTGTACCTGCCAGATAGTATTTCATTCCATCCAATAACTTCAGCAGAGTCCACAAGTTTGACAGATGGACAAGCATAATGCCCAATGATAGATGGTCCATGGTTACATCTGTCACAACAGCCTAGTTTCAACAGTGCCTTTATTTCTTAAAATCCACAAGGTCTATAAGATTGGACATAACATAACTTGACCATGTCAATGAAAGATACTACATACTAACTTAACTGAATAACTAATAATGAGACTTAACAAGACTTAACATGGTGCTTACAGTAATGTTAATCTTAATTGTTTCTCCTTCTTTAAAAGCCAAATCAAGCTTCGAAGCTGCATCTGTTAGCGACGTGTCCTTAGCAGCATATGACGCTTCATCTGTTGTCATAGTAGCATCACGGTTTACTCGCCTGCAATGAAAAAAATCAACAAAAATTACACCAAATGAAAAAGATAAAAAAGCTGTATACATAGCATTTGTGACTATGGTACATATTTTCATTAGTTTCTTAAATGTTTTCCAGTATTTAAATGCTGTTGGTTAAACAACAGGAACAACATTATGACATGTAAAAGATCTGTTCCAACAGTTCCAACAGTGCAAATCCCATTTAGAGTGTGCCCGTATTTTTTTTATTTGGTTAACAGGCCTTTTGGTGAAGATATGGCCAAGAATATGGTTTCTCATTCTTCAACTTCTATACTAACGAATGATGAAAAACACTCAGATATGCTAAGTGAACTGCCAACATTAGATAAAGGACAAAGTGTACAGATCATACATGAAGTGGTCCTGAATAGAGACGAGTAAATCAAATGAATCAGAACGATCTCTGAACCCGACTCCAATAAAAGCACAACGACCTGTCAGCAACCAGCAATGTTATGAACAGCAGCCATAATACATTCACTAAGACTCTGTGACATTCAAAATTAAGCCTGTACCAAACATTCCACGCATATTTGATTTGACTGTACATGTATTTGGCCAAACTGATACGAAAAAAGTTACACTAAATACTAGTAATCAATGCTAGCAAACAATGGAAATACCAACATGATTGATAAATAGAGTTTAGAGACTTGCAGTAAATTTAAACAGACATTTCTGACCATCACTGCTTGTGCCACTAATAGGTGGCATCATAATCTGACTGATGACAGATTTGAAGCTAAGGTGAACTACTGAGCCGTTAAAACATCTTGCACCTCTGACCAAGTGCGTGACATTCCGGCTTATGATGCTGACATAAAAATACCAAGAAACTGATATATCTAAATTATCAGAAATATGTTAAACAACTTGAAGTATACCACAGGCACTGCCGCTACTTCAGAACTACTACAGCTAATTGACTGGCTGCTGCTGCTGTTACTACTAAGTGCCCTACGAATACTGCCGTTACCACAACTAACACCACCACTACTATAACAATGTCAAAGCCAGCACTGAGCAACTTCAGCTTATACTCTGAATCAAAATACATTTTCTAATAACAAAATATCTATTAAGATCCAGAAGTAATGTTCTAAAAATGCCACTGCTGCTCTTAAAACTACTACTACTACTTACCATGTTCATCTTGTATTCTGATGACAAAATATCTACTGGAGTCCAGAACTTGTTCCATTGCAGCACACGGATAACCATCCAATGGACACTGAGCAAACAATTCACCTGAAGTCACATACACAACAACAACACTACTGATAAACGCACAGTGCCAATGTGATTACATCAATTCACCGATCCACACTTCCACCTTTGCCGACGGGCTTTCAATGTTGTTGTAGCCAAAGGTGGGATCTTAGTACTTAGTACTACTTAGTACTGACAAATCAATCTACAGATATTGCAAAAACAACATACTGGAAAATGGGTAAGTCAAACAAACACAGACATTGTGCCTCTGGCATCACCTACCCAATACCACTTCCTTCTTGGGCCAAGCTCAACCCCCTTCAAAAATTTCATCATAGTCCATTCATGACCTTTGCAGCTGCCTTGCACACAAATGGACAGACCCTAAAACATAACCATCTCGGCAAATGTAACCGTAGTGCTGCAAATGACTCCCCCTTTCTCTCCTTCAGGCTACGGATCCCTCGAGTGAGGGGTTAGCCACATGATTCTCCATCTCCACTCAGCTCTATTCTCCATGTCCACCAAGTCAAGCTGCAAGTCCTCCATGTTGTACTTAAAAACGTCAATCCACCAGTCACTCACCGATCACTGTCTTCCCCTGCTCTGTTGTCCACTGCAAATGTGCTGCAAATGACTCCAGCAGATGGCAAATGCAGAAAGCAAAACAAAAGATATCAGTTGTACATTTTCGTTAACTAATAAATGTTATAAACAAACATGAACCGATCTGTGTTAGCTATTCACAAGATCTTTGACAACATCTGCTAAACACGTATTGCTAAAATAACTTAAACATAAGCAGTCTGTGGACCTGTGTTGGCGTCTTCTAACTTGAGTACAACTTCAGAGCCCTTTGACACAGCTTTAAGACGACCTGTCCAATCAGGTTCATCTAACTTCCAATCAGCAGCTCTGACACAAACATATCATATCAAAAACATCAGTTATCAGTGTCAGTATCATTATCATCATATTTCACCAACAACCATGTTATATATACAATGAGGCATGCTACTCGACTGACAGTAGTGAAGGAAAAATGTGAATCTTTTGACATTTATCACTCCACCAACCAATGAACTGTCGGCACGCCAACTCCGCCCATCTCAGGATTCTTCAACTTGATCAAACATGACTTGCATTCCGGAAAAAGTATGCTAAATTGTTTTTAAAACCATTTTACTTCTTCAGTGCTTTGACGCGGCAATATTAAAATCTTGAAGCATCCAACTCGCCCTCTAACTAAATAAAACGTGAAAACTGTGCTATTAGACAGCAAAGATTATATCTGCTGTGAAAATTCATGACAGATAGCGATGATCAACTACTTATTTTCTGTGAATTTTCATGGAAGCATCTTTTCGCTTTTTGGCTATATGTCATGAAAATTTATGTATTGAAACACATACATTAAAACTAAGGAAATAAACGATTAAGCACACAATTAATTATTGACATGTTACAGCTATGCTGATGCGTCTGTTTGTCTGTCTGTTAGTTAGTTCAAACCAGGTGGGAATCTTAATGCTGTTTTGTTTTGTTGCAAATTGTCTGCCGCGAGCGCAAGTCTGGCAGTGAAAAAATTTTGCAAATCGGTCAATGTGGGGCAAAAATATAAACAGACTCATTGCGTACAGTTAATAGGTCTACATTTTAGAAATATAAGATCACGATCACGCTTTGAGACATTAGCTAAAAACTCATGGCCACTTACCAGTGATGTGATCAGTTACATAAACTCACACTACAGGCTACAGCAGTTGCTAATTTGCTATTATTGCCTGCATAACTTGATAGTACTGTACAAAATTGCAGCAGATAATAATATTTATTTTCTGTAAATTTTCACGGCAGATAACCATTCCATGCCAGCTTTCGTGAAAATTCACAGCAGATAACACCTTGCATTAAACAGGTCGCACGTCTTCATCTCGAGATATTCGTTTGTTTATTTTGCGTAGATATCAGTGTAATTCCGCGTACCGGTATCCTCTGTTTGACACTCGTGCGGGAATTCTGTACACAAATGCTTCGCCTTTCGAGCACAATAATGACTCATACTCGGCCATCGCACTAATTTAATAATAAATTCATGAAAATAATGTTTACAGCCACTGACTTGTTTACAATCTACTCAATTTCCGGGTATGATCCATTTAGAGAAAAAACGAATTATATATTTCGTTTAGTTCGCACTGATCTAAACTGAATGACAGGAGAAACTGAAACGAGAAAAATAAAACAAATGCAGAAAAAAAAACATGAACTATCGTATTAGCTGACATAAAAATCGAAGATATCACACTCACACGGTAGTGTGAGTGTTGTAAGGACGACCTTCAAAGTATATGGGAAAATGCAAACTTTGACCCTCAGCCAACCAAAAACCCCTGAACCGATCGTCACCAAATTTTAATGGCGTGATTACGTCATGGACGCCTACCA
>Ga0209367_1000272_pt1 | contig 45521 bp, 23 predicted proteins | sample WorMetLIZISLAND2_FD_187412 | JGI IMG/M metagenome (GOLD analysis project Ga0209367, IMG submission 187412) | Marine gutless worms symbiont microbial communities from Max Planck institute for Marine Microbiology, Germany - Olavius geniculatus... ... | reverse complement strand
CCTGTGGGCAGGTAAACCATCTCGGTGCGAAGCCTGCCAACTAGGTCGACTCAGCCTTCTACCCTCCGTGGGACGGTAAAATGAGTAGTAACTCATTTACATGGGTTATGAAAGGTGGGGACCTTGGTACAGCTGACTGGGGTTGCCTAGCCAGCCGCTGCGCCAGCCTGTGTCTGCAGGCTGCCCACAGTGGCCATGCAGCAGGCAGCTCTGGTTAGAGACGAAAGTGGATTAGAGGCGTGCGCATGGTCGCGATGATGCGCTATACAAATTGACGACCTTTACCTTTACCTTTAACCACTAGTCATTCATTCATAACTGATCACGTGGTAAGTCAATTACTCAGCACAGGTACTGGCATCATGAATATTAATGAGCTATGTAGGCGGACCAGTTAAGAACCAGAAACTAGCCCTAGAAAAGGTACAAAGCTGGTGATCATGCAGTAGGCCTGCTATTGTATGGTGATGGTATGAAACAATACAAACAATAGTTGGATGAATTAGCAGAATATAGTTGGGAATGATGTGAAACATCTTTGCTAGAGATGGCACAAACGCAGAAGAGAAATTAAAATGACAGTTTCGGTTACCGTAGCTTACGTTTGCCTTGAAATGGCCATTAAAATAGTATGTTGTCCGCCACAATGATAGCCTTACTCGAGAGTGTATGTATTGTATATGTTTCATAACCCTGTGCCATTAGATAATATTGCATTTGTTTATTTTAGCGCTATGCAAATGAACATGTTGATTCATTGATTACTAAATATTTCATGTTTTTGTTTTACATTTGATGTCAATTGAATTATTATAACTGATTTTGGATTAATTTTTGGTTACAAAATATTTTGAAATCATTTTGTTAATTTCTGTACTGTCTTTGTGTTTATATTCTAAACTTTCTCAAAAGAAGAAGCGGCTGGTGGAAGTTCTCCCGTTGGATCATATCTTACTTGAGTCTGATTCGCCGGCCCTCGGACCAGACAAAAATGTATGCAGGAACATATTCTGTATGAATTATTAATGCCAACGTAGTCTTAATTTTATTCTTTGTCAATTCTTTTGTAATAGTGCAGGTATTTCTTGGATGTTTTTGTCACTGTTGTACTAGTGTTGTAATCTTATGACACATTGAGCGCTCTGTTCTGAGTGTTTTGACTAAAGTCGGAGATGTGCAATTATCAACCCCAGCTTATTTGCAATACTGTACTTTCTTACTACTGCTGATTGGACTGCATTAATTATAGGTAACCGTAATTTTTGTGAAGGAAATTCGTCTGTATGATTTTCTTTCAAAGGATAGCAATGCTTGATTGTTTGTTTATAGAGCATATTCAAGTGGGCATAGCTTTCCTGAGGAGTATGTCACACGATATCATCTGAAATCAGCAACATTATATGTACCATTATGCAGTGAAAACACTGCATGCTGGTGCATAACATAATAACCGGAACTCCATGGCTTTTATTTTATAGCTTACAAGCAGATAGAAATTGATAAAATTTATCAGAAATATCTGGTAAACTATCACTATGCCGTTATACGGGGTGGGCCAAAAATGGCACCATTATTTGTACACCTTATAATTTCACCAAATATTGACCGATTTTCAAATTTTGTTCACTGTCAGAATCAGGAGGCAGTTTGTAATAAAACTATCACTATAGATCCCATCACTCCTCAAGTGTGTCGCTACACTACCTTGTGGAATATCAGATGACGCATTCAAGCCGGCGACGCCACTGACCAGTTGCGTGATCAACGTTGATCGAGCCTGCCATGTGGCCCCCAAACAGCCTGGACTTAAATCCAGTCAATTCGATTCACAACAGTCAACTAGCTGAAGCAGGCGATCGTCGCTGAGTGGGGCCAACTGCCGCAGCGTTTGGTTAATCGCGCCACTGGTCAGTGGCGTCACAGTCTTGGATGCGTCATCCAGCAGCAAAGCAGGCACATTAAACATTTGCTGGAAAAACTGTCAGATGTGACTTTATATACAATTACTGAGACAACAAACACGTTGTTTCTGTTGTTAATTTCTTAAAATGTGTTGTTGCAGAAGTTATCTTGTTTTTAATTGTTAGTCTTAAGACACTGACTTTTCATAAGGTAGTGTATCAACACACTTGAGGCGTGGTGGGATCTATTATTACAAATTATCTCTTGATTCTGACAGTGAAAACATTTTCAAAAAATTTTGAAAATCTGTTAATATTTGGTAAAATTATAAGGTTTTGCAAAAAATGTTGCCATTTTTTGGCCAACCCTGTAAGCACTACCAACAGTCTGTACAGATGGCTCCAGTTTGCGGTTAAAATGTCTGCCTTTTGCTCTCACGCATGCATGAAGACACATGCGCCACCACCTCTTGACTGATCCAGTTCGTGCCAAGCTATCAGGGTTTGTCAGTGCAGTTCGCCAATGTTGTTGGTCTACTTTTTGTCGACCTTCTGCATTACTGAGCACACGTGTAGCCCAGCAGATTTAAGCAGCCAGAGCGTGGAAGGAATGAAGTCAGCAGTCTTTCGTGTTAACAGAGCAACAGACTGTCTTGCGAGCGTTGACGGCTTTTGACGCAGATATTGCGCGGTAAGGGCAGTCGGTGAAGTGGGTGAATTTAACAACATTGCATGCAGTGTTAGTTATAGAAATTTTTATTTCAGAGAAACAGCTTGCCTTCAGCCTGCCTTTTCCAAAGAAACATCTTACCTTTACCTTTACTGTTTTAGTAATAAAGTTTTGCCAGTTGGCAGTAGGGGTTCCGGTAATTATGTCCCACGGTGTGCGGAAAAACGTATTTGAGGCAATGTATTTCTTTGTATTTGCACTCGGTTACAGGTGCGTAATGAGCCGTGTAACGTCACCGTCGCGTGTGAGTACATTGCGCAGATAAAGAAACTGGACGCTGCAACCGTTGCTCTGAAACTATTTCCGAAACTCCAGGAATTTTTATCACCGAATTATAACTCTTCGGGCATTGCAGTAGTTGAACAGTGCTAATGCGCAGTGGTGGTTGGTTCCTTTATATCAGCGGCGTCGACAGTCAAAAAAGTAGATGGGCCAGGAACTTGCAATTTTTTTGATAGACAGTTGCAAATTTCTGTCAGAGGAAATTATAGGTGCTCAGCATTATAATTTTGTCCCTAAATTTCCTCAAAATGAGAATGTTCAGCCCCAAATGTTGCACTGTTGGACGAAAAATTTTTTGACAAGATTTTCCAAGGGGTAAAAATTTAGGGGAAAGTTGAGAAGGGGGGAATTGCTCCCCCTCTTGCCCTCCCCTTCACGACGCCACTGCTTTATACAATGTAGTGCTGTAAACGATTGAATCCAAGTAAAACTGGACTTTCCCTGAATATGATTTTCAGACTTCTATTGATTGTGGCATTTGTTTTGGCTAGCTTGGCTACACGATTTTTAGCATTAAAAATGTGAAACTGAATTATTAATTTATCAATGAAGTTGCGGCGTCAGACCATTGACACTCCTTTGGCTAAGTCTCAGAGTGGCATGACTGCAACCAACATTGGCCGTCTTGTTAGATGTCAGTAATGATGTCAGTGGTGTCATTTGTTAAAAATTGGGGGGAGGGGGGGTGCCGGGGGCAGGAAGTTCCAATTTTCCGACAAATTGCAGTCGCAGAGTACAAAAGGAGATATGGTGCTCAAATTTTCAATTGTGTCTCTAAATGCTTCATAATGGTGAGGCTACTATCACTAAATTTTGTATTTTTGCAAGAACATTTTCCACGACAATTGAAATAATTCAGGGTGCGGGACAGTTGTCCCCTCCTAGCCACTTCTCCCACTACACCACTGTGGCCCATCTGTTTTTTTAGCATTAAGTGCATTGTTTTTAGCTGACCGTACTTAAGTAACGATCGAGCTTATGGTACGAGTAACTGTCGTCCGTCTGTCTGTCTGTCACGGATGTATTGTGGCTAAACGGTGCGAGATAGGGCCTAGGTTGCTATTGATCGCTAATGGGAAGTCGCATATTGGCTTTCAAATGACATGTAAGTCATTGACCTTGGATGATCTTGAAGCGTAAAAGAGCACTACGGCATGCCAATCATGCGGCGTTGTGGCTAAACGGTAAGTCGTAGGGGGTCGGTGATGGTACCATGATATAGAGCGCTGGCGACTTCCTATAGGTTGTCAATAGTGACCATGTCTTTATCTGCAGCAGTTTGGCCGCAAATTTCAATGGAAAGTTTCAAGCTATAAGTGGTCGTATCTTGGAAACGGTGCCAGATAGGGCCTAGGTTACTATTATTACTCAGTAATAGGAAGTGGCGTACGCCCTTTCAGATTACGTGAAAATCAGTGACCTTAATTGGATGACCTTGAATGTGACTGACAACCAGTACGGTCGGTTATTCTAGCTTCAGCTCGGCTTCTTTTTGTTTTATGACACCGGTCTGTTGCCTTGCCACGGTGTCTGTCCGGTTTTGCTGCAGACAGCGAGACTTGCATTACTTGTACTTGTGTCCGTTAGCTGCATTGACGAGAATAACATCGGCCAGGGACGTCCGATCATTCGTTGTAATATTTCCTGTTACGTCTCATGTCGCGCCGAACATTTCTGTGATTGGGTATACGTTGCATGATGTACGAAAGCTGCCGTCGTTGTCAATTACTGCGCGGCCGCCGCTGTAGCTGCTATTCACACCGCGACTTATTCCTGGCGGAATGCGATCTTTTTGGACTTCGACGTACTGTACGTCATAGGTTTTCACCGGCGTTCTTAATGTGTTCTTATACGTTCTGCGTTTTTACGCATCGGTCACAATTTGAGAATTGGCGAAGTGCGAATAAGTCAGAATTTAATATAGGATGGATATCAGTTCACGTTTCATTGCGTCGTAGCTCACAAACGCATTTCCCGATAATCGCCTTTTGTTCCCCGTAGGCCTATACCGGTATAGCGTTCACGTGTTGTGTACTTGGACATATCCGGGCGGTTTTATATTCCCGTCTGTCGCACGTCTGGTCTGATGCCAATACCATTTAAATGAATCGACTAAATCACATTCACAGGCAGTAAAATGCGTCCGCACAATGCCGCATGGACGCGATTTATTTTTCGTTTTATGTTAGAGAAATCTAATCTAATGCAGCTAGCTGCCTGCTCTGTTGCATCGTGGCCTGGCGGGAGCAATTACCCACTCTGCGTCGGATAAGTGTGGGAAAGTCTTTTTGTTGTCGGATAATTTTTTGTCTGAAAATTATGCAAAATTTGGGAATGAAAACCCCAATTTTGAGGAAATTTTGAGGCAAAATTGGAATTTTGAGTACCCATAATCTATACTTTGTGGGGAAAATGCAAATTCCTTCAGGTGCGCCTTCTGGCATAGCATGTTCACCTTTGCAAATTTTCAGCACAGTGTGTCAGCGAAAGAGTTTTTAAAGTATAGGCGAATATTCGAAGTTACGAGAAATTTTTTTGGATTATTTACCTCAGTCATCTGTCATTGCTTGATTACTGTAGTGTACTTTATCGCATTTTTTTCTCAGAGTGCCAACGAAATAATTCTGAAAATCGGTCAGCATAAATTGTCGTCAATATGGCAAAAACTTAGTGGTCTACTTTATGATACACCGTGTATATTTAAAACATTGAGCTAAGCTATTAAACCGAGTTATTATTGTCGCGCCAGCAGAAACAATTTTTAGCTCACAAAGCCTATAGCGGAGCCAGAATATTTAGGTCTGAGGCTAAAAATCTTTTTTTACGGAAACGAGATCTCAGTTTTTTTGTGCTTATCGATTTTTTGTTTTAGGTTTTTTTGTGTTGACCTTTTTTATTTCGTGCAGTAGAAACAGTAGAATACATCCAGAATCTCTGTCTTTAAGCACATGTGAAATATTCGCATATTGCGATTACTATCTTTTTCAGGTCAATGAACTTAACACAATAGCGATCACTAAAGTGTAAAGCAAGTTATTTCGCGAAGCTCGTCACAGTTTCCTAAGTACCTGTAACTGTAAGTTGATGTAGTCACAAACTTAATCATTTATGATTAATGGTTCAGCACTATAGCTTACAGTAACTGGACGAGCTACACGTACCATTTTATGGACCATTTAAGACACTTAAGCCTACTTATGGATTTATGGATCAGGTTACACCATGCACGATCTACATAATTAAAATATACTGGCATATCATGACGATAATATTGCATAAAATAGCAAGGCCGGTTTTTGCAGAAATTGAAGGCCATTGAATAACTAATGCATAATTTTTCGCGTAATAAAACAAGTAATTTGAGCAAAGTTCACGAGACTCGCAACAGCCTTAGCATTTTTCTGTTCGTAGATTGTCTTGGTTTATCTCTAGCCATTTCGTCGCGATTCACTATGTGTGCCTCGCACAGCCGAAAATCGCAAAAAACACTAAAACTCATTTGTAGTTCAAGATCATTCAAAATCATCGATGTTAATACCGCTAAAAAGTTCGTCACCAGTGCTTGTTATGATAAGCAGCATGTCTCTGCGTAAGCTATCTACAACCGTTTTCACGCTACACGAGGCAGTGGCGGTAAAATAGCCACTTTTAAGTGGGTACTCTTCTTTGACGCCCACGTGTGCCGGCTTCTTTGAACTTAGGAGGTCGGGAGTCGCAGCGCTAAAATTTACGTTTAATGCTGAAAATTTCGTATGCAGGTTCAACCATTTCGGTGCAATTCACTCTTAAAACGTGTGTCGCAGCCAGAAATCGCGAAAAATTCACTAAACCCCTTTATTTTGGGGGTTAAAGGTCATTCGACACATATTTTTAAAAAAAGTCATGATTTCGAAGTCGCTGAGATTTGCTGGATGCTGGATGGGCCACAGCGCTCGGCTACGAGGCGCCGCGCCACGTTGAAATAAATAAGTCGGTTTGTCCGGCGCCGAGCGAGGCGAGTCTGACAAGTCGCGCTCGCAGAATGTTACGAATGGTCCGCAGCCGTCAGCTGGTCAGTGGCAACTGGCAACACTGCAGTGACCGGACTGGCGTCGCAAGCACACCCGTTACGTTAGCCACCTGGCTCTCTGTGGAGTCTGGACGCTCGGTATGTCTATACAGTCTACAGTACGTGAAATCAGCAAGTCAGTGAGTGATTGCTGAAGATCTACGAGCCACCAAGGGAGTCGCGTGCAAGCTGGTCGTCGACTGCAGTACCGCAGGCTATGCGTTCGCACGCTGATGTTACGGGACCGTCCACTAGTCTCAGTCATAAAGACCTTCGTGCTCTCGTCGCTAGCCAGTGGCGCCTGAAGCCACAAATAGCCATGCACTGGTTCTCTGGGCTCCTCATTGTTGGCGTGTTTTACTCTTTTTCTCCTCATTTCATTTTCACATGAAAGAATATTACTCGTAGGCGTGAACAACCTGCTTTGGTCTGGGTTGTGCAGTCTTGGTTTTAGTCTTACACTTCTGTTCGTGGTCTTGCATTGAAATTTCATGATCAAAAACTAATTCACATAACGATCACGAGCTACTTGATACATACAGCCGCTAAAGGAAACTGTTTGCTGAATCTACAGGTTAAGGAAAATTGCATCTCGACAAAAAATGTTGGTCGCCTCTGGCAGCGCCACTGCAGGCGAGTGGGTGGGCGAGCGCTGACGTCCAGCTTAGTGTGAAACTACTGCAGTCAGTCACGTCTTCGTAATTAACACTTAGTGCGAAGTGAAGCTGCCTGCAACCTAGCGAAACGACGCAAAAAAGCAGATTTGTACAAAACAACAGAAAGAACAGCCAATGGGTATAGCGGCACGAATGCGCGGTCAAAGGATTTAAGGTGCGTTCTCGCTGCGCACGTCAACGCGCGATACGCCGCGTAACGCGCGTCAACGCGCGTACCGCGCGTTAACGCATAATTATGCAAAAGTTCCACTTACTCACGTAGGGCCTACTAAGCTGTATGCAAAATAGGTTACGCTGAAGAGCGGAAAGGCGCAAAGACAAAATGTCTGACAGTGAAGAAGACGTGATGTTGATAGGACTGTACGTAATTTCAAATAAAAAAATTTTTTAAACGCTGCATATCAATAAGCAAAAGCCAGTGAATCCATGATTTTCGGAATGTGAATTTGGCTAGGACACTGTGATTGGTTGGCCCATGACTAGGCCTATGTAATACGCGTTGACGAGCGTTACGCGCGTTGACGCGCGCAGTGAAAACGCACCTTTACAAGAGCTGGTGTTTGTCCAATGGTTTTCGAATGACGTTGTGATAAGTTTGACACACAGTGTTGAATGTTGTGCACATCACGTTCCACGACCGCGACAGCGAGAACATATCTTTGGTTCTTGGCTGAGATACTGCACATATCTGTTGAGCTTTGAAAAAGTTCAAACTCCACTACTTCGCCGTTTTGTCGTGGATTTGTTCTTGGTCTTAAGATCACAAACGGCCTTGCTTGGACAGTTGGACTTCCATGTATTTGTACTGTAAGTATATCATATGCCGTAGTCTGGTTACCACTGTCCACTACATCGCTATTCGAGAAGCTCCTAGCCGACACAGCAGCACGTCGCGCTTTATAAGTCTACTCTGTGAGGAGTTTTGAGAACGCCTTATCACCTTCACCAGAGGCGCGTTTCGCACTTTTTTCTCTGAGAATCTCACTTCTACGGCTCAGTAGTTCTCACTAGTTCTCACGAAAAGTGTGAAACGCGCAAGTAAGAATTCTACGAGAATTCTAACATAGAATTCTACGCTAGCCAAGTATATTTGGATGACGTAACTCACAAGCAAGTGGGCGTAACAAAGGAAAATCTTGCTCACAATTTCTCAGAGAATCTCAGAGAAGTAGAAAGTGCGAAACGCGCTTCTAAGTTAGAATTTATGAAATTCTCAGAGATTCTCAGAGAAAAAAGTGCGAAACGCGCCTCAAGTCGACCAGCAAGCTACGAGTGATTGAAACGTCTGTCTGCAGTGGCATACGTTCTCTATGACTTACTGACATTAGATGGATCGGTCAGATCATTCTTTAGAGAGACACAGCATGCACCTGCTAATCTTTGGACATGTGTCATTGTTCCTGGTCGTCGGGGTCTGATGTAACGCTCCCTACTGCACGGGACGCCTGTGTTACGACGTAGCTACTGCATACGTTTGGCATTGGTAAAAAGAGTGACAACAGCAGCTAAATGACGTTCTATTTCAGAACTATGTGCTATTAGCGGTGTGCGTAAAACACGCGTCGTTCATGCTTATTATTCGGCCGTCCTAAGGCCGCATTACGCATCTTGCTCGTTCGTTTCTTCGTCTGTCTGCCATTCAGTCTGTCCGTTTGCAATGTTCTCCCTAAACAAACGTCGAAAAACCAAACTAAGCTTAGTGTACCGGGTAAACGATTCCCCAATTGGGGTGGTGCGAGATAGGCCTAGCGGGCATGTAGCTACCGAATGATGTTCCACCTGCGATCTGTAGCATTGTAGGCTCTATAAAACACACAGATTAGTTGTAATGTTGTAAATTATGTTTATCTACTTTGTTACTACGCTATAAGAAGGTTTTTTTGAACACAACATGTCCAACATGGTCAGATCACGTGTTGGTTGTACAGTGAAAGTTAGCAGTACACAACGTTAATGAACCGCGTCACGTAACGTTTAGTATCACATCTTTCGTTATTGGCCTCGTAAAAACGAGTTTAGACCCGTTCGGCAGGTCTTCCGACAGCATTTCCGAGAACGCGCACAGCTCGTGTGCGGTAGTCGAGAGATAATTGACGTAATGCGCTCGGTGGCTTTCTCATTTAGTTAATGTATACGATATCCTAGGAGGCCTGCGCAACGCTACATAGGCCCACATGAACGTGCGCGGGAAAATGAACCAGTCAACAAGCCAATAAAGCTGGGAGTACACGAGATAAAACATTAAAGCGTGGACTGGATCGAATATAGATAGGATAGACAGGTACAGAGTTAATGCTACTGTAGGCGGAATGTGGCTGTTTTGGACACCATATGTGATGCTAGACGTGATATGAATACCAATGACTTTTAAAAAGTGTTTCAAATATTTCTTAGGCCCGAACGTTAGTAACGGTAGGCTTTTTATTTTGCTGGCGTTTCTTTTATTTTTAGCGTGAGATTTCCGAGCTATGTCAGCCAATCGTCGTGACATTTTGGCACATGATGGGAAGTAAGTTGAGTTTTGTAATGCAAATCTTAAAATTTGGAGCCCATCTTCAGAAAAGAATTAGGGGGCCAAAACATACAAAATTTGGCGCGATTTCGGAAAGCTTCAAACTTTGACCGCGAATATCTCCAAAACGGATGAAGATGTCAAAAATCGGAAAACTAATTGATCGACTGCGCAATTTTTCCCGCGTTCGGCGAAAAAAATCCGGTGTACTTTGGTCCGCTAACAACAATGTATGAGATGTGCATTATGTCCCATCAAAATCAATTTTTTCGGAAGACCATATTTTGGTCCCTAAAGGAGTGCTGCGCCTGAAATTTGTGCACGCGCTAGGGCTGAGGCTTGCTAGCGCATCCCACACGGGCAGTAGGTCCCCAACTTTTTTTCACAATTGACATGCAAAACTTGGCTTAAATTTCAGCGTATGCACCCCTTTGACTTTGGGGATAGGGTAGTACTACTAGTAGTAGCCAATGGCAGATCCAGAAATTTGGAATAAATGGGAGCGGAAGGGTAGGAGGTGGGATCTGAAAATTTTTGAAATTTTTATGCAAAAATAGTGCATTTTTGTGCAAAATTTTCGCCTGTTTTAAGCCTTCTTGAATCCGCCACTGGTAGTAGCCCCCCATTTTTCAAAAGCTTCGGCACGTGGCGTGCCGCTAGGTAGGCAATATGACGTGAGTACAATTTTTTGGCCCTTCCGTCGAAAATTTGAGGGGGCAAAAACGTTCAAAATTCAGCGCGATTTCGGATATCTTTAGACTTTGACCGCGAATATCCCAAGAAAGGATCGAGACATCAAAAATTGAAATAAGCCTAGCAAGTGATCAACTACAACTTTCCCACGTTGGTAAAAAGATTTGGTACAATTTGGTCCACTAACAACAAAGTTTCGTTGTTTCTTTCCGGCTATTCATCCGGCTGCCGGATCAATATCCTGTGTTTTTGACTAATCGTGTTCGGCGCTTCATGCCTGGGCCTCTATTCAATGACGGACGGCATTGTTAAGGGTTCGAGTAGTCGGTTTTGGTTTATTTCATGGTGTCGAATTTTTTTTGTCTTTGTTTTAACGAGAAGTATGGACACCAAAGAAGTGAGCAGCGTATAGGCTTATACACAGTTCTCTCTAGCTACACAAATGTGCGTGAGAAACAACGAACTGCAGCCCATGACTTGACTAATAAATCTGGCAAGCATTAACACAAACGATGAAACAGAGTAGAGATTGGCTCAGAATTAATGCCTGGTTGCTTTTTTTCAAATTATGCCAACCACACTCGCTCGCTGGCGCCAGGTCCGCATGTATGCTTTTAGCTTTTAGCATCTCTCATTGTAGCCACATGGCGGCGATACGATAGCAATATGCAGGGAGCGGCAAAAAAGTAGCGCCTAAAGTTTTCCGCTGTTTTCTCAGCAACCGTTTGGAATTTTAATCTGAAATTTCATGTATTTATTCACTGAAGCGTTGCACATTTAAATGCCAAGGGAAATGTGATTCTGTTGAAAAACGACAAAGTTGTGAACATTTTAACATGACTGACTACCGATTAAACATTAAAATGTTTAAACTAAAATGCTTTTTAATATTCAAAAACTGGTTATCACGTTATCGCCGATGACGTCAAAGTGACGTTTTAATAAAGAATAATTTATATTGTTTATAAATTGTTACTAGCAGTGGGTTAATTTTTTTAAATAGCGAGACGTCATCTATTTTTATTGTTACTAGCAGTGGTTATTTTTCTTAAGCCTTTCATTCAAGTAGTTGCGGAGCAATAGTGTTAAAATTACTAACATGATTTAGCAAGTATGGAAGTAATAAGTAAAACGTGAATTTATACGTAGCGAATTCCGACCACATTTCACAAGGTAATGTAGTAGCGACAGTATTAAAATGGGATGGCCAAACTAGTCATTTGCGTCCAGTTTCTTTTTGATGTTACGTGCTAAAATTATCAAAATCGGCGAGTGTTTTACGAAGTTATTCTAAAAATAAAAGAGGCACGTTTTGTGAGACACGGTGTACATGTAGAGCCTACAGGGTGCGGCAAAAAAGTAACCCCTAAAGTTTTTCGCTCTTTTCTCAGCAAACGTTTGTCATTTTAATCCAAAATTTTACACGTTAATTTTCCGAAATGCTCTACGGCTATCTGCCAAGTAAAATATGATTTTATCCAAAAATGATGAAGTTACAGATTTTTCACATAACCGCCTATCGATTTTTTAGCATTCAAAAATGTTCAAGCTACAACATCAATTCAATAACATCGCTGAAACAACACAGTTAACTAATGATCAGATGCCAGAATTCCATTGCCACTGTGAATGTTCGAAGTGTCCACCGCTAGCTCCAAGCTCCAACACAAGTTTTCAGTTGCTTAATTTAAGAACTTTTTCACAGCATTGTCGATCGGTCCTTGTGGGAAGTTGACAGATAACCTGAAGCGCTTCCTTGAGTTCGGCGATTGTTTTCGGCTTTGTTTTAAGTTTGCAGTAAACCTGCAACATTGCACCCCACACGCGATAGTTTATTGAGTTTACATTCGGCGAATTTAGAGGCCATTGGTCTTTTGTGATGAAATCTGGACAGTTGGCCCTCAGCCAGTTCCGTGCGCTGCGCGCTGTGTGTGCTGACGCGCCGTTTTGCTGGAAGATGAATCCGGTGGGCAGCCGGCGATTGCTTTAAAAGAACGATAATTTATCGCCTAACCTATCGTTAACCGACAACAATGCCGAAGAGCTTTGTCGTTTTTTGGGTGAAAAGATTTACGTTATATGACCTAAAACTTACCAGGGGTAGAAAAAAATTTGGTTTAGTTACGGCTGAAAAAACGGTTTTAAATGCCAAACCCAGTAGGGGCCTACGTGTCATTAAGTTTATTGGGTTTTATTGGGTTGGGAGTTTTCGATTTTTTTAAAAGACCCAACTCCCAAAACCTTAGCTGAAGTCTTTTGGTTGATTTATCTAAATTTTTATGTGCCCCGAAGCATGAAATGTCCAAAAATTAGCAAATTTAAAAGCTTAGATGTTGCAAAAAAAATTAACCATATTAAACATTTTATAATTAGTGAAACACAAAAACTAAAATTAAATTTAGTTTGCGCGGGCTATTAGCGAGTTTTAGATGAGTTTGACCAGTAAATCCCACCGCGTTTTTGTATATCTGTCAGGGTGATCCAACCCTGCTAGCAGTGTCAAAGACAATGCCCGGTCCTTGCTGCCCGGCTGGCACTGTCGTCTCATGCATCGTTAAAAGGCCGTTAGCTCTTGCTAACGACATGCACCTCGTGAACTCAGCTTTTCGTTGGGTGCCGAAACCAAGGAGTGGTCGAGGCAATTTTGCTGAGGGGCGACGCTACATTATTGTGTAAATTGATTGCGACTGCGACGACGACGCTGTTGCCTAAACATAATATGGGAAAAACCAAAGATCAGTGACATTGCCTTGTTCTGTAAACTTGCGCCCACCGCCGTATGAGGTATTATACCTCTGCCTTGTCCTGCTGCCGCTTGATTCGCTTGCGGTCTTTTAAATGTAGGCTACTTTTGGTCCTTCTAGATTTGCTGCGCGCTCAGTCTTCGAACAGAGATCGGAATTGGATTCAATTCTCACGTAGGATACCGATAGGTAAAAATAGGTCAGACCAAAGAATTTGTGATTGTTAGCTTGCGTGCTTTGAGATTCGTTTATTTTTGTCCAGTAAACAGTTACGTTTCAACGTTTGATGCTGGTGTTGTTTAGGCATAGTGATCCGTGAATTATCGCCAAGACTTGACTCGCTCTTGACTTATGCATGGCGCTATGTCAGATCTGTGCTTCATTTAACTTTATTTAGCTAACAAAACAAACTTCGCCCTGTTGGAGACAGCAACTGCATAGGTCTGTGTTCTAAAATAAGTGAGTAAGTTAGTGAGTATGGTTTAACGTCTCGCTCGACACAGTATGTGTCATTTTGGGGACAGCCTTTCCAGGCAATGTACATACACATAATAATGAAACAGACAAGTTTAACCTTTACAATTATAAAACAGAAAGTTTAGCCTTTACAAAAAAAACTTGATGTGGTACACAAAAAACGACCTAAACCGAAAATTGTAAGAAATCTCCATTTATAAGTGTGCATATATAACAGTAATGGCAGCTCTAATGATCTTTCCTCTTATTCTCCAGACAGTCATCAATCTTAGAATGCTACCTGTTGGAGGATTGGGGCGAGATATGCTTCGAAAGGTTAACAGGGCGGCCGTACGATCGCTGCGGCGTGTTGCCGTCTGCAAGCACTGCTGCTGCTGATGTCGACTGGGATTAGGTGACGTCATCAGTTGTCCTGCGAGCACTAGCTGCAGCAGCTGCGTCTGTGCTTCCGTAACTCACCGCTCGGTGGCGCCAATGACTCGCATCATTCCACGCCTTGTGTAGTGTGTACCCCGTGGATCACTGAGTCTGTCCGTCGTGCAATTGTTCGCACGGACTGCGGCACGTGGAAACTCGACGTCGTGGAAACAGGAGCAGCTACGGCGACGCAACATCAACAGGCAAGAACTCAGTCTTAATCTTTCCAACTACTTGAATGAAAGACCTGGGAAGAATAACCACTGCTATAACAGTATAAATCTACATGCATAATTTTTAACTGCCGGTAACTGAATTGTAACTGAAATAATTCGCCATATAACTAGACATAATTCTGACCAAACCCGACGACAGATAGAAGTTTGGCCTTTGGTGGCGTGGTGTAGTGGATAACACGTTGTGTCCCATCAACGTATAGTTGCGCTACAGCGGGCTACGGTCGTACCTGAATGGGTGGCTGAATGTGAGCAGTCAAGACATCTCGGTCAAATTCACCCAGCGTTACGGGAAATAAGCAGTAGCTTACGGGCTACGAAGTGAAGACGGTGATTGGGGCAGTGGTATGTCTGCATGCTGTATTGCTGCACTGCGGATCCAAATGTTCGCTAGCGCAGGCAATGGATGGCCAGATAGTGTGCTGTGGTATCATTAGCTCGTGCCAATCAGCTGACGCTTCCGAGCCAGTAAAGCACTTCACAAGACTGACTCATGTACGGTAAGCAGCGCCGTGTCAAGTATCGTGTCTGCTGTCAGACTGTGTCTTTGGTCTCGTGATGGCGAACGATCCTACTTAAGGCCAAAATTAGCAACGGTAGAGACGCAGAGACCACGGGTAAACGGTACACAATAGCATCTGCTGCCTTCCCGCGAGGGCAGTCGTTGGCTACTAGCTGTTTTTGTTGCTACTTTTATGGATGTTTATTTGTTGCGTCTGTAATGGGTTTCGCCAATTTTTACAGCCAGCTGGCATCGACAAAAAACTATTTCAGTATGCGCGATACGATGTTAATGGGTCGTGTTCGCTGTTTAGTTTTTATCCATTTACGTGTGCACGTCAAGTTAATGCAAATCGGTAAAGAAAAAAATGAACTTCGGAGTTAATTTGTAGGACTATTGAAGGTTGGCATTCGGCAAAACAAACTCCGGAAAAATTGCAATGTTGCGAAGTCAAAAATGCACTTGGTGGCCTAGAGCGTGTAACTTTTTCATCTCACAAGATTATGCTATATTTTTTCAACAGCAAAAGTACACTGATGTTTGTGAATTCTAAGTCATAATTTTAAACTAGACAGTAACAGATGACAAGTTGAAGTTTTTGGTTTACACAAAAATGAGCACACGTCATTTCAGATCATACTCAGCGATAAACGGAAACAGAGGATTTTCCAATGAAAATAATATCTTTTGTTGTAAAAGTTGCCTGTGCACCGTTCATGTGGTTTAAGGCTAATGATAAATGATATCGTAAAATTTCGACATAAAATACTGTAAATACTAAGTTTGTGTAAGCAGTACGGTATGTGTGGATAGTGCGGAAAGGGCATTGACCCATCGCTATCGCACACAGTCGCAATTAACGAAGTTTTCTCCAGCCTTTTTTACACTTCCGGACGGCTGCGCTTAACTATAAAAACTAGGTCTAAATAATGCAGAACGAATTTTCAAAAAATCGTAAAATAGGCCTACAGCGTGAAGTACAAGTGCTAATGTTTATACCATACGCTACATTGAATAAAACTGTTTTCAGATGCTTCTAGAAGGTCGGCAATGTGTTGGATAATCGACTGGTGGCTGATTCCAAGTTTGCTGTGCTTGGTGCGTCATTAGTAATCACTATCCACAGCAGGCTGAAATTGCTCCGACCATGTTCATAGTGGACACAGCCGGAGATAGTGCCGTGCTCAGGTGAGCCCTTCCATACGGCAGTGGCGTCAGCATCAGCAGCATAGGCCCTAGTCGTTTCGTCAATGATCGCCCGCAGAACTAAGACGTACGTACACCTGATGCTAATGCCGTTTTATCGACCCAGCTAGCTGCCACGCCTTGTCACCGGCATCAAGAAGGTAAAAACGTAAAAGGGAAGCCATACTGCTCTCCCTGAAGCGTGGGTGAAGTGCTCATCTTTCTGTCGGGAGGCAGGTGTTGTTTCGACAGACGCTATTCCAACAAGTATAAGCTTATAAGCTTACTACAGTATAATGAACATTTCGCACTTGCGCTTAGACGTGACTATACGCAATTTGGCGAGAGGTAATAAAAATCGCTTGGAAGAAGCCCTTAGGCCTATAGCCAGAAATTAAAGTTGGGGGCAAGAATGAGATGAGGTTAATGACGAGGGGGTTGCTGCTTCGCACCTCACCAGGTAGGGGATCTGGGGAAGCACAGTAAGTAAACGCAAATGCATTTTGGCCATTTGAAAATGCAAGCAGGCTTAGCGCGTAAAAATTCGATTATAGTTTCACTGCACAAACTTGCTTTTACAACTGAAGTTGGTGAGGCGACTGTATCCGCAGTTTTCTCTGCTGGCTACGCCACTGTTTAGATAGACCTATCGCTTAGTCTCGACGTCGCAGAGTCTATGTCTGTCTGTCTCTACGCTTGACGTCAATCGTCAAAGCTTTTGGTATGAACCATGCTGCAAATGATCGGATCGAGTCGCCCACGTAGACGTCCTGTCAGTAAGTAATTAAGCCTAACCTAAGTGACAACTTTAGAACAAGCTCAGTAATTCTCCATGCGACTATAGGACTTATTCCGCATATCGTTTTGCTCCGGGTCGACTCTTAGACTAGATAAAGTTATACTGAGAATAATTACGCTCAACTAATGATGATGACGACGATGATATTATGGATGTAAAAACATTCCAAAAAAACGTTTAAAAACGTAAAAACAAGGCAAAAAATAAAAAAGTTTTAAAACTTTGAATAAAAAATGTTAGCCCTAATTTGTTTAACTTTTGCCTAATGCCTAATGCTGTAGATGCACGTATAACTAGAACTAAAAAAAGAAAAAGTTCTATTCAATTTCAATTCAATCTTGCATAAGTATTACCAAACTAATTAAGTAGGCCTAAACTACCACCACTTTTCGTTTCTTTGGTTTTAAAAGTGCTTTTCAAAGTTACGGGTAAAATTTTAATAGACGTTTTTAAAATAAAAAAAACGTTCAAAGATTACAAAAAAAGTTTAAAACGTTAAAAACGCGACAGAAATAAAATACGTAAAAATGCTTTTACATCTATGAATTATATTACCGAAATAAGCCTTCACAGTAGCTGTAGTAACGTTTATTCGTAAAACGTGTGATTGCGACCAGTCCAAATTCGCATCCAAACAAATCTAAGCCGTAAAGTTCTGCAGAAGTCGTGCCCGTGCCGTGATTAACGTAGACATTAATTGCACATAGCAAATAAATGATAAAATGTGTTAAAATCATATTCGGGTGAACAATCCCAGTCTCACTAATTTGGTATAGTGTATAGTGCTGTCAAAAACTTACGACCAGAGTCCGGATGCGGTGGTCGAAAAACGTTGGATAATGGTAAAATATAGCCCTATAGCAGAGCTTTTTATTTCGTAATAAACAATGTGGAACAATGGAGATTGCGGTGGTTATTGAATGCAGCAGTAAAACAAAACTACTTTCTGTATTATCGAGCGACACTGACCCATATAGTCATTCAGGCAAAAGCTGTGATTCTGGGCTGTGAAAAAACCTAAGCACCCTAAAGTCCTTCCCGAGCTATAAGGTCTATAGGGCGACGCTGATCTTCGTTTCCTTATCCCTCAGTCAGACATCAGTTTACACTGCCAGGCCACGGACACAGGCCTGGTGCATCGCGCTATGTGTCTCTGTTCTGCGCTGCATCTCACGCTTATCTTGATATTTTTTTCTGTTTTTAACATAGCTGAAAAAACTGGACCGAAAACAATGACGCACGACATGCTGTCACAGACATTCAATGTTGGCGACAGCGCGAGTCGGATGGACAATGCCACGCTGCAGTCGAACCGACGGCTGCTGCCAGTTGTATTTAGTCTTAGACCAGGGCCAGACGATCGCGCGCGCTTTTTACGCTATTTAGCGACATCGTAAATAATATATATTCACTACACGGCGACGGTTTGAGTCGTTTAAAAGTAATGATACTTGTAGTGCCCACCTCTTGAAGAGGAAAGGGGTTCTGAGGACTTGGGTGGTTTTATTCCCGACGATATCTGTACTTTTCGCCGACTGCAGGCGTCTGGTGTATGCTCAGATGTCGAACAGCGGAACAGAAAGTCTAAAATGTAAAAAAGTCTTTATTAACAGCCTGACTATATGTCAGTCATTTTAGAGCGTATAGTGTGTGAGTGAGTAAAGGGTGCATATATCGGGCGCAATAAAGCAAACAAGTCAGAGTGTATAATACACATCAGTTTACACTGCCAGGCGAGTACAAGAGTACAAGAGTGTATAATGTGCGGCCGTCCCAGGCTGCATTACGGGTCTTGCCTATCCGTCCGTCCGTCTGTCTGTCTGTTCTCTTAAGACTGCTAATTTGAAAATAAAAAGACGTAGGAAAACTACAGTTAGTGTGGACTTCTCACAGAACAGGCGTAAACGGTGTGCTCGAAAGTTTACTTTGCTGTGGTTTAAATTTCTTTTTTCAGCACGATTTTGGGCTGTTACTTAAGCGGCTTTTGCTGAAGAAATGACTGAAGCAAACTGCCACTCAATCTCAGCTGCTCAAAACAGTTGCTAAATGTGTCAGCTTCACTGGTTTATTGCCAGAAAGCGTTTACATTTGCTACACCTAAAAAATCAAATAACGATCGTATGAATTTGCTATAACAAAAGAAAACGATAGTTGCATTAAAATGGCTTTTTTCGCGCAAGAACGTCGCCGAGTCTTCGAGTCGCTGCGCCAAATCGGGCTGCAACAGTTTGATATTCGTCGATGTTCTAAGATTGATGGAGCCCATACGTGACTTGTTTGTGTCTTAACAATTGCTGAGTGTTTGTTATATCTGTCGTGTCTCTGGTTATTTTGCATCTTTCAGCAGACTGTTTCAACCTCTAAAACACGTTCGTTTTACACTAATATTCAACGAGTTAGGTAGGTAGGTAAGTAAGTAAGTTTATTTGTATATGCCTACTGCGGCATCTAGATTTGGTGAGATTTTTTCGTGGTCGCGTTATTGCAAATTTTCTCTCGAGAGCGTGCCTGTAAATGAATTTAGAAAAATTGCCGATATTTGGCGAACCTGACAGGATTTGTGGTGTTTTGTGGCTCACGGTGTACATATACTCGGTAAACACAGTCATCGCTCAGGAATAATCGGCCTATGTCCATTAAAGCGATAACCGGAACGCAGCCAGTGACGAAATATCGGTATAGATCGTATTAGTCGGTATAAAGTAGTCCCATTTCCTGCGTCCGTGCTAAAGCGCCCGATCGCGCGCTTGCAATTTTGGACGTCGGACTACATTGGGCGTGGCCACCTGGCGCGATGTCACGCCGCTTTATGCAGATGAAACCCGCAGAGCGCTAAAAATCTAAGCGACATCTGTTGGCGTATATAAAACGAATCGCAGATCAAAAAAACCAGCGATATTAGCTACCACGCAACACATAGGCCTATTATTATTTCCAACGTTTGCATGTGGTTCCACAGCTAGCCTACTGTAGTCTCTAAACTTCGTTTCACTCATTCATTGGTCGATAGCTGTCGTCTTTGACAGTTGGCAATGACCGATGACCATTTACGCCTCGTTTTTGTCAACGTCTTAAGTTGTAACTAATCTTTTCAATCCACGACTTGACGTCATCCATCTGCGGTCTGTCAGCTTCACTAAGCTTGCTGGTTATACTTCATCACGTGAGTGAGTATATAGGTCGGTTAAGTGTAAATTGTACGCGCCGCAATGAAGAAGTTACAACCAATCCGTGCTTTAGGCGAAAAGAAACGTCTTCTGCAGTCTCTTATACTTTTCAAGCTTTATGACTTGCTGGTGATTTTCTACGACACGTTATTACCAACAATATGCTAAAGAAAAAGACGTTATTTAGTATATTTGATAGTTACACAACTAAAGGAGGGGTCATACTAGAGGTCCGCCGTCCGAACGGCCGTCAAAACGGTAGTCGAAAACACCAACCGTTTGGACGGCCGGTGTCACATTACAGAGTCTCCCCATGACAGAGTCTGCGACAGTGTCTCCGTCCGGAGGCCGCTACTGTGCATGTTGACAGCTGTTGACTCTGTCATGGGGGAGAGAGTCTGTAATGACGGGGGCGAATCTATAATAGGCTCTGTACCGGACTAAATTCCTCCCCCGGAGGATCTGTACCGGTACAGATCCTCCGGGGGGAGACATTTGAGGGGGGGCGGTCCTATAATACCACACCGGCCGGATTGCTAGTGTGACCCCTCCTTTAGTCTGACTACCGCGAAACCCCTGTAACCTATCCATCCCTATGCAATGCAGTAAATGCATTTTCACAAAAAAGGTATACATATGCAGTAATAGTCCGTGCAAATTTTCGTTTTATGTCATGTTTTGACTGCAGAAAAAGCCGAAAGCGAGTTTACAACAGTGTCGGCTGCTGAGTTAGTCACGTGCCACGCGATCACGTGACAGGTGGAAGTGGAATCTATTGAACGTCGCCAGTGCCGACAACCTTCGGGGAACGGAACGCAACATCAAGCGCAGTGCTCCGCATAGTCGATCTTTTAAAGTAATTCTGTCGCGTATGCGTACGCTGCCCATGCAGCTAGCGAGGGATGTGGCTATATGTTTCTGTCACGAATCGGTGGCATATACTCGTAGACTGCAGTTGTAGTCGGACCTCCGATGTGCAATATGCCGCGGCGACGCACGTTTGCTGACCGCGCCTGTATGCCTGATCTTTCTTCGAAGAAAACAATAAAAAGCAGCAACTTGCAGCCTGGACGGTTACGTCGAGGCCCGCAAAGCGCCTGATATGGAGAAAAGTCGTGACGTCAGCACGAATAAGGATGTCGTATTTCATGCATAATGGCGGCGATCAAGCTATAAAAGTGCTGACAAATCGTAGAACGGCAAATCTGTGCCAACCAAGATAGGCACGGCCAATTCAGTGCGTTTTTTTCACTGCAAATTGTGGGTCACAAGCTGTTATCGAAGCCTACGCTCATAAAATACATTTTAGAGCTGTTGAAGCGTTAATTTTTTATTGCATTAATTAACGCGTTATTAACGCACTCTGGCCCGTCGAGAGGGAGAGCAGGGTGGGTAAGTTACCCCGGGTCCCGCGACGTTTGAGTTGGCCCCGCCTGTAGAATATAGAAAGTTAAAAACACATTTTAAACGTATAATCAACAATGACTGCAGTCATAGCTTGCATAGAAATCTGTAGCCTGTCGTCAGAATAATTATTTACTTACAGTAGCGATAGAATGGCAACTACAGTTTAGTTACTTGAATTCATTCGATTGTCAAATAACCGCAGTTTAACGGAATATTGAAACTTTTGCTTCACGGAATTTAGTAAATTAACCTAAATTTACGTATGTGCGTTAATGATTTTAACGCGCGTTAATTTATTAACGCATTAATGCGTCAATTAATGCGTTAATTTGACAGCTCTAATTTTTTATCAAAATTTTGGTGCAGATTTTCACGACCAATCGCGATATTAATCGTCAAAGGTTTTAGTGACTAAAATTTACAGTACTTTTGTAACGAAAAAATGCTACTGGAAAATAAAAGATGGCCAAAGCAGACAACTGATGTTAACATATTTTATAATTATGAATCTCTTAAAACTTCAATAATGGAAAACAGCAGTTAGGCTTACCGACAGATCTGCAGGTTAATGTTGTATGTGCAATTTTTATAATGCGTAAAAGCTTATAATTGTTGGAATTATAAATTATACACTCTGTTTCAATAAAGGATGGACCCAAAACAAATAGCTGTAGGGCTAAGTCAACAAAACTTTCAGTTTTTTTCTGAAATTTTAGACGTAGACCTAATAACTGCAAATCAAGTCAAATAAAATGACGTTTTGAAAAAAACGCGCAGCAACGTCAATTTGATGGACATTTAAAATACACAACTAAAAATAGGAAGTTTACAGCACAACACAGCAGCTTCGCATTGAAAATAGGCCGTCGGTTTAAGTTAGCAATTTTTGTCAGTACTCAGCAGTTTGTTCAGTTTTTGGCTGACCATTTTTGTTTCAAAATTTTTAGCTAAACTTCAATTCGTAAACTTTTTCTTAACGCAGTACTCAAATTACAACTTTTTTGCAAAAAAAAACATTTTCTGTTATTACACAACAGCGATGTGTCAATGACGTCAGAATAGCAGACACTAGCGTTTGTACCGGTATCTAAAAATGACATTATTTCAAAATTTGATTTTTTTTCATTTGCGGCATTGTTATGTCAAATTTTGTGTGTGTTTTAAATTAAATAATAAACATTATACGCTATTTTATATCAACGGCAGTTATAATTTAACGCAGTCATTTGCAATATGCAGGGGCCCATTTTTTATTTTAACTATTTTTAACGTGTAATTTAAATGTGTGCATGCACTGCATTTTAACAGTGCTCAAATAAACGAATATTATATTGTATTGAAATGTATTGTGACAAAGTGTAGGCCTATGTGAAACGAAACGCTGAACCGAAACACAAAATCATACCTACGCCAACTTTCATTTTGCTGTCACGTGTGGACGACCGAATGACTGCTAAAAGTCAGAAGCACTCTGGTATACAGAACAAACTAAAGCCCGCGAAATACAAGCCATCTTGACGGCCGACTAAGACGCATTGTGTGTCACTGGCTTACTTCGTCATAGCTGGGACACGGCGAGGATTAGTGACGACCATTAGTGCAGGAAGGACAAAGTCGTAAACTCTGTACTCAGGTACTCAGTGCCATTGTTCGGGATCTTTTGTGACTTCTACAACGTGCGTGTGTGCCATTTTTGCGTTCCTGGGTGAATTATTTGCAAATTGCGGTACATGTACAATATCGTTTGAAAATATTACCTATTATAAATAACAGGTCAAACAGACGTTTGGCCATTTAAAATCAATATAGAAAGTGGCGAAAATATTTAGTAGAAATTGTGCGAAAACAGCGTAAGTTCTTTGTATCTATACAATCAGTCGATCAACCGATCGAGCAATCAATTAGTTGCGCAGTTAGAATGAAAACGAAATAAAATAGCGTGACGTGACAGCTGGGCAATTTCTGCAAACAACGAAGCGTGGAACAGTTTCTCTGCAGCAGCTTAGTTTCTCGCTGTACTAAGTACATCATCATCATTATAATATGCAGCGAGGCCTTATACTGTGCATTAATTCTAATACCATCAAGTGTCATATGAGTAGTCTTAGGTCCGGGTATAGCTGGCGGTAAGAGAGGTCTAATGAGGACGTTGTCCGAAGACCGACAGTGAGGTGGAAGGTTGGCATCGAGGACAGGGAATGTCAGTTTGCCGACTGTAGCACGGCGTGACCTAAGCATCTGTCGACTGGATATGCATTAGTAACACGGATGAAATACGATGACAGGTAGCCTATCTGTGCAGTGCCGTGCCATTCAGTGAACGTTAGGTCCGTGTGGCGATTTTAAATATGAGACGAACACATGAATAATGGACTTCAGCCGTTGACCAAAGTCGCGAAACGTAACATGAGTGACAGACAGCTTAAACATAACTGTAAACAAGTATAGGCCAAAAACGATGCCACCTTGATTTTTCACCTCTGACCTTGATATTTAACAGGGTTCTGGACTAGAGGTTGTGAAGTTTTATGTTTATGGAAAACTAAGTGCAGCGGTTTATGACTTATGGTGTTAACAAAAAAAAACTAAGTGATAATGAAAACAATACTGCCGAAGCTTCTGCGGACAGTAATAATACATGGCAGTTCATGTACCGCAGTACGCATGTAAACATTACTCATGCTTCTTTCATCGCTTCGCTGTGGCGAAAATAGCGGTGCAATGATGATGATGGTGGTCATGAGGTAGTAAGTAAATTTGTGGACACTGCAGGGCTGAGATGGCGGACGTCATTGACTACGACGACGGTCGTCTGTCGGAGCAGTCTTACGACCAGTGGCTGCATGTACACAAGCAGGTGTTGGCTAACTGGTCCGAGTCGGGCAGACCACACAGCGAGGTCGACGTACTGCACGTTGTCGCCATCCGAGTCGCTCTTGTCGCTGTCTACGTCGTCATCATTGTCGTCGGCATCGTCGGCAATGGTCTCGTCGTCGTGGTCGCCGCAAGCCGCTCTCCGCGCTCGTCGACGACCGCCAGGAGTTCCATACAGGTCAGCTGGTGATGATAGAAAAAATGACTGCGAATAAAAACACGTAGGATGTAACAGTGACTAATAATCTGCGTCAGTTCATCAAATTACAATCTGTATTTGCTGACTTGTTGACGTTCCGGCAACCGCACCGGCTGTTTCTAGGAATTGTTTCCGTTCGCCACTGGATGTCGCCACGGCGAACAAATTTTCACGGATGTGAGACATCCTTTCATCAACTTGTCTCGGTTTTGATGTGTGTCGTCCGAGGAAGGCAACAGCAGTTGCCAAACACCAAAAGGGTTGCATTATTATAGACGGAGTCACTCTTGCAGCGCAAGCGATTTCGCCTGTTTCTACACATTTCTGCGTAGTGTGGTCTGCCTGTCGTATCTCTGTCTGTCACATTATTGCCCCCCCTTTCTTTAAATCGTTCAGCAGATTTAGATGCCATATGGCAGGCATCTTTGTGGGGTCTAGTGACACATGGTGTTAGGTGGGGGTCTTTGGCCCCCAGGGAAAAGGAAGACTTGAGAGTTAAGCCCCAACCATAACATTCGTTGCAAATTGCAGCAAGACCGTCAGTTCTATGCAGCCACCTGGCAAATACAAACGAAGGATTTCGCCTATTGTTAAATTGTCTTCGTTATCATTAGACTGCTTTTGAATATCTGTGCTGACTATGATGATGACGACGTACGACAGTAGTGTGTGCCCTATACATAGAAGAATGTGTGCGATTTGCTGCAGTCTGCGACGCACGTGTTCGTAGTCTGCCTGGCGGTGTCGGACCTAGCTCTGTGTCTGTTCAGTCTGCCCGTACAACTGCACTACCAGCTGACTGACAACTGGTACTTGGGCTCGGCACTGTGCCGTGTCATCTTCGCCGCGTTCGCCGTGCCCATGTATTTATCGACCGTCACCATCATGCTCATAGCCGTCGACAGGTGGGCCCATCTGCATGCTTCACGCCAACGTCGCTCAAACTGCACGCAATTCGATATGTTATGGGTTTGTTGTGTTGCCGCGAAACAAGTTGTACAACAGGCGCACGACAAATCGAAAGCCTATACATCGGAGCTATACAAAAAATAAAACTGGCCTGTTTTTGAGACTCGGTGTATATTGTTAAGCGCTGCCGTTCATTACTTTGCAGGATACGCTGTACAAAACTTTACTGTGATTGTGACTTAAGCTGAGCTTATCCGCGAGACAGACGAAACCAAAGGGTGTTTATAAACACTAACGTCGAGTGGGGAGGCAAATGCCAGTGGAGTATCCCAAGTCGACTATGCCAAATCTGGGAAGTTTTGTGAGCTTCGGGCCCCAGCGTGGTCTGTGACCGAGTCCTAGACGATGGCGTATTTATGAAGCGTCTCAGAACACTTCTCGCGAAAAATAGTCCAATGTTTTCAATTATTTTGACAGATCATTATTCTGGAATAGTGAATCACAAACACGTGAGCCGCTGCTAGGCACGAAATGATAAAAATAGACGTCTCTCTGCGATGTAAGAAGCTGAATGAGTAGCGTCTGCTGATTTCACTGAGCTGATTTGATACACGCACCACGCACGATTAGCTCCTTGTCCGTACATAGATGTGCGTGCTCGAAATAGCAATAGCTTGATACTACTACAAGTGAAACCCAAAATTTCTAACTATTTTTTATTAAGAGTCTATACGAGTTGTGTTTCGCTATTTGCTATTTTTTTCGTAGCGTTCTTTTCTTTAACTATTAGCTTGTAGACCGTCGTAAATATTAGGCAGAATCGCTTTTTTACAGCGCAAGCGATTCCGCCTATTTTTACACGTTTCTCCGCAGCGTGGTCTACTGTCTGACATATTCGTGCCTCTTCTTAAACCACGGATTTAGATGTTCTTCAACAGATATAGGCTGCAATTTTTGGGTCTAGTGACACCCTTTATTAAATAAGGTCCATGGCTCCCAGGAGAAAGGGAGATTTGGGGTATCGAACCCCCAACCGAAACATGTAGTTGCATATTGTTCTTGCCACCTGGCAAAAAAACGCGATTCCGCCGTTATCTAAATTACCTTGGTTTATGTTTCACCGACTAGCGCTGTTATCTGTGGTTGAACAGGTACGTGCTTATCGTGCGACCGTTCGGCAGACCTCTGTCTGGTCGCCAGGCACTGTGGTTAATAGCTATCAACGTGGTGGCTTCGATGCTACTCGCAATTCCAGTCGTGCACTACACCACTCTCCAGGAGGTCGTCGCGGATCCGGACATCGGAGTCCGCCGGATGGTCCTGTGCGTGGAACGGTGGAACAGTTCTAGAGTTCGACGGGCGTACAGCATTTTCACGTTCGTAATCCAGTTCTGCGTGCCGCTGATCGCTACAGCGACGCTGTACTGTCGCATCTATGCCCGGCTGAGACTGCGACGGCGCCGGGCGATGTGCAATCAGTCGAGACACGGCTCCCCAGGCGGAGCTGCTGCCGGTGCCACCAATCCATTCCGACGATGTCCGTCGTCGGCCAGTGAAATGGTGACGACTGAGCGTGGTGGGGGGTCAACGTCACTTGGGGTGGCTGCAGGCACGCACGTGGCGTCACGCACCAACAAGACCAACCGCATCCTGGCAGCGATCGTCGTGAACTTCGTTGTCTGCTGGTTGCCGTGGAACGTGTTCGGTCTAATCACCGAACTGGACCACCGGCTGGTGCGCGGCCGGCACTTCGAGCTCGCCGACTTGGCGCTGAAAGGCTTCGCGATGGCGTCTGCGTGCGTCAACCCGCTGCTGTACTGCTGGCTAAACGAGAATCTACGTCGTAACCTCGGCACTCTCAGTCTACGCTTGAACCCGTTCCACAACCTGAGCCGTCGCAGCCGGTCCGGCGGCGGCGCAGGTTCGGGCGTCCATGAAGCAGCACACCAGGGTGATCTACCTCGTTTCCTCATTCAGCCGCCGTCGTTTCACAGTAACGCGGCCGGCGGCAGTGCTGGCGCGGGTGGAATGGTAGGACTCCTCCCTCCAGAGTCTACCACAGCGGCGCGCTGCGACAGTCTGCAGTGCACGTCTTTTCTTGCCATCACCGAGCGTTACTCCATCTCCTCCGTTTTACCGTCTTCCGCCGTCGGCAACAACTCAGACAACGAATCCGACAAGGATCGAAACATCGAGTTCTAACCGCATCGCTTTCAGCGCGTATTTCTTCTCTCTCAATCGTTGTATAAGATCACCGTTTTTATTGTGAAATATCTGACTAGCCGATGCGCGAGCAACTCTGGTACGATAGATCTGTGAAGGTGGGGACTGTACGAAGTGTCTTATAAGCGTATTCGTACATTTTACAACATGAAATTCGTAGAAAAAAACTTTTGTTGATGTAGCTTTAACTGACGTATTTTTTCAAATAAAAGTCAAAATATTTAACATTTTTATTCTTTCAAAAAACGCCCCTTAATTAAGTGGAATTAATAAAACCGAAATTCAGTTTTTTTTCAAAGTATTTCTATTTTTTTCTTTCTCCGTCTCCGCGGCGTCTGTTAAGTGGCACCGTGACAAGCACATGATCTGGTTATATTGTACTTTTACTTCGACTTTCGCAGCGAAGCATCGACAAGATTTTTTTCTCATTGACTAATGATTGCAGACTTTCTAACTTTCAGTTATTGTCTACTTGTCAGTGTTATTATTTCTGTCAGCGCTACTGTTCGCGTTAGTTTTTGCATCATTTTTTGTAGGGCAGTCGTGTCATTTTGCCTTTCCGACGGACCTAAAGAACACAATGATTTAGTAAAAATACATGTACGTGTGCTTCAAAATGTTTGCGTTTTTTCTGAATCAACAACTACTACTACTGGTGTAAAAAGATTATTTTTTACGTTTCGGTTAGGCCTAATTTGTGATCTGCTATGGGCTATATGCTGTCACATTGGCGGTGCGACGCCAGATTTAGCCGAGTTTCTGATTGCTGACATTGTGAGCTGTACGACTGCTCGTTATCTACGCTTGCACGCGAAATATCCCCTCGGCAACGGTATAACTTTGCTTCATTTTGTTTGTCTGTCCCTTTGTCACTTTGTAAGTAAGAAAGTAAGTAAGTAAATGATTTATAAAGCGCCAAAGTCTCAGAAAGAATCAGGGCGCCTGTCTGTTTTGTCTGTCTGTTTCGCTCTCTCTTTCCCCTTCTCTTTTTTTCTGTCAGTTTGTGCGATGAATTTAACAAACGGCAACTTGTGATTTCATTTGCTTCACAAATTTGCGACAAGTTGATGTATACAGTGTCGGTCATGGACGCATATTCGTTGTGAATTATGTGAGCTTGATGCTTATTAATTCATCTAAATATCACTTTGGTTTAATTTAGACTAGTGGCGCAGCCATGGGCGGTTATAGGAGGCCATCGCTTTTTTCAACTTAGTTGTGAATGCAAACTTGTGCAGTTAAACTAACGAAATTTGACCTGCAGCCAAAAGGATTAACCACAAATAACCTGGAGTAATTTCATGTGCAACTTGCATTTCTCGTCTCTCAGCGCAGCCCATGACGACACTGGATTCGAAGCTTAAAACACGTCGCCGAATAAAAGTGAAATGTTCACTTTTGTTTACGTTACCCTGTATTACTAGGTTTACTACTACTATTAAAGCGAAGCAAATGAACCTACTGCACTACACTGTGTCCCAAAAAACGTTTCATTTTGTCATTTTTTATATTTTCGCCAAATATTAACCGATTTTCAAAATTTCTGATTTTTATAAGCAAAATCGGACGATATTGTGCTAAATAATAACTTTTTATGCAGTGACGATATACCGGTGATGCAATACCGGTATGTCATTTAGCACTGAAGACAAGGCTCTGATTAAGAACTTGAATCTGTTTAAAAATACAGTTTTCGAAGGATAATAACAAGATTTTTAAAGAAAAAACTGCAACAGGGAAAGACTGGAAATGGTACTAACATAGATTTGGGAAACAAGCAGCATCGTCCAAAAGCACAAGACCGGTAGACCGAAGCATGCAGGTACTGAAAAAAACGTGACCACTGTAGATGAAATGGTACGCTTACTAAACTACAAAGACCTAAGACAAAGATATCATTTAACATGCCACATATCCAAATAAACGGATTTAACAAAGTGCGCATCGTACAGATTATTCAGTGCATTTTTGGTCGGAAGTGTGCTTTGTTTACCGACACGTTTGCTGTCAATTATTGTTAGTTTTTCGTGCATTTACAATTCACGAGGTAGTGTAGCGACACAGTTATTATGTAGTAGGATGTTTAGTAATTTATTGTTAATTGTTTACAGAATGCATCAGTAAAAGAATTAGGAAAAATCGGTTAAAATTTAGCGAACATATAGACAATCACACAGTAAAACGTTTTTTGGGACACAGTGTTTTTACATCCTTTATAACATTTGTAAACTACACTGTGTCTCAAAAACATCCCGAACATTTTAGATTGTAAGTTGAAGAATGATTATTAGATTGTAATAATTTTTGGTGTTAAAAATTGTTTCAAGTATACGATTTTGTGATGTATTTATTCTAATTGTAGTGATTTTTGAATATCTGCATTTCACAAGGTACTGTAGCAACACAGTTAAGGTTTGATAAAATATTTAATAACAGCTTTATTGCAATTTGTTCATAGAGTGCGCCAGTAAAAATGTGAAAATCGGTTAATATTAATTTTGGTGAAAATATGGATAACGACAAAGTGTGACAGTTTTTGTGAGACACATTGTAGAGGGGGGGACACCTAAAATACTAAACTTTATCGTTCGTCAGGCTTTACACGTTGAATTTGCACCGCGACGGACAAAGCAACGGAATTGTGCTGAACTCGACGACTCCCAAAATCTATTGCTACGCACGATCGATAATGCGCCGCGGAGAATAATTCACAAATTCTCTGGAGGAAATGCGGAGGTTTTTCAGCAAAACGTATATAGCCCGGTTGACCTTGTTGTATTTATATACTTTGCCAGTATAGTGAGTGGGTAGCAGCTGCCCAGTGTATGAATTGTGAAAAATTAGCTGGGGGGTTGAACTTTTCGACGGTCGGAGGTCCAACCAAAACTGTGATGTAAATCTGATGTTTATAGTATATTTTTGACCCCCTAATACATAAGTTAACAGTATGTTAAGGGGGGGGGAGGTTGGAAAAACAGTTGGGGGGTTCAACCCCCTACTCCCCGGCGATTCAAACACTGCAGCTGCCAGGAATGCCAGGCGGTGATTCGCGCCTGCTCAAGTGATTATAACAAATAACATGGTTTCCACGCTTGTGGAAAGTTCTGAATGCGTTTCCTAAATTTTTTGGTTTTGAAAAGCTTTGAAAATTAAAGCTCAAGATCCTGAAAAGTTCTGGAAAATAAAAATCTCGGATAGTTGAAAAATTTACTGGAAGTGTATAATAAACAACGTGTGGCACTAGCATAGCACTTACTCACTAAAATACAATGATGAGATAGATTTCAAAATATTTGGCGTTCCATACACTAGATTACGCTATGTATGTACAATAAACAATTGCTGTTTGTTTACATATTTAATCGTTGGTTGGTTCAGAGAAAGTCCTGCAAACGTTTTGACCGTCCTATCCTGGAATTTTTTTGTCAGTAAAAGTATGGGAACCCTGCATTCAAAACTAAACGTTCACGGGCGTAGCCAATATAAATAAAAGACTGTTACTATTTATGTAGTTTTTGTGTATAAACGTTGCAGTTTAAAACAATTTTCGTTTCTATGCGGATTAGCGATGAACTTATAACGTATGGCCGATTCACATCTGCGACGCCGACACGACTCAACTGTTGAGTCGCGTGTTAGATGTGGATCGGCCATTACGCTTTTTATGCTTATGTGCATGATGCTGTATTTGTACTGAATTTTCGCCTGCTACTGGCCAGTTTTTAGGAGTATGTTAAAAATGCAGGATCTGACATTGACGGATCAGACAATGACGGACCTGCGACTGCGGACTGGCGCCACTCTGATTTGATGTTCAGTCGTCAACTTTTTTAATAAACGAATATGTATCTGTCCATCGATCTAGTTTGACGCAGACATTTTTTACCGTGGCATGCCAGATGCCAGTAAAAATATAAAACTGCGTTTTGATCCGTTGTTGTCTGTTATTTTTACCAGTCTCTTCGGGTACGGCATTTCTAGGCCATCCGGTTCGAGTACCCTTACTCACAAGTACGAGTAACGCAAGGCTGAAATGGTTTGAAAATGCGGAGGTCGCGCAAGCGGTCCAAATTTTAGGTTTGTTTGGATTTTTATTCGTTTTGCAATTTCAACTACAGATGTCATAAGTAAAATGAACGTACGACCAGTTTTCTGTTTTGTACATGTAGTATGTTCTAGGGTGTTATTTTCAGCCTGGTCCACCACAACCGGCAGATGCGGAAGTAGTGCTGAAGTTAATTATTCAGCTTTTTCGTCACCGCCTGACGGTGTGGCTATGGTGGTGGCAGAATTTGGAAGTGTCGAGTTAACACGATTTATTGACTGAACACTTCGTTCGACGTGGCACTCTACCACTTTACCCGATTGTACAAAAAATCTGTTCTAGAACTGCAGAACGGTGCAAACTATAGGGTGGGTTCAAATAATGACCCAACTTGTTTTTGTCAGAACGTCGTCAAATCTGCACCAAATTTGATAATTTTTTGGCACACGGATAGCCAAGACAATAGAATTATGTAAAGTACACTTACTGTTTACCTCACCTAATTTCTGTCACCGCACTACCGTGTAAAACGCAGATGCTCCAAATTGTTGCATAATGCTAAGTTATTGTTTCCGTAAAAGTTCTAACGAATAATTAAGCACACAGTGAACTAAAATGTGATTTACCTAGCAGAATTATAAGTTCGGGTAACAACTTGCTTCCAAATTATCAGAATTTATGCCCAAAGTGTACAGAATGGCTTAGACATGATGCCACGGCTGATAGCGGCATTAACGATAACTAGTCAATATCACAGCACTCATTCGTGGATTGAATGTGTTTTGAGCTCATAAGTCAGCTATTTTGTTGTCTGCTATTTTTAGCGTAAAATATTTAATAACAGAAAATTATTAAATTACATGGCGCCTTCTGTGGAGTTGATTATGAAAAGTGAGCAATCTGATACTGATAAACACCGCGTAATGTAACAATTTAGAGCATCTGCGTTTTACACGGTAATGCGTTGACATAAATTATATGAGATCAACAGTGAGTATATCTTACATATTTCTATGGTCTTGGCTATCTGCAGGCCAAAAGTTATTCAATTTGTTCAAGATTTGACGAAAACAAAAACAAGTTGGGTCATTTTTTGGCCCGCCCAGTATAATATTATTATTTTCGTGATTTGTACTTTGTAACGAGGATCAAGCCTTTCGGGCATTCTTATATAATTATTCCAGCTCCAGTTGATAAAGGACTTTAATATTATGCCTATGCTGTAAATAATTGTTCTTTGTATTTTTGTATCAAACTGGACAACGTTTCACGTCGGCAATCTGATACTGATAAATTGTGTAAATCTGCTACTATTTTCGTTTGTGTTTACCACATTGTTTTCTGTTTCGGTCGATTCTTTGTTCTGTAAAATGTAGCTTTGTTTTCTTGTCTTGTTGTATCTATGTATCCAGCCATTCTCTCTCTTTCTCTCTGAGCTTAGTGTAGGCCTATTTGTGGTATTCTAAACCATCTTTCACCGTTTTACGGAAAAAGCGTGCAGATTTTTTCACTGATCTTTAAACCCTGCATAAAGCGAAGCAAATGAACCCAACTCAACGTCATGAATCGAGTCTGCACTCTGCTGTTTCTTCTCCCGAGCCGAATGTATGTCACTTGTTTTACAGTCCTGTTTGTCGCCTAGCCAAATTGAGTTCCCACCTCGCGGGCATTCTTACTTATATTATTCCGTACTGCAGTATGGCACATGAACTTTCCACAGGTCGTAGATTCGTCGCTCTTTGAGCAGACTGAAATCGGAGCTAGCGCCCGACGATATACAGTCTGTACTACGGATTAAGCCGAATGACCAGACTGAGCATATGGATTCGCAATTTGGAGGGCACGCAGCTCCAGTAAAATAGAAATATGTTATTTGAAAAGCCTATTTTGCGCCGTGTTTCAAACAAACCGGAGTCACTTTTATTTTTTGAATAACTTCGTAAAACATTGGCCGATTTTGACAATTTTTGGCACGCAACATCGTGAAAAAAACTTGACGTAAATAGTTATATAGCCCCCCTCACGTTTACACTGTTGCTACACTATCTTGTGAAATACAGAAGTCGTAGCTTGGCCGCCGTTTACAACAATGCATTCATACTCTGTAGCGTATGCGTCGGCTTACAAAATCGCTGAAACCGCACAGTCATGAAAAATTTGTTACGTGTTTAACATTAATATTTATTTTAATATTGTATGTTGACAAATTGCAATAACGCATCAACAGCGAACGGGCTACTCTTGAACGTGCTGTTGGTAATGGGGTGTTTACACGATCCAGCAAACGTCCAGCAAACTTCCAGTAAATGTATTCAAAATACACGTGCTAATGCTGGACGTTTGCTGGACGTTTGCTGGATCGTGTAAACACCCTATAAGTGACGACCGCTTGCGTTCGTGCTATGCAAGGACATTCTGAGCACATGCTGAAATAAAGATAATGTGATGTGACACGTTTGACATCTTGAGAAATTATATAACTATTATTCATGTTTGTCGTTATTTAGTTAATCATTTTTGAGCCGACGCATGTACTACCCTGTAGGCTTATGAATTCATTTTTCTAAACGACTAAACTGCGACTTCTGTATTTCACAAGGTAGTGTAGCGACAGTATTAAGTTGAATCGCTTACGTCAAGTTTCGTCGTGATGTTCTGTCAAAAATTATCAAAATTGGCCAATTTTTCACGGAGATATTCAAAAAATAAAAGTAGCTCCGTTTTTTAGACACGGTGTATTATTATGTTGGCCCGTATAAGACCTACTGCCATTAAGTGCGTGTGTGTGTTTATGCATCTGATTTCTATTGCATAAATTTAACTCCGAAAGTCGATGATTTCCGGGCTCGCAATGACATAATTCCACCGTGAATAAATGTTTTTAGTCAGTTTCCTCTCGATTGCATTATGTTGATTTTTCATGTCTGTACTAGACCTAAGTCCATCGTTAGAAAGCTTTAAGGTGCGTTTTTGTACCGCTATGAATCTGAATCGAGTAGTTTGTCGTTGTTAAACCATGAATTGTCGTTAAACATTTTTTTCAAAAACGGGCGTTTTGTGGTCATGTTGCTTATGCTTACTTCCAAAACCTGTGAAGTCCACTTTTGGTCGATTAGTGTAAATGGCTTGAAAAGCAAAATGGACATATCAGGTTTTGGAATTAAGCTATTTTACACTGTTCGACTAAAAGTGGACTTATTAGTAGATAAAAAACGTGAAATTATTGGCCCGATTTCTTCAGATTGTTTGAAACTGCCTTAGGAATCCGATTTTTAAACGCAGTGTGATTTAATATGATGCAGTAATAACTATAAATAGTAATAAGTAACATGCATTAATTCTAACACGCGACAATAAAGCTACAATAGGGGCTTACATAGGCCTATCTATCAACATGATGATCACTGCGCACGAGTGCTATCAATTTGTTTTTACGCGCGAAAGCAGCTAGGCCTACTGCTTTCAGCGCGTCTTAGCCATCGCAATTCTGTCTGTCTGTCTGTCCGTCCGTCTGTCTGTCACACGGGTGGAGCAGTCAAAAACGGTGCAAGATAAGATCACCAAATCTTCACCTTCGGGTGCCTGGAAGACTCTAGTTTCAGGAACCGTAAAGCTTTTACATCAATTTGAAGGGGGTCATCTTGAACGAGGGCGCTAAATGAGAGGGGGTGGGCAAAATTGGCGATTTTTGGCCAATAAGTCGCTGTATCTCAGTAACGGTGCGAGATAGGGCCTAGGTTAGTATTAATCACTAATAGGAAGTCGTACACTGGCTCTCGATTAGTGCCAAATTCAATGACCTTGAATAACCTTGAACGCCAAAATAGGGGGTTTTATGGATTTTTTGGCGATTTCGGGCTGCGACACAAGTCTATATCATTCACAAGATGGTGCCACGCTACTATCGTTATGCGATCCAGATAGAGAATTTGGTATTTGTATATTAACTTAGCGTGAACCGGAAATGCTATAAGCTTTCGCGCGTCTCGTGAGCATTAGCTCAAATTTCTTGTTTCCTGAATAACGAGAAAACAACAGAAGAATAATAGTGGCAGGAAATTATTTGACATTAACACGACCCAACGTTCATTTTTTGGATGCTTTGCTCAAAATAATGTCGAACGTGATTGAACGGTCGAACGATGGCAAGAGGAAATTTCATTACCTCGAACTAGAGCGTTTTTGCCGATCGGTTAAATCACAGAGAAAGACGGCGAAAGAGCTACAATTTCGACCCGTCTGTCACACACGTACATGTAGGCCTACATATGACGCGCGTTCACGTCGAGATGGGCGCGCGTCTCCTCAACTTTGAAGACGCGTCGGTCACGCTGAATTATGCAGAAACTGGCGTCCTGACGAAAGGCCACAAGTACGTCCGGAGTTATACGCGGCCCGTGTCCATGGCCCTTCTATGCATAATGCAGCAGCGAATATGTGTACTTGCGAGCAGTTTCGTACGTCACTGTTAACACGACGACACAGTGATGTGTAATACTAATTCTGACGGCGAGTGTCGTGTTTCGTGACAGAAATACATAATATAGGCCAGATGGCGATATCTTTTTCTGTTCCATATTGCTGGTGGACCAGCGAAACACCTACCCATTAGTTTCAATAACACTATTTGCATGCACTTTAAAGTACACATAATTAAATGGTCGTTACGACTCTGTCGACTATAATGCCTCCGCCAAAAAGGTGCATTTTGGGGCATATTTGACCCCAACGTGACCTTGACCCTTGACCTTTTGACCCCAAAATTTGACGTGTTCATTCTTGTCCTAAAGTCCGTTAGTGTTGAAAGTTTGGTCAAATTCCGTCAACAAATACCCAGTATATCGTGGTAACAAGGTTTGTTCGGGACGGACGCACGGACACTCTGGAAACATTATGCCTTCAGCCACTACGTTCGCAAGTTGGCAGAGGCATAAAAATAAACAATTGACGACTCTTGTTGGTCAGAAAAATTGTTTATTGCAAGAGACATCACGTCAATACGCGCTATTGTGGCTAAACGGTGCGAGATATCGTGGTAAAGATATTTTACCCTATATTACAAAAATCGTACAATCACTTGAAGCTTTTTGTCCAGCAAAATTATATTTTCTTTTACTAAACGGATAATAATTATGAAAAAAAAATATTACAATTCGAACGATATAACAGATATTAATAACATAAGATGTTAGATATTACTAGATATTAGGTACGATAAGAAATTGTTTATTGCAAGAGACATCACGTCAATACGCGCTATTGTGGCTAAACGGTGCGAGATATCGTGGTAAAGATATTTTACCCTATATTACAAAAATCGTACAATCACTTGAAGCTTTTTGTCCAGCAAAATTATATTTTCTTTTACTAAACGGATAATAATTATGAAAAAAAAATATTACAATTCGAACGGTATAACAGATATTAATAACATAAGATGTTAGATATTACTAGATATTAGGTACGATAAGATATTACAATTCAAAACTTCATCTATCTAGCACACGAAAGGCACAAAAATATGCACCGCCTAGCCAAAAATTGGAGAAAAAAATTCTTTGGAGAAGGCACTACCATAGTACCCTACTGTTCCATAGCTCCTGCCCCAATGGGAAGAAAACACGCCTACCTATGCTCTACCTTCCATATTATTAAATTGGCGATAAGCCCATTGGAAATTTTCAGTCTGAATATGCCCGTGTAGAGAAGATATAATAAATACGTGAACAAGCCAACGTGTTTGATTAATAAACGACTATTGACTACAACAGTTGACTAGACCAGTGGTCATTTGCCAACTGTCTTCTTCTTCAGTAGATGGTCAAACTTCAACTTGTTGAAGACTCCAGACCATGTCGGGTAGTTGACAGTGTGAAGTGTAGACGTGTTATGCCAACAGCCACAATGCCATAACGACTGTCGGCATGTCCCTCGCTCCTCACGAAGGGCCGCGACTCCCTTTCACCAGTAAAGGTGGAGTACCAGGCTGTAGAGGTATTTCCTGGAGAGATACTAGCCCTGAAGGATTCAAGGGTTGACGAACAAACAGTGTCTTCTGGCAGACAATTCCAGTCTAGCACTGGACGATAGAAAAAAGAGTTCTTCTGGTAGTCAGTTGATGTCGGAATATGATAAGCCAGCGAGATCTCGTTACGAGTCGGTCGAACATGGAGTTTCTGGTTGAGAGGCATATTGACTTCCACGAGTTTACGACGAATTTTGTAGAACATAACCAGACGAGCAGCCCGTCGTCGTGAGGCTAGCGGCTCCCAGTTGAGTTCGTTAAGCATGGCTCCAACACAGGAGGTTCTACGATATCGGCTCAGTGTAAATCTTGCTGCACGTCGTTGGACCGACTCCAGCTGTTTTATCCCTGTTTCAGTACATAGTGGTGTCGTGTTGGAAGGGGCAGTTGCTTTCCCAAATTTTAGTTTTTAGGTAAATTTTCATTGTCCAGAAAGTTTTATTTGAAAATACAAAATTTACGGCTAGAAAACGGTAATCTCCCATTTTAGATGGCAACTTAGGGGCAAGATTAAAACTTTCAATACCCGCCATAATGTCCACTGTCAGAATTGTGCAGCTGCCTGTCTGTTGGAAAATTGGGAACTTCCTGCCCCAGTACATTTTTAACCCACGACGCCACTGTCTATGCTTATATAATCACTGGTCACTGTTAACTCAGCCTGGCCATCCCTCCATGCAGGGTGGCCACATGTCCTTGAAAGTTCTCGAAAACTGTTTTCCATTTTTGCAGGACTAAGGAAGCCCTTGAAACCGAACTAGGGTTGTAAAAGTTTTGGAATTTGATGGAGGAGAATCTTGAAAATCCTTGAATTTCAGTGCTTCGAAGTCATCGTGACGATGACGCGAAAATTATTTCGCACAGTGCCAGAACCGTCTAACATGACGTGGTAAAATATTGGCACGAACAGGTCTGAAAAAAGTACTTAAAAGTCCTTGAAAAGTCCTTCAAATTTTTTTGCCCCCAAACTGTGTCCACCCTGTTCCTAGTTCAACTGTCTATCCCTCCCGAGGTCAAGTCAGTTCAGCCGAACCATCCATCCCTTGGTGGCTCAGCATAGCCTGGCAAGCGGCCCTGGCTGGTTGGACTGGTCGCTGAATCGTGCTGCCGAGCGCTCGGCAAAGCGGTTGAGTTCCGGCTGCGCATGTTCTCCGAAGGCTGGAGCTCGGTAGTAGTACGTGCGCAAACCGTTGGTGACCTCCGCCAGCTGCACGTCCTGCGAGCTGCCGTCGGAGACGATGTATGGACGATAGTCTACATCCTCTGCCCTCAGTCTACCTACGTCTAACAGATTCTTCAGCGCCTGCAACACACACAAGCCAATTCAGCCTGGCCACCCCACTCTGGTTAGTAATTCTACTCAGTTCGTACATCTATCCATCGCTCAGCCATGAGTCCAGGCTGTCCAGTCTTTCCTCCCTGGGTCAGCTCATCCTGACCATCCGTGTGTGCGTGGTAGATCTGAACACGCGACAGAAAAACTAGTAGCTGTGGAAGCTTCAAAAAGCCGTATGGTAGACGCACACTAAAAGGGTCAGACGGGGCTTAAAAATTTTGTTGAAAATATACGCATTCAATACCTGATACAGCATTGCTTATGTGAGTCAGACTCGTGACAGAAGCTCTAAAATTACTATCTCTGGGCAGGTGGCGGCTGATTGGCATCAGCCAATGATACTGCAACACAATGTGCGGCCATCCACTGCCCGCGTCAGCGAACAATGCATTTGTGGTTTGCAGCTGGCAGACACACCACCACCCCACACTAGCCACACTAGGTGTCTTAGTGATGTAACAGTAGTGGGTGTCAGACTTACAACTGTGAGCTCTTGGGTTTGACTCCCGTTATCAAGTGGTTACTACTTGGATGGGTGACTGTCTGTAGACAGAGAATATAACCAACACCAAGGTTCCATCCGTCTGGGGTAGGTAGATCGAGTACTGGCCTGTTTGGTTGAGGTTAAGGTGGGGGGTGCATTCACCTGTGTTGGGTGGCAGCTAACACTGTATGTGCTCATATGACAGGTGATGCTCCGTAGTTCTGTGATGGATTTCCTATTAGACCCTTCACCCGATACATAGCAGAGTGACTTACAATGATCCACGGAGCAGCCAGCAGACATACCACCACCCATACAATGTACATAGCCCAATGATATGCTTACAATGTTGGCTGAGTCGTCTAGCTGGTTGCCCCAGATGAACAGTTGCTGCAGGGTCTGGTTTCTCTTGCGGAGACTGTCAGCGATATCACACAAACCTTGACCTGATATTTCATTACTGACTATGCTCAACCTATACAGAGTGCACAATAAACACACTAACCTACAGGGTGTACTGAAAAACACAGTCGCCTACAATACACACTTTCGCACAGGGTGAACTAATAAACATCTATGCCACACAAACCTTAATCTGATATCTCAATGGACACTATGCCCAACAGTATACAATTATTCAATCGTTTATTTCAATTAAATGCCACCAGTGACAACTTTTAAAAATGCATTTTTTGTTTACCAAATCTTTCAGTTATTGATCTGTAAGCTCTCGCCGTAGTAGTAAGGCCGTGAGTAGTAGCAGTAGTCAGAGGCTTCTATCGCTATACCTGGCAAGCAAAGCTTGTGCCCAGTGAAAAATAAGGGAGAAAGTTTTGTTAAGGGTGTATGCAAAATTGCTATCACCAAAGCGCTGCTTTTAGCTCAAAATGCACCACAAACCATGTGGCGGTCGGGCTCTGCCGTTGGGGGAGCTTACAACACTCCCATAGATTTTCTAGTTGGAATAAGGGTGTAGAAAAAAAGGAGAATAGAAGAAACAAGAAAAAGAGAAGGAAGGAGAAACGGAAGAATAGTAAAGATAAAAAGGATGAATAATAGAAAAGGAAAGTGGAAGAATCTTCTAGCGGTAGTAGTGGGGACGACTCACGCGTTGAGATGGGTGTTGTGTAAGGCCAGAGCAGTAGCTATGGCTGTAGCGCCTCTGTTGCCTATGCGGTTGTAACTGATGTCTAACGCTTGCAGCGCCGTGTCACATTTTAGCAACTCCGCCAACTGCGCCGCTCCATCACACGTTATGCGATTACTACAACACATACAGATGCCAGGTCAACTCAGCCTGGCCGTCCCTGCATGGCTAGCAGATGCACCTCAGTAGTACCAGAAATGGTGTACAGAATAAAAAAAAGTAAAGGGTTTATACTGCGCAAGGCCGGTAGCCACAGTATAGAGGAGCTCATCCCTTTGCGACATCCATGAGCCATGGAATACAACTCGACATTGCACACATCTCTGTTGGGTGGATTAGTCCTCAACAGAAAATGCCTGCTTACCTCTGCACGTTGTGCTACTCACTCTATCGACCAAGATGGATGAAAAGTTGAGTCAACACTTATGGGACATGAACCGGAGATCTTTCAATCCAGGGCTCAGCGCTTTATTGACTGAGCTATCCCGCCACATGGACAGTGGTGTACAGAACACAGATGATATTTTAATTTTAAGAAATTTGTAGCCCTGAGTGGAAAAGGAAATAAGTAGTAGCTTACGGGCTGCGGGGTGAATGTCCAGTGTGGCTGATTAAGGTGGTGGTATATCTGCTGTCTGGGCAGAATCAGTATGCTCAGTACGCTTCTGCAAACACGTATTGGGGAGTTCAACAAACCTCTCTGGATTGCACACGTTGACCTAAACTCAGCCTTTGACTCTGTAGATAGATAGTCACTGTGGCTTCCTCTTCGTCGACACGGCATTCCGAGCAAGATAGTGGAGCTTCTGAAGGAGTTGTACACTGACACGGGTAGTTGTGTTCTGGCAGATGGAATACGCTCCGAGTGGTTATACAGGTCCTCTCTGGAGTGCGCCAGGGTTGCACTGTTGCTCCTGATCTTTTCCTGAATCCAATGGACTGGATCTTGGATCGGACAGTTGCTCAGAGTCGTCTGGGTGTAAGTGTTGGTGAAGAATCATTCACGGACCTAGATTACGCAGACGATGTTGCCCTTCTCGCAGAAATGCTGGATTTCTTGGTGGCAGGACTGCTGGTATTGCAGGAGGAGGCAGCACCTTTAAGACTACAGATAAACTGGACAAAAACAAAGATTCAGCAGATCAGGGTCCCACGTCTGACCCCATTGACTGTTCAGGTAGCAGCAGAGAATGTTGAGTTGGTGAACGACTGTATACCTTGGTTTGCTAACATCTCACGAAGGAGGAAGTGAGGCTGAGATACTAAGACGTATCGGGATTGCAAGGAACTGCCTCTCACTCCTTGACAAGAATATCTAAAAGTCTCACATACATACAGACACTAAGGTGCGCCTCTACAGAATATATATTCTACCAGTTCTGCTGTATGGGTGTGAGACATGGATCATCACCAAGGCTATAAGTAAGCGTCTTGATGCATTTGATACCTGGTGCCTACGGAAAATTCCTCGGATACCATATACCAGGCACACTACGAACGAGACAGTTTGAGACGTTACTGCTTGTACACCAGTCTCTGAAGTGGTCAGGTCCCACCGTCTTAGATTCTTCAGCCACTTAGCTCGTCTACCCCAGCAGAAGATCACCACCGCATCGTAGCCACCGCACTCCGTCCACCCGCTGACTGGAGGAAACCGGCTGGACGTCCAAGAACAACTTGGCTCAGATCGGTTGATGAAGACGTCCAGCCCCAGAACTTTGGAGTTCACACTGCCTGGAGGAAGGCCAAGGATAGGGACATTTGACGACAAGTCATCAGTACGGCAACGCTCTGAAAAGAGCTCGCCAATAAAAAGAAGAAGAAGAAGATATCTGCTGGCTGCAGAATGCAGGTCTAATTGTTTGCTAATGCAGGCAATGTACAACGGTACAGCACAACCTCCTACCCCTAGTGCAATAGAAAACTGAGAAGGTCCAAGGCTCTGTGGCTCCAGCGGCGGAGTCGTGACTAAAAATAAGAGTAGGAAATTCCAATTTTATGGAGACAGCTATAAATTACCAACAGGTGATGCTAATGCTGAAACTTTTAATTCCCCCACCCAAATTCCACCAAAAGAAGAGATTTTTCAATCATATATTTTGTATTTTTGTAACAAAAATTTTCGGGCACAAAAAAAATCTTCCAACAACCTAAAGTTTACGTGGCCTCTTGCTGCCCTGCCTCGATGCAACTGAAAAAAGCTAGACTGAGAGTGTACCAGTTCAGCGCGAGATAGGTCAGAGTGAAGTTGTGTCGAAGGTTTTCAGCCAAAAGCGTCGCTCCAAAGTCTCGCATGCCATGCTTCAACAGATGCAGTTCCAGCAGAGTTTCATTGGTCTACACAGCGCACAAGAATGAACGAAAAAATGAGTGAATATTCATTCCCTCGTTCGTCACTCATTTACTCACTGTACACAGCACTAAATGAATGAGTGAGTGAATAAATGAATGACTCTGGGGAACGCCTATCTGTAGCAGAGTGCCATCACCAGTGCCAGTGCCGCTGAGACTGCAGCTGTCAGAAAAAAGAAACAAGTACAGCTCACTCAGTAGCACCCACGACTTTTTTTCCAGTGGCACTGGAAACACTTGGACCCACGAGTGTCAGCAACCAGGAGTTCTTGGCACAAATCGAAAGACGTTTGACCGAGGTGACGACGCACATCCATGAAACAACGTTCTTATTCCAGCGCTTGTTGGTCGCCATCCAATGCTTCAACGCGGCATGCCTAGCTGATACATTCGCAATTTCCGAGCCCGCATCGTGACCATTCCAGACATAATTTTTGTAGTTTAATGTTTCAGCCCTTAGGAATTGAATATTGGGGGCTTTACAAAATAAATGAATAAACGAGCAAGTGAATGAGTGAGTTAATGAGTGAGTAAAACAATGAATAAATGAATAAATGAATGAGTGAAACGAACGAATGAATGAACAAATGAACAATTATTGGTTGCAATGATAAAACAAAATTACCCATCATGTGTTGCAGGAAAACGACGTAACAATGAGTCATATTGTATCGACTGTCGATACAAAAGGGTTTATGAACTCTACACTGTGAGGCATAAAAACACACACCAAAATTTTTTTTCATCATAAGTTGAAGCAAAGTGATCCGACTGTAATAAGTTTTAGTACGAATATTCCTGATACAACTGGCCATCAAATGACTGTTTAGTTTCCCACCTCACCCATTGTCTGTTTCTTCACTACCTGGGAAAAGAAAACAAACAAAATACTGCATTTCTAACCTCTTTAGTATTATTACTCAATCAAACCAATGCACAAAACACACACTTTGTCCATATTTTTATCGTTTTAGCTAATACTTTATCTAATTGTCCATTTTTAACTGCCTGCAAAAATGTTTGAAATGTTGGCCCACAAACATGGGCTCGGCTTGGAGACACTTTCTCCATTCGTTGATAGCTGCAGCATCGATAACGTTCTGCTCCAGACCAATCCAGACTTTACCAGTCACTTCTTGAATTTATCAATATTCCTGAATGTTAGGCCTATTTAATAGACGTGCTGCTGCACAACAGCCAAACCTTGTACTTGATTGGCTGTTGGTGGCCACATATCCAGAAAGATAAAATTTTATAAAGTTTTTGTTGATTTTGATGCATATTTTGTCTGTTCTGTTTTTCCCAGGTAGCGCAGAAGTAGATGTTGGGTGACGTGGACAACTAAATGACCGTTTTATGGCCAGATGTGTCGTGAATATGTGTACCAAAAATTATTGAAATTGGATAACCCTTTTTGAAGTTATGGAAAAAAATTCTGGTGTGTTTTTTATGTCTCACAGTGTATATGTTCCATTCGACTTTTTCTCAAAACAGACTACACAAGGTAAACCGGTAAACTGTTGCTCAATATCAATTAACAGTGATTTATTGCCATGATTTACATTTCATGCAGAAATTGCATTTCTGGCTGGCGACATGAAACAACGTTTCTGGTGCAAATAAGAACAAACTGCAGATCGATCATGTTTAATCGTCAATTATCTGACTTGATCGGCTAATAATCGGCAGTCATCTTGATGGGAAATTTGATGAACGATCAATCATTAATTGGCAATGAAAAAACAGTCATTGAGATGATCTACAATCATATCTCAAACTTGATCAGAGATCAATTTGATCGGCCATCAAATGTGCATAGAAAAACGGGACTTACATACTTTGAGCGCTCTGGCGAAATGGTCGGTCGTTTCTTCCTCAACACTAAAGAGTATCGGTCGACTAACATCAAGTTTCTTCAACGACTGATTGTACTGCAGCACTGTGGCCAGTGCCACCAGGCTCTCAGTCTCCTGTACACAATATATATATATCAGTAGTAGTTGTAGTAGTAGTAGTAGTAGCAGTACACTGTGTCTCAAAAAAACCGGACCCCTATTACGTTTTGAAATAACTCCAACAAACTGTGCCTAATAATAATAATGATTAGCTGAGAAAATCGTCAAAAGGTACTCAATATCGTAGTGTGTTAC